>VFSW01013910.1_pt1 | contig 11160 bp, 11 predicted proteins | sample 5358111 | NCBI WGS metagenome assembly VFSW01 (sample SAMN11554181, study PRJNA540505) | mine drainage metagenome | isolation source: sediment from site ElyBrook_90M | place: USA: Ely Copper Mine, Vershire, VT | collected 2017
ACGCGGCCGAGAGCGTGCCGATTGTCGTCGAGGTGGTCGCGCTGCCGGGGGTGGTGCCGTCACTGGTGAAAACCGTCTGTGCCGTCCCGGTGAACACGGTGTTGCCGTTGAAGTTGGTGGTGCTGCCAATATTGCCGATCTCCTTCAAGATCGACTGGAACTGAGCGTCCGCCGCCGCGCTCTGGGTGGTTGTAAGACCACCATTGGATGCTTCAGTCGCAATCGATACCGCCTGATTGAGAAGCGAGGTAACCTGCGAGAGAGCGCCGTCAGCCGTCTGCAGAAGACCAACGCCGTTGGATGCGTTCTGGGTGGACTGTGTGAGCGCTGCGATGTTCGCTCCCAATCCGTTGGCAATCGAAAGACCAGCAGGATCGTTCGATCCGGAGTTGATTCTCAACCCGGTCGACAGTTGCTGGAGCGTGTTCTGCAGGCTGGCCTGCGTGGAGGAAAGGGCGTTCTCTGCGACGAGAGAAGAGACGTTGTTGAGTACACTGATCATTGGTTTGTTGCTCCTTATATCGAATTCCGCCTGCACCGAACCGGTTTTGTTTGCTTCAAGGTCCAGAATCGTTACTTGGAGCAGGTGGTTATTGTTACGAGCAATCTATCGGCATCTGGTTTTGGGATTCTATAGAGCTTCAAAACTTTTTCTCGAAAGCCACTCCATCGAGACTCGCCCGATTTACCTTGAGCCCCGACGTGACCCTCGCTGCCGCTGTTTCAGCTTTGGCCGCCCGCGCATGATGGATGAGTTGGGGAAAGTTATAGACGATGGAGCGTCGCGGCAAGTGCGGTCCGTACTACTTCGAGGACAGACTCCCAATCCCCCAACGTGAGCTGCCGGAAGAGACGCACAGTTAGATGCTACGGGCTATCGTCGCGACCGAGAAGCCAGCGCCAATCGGGCATGAAAGGAAGCAGTACCCAGGTTGGGACGCCCAGTGCTGCCGCCAGATGCGCCGTAGAGTCGTCGATCGTCACCACCAAGTCCATTGCCGAGACCTGGGCCGCATAGGTGTCGATATCGCTGAGTTGATTCACCGTTCGATCGATGAGCAGTGAAGCGCCTGTCGCAACGCTCTGGCTCTCTAACGTCTCGTGATCTCCATATTCCAGGCTGATGAAGCGGATATCACGAGAAGAACGCAACGGTGCAATCAACGCCATATCGATACATCGACTACGGCCCGACTTCTTGTTGCTGGTATGCCATGCGAGCCCCACCAGCGGTCGGCCATCATCATACTTATTGCGAAACGATTCGGTCGTCGCTGGATCGGCGACGAGGTAAGGGGACATAGCATCAGCAAAGGCCGCCTTTTCCGTCCGGAACAGAGCCGGCAGCCCACCACTGGGTATGTGCGCCCCGATGTCCAACTCCGAATGAAGGCGCGGATCGTAACTGGAAACGACCTCAACCTCTGGAAGCAAATGATCAAACAGCGGCTTCAACCGGGCATCGCAATCGAGCACGAGACGATTGCCGCTTTGGAGTGCGTCCGGGGTGAATCCCGCGGACATTACATCGCCACCCACACCCTGCTCTCCCCGATCAGCACGCGTCCCGAGATCATCACCTCGCCCGTCCAAATCGGTTGCGGATAGGTGCGCAGCGGCGCGTCGTAGTCCCGTGTTTGCCAGCGCATCTCGAAGCCCCCAGCCGGCACGGTAGTCCCCACGGAGCAGAGGGCGGTCGATTCAGCCACCTTGGCTTCGGCGAGATATGGTTTGATGTTCAGCGCTCGGCAATAGCAGGCCAACCCCGAATCCAACTCTCCCACTTTTAATTTAGCGAAGACCTTTCAGCGATCGCAGACCGGATTGGCGGCCCATCCTGAGTCGAAAATGGCATCCCCATCTACCAGGGTGTCCCAATCTAAGACAATCCGATGGCATGTTTCCACCTGCTGTTCGCCTCAAAGGGTCTCTGCGTTCATCAATAGTTGATCTATACGACCATTTACTTTGGAGGTGCATGACAGCGGGCGTAGTATAGTAACGTCGTTAGACAAGGACAGGGCAATGATGCAGAAATACGAGTATCGATACCCACGGTTTTCGGTTGACATTCCCGTTAAGTTCATCGCTCGGAACTCGACCCTGGAAGGGAACTGCACAGTGATCAGCACACAGGGTATGAGGATAGAAGTACTACAGCCCCTTCTGTCCAATACCTATGGAAGATTATCTGTGCACTATCAGGACCGGACGTTTGAATTCAATGCGCGTGTAGTGCATGGTGGAGAGACGCAGTGCGGCCTGGAGCTTCTCTGTGCATCGGACGAAGAGCGATGCGAGTTGTCTCATCTTGTCAAATCTTTGACCACCCCGCGACATCGTTCGGCCCTGGTCCTTGTACAAAGTGCCCGAAGATAAGCGTGACTCTAGAGGGCCTACGCTACTGAGTAGATGCAACCGTATTCGAGAGCCTCAGACCGTTAGGTAGTGGCACCTCCGCATCCGACTTCACCTGATACTGAACGATCAGAGACACTCGACGATTGGACGGATCATCCGGATGCTGTGGCAGGCGCAGGCGCTGATCAGCAAACCCGCGCACCTGCGATATCTGGTGCCCATGCAGCCCTCGGTCCTGCATCATTCGTCTGGCGGCATTTGCCCGGTCGCTTGACAGATCCCAATTGTCGTATGCCTTGCTCCCCGAATAGGGTTTCGAATCGGTGTGCCCCTCGATTGAGATGTTATTCGGCAGCTTGCCAAGCTCTGGTGCCAATACCTGTAGCAGATCCTTCAGCGCGGAAGTTGGCGCCGCACTGCCGAGTTCGAAGAACGTGCCCTTGGCCGACTCCATCAGTTCAATGCGCAGGCCTTCCGACGTAATCGTGATCTCGATCTGATTCTTCAGCTTGTTTAATGGGTCGATGCGCATAATCGACTTGAGAATCTCTTCTTTGAGCTTCTGCATGTCTTCCTGTTTGGTAGGTGCGGCGGCGGTGGTGGCCTTCTTGTCAATCCCCAGCACCTTGTTGGTCCCATGCGGGTCCCTGAAGTAGCCCCCGACCGCTGTCTGAATGGGTTTGCTTGAGTTCATCAACCAAAGCACGATGAACAGGGCCATCATCCCCGTCACAAAGTCAGCGTATGCCACCTTCCAGGCACCGCCATGGTGCTTTCCATGGGACGACTTCTTCCGGATGATAATGATCTCTGGTGTCTCTGCCACGATGCCAACCTTCCAAACACAGTTATGCTGCTACCGCTGCCTCCGGGACTGTCTCATCCTTGCGGCGGCAAGCTTTCTCGACCTCTTGAAAGCTGGGACGAACATGCTGAGGAATTGCCCGCCTGGCCATTTCGATCGCCAAAATCGGCGACATCCCCTTGATAAAGGACATCATCACAACTTGCAGGACGTGGTAATACGCCTGCTCGTCGTCGACCAGTTTGGACATGCTCGAAGCCAACGGGCCGACTACCCCGTAACACATCAGGATGCCCAGAAATGTTCCAACCAGCGCCGACGCGACCTTCTTGCCAATCTCTTCGGGGGGCCCCCCAAGAGCGCTCATGGCGATCACAATCCCCAGAACGGCTGCGACGATCCCAATGCCCGGCAACGCATCCGCCATCGTCGACAACGCCGTCGACGGGTCCGTTGCGCCAGCATGATGGACCTCCAAATCCAGCTCCATCATCCGGTCTACGTCAAAGGCCGTCGCTCCTCCTGTGATGGCCATGCGCATGGTATCGCAAACAAAACATTGAATATGATGGTCTTTCATAAAGCTTGGATACTTGGAGAATAGTGGACTCTTTTCCGGCTCCTCAATGTCATTTTCGATTCCAACCATGCCTTCTTTCCGTGCCTTGTTGAAGAGGTTGAACATCATCCTGAGCGATTCAAGATAGCGCTGCTTGTTGAACTTGGACCCTCCAATCACGAGGACCAAGCTGCTCGCAATGTTCTTCAACACGTGCATTTGATTCGCGGCGACCAGCGTCCCCAACGCTGCGCCCCCGATAATGATGAATTCCGAAGGCTGGACGAGCACAGCCAGCGGCCCCTTCTCCATCAGAAACCCGGCCAAGATCGCCCCTAATACGATAACAATTCCAATGATCGAAGCCATATGCCCTGTTCCCCGAACAACCGCCTGCCTGAAAGGTGGACTCGTCCCGTGCGTGGCCCTCAGTGGAGTCGCAGTCAACGGAGTCTAACTACAGGTTGTCTATCGGCATCTCAATGAGTGATTTATAGGGTCGACCTCTGCCAAACGGGGACGGCGGGCCAGATCGCACGTCATCTAGAAAGGACCAAACACACGTAGACGCCCCAGGCACGAAAGGGCACAGTTGCCGATATCCACACACCGAGTAAATGTTGCGGACAGTGTCTCGTCCCGCTCCTCGGATCCCGTCATCCAACCTATGGGCCCCGATGATCCGGGAGTACTCCAGCGACCACTACTAAATCGACTCGTCGATTCATTTTGCGGCCCTCCGCCGTTGTGTTATCGGCTATAGGCCGGAACTGTCCATACCCTGCAAGTGAAATCTTGCTTGGGTCCATGTCGGAATCATGCACTAGGAGGAGCAGCACAGCCATCGCGCGTGCGGTCGATAGCGCCCAGTTCGAGTTGAACTGGGCAGTATGGATTGGTTGGTTATCAGAATGCCCCTCCACCCGAAGATTGAAGCCATGTTGCGAAAGGACTTTGGCGATGCGCTCGATCTTCGCGGCCGCTCCTGGCCGCAAGCCAGCCTGCCCACTATTGAAGAAGCCGAGTTCTTTCAGGCTGATCACAAAGCCCTCCGGGGTCACGCGCATGGTGATCTCCCGATTTCGCAGCTCCTGACCGATAGCCAGTTCGAGCTGCCGCCGCAGTTCTGCGATATCGACGCCGGTTGCCTCCGCCGCATCGCTCTTCCGAGTTATTGCTGCTTGAACCGGAAGCATATACGTCGACGAATCCCGTTGATGTCCAGAGTCTGGTCCGCCGTGATCACCATATCCACCCGAAAATGGTTCAAGAGTCTCAAAGCCAAAGTGGATAGCCTGTGAAACCCTCCTGATCGAATGATGGTCTTGGTTCAAAGATGCGAACAATACAACAAAGAAGGCGAAGAGCACCGTGATGAAATCCGCATAGGAGACCATCCACCGGTCACGACTCTCAGGCTCCTCGACGCGTCTCCTTCTTCGTCTCATTGAACGGACACTTTCTCCACCCAACGCCGGGGAGGCGCAGCCACATAGGTGTTAAGTTGCAGTTCCAGAGCGCGAGGATTCACTCCTTCAACAATCGCAAGGACAGCTTCCAGCGTCATCTCTTGCACGACCTGCTTCTCGCGCAACCGAATCCGCAGCTTTCCGGCCCATGGCAGAAAACACAGATTAGCCGAGCCAACGCCATAAATAGTGGCGACAAATGCAACCGCAATACCCTTACCAACTTCGTTGATGTCCTGAAGCCGCTGCATGACCTGGATCAATCCCAGCACCGCTCCGATAATTCCAAAGGTTGGCGCAAAGCCCCCGGCGGCATCGAATACCTTCGGTATCCGCTCCTGCTTTTCGCCTTCGTAGTCGAGTTGTAGCTCCATCATCTTGCGTAAATCCGCTGCATTTACGCCATCGATCGCCAACATGAGACTGTCCTTCAGGAAAGGATCCTTAATCTTAGCTAACTCTGCATCCAGCGAGAGCAGTCCGTCTCTGCGGGCCTTGTATGCATATCGCAGCAGATGTTGCACCAGGTGGTCTGGCTCTAGCTCCGCACTGAGAAATACCTCCTTCAACTGGACCAGCGCCTGAAACACAATCCGAAGCGGAAACTGTACCATCACGGCCCCGATCGTTCCCCCGATCACGATCAAGGCCGCTGTAGGTTGTAACAACTGAACGAGCTTGCCCCCGTCGAGTACCGATCCTATTCCGACTCCAAACAGACCAATCACTATGCCGGCGAACGTGCTTTTATCCAGAGTCATATCCACGAAGTCCACTCACCCGCTCTACCAGTCGGCGTCAATTCGTACCCGCAAAGCCGCAGCAATGACCGTGTGCTCCGCGCGTGTTGAACTGGATATCGGGTTACGAGTTCAGTCGGCAGATGAGTCCTTTCATGTCCTCGTTGCTGCGAAGTTCGAGCGCTCACGACGGGATCAAGTAGAAATGCTCCATAGCTTATCTATCGGCGGTTAAGTCTCAGTCTTTAAGACCGGAAAACCTGACCGAACCCGCTAGCGTCCAATTCGGCACGCTTGACCGCAAAGAGTACACAGCCAACTCAATAACTGCATATAGCTGCATGTCGGCAGCGAAACCCAGAGGTCATCTTGATTTCAGCGCTCCAAGGACAACGAATTGCCAGAAGGAAGATAGTCAATCACGGGCAGTCGGGCAAACTAGGCAATGATTGCCTGGTGTCATAACGAAGTTCAGAAGACCCGCGCCCACCCTCCAATGGTTCCACACTTTGTACTATCCGCTTCCATGCTCGATGAGGGCCTTCTCATACGCCGCGACGACTGCCATCATTGCCCCCTATGTTCACCGTGCGATAACAGCACGGATTGAGCATGGAGACACTAGAAGCGTTCCTGGAAAGAGCCGATATCTCTCTACGATCAGGGTGTCGGTCAATTGCGTCAGGCCTGACGTCGCACGGAGACAGAAGGAGACAACGGCTATGGATTTACTCTTGGTGGACGACAGCAAGACGATGAGACTTCTCGTGCATCGCGCCATTCGGCAAGCAGGTTATCGAGGCCTCACCGTCTGTGAGGCAGAGAATGGTGCGGATGCATTGGAGAAGCTAAAATCCGTCAAGCCAAAGCTGATCCTTTCTGACTGGAATATGCCTGAGATGTCTGGTATTGACTTCCTGAGGAAGCTGCGGGACTCGCAGAACTTGACCCCTTTTGGCTTCATCACATCGGAGGCCTCAAAGACTTTCCGGGAGATAGCCATGAAGAATGGTGCAAGTTTCATCATTGTGAAGCCTTTCACCGTGGACGATGTCCAGGCTGCGCTGGATCCTATACTGGGGGGAAATTAGACAATGCCGGAACCCTCAGCCAACGCGATGGGTAAGCTTTTTACCGACCTGGTCGGGCCGCGGGTCAGCTTCTCCGAACAACTTTACGCAACCACGCCGATCGGCCAGCAGATCTATTGCGTATATCTCATCAAACCAATGGATGGCACCCGCGTCATTCAGGCGGACACGTTGCTCCTGAGTTCGTTCGCGGGCGCTCTCATAGGATTGTCTCCTGAAGCGATCAAGGAGCGGGTGGACGACCCAACATTCGACGAATCACTCAACGATGCACTGCACGAAGTCATGAATATCGCCTCCAGAATCGTGTCAATTGACCACCGTGCCGTATTCAAAGAGATGCACTCAGATCCAGGGCGTTTGCCCGCTGCGGTACGAGGCATTCTCCGTGACCCCGGCCTCGCCAGCTACTTTACGGTGAAGATTGACGGCTACGAAGGAGGCGCGTTCTCTTTGCTTGCACCCTTCTGATTGTGTCTGCTTAATCCTGAATGATGCACGGGGGCCATTTGGCAACCCCTGGGAATACTGATTAGTCACTACGAATAGAGTCAACTGTACTAAGGCAGCTACTCCACTTCTGGAATCTCTAGAAGCCAGGATCAATCTCGCGACCCTTTGGCGACCAGATAACGGCGGTGTGACCTAAAGCTCCTCAGAAATATGCCGATAGAGCACCCATCGGATGGACACCGCTGCTATGGCCTCAGTCACTCTGGCTGAACGTGCGGTGTGTGGAATGGGAAAGGGATTATGGACGACGCATGCACGGAAGACAAAGAGATGATTCGGGAGTTTCTGATCGAGAGTGATGAAAACCTCTCGCGTCTGGACCAGGATCTGGTTGCACTCGAAAAATGCCCACTCGATGCGGATCTACTTGGAAGTATCTTTCGAACGATTCACACGATTAAAGGGGCTTGCGGCTTCCTTGCCTTCTCGACTTTGGAGGGGATTACGCATCAGGCCGAGAGCCTGCTGAGCCAGTTGCGGGATGGGAAAAGAGACCTGACGCCGGAGCTCATTTCCTTGATCCTGGAGACCGTGGATGCAACTCGAAAAGTTCTAGCGTCCATTGAGGCCAGCGGAACGGAAGGCTCTCTTCAATTTGAAGACCTCATCACAAAGTTACGCGTAGAAGCGGAGGCGATGTGCGAGGTTGAGACTCGGCTCGTTCCTGACCCGCAGCTAGCCGATGTCGTGAATCATTCTGCGGCAGAAGCTCAGCCTGACACCAACCCTGAGCTGTTTCGCCAAGATGGGCCAGCAGAAGCAGAGCGGAGAGTCGCGGAAAGAAGAACAGGAGACAGGCGGGATGAAGAGACCACGCAACATTCCGCGGCGGTAGATTCAAACATCAGGGTCGGGGTAGGCCTGCTGGATAAACTCATGGACCTGGTGGGGGAGTTGGTGCTTACACGCAATCAGATTCTGCAGTTCAATACCGAGCGCGAAGATCCGGCGCTCAACGCGACCTCGCAGCGGCTGAACTTGATTACAACTGAGTTGCAGGAAGGGGTGATGAAGACGCGGATGCAGCCCATCGGCGTGGTGTGGAATAAGCTGCCACGCGTGGTGCGCGACATCTCGGTTGGACTCGGCAAGCAGATCCAACTGCATATGGATGGCGCTGAGACAGAATTGGACCGGACGATCATCGAAGCGATCAAGGATCCGCTGATGCACCTGGTTCGCAATTGCTGCGACCACGGGATCGAATCGCCCGCGGCCCGGATGCGTGCGGGTAAGCCGCCGCAGGGAGTCCTGACCTTGCGGGCCTATCACGAAGGCGGCCAAGTGAACATCGAAGTCGGTGATGATGGGGCCGGAATTGATGTTGCACGGGTGAAACAGAAGGCGATCGAGAAGGGGCTGCTTCGGCCCGAGCAAGCGGAGAAACTGGGTGACCGGGAGGCGCTGAGTCTTATCTTCGAGCCTGGATTCTCGACAGCCCAGACGGTAACGAATATCTCTGGGCGGGGCGTTGGCATGGATGTTGTCAAGTCCCACATCGAGAAGATTGGCGGGGTCGTCGATCTGTACAGCCGGCTCGGTGAAGGCGCCACGGTGAAGATCAGAATTCCGCTGACGCTGGCCATTATTCCCGGCCTGGTGATCATCAGTGGCGGCGAGCGGTTCGTGATTCCACAGGTGAGCCTGCTCGAACTAATCCGCATTGAGGGAGACTCTGGCGGAAAGCACATTGAGTATGTGCATGGAACACCTGTATATCGGCGGCGCGGAAGTCTGTTGCCCATCACCTACCTAAACCAGGTACTAGGGTTGAAATCGGCGGACGGGGCTGAAGCCTTGAACATGGTGGTGTTACAGGCCGAAGACCGGCAATTCGGGTTAGTCGTAGACGGTATTTATGACACCCAGGAAATTGTGGTCAAGCCTCTCGGTAAGCAGCTCAAGGGGCTTACGCTGTATGCCGGCGCAACGATCATGGGCGACGGTCGCGTGGCCCTGATTCTCGATGTGCTCGGCATTGGGCAACGGTCAGGTGTATTTGGTGAACTGCGCGAGACGGCGCGAGCCGTTGATAAGCAGAAGATTCAATCGACCATGGAGCAGCAGCGTTTGTTGCTGTTCCGGAGCGGCTCGTTCGATCGTCTGGCAGTACCCCTTTCACTCGTGGCCAGGCTCGAAGAATTTCCGCAGTCAGCCATCGAACATGCTGGCGGAGGCCAGGTGGTGCAGTATCGGGACCGCATCCTTCCGCTAGTCTCTCTGCAGGCAGTACTGGAGCCGGGTGTCCCCGACCTGGGGGCACCAGCGGATCCCGTGCAGGTGGTTGTGTTCAATGACGGCGATATGAGCGTAGGCATGGTCGTCGACCAGATTCTGGATGTTGCAGAAGAGGCGGTCACGGTAAGGCAGAAGTCGGGACGCAGAGGACTCCTTGGTTCAGCGGTCGTCGGCAATCGGGTCACGGACTTCCTTGACCTGAATCTGGTCCTTCGTGAATCGAAGGAGGCCTGGTCTGCAGGCGCGGACGAACACACCAGGGGAAAGACCGTTCTGGTCGCGGATGCTTCAGCCTTCTCACGAGGCATGATTCGGGGCGGACTGGATATGGCAGGATACTCGGTGCTCGAAGCCGCCAACCTGGACGAGGTGATACGCAAGTTGGAACAGCACACGGTCGACGTCGTGGTCACGGCGCTTGAACTCCCCCCGGACGGAGGTTCGGCGCTGGTCGGTGCACTACGCTCCAGACCGGAGTTGGCCAAGATTCCTATCCTGGCGCTGGTCGAATCGATCGACCCGAGCCGGGCGGCAGTTGCCCAGACAGCGGGCTTCCAGGGCTGCCAGGCGAAGTTTGACGGCCTGCTGGTTCTTGAGTCGGTGGCACGGCTGGTATCACCGCAAACCGTGCTCGAGGCGAGCGCAGAGTGTATGAGTTGCGCGGGAGAGGTTAGGTAACCCATGACGAATGATATGACAGCAACAAAATCACCAGCGTTGCATACAAGCGGCCAGTTTTCAACCTTCTTTGTGGCCGACCTCTTCTTCGGTGTGGATGTAGTCCACGTGCAGGAGGTGTTGCGCTCGCAGCATATGACCTCGGTGCCACAAGCACCTGATGTGATCGAGGGCTTGATCAACCTGCGGGGTCAGATTGTTACGGCCATCGACATGCGGCGACGACTGCTGCTGCCGCCGCCCGCAGCCGACCACTCAGCGTCCATGAATATGGTGGTCCGAACCGCGGACGGTGCGGTCAGCCTGCTGGTCGACGAGATCGGAGACGTGCTGGATATGGACGCGTCGACCTACGAGCCGCCACCGGACAATCTTGCCCCTGCCGCAAGAGATCTCATCCGGGGAGTGTACAAGCTGAAGGATCGGCTGCTCCTGGTCCTCGATGAGGAGCGAACGGTGGATCTCGCTGTCGGGAGGACCGTCTAGTGCCGGCATGCCGCCACGACGAATCATGAGCCTGTCAAAGAGCTAGCCAAGCCCGGTGGACGTTCCGCAGGAGACCGTTTGACGTTCGCAAAACATAGTAAGCCTGAGAACCAGACATGGTAACGACGCAACAAAGCAACATCGCTAGGAGCAAAACGAAATGGCAACGCAAGCAAGCAACGGTCGGCAGGTAGCTACCCACCGGAATTCGTCCAACGGC
>VFSW01013911.1_pt1 | contig 11160 bp, 9 predicted proteins | sample 5358111 | NCBI WGS metagenome assembly VFSW01 (sample SAMN11554181, study PRJNA540505) | mine drainage metagenome | isolation source: sediment from site ElyBrook_90M | place: USA: Ely Copper Mine, Vershire, VT | collected 2017
CGCGGCTCGGCTGCTGCTTGTTCCGCCGCAGCCGGGCTATCTCGGGGGCTTACACCCGATGCGCGGTCTATGGCGCCGCCGCCGCGCCCCGCCGGCGGCGCGCGGCGGCGGAGGCCTTAGACCAGCGTCGCAAGCTCGACGGGCTTCTCGCCGGCCGACAGGGCGACGGCCGCGTGCGTGATCTTGCCGCGGTAGACGTTGACGCCCTTGCGCACCGCCTCGTCGCGCCGGGACGCCTCCTCCAGGCCCCAGCGCGCGATGTCGCGCGCGTACTTCAGGGTCACGTTGGTCAGCGCGTACGTCGACGTGTGGCTGACGGCGCCGGGGATGTTGGGCACGGCGTAGTGCAGGACGCCGTGCTTGACGATGACGGGCTTGTCGTGGCTGGTGACCTCGGCGGTCTCCACGCAGCCGCCCTGATCGACGGCCACGTCGACGATGACCGAGCCCGGCTTCATCTTCTTGACCATGTCCTCGGTGACGAGGCTGGGCGCCTTGGCGCCGGGAATCAGGACCGCGCCGATGACGAGGTCGGAGCGCAGGACGGAGTTGGCGATGTTCTCCTCGTGGCTCATCAGCGTCGAGACCGCGTTGCCGAACACGTCGTCGAGGTAGGCGAGCCGCGCCGCCGACACGTCGAGGATGTTCACGCGCGCGCCCATGCCGATGGCGATCTTGGCGGCGTTGATGCCGACCACGCCGCCGCCGATGATCGTGACGACGCCGCGGGCCACGCCCGGGACGCCGCCGAGGAGCACGCCGCGGCCGCCGTGGTGCTTCTCGAGGAACTGCGCGCCGAGCTGGACCGACATCTTGCCGGCGACCTCGCTCATCGGCGTCAGCAGGGGAAGCGCGCCGTCGCGGGTCTGGATCGTCTCGTAGGCGACGGCCTTCACCTTCGCCTTCATCAGGGCCTTGGTCAGGGCCGGCGCCGGAGCCAGGTGCAGGTAGGTGTAGAGGATCTGATCCGGGCGGAAAAGCGCGTACTCCTCCTCGAGGGGCTCCTTGACCTTGATGATCATGTCCGCGTCGGCGAACAGGCGCTTCTTGTCGACGATGGCGGCGCCGGCGGCCTTGTATTCCTCGTCCGTGATGCCGGAGCCGAGGCCCGCGCCCTTCTCGATCATGACCTTGTGGCCGTCCTTGACGAGCGCGCGGACTCCTCCGGGCACGAGCCCCACGCGGTGCTCGCGATTCTTGATTTCCTTCGGCACTCCGATTTTCATGTGGTTTCTCCCTTGAATCTCAGATGAGGCCCAGGAACTGGGCCAGCTCCGCCGGGCTCCCCAGCCGCGACGGGAATCCCTCGACGACCTTCAGTATCCGTCCCTCGCGGTCGCTGACCAGCATCAGCGGCGTCGCGCGCGAGCTCAGCGCTCCGCCCTCGTCGAGGAGCGCGTCGGACCCGAAAACGGCGGCGAACGACCGGATCGCGCCCGCGTCGCTCGAGAGGCCGACGACGATCCGGCTCGAGACGCCGTGCGCGTCGAGATAGTGCCGCAGCGCCACGAGGCTCGGGGCCTCGGCGCGGCAGACGCCGCACCACGGCGCGACGAGGACGGTCAGGCATTTGTCGGTCGGGCAGGAGGCCAGCGACGGGCCGGCGATCCCGGCGAGCGTGGGCAGGCGCGCGTCCGGCAGGCGGCTGACGGCGCGGGAGCCGGAGTCCGAGCCCGAGCAGGCGGCGAGCGCCAGGGCGGCGGTCAGCGCGGCGGATCGGAAAGCGTTCATGCGAGTCATTCTAGAATCTCCAACGCAGGCTCGCGTTGACCGTCTTCGCGGAAAAATCGGCGCGCACCGTCGACTCGTAGCCGAAGCGCGTCGAGAAGCCGGGGGTCCAGTCCAGGGCCACGCCCGCGCCGAGGACGGCGGCCTCGCGCGCGACGTCCGCGGTCTGGACAGTGAACGAACCGGCTCCGCCCGCGGCCAGCGAGGCGGCCAGCGCGCGGCTCTGGTTCTCGAACTCGTGCTGCCAGCCGGCGCTGGCGTAGGGCGTCAGATCGCACCAGTCCCGCTTGTACTTCCGGGAGATCTTGACGCCCAAGGTCGAGCGCAGGGACTCGGCCGTCTGGCCGGCGACGGCCAGGTTCAGGGCCCCCGCGCCGTTTTCGGCGAAGGAGCCGAGCGCCATGCGGTCGTAGGCCAGGTCCGCGAACGGCGACACGACGGAGCGGCCCTTCTTGATGTCCCAGCCGGCGGTCGTATCCATGTTGAACTCCGTGCCGGTCGGGGAGGCCGTCGCGGTGCGGGAGAGGTCGTTGATGTTGCGGCTCGTGGAGTAGAAGTCGTGAGCGCCGCCGAGGTACAGGTTGGCGTGGAAGGAATCGTTGTAGGCCGTTCCGTAGGCGCCGAGGCGCGCGCTCTGGCCGTAGGCGGTGCCGCCGTTCGAATCGATCTTGGCGAAGCTGTTGACGTAGCCGGCGGAGAGGCCCGCGGCGAAGTGCTCGTTGAAGCGGTAGTCGGCGCCGAGCGTTTGGCCCATCGCGGTGACCGAGTAGCCGGGCTGGGCCCCGGAGGCGCCGTTGATCCCGTCGAGGCGGTCGATGGTCCCGAGCCCGGAGAAGAAGAAGCCCCAGGGCGAGGCCGGATCGAAAATGCGGTCCTTGTCGCGGTCGTCGGAGGCCGCGCTGGAGTCGCCGGGAAGCTCGGCGACGAGGACGCCGGGATACGCGCCGCCGCCGTTGAACGAGGCGAAGCGCCCGCCGTCCGGATTCGCGATTCCGGACTGGAGGCCGTTGAGGCGCTGGTTCACGGCCGCGGACTGGACGCCCGCGCCGGCGAAGCCCATCCCCGAGAGGGCCGCGTACGAGATGGGCCCGATCTGGTCGAGCGCCTCGTTCTGCTGGGCCTGGGTCAACGCGCCCAGCTGCGCGATCACCGAGCCCAGGTCCCCGCCGGCGGAGGCCACGGCGTTCAGGGCCGCGCCGACCGCGGCCTGGTTGGACGACTGCCCGGGGAGCGTGAACGGCGTGTCGGCGAGGATGTCCAGAAGCAGGCTGGTTCCGCTGTAGGCGACCGAATCGGTGATGCCGTAGGGGAGCGTGATCGTGGAGAACTTTCCGGTCAAAGTCCCCGCGTTGATGACGGTGTACGCGCCCGGCGTGGGATGGCCGGTCACGGCCAGCGTTCCGCTAGTCAGCGTCGCCGTGCCGGCGCCGCGGGGGTTGGTCAGGCCCGACGCGAGGGCGCCCGCCCGCGTCCCCCCCCCGTTGTTGGTGGTCGCCGGCAGGGTGCCCCGCCCGGTGTTGACGGTCCCCGCGGCGTTGTTGACCGTGGCCAAGGTCTGGTTGAAGCCGTTGAGATCGAAGACGCCGCTGCCCGTCGTGGTGAGAGTCCCCGCGGCCGGCAGCGCGGAATTGACCCCGAGCTGGAGCGTCCCCGATTTGATCAAGGTGCTGCCCGTATAGCTGTTGGTCCCGTTCAAGGTGAGTATGCCGCCCCCGGCGAGCGAGGAGTCGATCACCGTCAGGTTCCCGACGCCGCCGATGCCGTTCATCGTCGGGTTGTTTCCCGCGGCGTCGACGGTCCCGCCCGAGGCGCCCAGCGTGATGCCCGTGGCGAAGCTGCTGTCGAGCGTTTGGAAAGTGCCGCCGTTGAGCGTGAGGCCCGAGATCGAGCTGTAGCTCGTGTTCAGCGTCCCTCCCGTGTTGACCGTGATGCCCGTGGCCGTGAGGCCGTTGAGGCTCAGGACTCCGCCGCTGACCGTGATGCCGCCCAGGAAATTGACCGTGTTCTGGTTCGAGACGAGGGTCAGGGCGGCGCCGGGAAAATTGACGCCATAGGGACCGGTCGGTTGGATCACGGGAGAAAGGAACGGGCTGAAAATGATCGTCTGGTTGGCGGTCGCGGCGCTGAGGGCGGCCCCGAGCGAGCCCGTGGAATTGTCCGCGGCGTTGGTGGCGACCTCGGCGAACGACTGCGCGAGCGCCCGGGGAGCCAAGAAGGCGAGCGCGCACAGGACGGCGAACGCCTTCTTCATCCTCCGAAGGGCCTCGCGTCGCGCGTTCACGGGAGAAGAGTGTCTCACAGGGGTTTTAGAACGAGAAGTTCACCGAAAGGGTGTTGGTCATGCCCAGCGCGCCCAGCGGCGCGAAGGCGTAGTCGAAGCCGAGGCGAGTGAAGCGCACGCCGAGGCCGAGCGTCAGGCCGCTGAAGTTGCCGGCGTCGCCGAAGGAGCGGCTGTTCACGCCGAAGCGGCCGGCGAAGGTCGTCTCGTCGTTGTAGGCGATCCTGTACTCGGTCCCGAACGCGACGTAGGGCGCGTTGTTGAGCGGCTCGTCCAGGTCCAGGTCCAGGAGCCAGCCTTTCGTGAGCGCCAGCGAGGTCCCGAAGCGCAGGTTCGTGGGCAGGGGGTCGGAGAGCTGCTGGAACTTCAGAGAGCCGCCGATGTTCTGCGCCACGTAGGCGAGGCGCATTTCGTGGTCGAGAACGCGGAACGGGGCGCTGAGAAAGCCCAGGTCGAAGCCGAAGGTGTACGCGGTCTTCGTGATCGTCGACGAGATGTACTTGCCGGTGGCGCCGAAGCTCATCCCGTCCCAGACGCCGAGGTCTTCGTTGTGGATCGTGTAGGCGCCGCTGAACGCGCCGGCGAAGTCGCTGGGCCGAAACGAGCTCCCGGTCGCGAATCCGGACGAATCCGTCTGGTCGATCGGCGGCTGGGAGAGGTATTGGACGCTCCCGCCGACGCTGTAGGAATTGCTCACCTTCTGTCCGTAGCCGAGGAAGTTGTAGTTGATGCCGGCCGGAAGGATGGAGTTCATCAGCGTCACCGAGTGGTGCTGGATGCGCGACAGCGCGGCCGGGTTCCAGTAGACGGCGTCGGCCTCGTCGGGAAGCGCGGTGTAGGCCTGCGCCATGCCCTCCGCGCGCGCGCCGCCGCCGAGCTGCAGGAACTGCGCGCCGGACGTCCCGACGTCCGTCGTCCCGAAGCCGGCGCGGGCCGGTGCGGCGGCGGCGGCGAGCGCGGCCGAGGCCAGGACGGCCTTCAGGGCCGCCCGCCGCGGGCGGCTCGGCGCGACGCTCATCGCTCGATCGCCACGCGCATCTTCTTCTTCGTGCCGCCGCCCTCGATCAGCACGATGTAGATCCCGCTGGCGACGAAGCTGCCGACGTGGTTGCGCCCGTTCCAGGCGACGACGCCGCCGCCGTCGGCCACCATGTCGACGATCTTCTCGCCGATGTAGCTGAAGATGCGCACGCGGCAGCCGGCCGGCAGGTTGCGGAACGTCATGACGGAGCCGGGATTGACGATGGGGCGCAGGGGATTGGGGCCGACGGTGATCGAGGAGAGGTCTCCCGCCGCCGCGACGCTCACGACCGCGAACGACGAGAGGTGGTCGGTGACGGCGGCCAAGCCCCCTCCCGCCTGCTTCGTCGTCGCGAGCGGCATCCACACGCCGTGCGTCGCGTCGAAGCGGGCGATGGAGAGCGTGGTCCCGTTCGCGGCGGAGTTCAGGATCGTGTAGTTGAGCGTCAGCAGGATGGCCTGGCTGGGCTGCTGGGGATTGCCGAGCGTGTCGAGCGCGGAGATGGTCAGGTGGATGGGAATGGGGAGATCGGAGACGGCTCCGCCCACCGCGGGGAAGCCCGAGCCGACGGCCGGCGTCGAGACGTTGATCGTCACCGGGACCGCGAACGTTCCCGAGGAGATCTGCGCGGAGAGAACGCCCAGGCCGCCGTTGGGGCTCGGAACGACGAAGGTCACGATCCCGGCATAGCCCACCGGCAGGATCTGCGCGGCGGTCGCGAAGGTCGTGGACGGGATGGTCGCGAAATACGTGTCGTCGTAGGCCGCGGTGCTCCCGTTGTTGTTGTACGACTGCACGGTGAAGTAGACCGTGCTGCCGCCGTAGAGCCCCGGCACCAAGGCGCTCGTCGTCCCGGTCGAGAACGTGATCGTGGACGTGAGGTCCGTCCACCAGAGCACGTTGTAGCTGGTGAACGCGGGGTTCCCGTTGGCTCCCCAGGAGATCGACTCCGTGGGCGTCTGGACCGCGGGCGGAAGACTCAATCCGAGCAGCATCAAATGCGTGGTCGGGGCCGCCAGGGTGTAGAGGGCGTAGGGCGCCGAGCTCGTCGAGGTCGGCACGCTGTAGGCGTAGACGTAGTCCGTGTAGTTGGTGTTCGGGAGCAGCCCGGTCTGGGTGTAGACCAGCGTCGAGGAGGACAGCACCGGCGAGACGGCGCCGTTGGTCGCGCTGAAAAGCTGGTAGGCGATCGCGCCGGTGCTGGCGCTCCAGTACCAGGTGATCGAGGAGATGCCGTCGGCGAAGGTCGCGGAGCTGATGATCGATTGGTTCTGGAGATAGGGGATGGTGGTCGTCACGGTCACGTCGAAGCCGCTGGGGACGCCGCTGGAGTTGAGGGCCTGGACGTCGAAGTTGATGGTCATCCCGCCCGGCAGGGCTCCGACCGTGGCGGTGGCGGAGTCGTTGACCACGTTGACGGAGGGGTTGGTCGAGAACAGGATGCCGATGCCGGCCGCCGTGGTCCAGTTCACTTGATAGGTGACCTGTCCCGGGCCCGTCGGGTTGCCGTCCGTGACCCAGCTCAGCGTGACTTGGTTGTTGTTCGAGCTCAGCAGCATGGTCCCGGACGGGACGGCCGCCAGCGTCAGGACGTTGGACGCCGGGGCGTCCGCGGTCGCGGCGCCGTTGTACGCCTCGACGACGACGCTCATGAAGGTGTTCGTCGACAAGCCGGTCAGGATGAAGGCGTTCGTGGAGCCCGAGGGGAGCGCGGCCATGTCTCCGGAAATGTTGGCCCCGGGAGAGGTCGTCGACAGGACGCGGTAGCCCGTCGCGGTCCCGTCGGAGGGCCAGGTCCAGGTGATCGAGGAAACCCCGAGAGCGGTCCCGGTCACGAGCGGCGCGGGGATGAGAGCGCGCGCGTTCGTCGCGCTTATAAAGGACCAGAGCAGGGCGGAGGCGGCCAGCGCGGGAAGGCGGAGTCGGACGCGACGCGGAGCGGTGCGTGTCAGCATGGAGTTTGCCGACGGATTGTACCAAAGTCCCGCTCCCGCCTCATCTGGGTCTTTTGACCCATGGACGATTAGGACCTAAGACAGTTCTCCTGGGCCCTTGGGCCTGATAGAATCATGGGACCTGTAATCCCCGAGATCTGGTCGGGGAGCAAACCACGCCCGGACCGAATCCGGGCCGCCAGGAATGGAGAACATGATGAAGAAAATTCTGGCGCAGTCGATGGCGTTCGTCCTGACGGCGTTTCCCCTCCTGGCGTCCGCGGCGACGGCTTCCTCGCTGCAGGGACTTCAGCAGACCTTCGCTCAGCCTCCGGCCGATCCCGCCGCGGCGCTGGCCAATCTCTTCGACCGCAGCTCCGCCTCGGGCGACGCCGGAGTCGTCCGCGCGCAGACCGTGCCCGGCGACGGGCTGACGCGCACGGACCTCCAGACCTCCATGCTCCAGAACCTGGACTTCATCCACAGCGCCTTCGCGGCGCAGTACGGTCCCGGTCAGTGGAAGGAGTCGCACGAGGGCTGGGACCTCGACGCGTCGATCGCCGCGGCCAAGGCCCAGGTCCTCTCCACCCCGGGCATGACGATCGACCAGTATCATGACGTCCTGCGCGGCTTCTTCGGCTCGATGAAGGACTTCCACGTCAGCGTCCAGTTCAACGCGACCGCGGCGTCGACGCTCCCGTTCTCGGTGATCGGCTCGAACGGGCATTACTACATCGAGTACATCGACCGCAGCAAGCTGCCCGAGGGCACCTTCCCGTTCCACGTGGGCGACGAGCTCGTGGCCTTCGGCGGCAAGAAGACCGCGGACGTGGTCAAGGCGATCGCGGCGCAGCAGGGCGGCAACACCGCGCAGACCGAGACGGCGCTGGCGTCCCTGTTCCTGACCAGCCGCCACGCCGCGTCCATCGGCGACGTGGCCTCGGGGCCGGTGACGGTGACGGTCAAGCCGCAGGGCTCGGACAAGCCGCTGACCCGGCAGCTGATCTGGGACTACACGCCGGAGCAGATCAACCCGCCGGGCTCGCAGAAGACCGTGTGGACGATGCAGGCCCAGCAGGACGGCGCCGCCCGGCCGTTCCCGTTCCCGACGGACATGCTCTCGCCCGTGGCGGCGGAGCTGCCCACCCCCACCGCCGCCGACCCGTTCGGCCTGGGAGGGCGCGACGGCTTCCTGCCGCCGCTCGGCAAGAAGACGTGGGAGTCCGCCTCCGACGACCTCTTCAGCGCGTACATCTACGCGCTGCCGGACGGCCGCTCGATCGGCTACGTCCGCATCCCGTCGTACGAGGTGGACGACGCGAACGCGGCCGTCGCGGAGTTCGCGGGCCTCGTGAAGCGCTTCCAGGACCAGACCGACGGCCTGGTCATCGACCAGGTCAACAACCCCGGCGGGTCGGTGTTCTACATGTACGCGCTGGCTTCGATGCTGACCGACGCGCCGCTGACCACGCCGCAGCACCACGTCGCGATCACGCAGGACGACGTCGCGTCCGCGGTGACCTTCCTGAAGACCGAGCCGCTCGTCCGGGACGACGCGACGGCGAAGGCGGTCCTCGGCGCCTCGCAGGACGGCTATCCGGTCGACTACATGTTCTACCGCCACATGGTCGAGTACTCGCGCTTCATCGTGAGCCAGTGGAACCAGGGCAAGACGCTCACGGACAAGACCTTCCTGGACGGCGTCGACGACATCAACCCGTCGCCGACCGCGCAGTTCACCAAGCCCATCGTCCTGCTGATCAACGAGCTGGACTTCTCGGGCGGCGACTTCTTCCCGGCGACGATGCAGGACAACAAGCGCGCGACGCTGTTCGGCACGCGCACGGCGGGCGCGGGCGGCTTCGTCCGCGACGTGAAGTTCCCCAACAACGTGGGCGTCGCCCAGTTCACGATGACCGGGTCGATCGCGATCCGCGCCGGGCACGAGCCGATCGAGAACCTGGGCGTCACCGCCGACGTCCAGTACGCGCCGACGGCGGCCGACCTTCAGGGCGGCTTCGCGGACTACGCCAAGAACGTCAACGCGACGATGGCGAAGATCCTCGGGCCCGCGCCGAAGAAGTAGCGTCCTGACGGACGCGCAGAGAAAAGCCCTTCGGCCGCGAGGCCGAAGGGCTTTTTTCGCGGCTTAGGGCTTGGCCGCAGCGGGCGCTTTCGCGGCGCCCGACGATTCGTCGATCTCGAGAAACGCGCGATCCACGTGGGCTTGGCCGCCGTGCGCGAGCCAACGGCGGCAGGGCGCGGCGAGCTTCTTGGCGTTCGCCTTCAGGCACTTCCCCAGGCGGCTTTTCCCGGGCTTCACTTCCCGGCAGAACTTCTCGATGTCGTCGTGACAGGCTTTCACGCCCAGGCTCGCCCCTCCGGCGACGGTTCGAGCCTTGTCCTCGGCGGCTTCGGAGCCGCCCTTCGACGGCTTGCCCGGCTGAGAGCGCGCGGAACCCGCGAGCGCGAGCGCAAGGATGAATCCGAGCTTCATAGCCCCTCCGTGACCGCCATGCCCGATGTCATGCAACGCTCCGGCCCCGGTCAGTCTCCGATGACGCAGCCGGTGTAGACCGACCCGTGCGAGTTGTCGAGAGTGGCCTCGCCCGTATAATACCCGGGGCGGGCGTACCCGATCTCCGTCAGGTTCCCGTCGGACGAGCTCTTGACGAACACCTCGACGGTGCGGGAAGGCTTCGTGAACGTCGGGCTTTTCCGGCAGCGGCCCGTCACGCTGCCGGGAGAAACCGTTTCCAGCGGCGCCTCGCAGGTTTCCGCGTCTGCGCCCAATTCCCGCGTTTCGACGGTCCCCTCATCGTAAACGGAGACGTCCACCCGGCCGTTGACGACGTAGGACACCCCGCGATGGAAAAAACGGTCGAATGTGCGGACCTGGACTTCGCACCGGACGCTCGTGGAATAGAACGGGTACTCGCGCTTCAGGTCTTGTTCCCCGTATGAGATCGACAGCTTTTCGGAGGCTTGAGACCGGTTGAATTCATCGACATAATCCTGCGCCGCCCGCGAAGGATCGCTGGCCCATTTCTTCCTCCAATCGGACTTGCAGTATTCGAAGCGGCTGTCGTCGCCGAAAAATCCCGTGCAGATGTCGTAAGGAGGGTTGAAAATTTCTCTTCCCGAGGGCCCGCTCCAGCCATGCAGAACCGCCGCGCCGGTCGGGCTTCGCCGCGGGGCCGGCGAAGACGAGGGAGTCGCCGGCGCGGCGATCTCCGCCCCCTCAGGCGCGGATGCCTTCAGCTGATCCAAGGAAAGCGTCTGCGCCGACGAGATTCCGGCGGTGAGAACGATCGCGGACATGAGGATCTTTTTCACACGGGGCTCCTTTGCGGCAACGGACGTCTCATCGGACCGGGCCGGGGCGGAAGAATCGCTAATCTCCGATCGCCGCGCCGCCGTAGTGATAAACCGCGCACACCGCCGCCAAGCCTCCGGCGGCCGCCGCCGCGCCGGCCGCGGCGCCGAGGCTGACGGAGACCCCGATCGCGGCGATGGCCGCGGGAGGAACGGTCGTCGCCAACGGCGGCACAAACCCCGCTCCCACGACGAGTCCCAAAGCCGCTCCCAGCCCCGCTCCCGTCGCTCCGACGGGAACGGCATTATTCGTTATGCATTTTCCGGCGGCGCCCGACGCCCGAGCCCAGCGCGAGGGCTGTTCCTTGGTTTTCCCTGGTTCCGGAACCGAAATGTCTTTGTTCGCTTTCGCGCCCTGCGCGCGCGAGAGAGCCGCCCGGCCCTTGACGCCCTCGCCCGCGAACACGGCGCTTGAATCTTTTGGCGGCGCCTTTCCGCCGCCTTCTTGGAACTGCGCGTCGACGCGGTTTTTTCCGGCCTCGGGGGATTCCTCCGCGGCGCCCGCGGCTGCGGCCAGGACCAGAACGGCAAGAGCGACGGCCAGTCTTTTCATCGCGGCCTCCATGAATTCCGACCGACAGGCTTCACGACTCTGTTATTTTAAGCGGATTGCGGCGCTCTTGCCTGAGCCGATCGGGCAAGGAATGGGTCCCATCGGACCCGCCGTCCTGTGGGCCATTCGATCGGTTCGGCCTGCGGGCTTGAAGCGAAGTCCAAAAAACGAAAAGCCCTCCCGAAGGAGAGCTTCGTTTCATCGATCTTCAAAATTCTCCGGGTTCAGGACTCGAACCTGAAACCTTGCCGTTAACAGCGGCCTGCTCCAC
>VFSW01013912.1_pt1 | contig 11160 bp, 14 predicted proteins | sample 5358111 | NCBI WGS metagenome assembly VFSW01 (sample SAMN11554181, study PRJNA540505) | mine drainage metagenome | isolation source: sediment from site ElyBrook_90M | place: USA: Ely Copper Mine, Vershire, VT | collected 2017
GTCACGTTCAAACGGAATCAGCGGTCAAGATGGTCCGGAATACGCACTATCGACATCTATCGCCCCAAGCGGAGTTTTCTGGCGGTAGATTTGACGGTAAGTTGGCAATACCCTGACAAGAAGTCGCTTGGAAGTGCCGGAGACAATTGACTGGGGTTGAAAAGCGCTGCCTACAGAGTTTGCCACGGTTGGGAGTCAATCCGTAACCCCGGAAAATAGGGCAAAACTGGCAAAACCCGATTCGGATGCATCTATAGCGGCAAGGGTTTGGCGACGGGAGGTCCGAAGTCGGGCTTTGCCGGCCACTACCATGTCCGCTACTACGACGAGCAGGGAAAGTTTTCGGATGAATATGACCTCGTCATCGAAAAGGCAGGGGCATTCTATAAAGCGTCGTGGCTCACCAACGGTAGGGTAAGTGCCGCTGGCATTGGAATGGAAGTCGAAAATGGTTTGGCCATCGGATGGCGCAGGATTGCTGACTAGCCCCGAGGCGAACGGTTGATGGACGCCGCAGTCCGCCATCCTGACCCAGCGTTGGACCGGATTGGCGCGGGCAATCGGCCTTCCATTGACAATGTAGCCACAAGAGGCTACATTGATTCCATGAAAACCGTCGGAGTCCGCGACCTCAAAAACAAGCTCAGCGAATATCTTCGCCGCGTGCGTTTGGGGGAGAGCGTCCTGGTCACCGATAGGGGAGAAGTCGTGGCTGAGCTTTTGCCACCCGGGCAGCGCCAAGGCGATCCATCGGTGCCAGCTGGGCTTCAGTCGCTGGTTAGACGGGGACTTCTGACCCTGGGTACACCCACTGGAACGAATTTGTATCCAGCGCTGTTGCGCAAGCAAGGCGAACGTCGGCGGAGCGTCGCCCAGTTGCTCGACGAGGAGCGCGGCTCTCGGTGAATCTTTACGCGGAGTCGAGTGCGGTGCTGGCATGGCTCCTTGACGAGCCGAGCGCACCCGCAGTGCGCCGCCTACTTGGCGAAGCGGAAATCATCGTCGCTTCCGACTTGACCTTGATCGAGTGTGATCGCGTATTGCTGCGGGCAGTAGCGCTCGAGGATCTGACGGAAGCCGAAGCCGCCGACCGTCGGGCGCACCTCATCGCGGCTGCGGCTCATTGGCAAGTCTTGAGAATCGCCGGCGAGATAGTCGATCGCGCGCGTCAGCCCTTTCCCGGTGACCCGATTCGGACACTCGATGCCATCCACCTCGCGTCGCTTCTCGTCGCGCGTTCCGCGGTCGTCGGCCTCAGACTGCTGAGTCTCGACGAGCGCGTGCGCGTAGCTGCGAAAGGGCTGGGTATTGCCGTCGAGCCTGCGTGAACACGGCTGCGATGGGTGTCCATTCGCGAAACGTGTCCGTGAGCGACAGAATGGTTTGGCGGCCGTCATTCGGGTCCGGCGCCCGGTTCACGAACCCAGCTGCCTCGAGCGGGGCGACCGCCGAACCCATCGATTGGGGCCGCATCCCCTCCGCCCGCGCGAGATTCGACAGTGTCGTGGGTCCCTCCGGCTCGAGACGGAGAAGCACCGATACCTGCGAGGGCGTGAGGTCTCCGGTGTTCGCCTGCTCGCGCAAGCGGCGCTTCTGAGACTCCCGACTCCAGCGCAGTGACGAGGCCAATCTATCTTGAGACCTGAGAGGCCTATAGGCGGAGAGCCTCAAGTATCGAAAAACGCTCGCGATAGCGCCGCTTCGATGTGAACCACGGACGGATCGACATACGCAATGCCATCACACTCGAAACTCGCGCGATCGAGATGCGCCGGAAATGCTAGTGGAAGCTACGTGCAAGCCAGGCAAACAGCGGGCGTCGCCTTCGACTGGCGCTTGGTCGCCTCGCGAGCGATCGCGGCGATTGATCGTGCGGCGCCTTGGCTGTTACCTCGCTGTAGCGCTGAAATCAACGCCAGCACGGCCTCGCGGTGATTCGCGTCAGCCGGAGCCGAGGCGTTGATGCCTTTCGCCGCAAATGCATCTCGCAAGACCTGGGACCGCATCGTCAGCGCCGTTCCCATGATCAATACGTCCCGATAGCCTTCCGCTTGGCAATGACGCGCGACAGCGTCAAATAGATTGAGCACCGGGATATCGACGCCCGAGATAATGGCGGAATAGCGGTGATGGGGCGTATTGCTCGCCATGACGACGAAGTTGGCATCGCTGGCCTGCAGCCGTTTCAGGGCGGCGCGGTGGTAGTCATCGAACTGTTGCCAGCTCGACTCGTCGCCATCGACGCCGATCAGCGAGACGGCGTATCGAAGGTCCAGCGACTCAATGCACATCTCGGGAGTGGTCGGCGACCTTGTTGGGTCGGATTGGAGTTCACGAGATTCGCTGCGTCGACAGAGCTCCGAGTAATAGTGCACGGTAGACGGCCAGCCGGTGCCGCCCAAGATTCCGATTTTCCTACGCTGCGGCGTGTCAGCCATGGGCGCACTTAGGGACAGAATCTTCCCGGGATCGGAGAGACTCTGGAAGCGCTCGATCGAAATGAATCCGTCGACATGGTCCAGCTTTGGTCGCAGTGCGGCCGCCATGTCGAGGTACGTTTGCTTGGTGTGCGTGTGAGGTAGCACCTCGAAGATGACCGCGATCATGGATCTCTCCCGGTGCCGACATCGCGAAAGAGCGGCCAGCGGCCGTTCTAGGAGGGTTTCCATGTCCATGCGAGCCGATCCAAGGGGGCGGTCTCGAGCCGGCTCTCGAGCACGGACAGTGCGGATGCCGCAATAGTCCGCGCGATCGATTCCCCTGGACATGCGTGCGGGCCGCGGCCGAACGTAAATGTGCAACGGTTCGGGCGATCGAGCAGAAATCGCACGGGATCCGGATTGACGCTTGGATCTCGATTGGCGGCCGCCAGCACGAGAAGGATGGCGGCACCCGCGGGCAGAATGCAGTCAAGTACGGTCGTCGACTCCGCGACAAAGCGGCGGGTATTTTGTACTGGGGATTCGCAGCGGGCGGTCTCGTGTACCAGCTGCTGAAAACCGTCGTCTCGCGAACGAACCTCGTCCCAGAGGCCCCGGTGGCTGGCTAACGCGACGATGGAGTTGCCGATCAGCCCCGCGGTTGCCTCGTAAGTCTGGGACAGAAGACCTACCAGATTTGCGACGATAGCTTCCTCGTCGATCCAACCACTGTTCTGCGCGTCGGCAAGGATGTGGGATGCCAGACTGTCGGACGTCGGCTGCAATGCGGTCAGAGTTTTTCCCAGTCGGGAACGGAGCCGCTGTGCGGCACCACTGGCTGTGGCCAACTGGTCTGTCGTGCTCAATGCGGATAGACACGCCACGAAATCCCGAACATCGCGCGCCATCTCGGACTGCTCGTCGGCGGAAAAACCAATCAGCTCGGCAACCACCGCAACCGGGGTTTCGTACACCCAGGCCGTTAACGCTTCCGCGTCCAGGGAGGCTGGGAGCAGCTGCTCTGCCGTCGCCCTTGCCCGTGAATCCGTGACTGGCGCCTGAAGAGATGACAACGCCCGTTGCAGCACGAGTTTAGGTTGAGCGTGGCGGTCTCCGTCATTCACTCGGACGAGATGTCGAAAAAGTTCACCTGCGGCGCGGCCCTCCAAAGCCGCCGGTACCGGCTCGGCCACCGGTCGGACTCGACAAGATCGATCAGCGAAGATCTGGGATACGGAAACTGCGTGGGCGGCCACCCACATTCCAATTTCTTTATCGAAGTACAGGGGCGGCCTGTCGAGCAAAGAATGGTAGTAGGGGTAGGGGTTTGGATGCGAAGCGGCGGAAATCGGGTTCGTGGGTTCCATGGTTCGCATTTTCCGCCTGGCATCAGGCAGTCACTTCGTCTACCATCAAACAATGGATGTCGAGCTGGCGGACGCTTCAATTTCCCGCGTGGCTGCAGCGATCGCGGAGCCCGCGCGCGCACGCATGCTCTGCAGCCTCATGGATGGTCGGGCGCGCACCGGCACCGAACTGGCCGTGATTGCGGAAGTCAGCCCATCCACCGCGAGTGTGCACCTGACGCGGCTTCGGGATCAGGGCCTGGTCAAGGTGCTCGCGCAAGGCAAGCATCGCTACTACAGTCTCGATGACGAGAGAGTGGCCGCGACGCTGGAATCGTTGATGGTACTCGCCGGAACACGGTCCAACCCGTATGTTCCGAGTACCCCCACGCACCTGAGATGGGCACGCACGTGCTACGACCATATGGCGGGTGAGGTTGCGGTGGCGCTCCATGATCGAATTCTCCACAATAAATGGATTTCGAAGACACATCGCGCCGGCGGCGGCTACGAAGTAACGCCGGCAGGCACGCGAGCGCTTGCGACGCATGGCATCGAATTGGAAGTGGTGAATAGGTCGCGTCGGCGTATCGCCTGCGCCTGCCTTGACTGGAGTGAGCGTCGTCCGCATCTGGGTGGTGCCCTTGGTGCTGCGCTATTGCAAGCGGCACTTCAGCATCAATGGGTCCTGAAGGACCTCGACAGCCGGGTCTTGCGTGTAACGAAGCGTGGTGAGCGGGAATTCTTCGGACGATTGGGTATTCCAGATGGTCTGGTAGATGGGCGGATCCAAGGGTAAGTTCGGCGTGCCCTCGACAAAATACCCGTCAGTTCAGGCGCTCAAAAGTGCGGGAGACGGTTGAGTGGGAGTGAGGTGTTGAAAAGGAGCTGCCGGTCGCAGCAGCACCTTTTTTTTGCGGGCAGCTGCGTTGGGGAGGCAGCGCGTCACCGAGCCCCGGCAGATACATTCTCGTGTGCGGCCTGGTCAAGTGAGATTTCCGGGAATACTTCGTGAGTAAACCCGTATTTCAGGCCGGGAGACTTTTTTGCCAGTTTGACTGCATGATCAAGGCTGTCGGCCTCGTAGACGATTGCTCCTCCGATATCCCCCCCATATTGTTCAATACTGTTCGCAGAAACAATTCGCCCACCCCGGATTGGCATCGCCAGCGTGGGTTTGAGCAAGGCGATCCACTCGCCCATGTCCTGTAGGTTCTGTGCTCGTTCGCTTTCGGGAATCTCTGCGCCGTTTGTGTGTCGTGAAATCAGAAGAAATTTCATCGTCTCAATCCTTTAGGCACGCCGGCCTTGAAGTCAATGAGGAGTCACGTGATCGTGGTGGCCGATCAGGCTGCGCCGGACTGCGCTAGTTGGCCTTGAAAACCATCCAGGAAAAAAGTCCAGCCCTTTTCGTGCGATCGCCCACCGTCGGTATCGGGGAGGCCGGAATGCACCAAGGTCATGAGGGTATTTTTCCCCTTGCCGGCAAAAGTCACGGTTACCGTCGACTCCAGCCCTGAAGTGTTTGGTGACATCCATGTATGCTGAATCCGACCAGGCCGATCGACCGCGGTGAAGCGACCGTAGTGGGGGGTCCCCTTGATGGCCCAGAAGAAGAACCCGTCGACCGTCGGGTTCAACAGCAGCTTGTCGGCCATGTTCCACGGTGTACCTGGAACCTTGGGATTCAACCATGCATCGAAGACCTCGCCCGGGGGAGCGGCAATCGTTCTTTCAACGGTCACTTCAATCGTCTTGGCGTGGCTCATCACTTCTTGCTCCTCTGTTGTTGTTTGAAATAGCCCTCAAACTCATCGAGCCTTTCGTTCCAGAAACGCTCATATTCGTGCACCCAATCCGCCACCAGATGCAGCGCCTTCGGGCGGAGTGAAATAAAGACCTCCCGGCCTCTCTTTTCGCGCCCAATCAACCCGGCACGCTCGAGCAATTTGAGGTGCTTCGTAATCGCGTTCAGTGCCACGTCAAACGGTTCGGCAACGTCCAGGAAGCGGGCGGGTCCGCTTGCCAGCCTCTTGATAATTGCGCGCCGGGTGGGGTGAGAGATGGCGCTCAAAACATCGTTCAGCTGCTCCATGGAGCACATTACACCAAAAGGTGTAAGAAAATGCAAGCGGCGTGTGACAGAAGAGCGCAACGGCGCCTGGGTCGTCGGATCCGGGGCAGGTTGGCTTTTTTTGGCTACTCTTGTCGAACTGGAAGCAGCCCACGCGTCTTAGCCTCGAACGGTGGCTGAATTGGCTGCCGCATTTATACGAATCAAGGAGTTTTGTCATGCAGTACGCCTTGCTGATTTACGAAGATGAAGCACTGTACGGTCCCGGCAAGAAGGGTCCGGCCATCCAGGAAATCGTTTCCCGCCACATGGCCTTCAACAGGGAACTCGGCGCAAGGCGGGTCGGAGGTTCCGGATTGGCGGCGACATCGTCGGCAACAACGATTCGGACAAAGGGCGGAAAGCAATCGGTGCACGATGGTCCGTTCGCCGAGGCAAAGGAACAACTCGGTGGATTTTATCTGATTGAGGCCAAGGACCTGGACGAAGCGATCGCCATCGCAAAGCGGGTTCCGGTGCTTCAGGACGGCTCAATCGAAATCAGGCCAGTCCTTGCGCCGGCATGAGTGGCGCCGCGCTCGAGCGTGTGTTTCGGGAGGCGAGCGGGCGCATCGTTGGCGCGCTCGCCGCCCGGTTTCGTGATCTCGCGCTGGCCGAGGACGTGTTTTCGGAAGCCTGCGCTCGAGCGCTCGAGGACTGGCCGGCCAAGGGTGTACCAGGTGATCCTGCCGCATGGCTCTATCAGGTTGCAGCGCGCGCTGCATTGGATGCGCTTCGGCGGCGTCAAACACACGCGCGTTTTGAATCCCAATTGTCAGCGGAGTTCGACACCGGGCCAGCCGATGTGGCCGACGACGCGATGATCCCTGACGAGCGTCTACGGCTGATATTCATATGCTGCCATCCGGCTGTCGCAGTCGATGCACGGGCCGCGCTCACATTGCGCCTGGTGTGCGGGCTCTCGACACTGGAAATTGCGCGGGCCTTCCTGGTGCCTGAGACCACGATGGCACAAAGGCTGACCCGAGCCAAAGGCAAGATCGCCGACGCGGGAGTTCCCTTCGAGTTGCCGGCGGCCCAGTTCTGGCCCGAGCGGCTCGAGGCGGTGCTCGCGACCATCGAAATCGCCTACGCCAAGGCGCACGAAGACGCGGCGGCGAGCGGGTTACACGCTCATTTCGCCGCCGAGATGATGGAGTTGACCTCCGTCATGGTGCATCTCATGCCGGGCGAACCAGAGCCGGCCGCGGTCGCGGCGATGGTGCGATTCGCCGAGGCTCGGCGTCCGGCACGCATCGACGGCAGCGGCATGATGGTTCCGCTGTCCGAGCAAGAACCAGGGCGCTGGCGGCGCCCCCTCATCGATGAGGCGCTCGGCTTTTTGAATCGAGCTTCGGCGCTCGGGCCGGATTCGGCAAGAGTGATTCAGGCAAAAATTCACGCCGCATGGTGTTCTCGTCAGACTCTCGAATCGCCTCCGCCGTGGCCGCAAGTGCTCTCGCTCTATGATGCCCTGCTGATGAGACGTGACGATCCGGTGGTGCGGCTCAACCGGCTTGTCGCGGTTGCCGAAGTGCATGGCGTGGAGGCCGCATTGTCGGAACTCGAATCGTTGGACCGGGAGGTTCTGCGTGACTTTGCACCCTATCACGCGGTCCGCGCCGATCTGCTTCGCCGGTCGGGCCGCACCCGCGATGCACGCCGCGCCTACGACGACGCACTTTCGCGCATCTCATCCTATGCCGAACGCCGCTGGCTCACCCGGCAAAGAGATCTCGTGTTGGAACGGCAAAGCTGACATGCGCATTCGCCCAGCTTCGTGATGCGCTACGCGCCCCGGGCCCGCTCCGGTGCGTTTACCGGTTCATCCAGCGAGCGAGGCCACCGGCCCTGGATACTAGGTAGTTGTCACCAATGAACCTTTCGGGGCTCGGGGCTACACTGCGTAAGAGCGCGTTGGGTGATGCGCGGGTGGCCCCAAGGGCAGGGTTGGAAGCGACGAGACATGGTGAGCCGGCGACAATTCCTGAAGGCGGGTGGCGTTGCGGCTGCCTGCCCCGCCGTCGCGGTCACGGCCGCTTGCACCGGCGCCGATCCGGCCGAACGACTCGCGAGCGTGCGGCGTCGGCCGCTGGATATCTCAGGCCGGTCCGGCGCGGAGTTGCGGGAGCTCGTGCGGTGCGCGACGTTGGCGGCCAACGGCCACAACACCCAGCCATGGCGATTTCATCTGGATCCGGATGGCATCACGATCAGTCCCGATTTCTCCCGGCGTACACCGGCCGGGGACCCGGACGACCACCATTTGTGGGTGAGCCGCGGATGCGCCGCTGAGAACCTGGTGCAGGCGGCCGGAGCCGGCGGCCGGCAGGCCGACGTCGAAATGACGGCCCAGGGCGTCCATATTGTGCTGACCCATCGTGCACCCGAGCGTGCGCCGCTCGCGGACGCGATTTTCCAACGGCAGTGCACTCGCGCGGACTACGACGGTCGGCCGCTGCCGAGCGAGGTGTTGCGGAGGTTGGAACAGGCGGCTGCCGGCAATGGCGTTGAGCTGCGCCTCATCACGGATCGGTCACAGACCGAGGCGGTGCTCGAGTATGTTACGGCCGCCAACAGCGCGCAATTGAGTGACGCGGCATTTGTGGCCGAACTCAAGCATTGGATCCGATATAACGACGCGCAGGCCATCGAAAGCGGTGACGGGCTGTTTACACGCGCGTCGGGCAACCCGACTTCTCCGTCCTGGCTCGGCGGCATCATGTTCAGCCTGTTCTTCAGCGAGAAATCCGCGAATGATCAGTACGCGAGGCAGATCCGGTCGTCGTCGGGGGTCGCCATTCTGACCGGGGCACGCGCCGATCCGGTCAGCTGGTTTGCAGTGGGCCGCGCCTATGAGCGACTGGCGCTCACGATGACGACGTTGGGAGTGCGCAATTCCTTCGTCAATCAGCCCGTCGAGGTCCCGGCGGTGCGCGCGCAATTCTCCCGGTGGCTTGGCGCGCCGAACCGCCGCCCGGACCTGGTATTGCGCTTTGGAAGGGGGCCGCTATTGCCGTATTCCCTGCGCCGACCGGTCACCCAGGTCATCTCGTGACGACTCGACTCCCTGTGCGGTGGGGTCACGTTCCTCGCCGGTGCGGTCGCCGACGTTCCAATGTTGATCGCGGCGGTGCTTGATATGTACAGGGACCTGGCAGTGGAATTCCGTGATTACAAGAAGGCGACGTTGTCCATCGGTGCAAACGGCGCGACGTCGATCGTGACCGAGCAGGATATCGCGACGCTGCCCGCGCCGGTGCAACGCTACCTTCGCGCAAGCGGTTGCCTCGGCAGGCGGCGCCCGGTTGTTGTGCATGTGGTGTTCGATGCCGTCATGATGCGCAAGCCCGGAGGCGCGGGCATGTCGGGTGTGGCGGAGCAAATTGACCGATTCGATGTGCCGAAGCGCCTCTTCTACATGCGCTCCCGCATGTTTGGCCTGCCGGTCAAGGTGCTGCACCGTTATGAAGGTCAACACGCATCGATGATCGTGCGCATCGCCTCGCTTTTCAACGTGGTGGACATCCAGAGCGACGAACTGGCGCGCACTGAAACGGTGACGTTGCTCAATGATCTGGCCTTCTTCGCGCCGGCCTGGCTGGTCGATCGGCGCCTGACATGGCGACCCGTGGACAGTCGCCAAATCGACGTGAGTTTTACGAACGGTCCGCACACAATTGCGGCTTCGCTGTGGTTCAACGATGCGGGCGAGTTGGTGAACTTCAGCTCCGAGGATCGCGGCGCGCTGCAGGACGACGGCAGCTTCCGGTACGTGCGGTGGTCCACGCCGATGCGCGCCTATCACGAGTTCGACGGGCAGCGCGTGGCCACGGAGGGAGATGCCATTTGGCACTACCCGGAAGGCGATTTCGCCTATGCGCGCATGAAACTCAAGAGTTACACCGCCGCTCGCTGAGGATTCCGCATACAGAGCGCATCGGTTGTGCTGCCGTCGGCAGCGTCCAATTTGGTGCCCGTCCCCCAGCGCGGTGTCTGTCCGTGCGGTCCCATACAGTGCCGAAGGCACGGTCAACGGTAGTATGAGCCTTGATCGGCGGCGACCCGTGGACGGCATGCGCGGGCGCCGCGGGTACCGCGGATGCCGGCCACGAGCCCGGTAGCTCGGGAACACATTCAGCCGACCGGCTCCTCGACCCGCCGGGACGTCATGGTGCTCTATGTCCGATAGCTTTCCAGGAACCTCGCATCAGGCCCACTTACGTCGCAGGGCGCTGTCGAGGTGGGACAACGAAGGCGGCGCAATGCGCGGCGGCAGTCAAGGGAACTTGGCGTCCGTCGCAGTCCAAACGAGTACTGCGGTGCCCTTAGGACTCGACGCTCGCGATCCGTCGCCGGTGTCGAGAAGAAATGTGCGGCCCCTGATCACGGGAGAATGAATCCATGTTAATCGAACGACTTCTACCGGCCGCACGCAAGCGGCTCGTGACCATCAAGACTGACGCTCTGGTCGTCGAAGCCGCGAAATTATTCCTCGATCGTCGTACCGACATGCTGGTCGTGTGCGATGACGAGGGATTGATTGCCGGAATCATCACCAAGACGGATGTGGTCCGCCAGATGAGCGTCTGCCAGGGGGCGGAGTGCGCGATAACGGCGTCGAGTGTGATGACCCGGAGCGTTGCCCACTGCCGGCCAAAGGACGTGCTAAAAAATGTCTGGTCCGTCATGAAGGATCGTGGCATGAAGAACATCCCTGTGCTGGATCAAGGCTCGCGCCCGATCGGAGTGCTCAATGCGCGCGATGCATTGGAGGCGTTGCGGGAAGAAGTCGAATATGAAGAAGTGCTGCTGCGCGACTATGTGAGGTGCGTCGGCTGGCATTGAACGAGCGGGACCCGCGGCGCCGCCCGGCGCTATTCGCGGGCCCCCGAAGCATGGGTCAATACCGCCTCCGCGCACCTGATCGCCGTTCTCGTGTCGTTGCGCCAGGCGTGTTGGGAGAATAGGGCGCCGCGCGTCGTCGACCCCCCGAGCGCCTGCAACCAGCGATAACCGATCGAAGTCCCGGTATCCGGCAAATGAGGCTGCGGTCGTGGGTCAAATAGTTGACATAAGGGTAAACAATTAATACGATCGTTATCAATAGGACGATGTCATCGCGGGCTGCATTGAATCGAAAGGAGTAGTGAATTGAAAAGCGTTCCCCCCGGCTGGCCGCGCATCGCGCCCGGCCTTTACTACCGAGACGCGGCAGCCGCGATCGACTGGCTTTGTCGCGCCTTCGGCTTCGCGGTGCGCCTGCGCGTGGAAGGCGAAG
>VFSW01013913.1_pt1 | contig 11160 bp, 15 predicted proteins | sample 5358111 | NCBI WGS metagenome assembly VFSW01 (sample SAMN11554181, study PRJNA540505) | mine drainage metagenome | isolation source: sediment from site ElyBrook_90M | place: USA: Ely Copper Mine, Vershire, VT | collected 2017
ATAATAAGAATGTCTTATTAGAATTCTGTGATTATAATGAAAACTTTCTTTGATGAAATAAAACTATCAAGCAATAAAGAGTTTGAACCAATAGATATAACAAAACAGGTAAAAGAGTGTGTCAAGAAAAGTGGAATAACAGATGGTTTCGTGATAGTTTTCAGTCCACATACCACTGGTGGAGTGAGAGTATGCGAATCGGAAAGGGGTCTGATGCACGATTATGCAGAATTCTTTGAAAAAATAGCCCCAAGAAATGCAGATTACATGCATAACAAGACGGACATTGCTGACAGGCCCAATGGGTATGCACACTTGCAAACATTAATTGTAAATTCAGGCGAGGCTATACCTCTTAGAAACGGAGAAATGCTATTGGGCAGGTGGCAAACCATATTTTTTGTTGAGTTTGACGGTGCAAGACCTGCACGAAAGGTAATAGTGGAGGTAGTTGGGTGAGGAGACTTTCTATTTTCGGATCCACTGGATCGATAGGAACGCAGGCACTCGAAGTAGTTGATGAGCTAAAAGGATCAAAAAGAGAATTGGAGCTAAATGCACTTGTTTGCAATACCAAGATAAATTTGCTCGAAGAGCAGGTAAGGAAATACAGACCAAAATATGCATGTGTAATAGACCAGCATAAGGCAGCAGAATTGAGAGAGAAGGTCAAGGACATAAAAGAGACAACTGTTGTTGGTGGACTAAAAGATACAATAGAAGCGTGTTCGGAAAATACAGATATAGTATTGAACTCTGCGGTAGGGATAATAGGATTGGAACCAACAATCGCGTTTCTTGAAAAGGGAATAGACGTTGCGCTTGCAAACAAGGAGACCATTGTCACTGCAGGAAAGATTGCAATGGATACTGCAAAGAAACACAATGCAAGCATAATACCGGTTGACAGCGAACATAGCGCGATATTCCAGTGCCTCCAAGGAAATGATGGAAAGAAGGTCGAAAAGTTGATACTCACATGCTCTGGTGGGCCTTTCAGGGGCAAGAAACGCGATCAATTAAAGGATGTGACTGTAGAGCAGGCGCTCAAGCATCCTAAGTGGGACATGGGACCAAAGATAACTATAGACTCTGCAACCCTAATGAACAAGGCACTCGAAATAATAGAGGCAAGATGGCTTTTCGATGTGAAACCGGAAGATATACAAGTGAAGATCCACAAGGAGAGCACAGTGCATTCTGCAGTGCAGTATGTTGATGGGAGCATAATAGCTCAGCTCGGCAGGGCAGACATGAGGATACCGATCCAGTACGCGCTAACATACCCTGAGAGGATGAAGAACAATTTCGACAGACTGGATCTGAACGGGACTCTTGAGTTCTCGGATCCAGACACAGAAACTTTCAAGGCGCTGAATCTTGCGTACAAATCCCTCAGAATTGGGGGGACTGCGCAGGCAATACTAAATGGCGCAAACGAGAAGGCTGTTGAATTGTTCCTTGCAGGAAAGATACCATTCCTTGCAATAGCGGACCTTGTAGAAAGAGCGCTCGATTCATGCGAAGTGAAGGAGCTGACCATCCCTAACGTTTATGAGGCAGACAAGAACGCAAGAGAATTTGTATTATCGCATGCAAGCGAATTTGTTAGCGAATAACGTTTATTAAGAATTGCATCTCAATCTAACAGTATGGCAATAGACGCAAGATGGTACGATCTTGGCGACGCGTCGAACTTCATAAAACTCGATGACATAGAGTTCAGGAGTTACCAGTTCAACATAATAAAAGGGATGTTCAGCGGGCTCAACACCCTTGTCGTACTTCCCACGGGACTTGGAAAGACATTCATCGCCATGTATGCGATAGCGAACGCGCTATCAAAAGGCAAGAAAGCAATGCTTCTCTCTCCCACAAAGCCGCTTAGCGAGCAGCATTACAAAAACCTGCAGAAATATCTGAATATAGAGGAGGACAAGATCTGCCTGCTTACTGGTTCTACAACATCAAAGAAGAGGAAAGGGATAGCTGATGAAGCTATGGTAATAAGTGCAACTCCCCAGACCATAATGAACGATCTGAAGAACAACATTCTGTCTCTTAGCGATTTTGGAGTCGTGATATTCGACGAATGCCACAAGGCAGTCGGGAAGTACGCTTATACTTACATAGCAAATGAGTGCATTACAAGAGAAATACAGATGGTGGGCCTTACCGCATCTCCAGGAAGCAGGAAGGAGAAGATAGACAACCTGATAAACACGCTTGGAATAAGCCACATCGAGATACGCATATCCACTGATCCGGACGTTATAACCTATGTAATGCCAAAGCAGATGCACCTCCTTGAAGTAGAAAAGTCCGCAGGAATAAGGAGGATCACTGCGAACCTCAAACCGTTGATCGAAGAGAACATGCAGAGTCTGAAGAGGCTTGGACTTATGCCTTTCAAGAGCTTTGAGAACATGCCAAAGGGCGTATTGATAGACATAGGAAACAGCATAAAGCTCATACAGGCAACAAACTACAAGTTTGCAGCGATAGCAAGTTATGCAAAGCTTCTCAACCTCACTCATGCATATGATTTGATAGAAACAGAGGGAGTGTATCCATACTATCATTACATCACTTCGCTAGAAGAAAGAGAGAAGAAGAGCAGAAGCCTGGAATCACTGCTCAAGAATCAGTTGTTCGCTGAAACAAAAAAGTTTGCAAAGGAAATGATGGACAGGGGCGAAGAGCATCCAAAAGTTTTGATGCTTATACAGTATCTTAAGCAGAACAAGAACACGCGGGTCATGGTGTTCGCGCAGTACAGATCAACAATCAATATGTTAGTTGAAAAACTTACTGCCAGCGGCTTTTCTGCCGTAGGGTTCGTTGGAAAGAGGGATGGAGTTACCCAAGAGCAGCAGAAACAAGTGATAGCTGATTTTTCTGCAGGAAAATTCAGCGTGCTTGTTGCAAGCTCGATTGGCGAAGAAGGGCTCGACATACCGAATGTTGATCTTGTAGTTTTTTACGAGCCGATATCGAGTGAGATAAGAAATATACAAAGGAAGGGAAGGACTGGGAGATTAGCTGCAGGAAAAATACTGGTGCTTGTAACAAAAGAAACCAAGGACCAACTCAATTTGTTTATATCAATAAGAAAAGAAAAGAAAATGTTCAAGATAATAAACCAGATAAAGTTGCAACTAGAAAAACATAACAAAGAAAAATTAGAGAAGCAACAAGGGCAACAACATCTCTGAATAATCTAATGGCATTTCCATATTCTTGGTTCTGGGTTAGGTTTATATACCAGAAAAAACAAAATCAGTAATTGGTGGAGAGGATGGTCTGGGAAGAACCAATACTACGAGGAGGGACGAGTAGGACTAGGGTTGTCCTGTGTGGTTTCGAGAACATAACCCAAGCAGAAGCTCTGCGCATGATCGAAGGATCAGAATCTGGCGCAAGCAGGAAGATGGTGGACCTAGGAAACTTCGCTTTGCATTTTCCTGGGAGAAGGGAGGAGATTCGCAAGGCTCTGGTATCTTACAGGGAGAGGCACAAGAATGCGAAGAATTCAAAACTTGCAAACAAGATATTGTGCCACATAGCGGCTGTTGGAATGCTTGAGGCGATGTGCCAATAGCTGCCTCACGCGTAATGTGCATCGTTAATTCATGGATGCCATTACGAAGTGTTTATTATCTTATACAAATTGGCAGAAACATTTTTAAATAGGGAAATCTTATTCAGATAGATGATTTTATGGCAATAGAGAGCAGAAACACTGTAGATGTATTCAAGAGGATTGTGACACCTGTTGCTTTGGCAGCTGGGATTGTAAGCTTGTCTGCGTGTGGAGGGCGTACACGAGAATTGCAGAGCGTAGTAAGAGACATGCAACAGATGTACAGGTTGGGGATACAATTAGAATAGCGAGAGAATATTCTCAAGATAGCGGATGTTCGACAGATTTTGTTATAACTGGCGCAGTGCCTATAGAGCAATTTGTATCTTACAATGGCAAAGCGGAAAAAGTTGTTAAAACATTTAATACTTCTTATGAATACTCCCCTAATGCTCCTGGTGCTGGTACAGCCTGCCATATCGTAAAGGATCAATTTGTATTAACCCAAAATGGCGATGTGGTGCTAGTTAATGAGACTGATACCTCTACTCAAAAATAGCTTTACAGTTTTAGATTAAACTAAGCTGTTTTTGCATCTTGCGTATGTCAATTTGATGACTGAGTTCCATTACAAAGCGTGGGAAGATTTTTAGTGTTAACCAGGCACAGTTTATAACGTATGGCACTGGTTGAAACCCTGATAGTCGATATCGCAGCATCTTGGGTGCGTATGTTTGCAGCCCTTCTTCTTTCGATATTATTCAGCATATACGTGGGAATAGCCGCCGCGACGGACCAGAAAAAAGAGAGGGTGATACTCCCTCTTCTCGATATTCTCCAGACAATACCAATACTTGGATTCTTCCCTATAGTCATCTACCTCGTCGTGCTACTTGTTCCTGGATTTGTTGGAGTTAACATAGCAGTCATATTCCTCATCTTCACAAGCATGGTATGGAACATATCTTTTGGAGTTTACGAAGCAGTAAAGTCGATCCCTACGGAGATAATAGAGCTTGCAAAGCTCAACCATTTCAGCGGATACAAACTCTACAGCACGATATACATCCCTGCGGCAATGCCAAGGATAGCGTACCAGACAGTAATATCCTGGTCTGTGGGCCTCTTCTACCTTGTGACTAGCGAGATATTCTCAACCGGGAGTGCAAACTTCTCCGTGACCAATGGCATAGGGGTCGGGATAAGCCAGCTTGCAGCCAACGGCAACACCTATGCATACGCACTTGCGCTTGTCCTGTTCATAATCGCAGTTATACTCACCAGAATGTTTTTTCTCCAGCCGCTCTCAGTCTTTGCCGAACAGCACTCGTTTAGGGAGGATACCACGCGCAAGAGATCTCGGGTTCTTGATTTCTACATATACGCGTGGGCGAGGATAAAAAGATGGCTTAGGCCATTCGTGATAATAGTGAGGTCGTCGCGAGTATTCCTGAACAAGAGTAGGGGAAGCTACAAGTTCCTTGAGAAATCTGTAAGGAGATACATAACAAGCCCTACCGAGAGGTTCAAGATGGGGACCAGGGCTACGATACTTGTGATAGCGGTTCTGATCATTGCTCTGTGGTATGCTGCATTCTCAATTGGCCTCACCCAGTACCTCCCAACAGTACTTAGCGCGCTTGGATATTCGTTCGCAAGGGTGTGGATAGTCTACATAATATGCGCTTGCATCTCAGTTCCCCTTGGGATATACATAGGCTTGTCCCACAGGCTCTTTGAGCCTGCGCTCTCCACGCTTCAGGTGATATCAGCCATACCTGCAACGATACTTCTTCCTGCGATAGTCGCGATATTCGTAAACATACCTTCTGGAGGAGAGCTCGCAGCAGTGATAGTGATATTCCTTGCAATGATATGGTACATACTCTTCAGCGTCATATCAGGTGTAAGAACCATTCCGGAGCAGATGTTCGAGCTCAAGAAGATGATGCACATGAAGAAAGTCGATGCGTGGAGGAACATATACATACCAGCGATTCTTCCATCATTCATAACTGGTTCTATAACAGCAATAGGGGGAGCGTGGAACTCTTTGATAGTTGCAGAGTATTTCACGGTGCAATCTGGAGGTAATCAATTGGTGCTTACGCAAGTGAATACGGGGATAGGCAAGCTGATAGACTTTGCAATAACTCCTCCCTCCGGAGTACAGCCGAATCTCTATCTCGCAATCATGGCGCTTGCTGCGATGGTGATAATGGTAATAGCAATAAATAGGTTCTTCTGGCAAAGAATCTATAACAGGATAACTTCGAAGTACAGGATAGGTGGTTAGTTTGCCCAAAAAAGAAATACTCAGCATCGACAATGTGTCGCTTGACTTCATAAGGGAAGGGGCGAAGATGCATGTCATAGATGATATCTCGTTCAACGTCGGGGAGCTAGAGTTCCTCTCCATTGTGGGGCCTTCGGGCTGCGGAAAGTCGTCGCTTATAAGGATAATTGCAGGTCTTCTCAAACCAACAAAGGGGAGAGTGATCTACAACGGCCATGAGGTCACAGAACCGCCAAGAGGGATATCCTTGGTGTTCCAGAACTTCGCGCTTCTGCCCTGGAAGACTGCGCTTGAGAACACAAAGCTCGCGCTTGAAACTACTAAAATGTCGGAGACCGAGAGGATAAAGAAGAGCATGAACGCTCTGGCAAAAGTTAACCTTGAGGGCTTCGAGAATGCATATCCGTCAGAGCTCAGCGGCGGAATGAAGCAGAGGGTGGGCATAGCAAGGGCGCTTGTGTCGGATCCGGAGGTCGTCCTCCTTGACGAGCCGTTCAGCTCCCTGGACGATCTTACGGCATCGCAGCTCAGGGACGAGCTGTACACACTCCTAAAGGACAAGAGCAATTCCGTAAAATCAGTGATACTGGTCAGCCACAATGTAGAAGAAGTAGCGAGCTTATCTGACAAAGTGATTGTACTCTCAAAACCGCCGTCAAAGATAGTGGACACCGTGTCGATAAAACTAAAACATCCAAGAAACAAGAGGAACACGGCCCTGATAGGCATAACAAACAGGATCTACTCCGACCTGTACTAGCAGCTTTATACGGACCACACTGGTCTTACGTCTTCTATCCAGAAGTCATTAACTCCATAGTAGTCGACTATGCCGAATGATATTGCCCACTGGAAGAGCATGTTCTTGATTATGTTCTCGTTCTTCTCTTTGTCCAGGTCAAAAGTAACTTTTTTTGCTACGAGCTTCTTTGCAAGGTCCTCTGTCCTGAACCTGCCTTCTTTTTTGGACATCTCATAAGCGGTCTTGAAAGGCTCAAATTTTATCAGAGTTTCGGACACTGATTTTTCCGCATCCTCCTCGTTGTGGTACAGGCTTCTGCCTAATGAGGTTAGTATTATGTCATCCTCTACCACTTTGACAAGCTTCAATAGTTCTGCTGCATTGACCTGGGGGAGGAGCATGTCGACCTCGCTGTTTGATATCTTGCTTAGCTCGGCAACAGTAAGCTTGCCCTTGTTGTGGAATAGCACACGGAGTATGCCATTTACCCTATTAAGCCTAGCATCTGCAGGAAAGATTTTTTCTTTTGTCATTTAACCCCGCTTATTCTCTCATGTTATAAATATTTAGTCTTTACTGGGCTTCTTAGAGTGTTATTTTCCAAGTTCCTTCCTTACAGCGGCGATTATTTTGAAGTAATAATCCCCATGCGGCACATATCTCTTCACAGTCTTAGGGTTCTTGAGTTCTTTCTCCAGTTTTGCAATGGGAAAGAATTCTATCCTCTCAACCTCCTCAACCTGAAGTTTGAGATCTCTTATTTTGCCATCGAATTTCAGCAGATAAACATAATCAAACTCTTTCTTGTGAAAAACAGGGCTTATCTCATCTTCGGCTTTCACCACCATGAGCTTCTTGATGCTTTCTGGTTTAGCAATAATCCCAATTTCTTCTTTCATCTCCCTTAGTAAAGCGTGTTTTGGACTCTCGCCTGCGGATATATGGCCAGCTGCGGACACGTCCCACAGTTCAGGATAGCTCTCCTTCATTTTTGCGCGCTTTTGCAGCAATATCTCTCCTTTAGAGTTGTATATCCAGATATGCGCAGCCGCGTGCCACAGCCCATGCAGATGGACATAACGTTTTGGCCTTACACTGCCAGTTTTTCTTCCATTCGCGTCTAATACGTCTATCATCTCCTGCTTCATATTCATCATAATCTGAAACTGGTTTTAATAAACTTTTTGTAGAAAATATTATGTAGGTAAGAGGATGTAAATACGAAAACAAAAACGTAGTTGTGAGAATGCAGAGACGATAGCCGACATAATAAAAAATGGTTTCTCAAAAGGACAGATTTTGAGATTGACAGAGACTATCACATCTGAGAACATTGATTCATTTGCAAGAGTGACAGGGGATGCAAATCCGGTACATCTTGATGAAGATTTTGCATCAAAAACGCAATTCAAGCATAGAATAGCTCACGGCATGCTCGGTGCAGCATATATTTCGAGAGTTATTGGAACAGAACTGCCAGGATCAATTTATATACACCAGGACCTGAATTTCAAAAAACCAGTTTATATCGGAGATACTGCAATGGTCACTGTCGAGGTTACAGAATATAGGCCAGACAAAGAGATTGTTCTGCTCAATACTAAAGTTAAGAACCAGAAAGATGAAGAGGTAATTACGGGCAAGGCCGTCATAATGGTAAAAGGCGTGAGAGAAAATCTTGCACGTCTAAACACTGATGATTTAAAATTGAGTATGCGTTAGGCAGTAATCTGCAAGGTATCGATAATCGCATAGCCATGCTGCAAAGGTTTAAATATCAAGTATGTATATGTATACATAGTGATAGAATGGCTAAACAGATATCGGTATCTGATGAGGTATACTCTCTCCTTGTAAAAAGAAAGAAAAACAGGAGTTTTTCTGAGGTAATAAAAGAGATGGCAAAAAAGAAAGAGGGCAAGAAAGACCCAATGAAGTTTTTTGGGGCGTTTGCAAATAATAAAGATCTAAGAAAGCTAGAAAAAGTTATCGCAAGCGAACGAGAGCAGAATTTCGGAAGAGAATACATATAGTGATTCGATGGTGTGCTTAGATACAAGTGCTATAATCGCTATGTTGGAAGGAGACCAGAAAGTGAAAGATGCACTCGTATCCGCTTATTCATCGCCATTAACCACAACATCCATAACTGAATACGAATTGTTAAAACATTCGAACCTGATAAAAAGAGATGTTGCAGAACGCATTCTTGTAGAATTTGAGATATATCATTTTGGGAGAAGGGCTGCACATGAATCCGCGAAAATTTTTGAAAGCTTGAGAGCAAAAGGTAAGATGATAAATGAGAATGACATCCTAATAGCAGGAATTGCGAGGGCTAATAACGACCTGCTTATTACTAAGGACAGGGGCTTTAAGAACATCGATAGTGATATGATAATGATATTATAAACCAATCACGGTTGAGAATAACCATTCTCCCAGGCATTTGTAAAGATTCCGTTTACTGCTTGCCCATTGTTGCCATTCCCGCTGTAATCGTTCGCATTTCCGTTTAGCGGCCACCACCCCACCAGATTTCTAAGATTGACAGGGGCCCCGCCTATTCCTTCCAAATAGAGCGCATTTATGTCATTTGGAGAGAGCGATGTGTTGTATATCTGAATATTTGATTCTGAACCGTTGAACCACTCTGCCTCCCCATATCCCGTGAATCCCTGCGATATAGCGCCTATCACCAGGTTTGAACTTACGTATGTCAAAGCATTTGAAGGAGTGAACGTGCCTATCTGTGCCCCATTTGCATACCAGTATTTTGTATTCCCGTTCATGCTAACTGCAACAAACATCCATTTGTCAAATGAGCTATTTGGAATGGGGAAGCTATCGCCTACCCAGCTGTTGTATGTGTCCCACTCAAGGCATAAGCTCACAGAATTGCTAGGGGTGCACGGGTGAGGGCTGTTTCGATAATCTATCTTCATGCCGTACTGGTTCTCCTTGTCTACAATATCGTGATATGGAGATCCATATATGTCTACCCATGCAGTGATCGTGATTTGATTCCCCTGAATGTTTGTAGAGCTTGACTGCTTCGAAGAATTGCTTATTATAATGAAATCATTCGTGCTTGATTTTGTTGTGTATTCCGGCAATTCGCCGCTGCAGAGCCCCTGAAGAGAAGCTTCCTGCACTATCTTCGATACATAGCAAGACCCGGGAGGGGCCTTTGGAGTATACGTGTTCCCATTGAAAATACCGAGTTCAAATAGCACTATGAATGCAACAGCGATTATCAGAATCGCCCAGCCGTATGTCGTCAGGTACTCCATCGCGCTCTGCTCTTTGTTATCAGCTAAAGTCTGGCCAGTTTTTGCCTTGGTACCAATATTTTTGCGAGCACGATTTACTGACATAATCTCAATATCCCTAGTTCGGTTATCTAAATATATATTTTGGCAGCAAGCCTTTTAATCAATATTGTTGATTGATTAGCATGTCAGAGGTTTATCGTATAAATGTCAAGCCACAAACGCATGGAGAGCGAGGACTGCCAAAAGTTCAGGTAGCATTTACAAGATTGCTAAGATCCGGCCTGGAAGGCGACTTTAACAGGTACAGGCACGAGAAGAAGAATGATACGAGCGATTGGGCTGTGCTTGTACTGCCTCTTGAAACAATCCAGCAGCTCAACAAGGAAGGATGGCCTGTAAAGCCAGGGGATCTTGGCGAGAACATAACCATTCAAGGCGTGCCATACGAAGCTCTTATGGAGGGGAGCGTTTGGCAGATAGGAAACGGAGCAAAAATACAGATATCCGGACCTTGCACGCCGTGCACAAATCTTTACGAATTGCCATACGTCGGAAAGGAGAACGGACCTAGATTCATAAAGACCCTGCTTAATAGGAGAGGAATGTTTGCGCGAGTGTTGAAAGAGGGAGTTTTAAGGAGCGCAGATCCATTTGTCAAGATAAGTTGATGGGGTTATATGCCGATTATCAAAGGGAAGCATTTGTTTGCGATACTCAAGGACGGGGAGACGATATTAAGCGAGGCACCTGGGCTTTTTGCGGGATACAAAAGAGATAAGATATTCGGCAGGCTTGACTGCAAGAGCGGAATGCGAATGAAAAAGGAGAATAGAGTGTTCTTCCATACGATGGAGGATGCAATAAGAGAAGGATACAGGCCATGCAATAACTGCAAGCCTATGGATGACGTTGATTTTCAAAAATTAATGAGAATCATACCAGAATCTACGTTAGCCGATTTCTATGCCAGGAATAAGAGGAGTTAAATTCATGCACTTTATTTATACGTTTAGGTAGTTAAGTTTAAGAATGATAAATTTGATGGTTTAGTGATGAAAACAAAGGATCTTGGAAATAAAATTATGAAGCAAGTCGAGATAGTCAAAGAGGTCCTTAGAAATGGCGGAGGAGCTACCATATTAGGTGGATTGACGACTTGGCTGTTTGCAGAAGCTTCTTCTAGAGATCTTAATATAGACAAAATCCTTGATATGTTTCTTGCTACTGCAGCGGCCATGGCAACAGGTTATGCATTGGGATATAC
>VFSW01013914.1_pt1 | contig 11160 bp, 11 predicted proteins | sample 5358111 | NCBI WGS metagenome assembly VFSW01 (sample SAMN11554181, study PRJNA540505) | mine drainage metagenome | isolation source: sediment from site ElyBrook_90M | place: USA: Ely Copper Mine, Vershire, VT | collected 2017
CCGGGCGCTTGGCCCGCCTAAGCCGGGCGGCGCGGGGGCGGGGGGGGCTGCCGCCCCCGCAGCCGGGGGCGCCGACGCCGCCATGACGCCAAGCGCGCGCGAGAGCGCGAGCGCGGCCACGATGATCGCCGCCAAAGTCGGTCTGATACGCACGGGACACCCCCGATTGCAGGAAGCCGGCGCTGCGGATCGCCGCCACCGGCCGTCATCGACCCGATGTTTATACCTCCTGCCCGCAGAGCCGACAAGCGATTGCGGCGCCGCCGCGCACGGGTCGTGGCATCCGCAGGCGCTGCGACGCGCATGTGACGTCGCCCCGGGCGTTCACCGCCTCAATCGGCGGGATCGAGGCTCAGGTGCCGAGGATCTCGCCGACCTTCAAGCCGGCCTCGGCACAGAATTGCGGCGCCGGCACCTTTTTGCCGCTGCCGTACCGCACCCGCAGCAGCTCGATCTGCCCGCCCTGCGTGGCAACCAGCATGCTTTGCTCGCCGATCGACACGACCGCGCCGATGTTGCTGCCGGACGGCGAGAAGACGCGCGCCGGGTGCTTGCGGGCATCGAACACCTGCAGGGTCGTGCCCTTGTGGGTCGTCCAGGCGCCGGGCGCCGGATTGCAGCCGCGGATCAGGTTGTAGACCAGATCGAGGTGATTGTGCCAGTTGATCCTCGCTTCCGCAGCGCGGCACCAGCCGAAGTAGCTCGCCTGCGATTCGTCCTGCGCGATCGCCGTGCCTCGCCCGCTCACCACCAGGTCGGCCGCTTCCTGCAGCGCCTGGATTCCCATCGGAAACAGCCGATCGAAATACACGCTGCCCAGGGTGTCATCGGGGCCGATCGGCGTTTCCTTCTGCAGGATGATCGGCCCTTCGTCCATGCCGTAGGTCGGCCGGAAGATCGTGAGTCCGGTGCGCTCATCGCCGCGGATGATCGGCCAGTTGATCGAGCTCGGTCCGCGGTAGCGCGGCAGCAGCGATGGGTGGTATTGAATCATGCCGTGCTTGGGCACGGTGGCGAACGCCTGCGGCACGAATTGCAGCACGTATGCCATCACACCGAGCTCGACGTCCAGGGCACGCAGCGCCTCGAGCGCCTCCGGGCTCTTGAGCGAACGCAGCTGATGCACGGCAATGTCGCGCTGCTGGGCCGCGAACAGCAGCGGATCGGGCTTCTCGTCGGGTTTCCCCGGAGCGCAGAACACCCCGGCGACGCGGTCGCCGCGCGCGAGCATGGCCTCGAGGACCGCCTTGCCGAATTCCTGTTGTCCGATGATGGCTATACGCACTTGGGTACTCCCCTACCGTCGCGCCGAGGCTGCAATGGTAGCGCGTGCCGCGCATGCTGCGCCTGAATTACGTACCCGAGGGCCCACCGTGGTGTGTCTGAACCGTCAGCTTGCTTCCGGTCATCGCCCTGACGGTCAGCCAGGCGCTCGCGAGCGGCCCGGCACCGGCCCGGATGGTTCGGCCTCGGGCATCCCCCATGCGAAACAGTCCATCGACAGCACGCCATCGGTGATGCCGCCGTCGATCGCCTCGACGGCGTCGCCGGCACGGCTGGCGCCCAGGGCCACCAGCAGCGGCAGAAAATGCTCGTCGGTGGGATGCGCCCGCTCGGCATGCGGCGCCGCCTGGCGATAGCGTGTGAGCGCGGCGGTGTCGCGGCGCAGTACCGCCTGCCGGATCCAGTCGGAGAACTCGCGCGCGTACGCGGCTGCCTGCGGCGCGTGCGGCTGATATTCACGCAGGTTATGCGTCAGGCTGCCCGAGCCCAGGATCATCACGCCGCGCTCGCGCAGCGGCGAGAGCGTCTGCCCGATTTGCAGCGCACCGTCGGCATCCAGATCGACCGGCATCGAGACCTGGAACACCGGCAGCTGCGCTCGCGGCAACAGGTATCGCAGTGGAATCCAGGCGCCGTGGTCCAGGCCACGGCCATCATCCGGCCCGACCGCAAATCCGGCCGCCGACAACAGCCGGCCCGCGTCGGCCGCCAGTTCGGGTGCACCCGGCGCGGCATAGTGCAGCCGGTAGAGCGCCGGCGGGAACCCGCCGAAGTCGTGGAGCGTCGCCGGCGCCGCCGTCGTCATGACCTTGATGCCTCGCGTCTGCCAGTGCGCCGAGACGACCAGCACCGCGACGACGCCTGAGCAGCGCTCTCCGAGCTGCGTGAGGCGCGGGCCGAGCAGTCCCGGCTCCAGCGCCCACGTCGGCGCGCCATGCGAGACGAACAGAGCGGGGGCCGTGCTCACGAATTTCATGTCCTGTGAATCCACGTCGGGGCGATCGCGGTACCCGGATCGGCGCCCATGCATTACATCTCCGGCACGAGCCCGTGCGCCCGCAATGCGGGGCAGTGCCGGCCGTGCAGCAGATTATTATCTGCCTCTGGTCGTGGTGAAAAGGTAGTTTTGATACACATACCGCTTTCAGGAGGCGTCATGCAGATGCGCAGACTCGGAGATAGCACTTTGGAAGTTTCGGCCATCGGCTTCGGCTGCATGGGGCTCAACTTCGCCTACGGGCCGGCTTTGGACAAGCAAAGCGCGATCTCGCTCATTCGGACGGCCTTTGAGAGCGGGGTGACCTTGTTCGACACCGCCGAGGCCTACGGTCCGTTCACGAACGAGGACCTCGTGGGCGAAGCACTCGCCCCGATTCGCGACAGAGTCGTGATCGCGACCAAGTTCGGTTTCAAGGATGCGGACTCCACCGCCGGCATGGACAGCCGTCCCGAGCACATCCGAAGCGTCGCCGAGGCGGCGCTCAAGCGGCTGAAGACCGACCACCTCGATTTATTCTACCAACACCGGGTCGACCCGAACGTACCGATGGAGGACGTGGCCGGGACGGTCAAAGAACTGATTCGCGAGGGTAAGGTCAAGCACTTCGGCCTTTCGGAGGCCGGCGTGCACTCGATCCGCCGCGCGCACGCGGTCCAACCCGTGACGGCCGTGCAGAGTGAATATTCGCTGTGGTGGCGTGCCCCGGAGGCGGAAGTACTGCCGGTATGCCAGGAATTGGGCATCGGCTTTGTCCCTTTCAGCCCGCTCGGCCGGGGCTTCCTGACGGGCAAGATTGACGAGAAGACGAACTTTGCCAAGGACGACTTCCGCAACCTCATTCCGCGCTTTACACCCGAGAATCGCAGGGCGAACCAGACGCTTGTCAATCTGCTCGGTTCGATCGCGACAACCAAGAGGGCGACGTCGGCTCAGGTCGCGCTCGCGTGGCTGCTGGCGCAGAAACCGTGGATTGTGCCGATCCCCGGTACTACAAAGGTGCACCGCCTGAAGGAGAACGTCGCAGCTGCCGCCATTGACCTGACGGCAGAGGACCTGCGCCGAATTGCGGACGTCCTTGCCCAGGTTCAGGTGCAGGGCGATCGCTATCCCGCGAGCCTCGCGGCCCGCGCAGGCCGATAAGTTCCTCGGAACCTTGTGCAGGTTACCTTCCCGGTCAGCCCAGGGATTCAACCGTGGCGAGGACAGCCGTGTCGGGCGTCTTCGTCCAGAGACGCACCTCGGGCTCGATTTATCCGCTGATCCGGCATGTTAGTCTGTGTACGAAGCCGGTGAAATTCATCGTCGCAATCGCGCGATCCTTCAGACACTTGCGTACGCTGCTGGCACAATGCTCACCGACGCAGGGCCAGCCGACGCGTTGGCAGACCGTGGTGCCCATGGGATCGGCCGACTAATGCCCGTTTACCCTGATCCCACGCCGTCGTTGCCCAAGGAGAATGCATGATCGCCGTGATATTTGAGGTGTTGCCGCATCCTCACAAGAAGCAACTCTACCTGGAAGCCGCGGCTTCGTTGCGGCCTCGCCTGGATCAGATCGACGGATTCATATCGATCGAGCGCTTCCAGAGTTTAAACGACCCGGACAAACTGCTGTCGCTTTCGTTCTGGCGCGATGAGGACGCGGTGGCGCAGTGGCGCAGGACGGACCAGCACCGAGCTGCGCAGGCAAGCGGCCGGTCCAGCCTGTTCCGCGACTATCGGTTGCGCATTGCCGGTGTCGTGCGCGATTACGGGCTGCACGATCGCGCCCAGGCTCCGGCCGACAGCCGGAACGTTCACGGCTGAGCAGCGCCGAGGCCCAGGACTATACGTCGGGCGAGCCGCTGGCCGCCTCACCAATGGTGACGCGTGAACAAACTGAGGCGCAAACTGATCAAAACCCCATAATCGTAATGGCCGCCATTTAGCTGCTGGTAGCTGGGTAGAAATCCCATCACCGTGACGGAGTAGGCTCGAGTCGTATAGATGACTCCGGGGTCAATGAGCAGCAGTTGGCCTCCGCTGCCGGATACCACGTTGCCTGCGGCGCGGTTGGCTGCTGTGGAGGTGAAGTTGCTCTCGACAAAGGCATAGAGCTCGGCTGGCACCATCTCTTCCAGACTGCCCGGCCATATGCGGTAACGGAAAGCCGCGTCGGCATAGAATGCATTGCCAAAATGATAGCCGGTCGCACCGCTGTTGGCCTGGTAGCCGGTCTCGGCCGCGGTGTTCCAATCGAGGGTCTGATACGACATGGTCACCGCGTCACGCGTCGCCCATGCGCCGGTCCCAGGTTGCCCCGCCCGAGGCATCAGCGAATTCACGTTATCCGCGCCAGTGGGGATGACGACACCGACGTAGGGAGCGATCCGAAAGGTGGATCCAGGGCCGTCCTGCCGATAAACGGTGTAGCGCCCCTCCAGCAGGGTATCGCCGAAGCCGTTGGCGGTGACTTGCTGCGCCCCCCCCTTGCCCGCAACGGTGGCGGAGTTGGAGACCAAGGTATTGTTCTGCAGGATGAATGCAAGGTCGGGCGAGGCGCCGTAGATGAGGACGTTTCTGTCGATCGCGCTGCTGACGCCCTCAGTGTCCGTGAATTGCGGCTTGAAGTAGACGGTGACATTGCCGGCGGAAATCGGCGCTGCGCCGGGAAACGACATTTGCGCGCTGACTGGCGCCACATGCAGAGCCATGAGTCCCCAAAGGGTGGCAATGGCAGCCTCCACCCTCCGGCTGATCGATACCCGGATGCATACGAACGCGTTGCTCATTACGAGGACGGCGCAGCTTCACCGCAGGTCGGAGGTCTGTGAATTTCCCGGGGCGTGTAGCTTGCACTCTTCACCGCCGCTCGCAATTGCTCATCGGTGACCGTAGCGCCCGACCGGATTTGCACGGTGGCAAGGGCCCGGCGCAGATCGAAGCTGGCATGCTGGACGCCGGGTACGGATTCCAGATTTTTAATTAGGCCGAACGTAGCGACCGGCGCAATAACGCCCCAAACCGTTATCGACACACTGGTGCAGGCCGTCGTTTGCGGCCTCGCGACAAGTGCCGGCACGGTCAAACACGCAACCATCGCCGTAGCAGTGGCCGCGTGGTGCCACGGCGCGGCGGAAACACGTTTTCTCAAAGAATTCTTTCAGCCGATTGAGCACAGATCGCGCTCGCCTGTGCGCTGATTATAATGTCATCGTTGTAGCGCTTGCCAACAAACTCGCTCGCATCGCTCTGGGGCATAGCGTTGACCATTTTCCAGCTTCAAACCGGCCTAGATAAGGGACCAAGAACGAGGTGCTCGCCGAGTTTAATTCCGGACGGGACTAAAATGGGCTTCAGATCGGAACTCCTATGCGATAGCGCGTTCTTCTTTCAGTTCGATAGTGCATCATTCATTACCTGATTGCCTACTGGAGTTACCGCGATGAGCAACTCCTTGATCATCACTCTCTTGATGGCGTTGGGTGTGCCACCCACGACGGCGGCAATGGGGAATGCCGATCACGCTGCCGACGAGGCAGCCATTAACGCGCTCATCACCGCCCGTTTCCTCTCCGGCTGGAATACGCACGACGCACACGTTTTCGCTTCGGCATTCGCCCCGGATGCCGACTTCACCAATGTTCGCGGCGTGAGCGCCTCGGGCCGCGAGAACATCGAACGATTCCACGCACAGGCATTCCGGAAAATGTTCATGCAGAGCCACCAAACCGCCGAAGTGAAGAAGATCCGGTTCCTGAAGCCTGATGTTGCCGTTGTTGACGTGCGGTGGGAAATGACGGGCGCTCTGTCTCCGGACAGCATTTCGCAGCCTGTTCGCACCGGTCTTCTCGATCTTGTATTCACATCCTCCGGCGGGAGCTGGCTCATCACCGTCATGCACAACGTCGACCTCACGCCCGTCGCGGCGGTGTCGCCGGCCAGCAAATAGAGCGTTGGTCTCAGCGTTGCGCGCTGGGTACTGCTGACCAGGTACTGCTGGGGATAGTCGGCGCTGAAGCTACATTTCCGACGAAAACCAGCGAGTTATCAAATCGTGGTCGAACGACCGGTCGACTTTCGGTAGACGTTGACGTCGATCCACCGGTAGACCAAGACGCAGTCCGGTTAGAGCGATGTCCGAGACCGACCAAACCGAGCATGCCGAATCTTGCGGGCTCGCTTCCGATAGGTATAACAACTATACCTTAAATATACCATTCAACGTGGTGGCGCTCTGATGGGTTACGAATACGACCCGGACAAGAGCGCTGAGAACAAGCGTAAACACGGCATTGATTTCGAAGCGGCGCAGAGGCATTGGTCCGCGGCCGTGACGCGGCGCGGCGACTCGGCGTGACGCGGCAATCGCTGATCAAGCTGTGGCTTGCCGACAAGCTCGGTCAGCCGGCGGTTGCCGGCAGGCGGTAGGTTCTCCCCTCCAGGGTCGGCCGTGATCCCAAGACAGGTCGAATTCACGGCGATGGAATCCGAATCGATCCATTCAGCCTCGATGACAGGATGCGCGGCCGCGCTTGATGCCGGGGAAGGCCTCGAACCGCGCGACTTCCTGTCGGAACCTGCAGCGTAGCGAGGACTATGCCTTCTCCCCCACCGGTAACTGCGCGGATTTAAAGCTCACCCCGCAGGAGTGATCCGGACAATACCCGTCCGGATTCTTCGCCAGATACTGCTGGTGGTAATCCTCGGCGTAATAGAACTCGGGCGCCTCGCGAATCTCGGTCGTGATCGCGCCGTAGCCGGCCTGATCGAGCGCGCGCTGGTATGTGCGCCGCGATTCCTCGGCCGCCTCGCGCTGCGCGTCACCGAAGGTAAAGATCGCCGAGCGATACTGCGTTCCGATGTCGTTGCCCTGCCGCATGCCCTCGGTCGGATTGTGCGACTCCCAGAAGAACTGCAGCAGCCGGCCGTATCCAATGCGCTTGGGATCGAACACCACCAGCACCGCTTCGGCATGGCCGGTGGAGCCCGAGCACACCAGCCGATAGCCGGGGTTCGGGGTGTGGCCGCCGGCGTAACCGACCGCCGTGGAATAGACGCCGGGGAGCTGCCAGAAGCCCTTCTCGGCGCCCCAAAAACATCCCATGGCGAACAGCGCGCGCTCCAGCCCTTCCGGGAACGGCGGCTGGATGCGATGTCCATTCACGAAATGCGTCTCGGGCACCTGCATGATCTATTCCTCGTGTTCCGCGCCTCGGTGCGACTACAATCGCGCCTCGGCCGACCTTAATCAAGCCCTGCAACCGATCTCGTTATGAGCGCCATCTGCCAACCGCACAATCTGCGCCGCCCGATCAGCCACGGACCCAGGCCGTACGGGGTGCGCGTCAGTCTTCGACCCGACGATCCGTTTCGCAAGATGATGGGCGCCGAATGGCATCGGGAACATTGGTTCGCGAGCGCCGCCGAGCGCGACGCCGCGCTCGCGGAAATGCGCCGCAAGCACGAATATTCGCGCATTGGCGACAAGCCGGCGCTGGTTTTCCAGAAGGTCGAAATTCTCGCCGCCAGCCGCGGCCTGTAGGCATCGGCTGATGCGCTGCCTGCGCGTCCGGGTATCGTGTCCCGCCACCGCGTGCATGGCCGACCCGGGCAAGGCTCAGAAGCTGCGGCCGAGGAACACATGGAATGCCACCGCTCCGCCCGAGTCGTAGCCGCAGGCAACGTAGGCTGGCCCGACGTAGGTATCCGCGCCGAAGAACACCGAGGCGTCCTTGCGTGTCGAGCTGAAGCTCATGTCGCTGCGGGTACTCCAGACGTTGCCAGCCTCGAGCGACATGCCGACGTAGGCGGGTACGTCCAGGATGCCTTCACCGCCGTTGCCGACCTTGCGCAGGTAGATCAGGCGTCCGATCGCATACTCCGGTCCGGACATCGACCAGGCCGGCATGCCCGAGAGGTTCAGAAATCCGCCGAGCGGAAAGAAGGTACGCACGTTGGTCTCGCTGCCGCCGACCGTGGTGCCGGATGAGAACCAGGTGACGATGGTATTCTTGGCCCAGGAATGGGCCATGCGCCAATCGATCGTCATCAGGTCCGTGCCGCGCTCCCCGCCGCCGCTGCCCTCGACGGTCAGCTGCGCGGTCAGCGCCTGACCCGAGCGCGGGAAATTGGCGCTGTCGAGCTTGTCGTAGCCGATGCGCGCGAAATACTGCGGCAGGTGGAAGTAGGATGCCGGCGTACTGAAGTCGCCCAGGTAGACGTGTGAGTCGCCGCGCGTATCCACCGCTCCAAAGCGCACCTCGCCCCAGGACCCGAGCTCGCGGCCGAAGTCGAGTCCGTAATCGATGCTGCGCACGTGATACCAGCCGACCTGCCGGTCATTCTCGACCTGCGCGATCTCGTGCGACTCGATGTCGGCGTGCGGCGCGATGAAATAGCGCGTCATGTCCGACAGCGGCAGGTACAGTTCGGTTGCCAGAAGCGGCGACGTGCCGACCTGCACGTCCGACACCCACGCCGCGCCCAGGGAATTGAGCTCGGTGACGTCCAGCCGGCCGGCGGCATTGACGATCGCGTTGCCCTTGAAGTCATCCTCCATGAACAGGCCGAAGCGCAGATAGTCCGGCCCCCAGGAATTGCGCCGGGCGCTGAAGTCCAGCCCGGCCTGCCCGAGGGGATCCTGCACCAGCCGGTAGTCGAGCATCTCGAGGTCGCCGCGGCTGTAGAGCGATTCGACCTGCGCCTGCAGCACCTGCGGGTCGAGCGTGCGACCCACGTCCTGGCTGAACATGTCCTCGATCTGCCGCCGGTAGACCTTGGAGTCGGGTTCGACCTGCACGAACTTCACGGTCGGCAGTCCGGAACGCGCGGCGCTGCGCGCCTTCAGGTAGCTCTCATAATCGGCCGCCGGCAGGGCCAGTGCGGCCAGCCGCGCCTGCACCGCCTGCACCGCGGTCTCGCCGGCGTTCACGATGCGCATGATCTCGGGGAAATAATAAGATGAGAAGTCGCCGAGCGTCGGGCTGACGACGACGTCGGTCGGCGCCAGCGAGGCGAGCTCGCGATCCAGGTTCCGGCGCAGCAGGATCGAGAACATCTGATTGGAGATGCTCGGCACCGAATTGAGGTCCTTGCGCGACTGCAGCCGAAAGCCGGCGTCGACCACGATCAGCACGTCCACTCCCATGGCGCGGATCACGTCGATCGGCAGGTAGTCGGCCAGCCCGCCGTCCACCAGCAGCTCATTGCGGTATTCCACCGGTGCGAACACTCCCGGCACCGACATGCTCGCGCGCATCGCCGTGGTCAGATCGCCGTCGGCAAGGACCTCCTTGGCGCCGGTCTCCAGATTGGTCGCTACGGCGCGAAACGGCGTCGGCAGGTGGTCGAAGTCGGTGATGCCCGCCACCGGCAGGGTCAGTGTGCGCAGCGTCTCGGTGAACTCCTGGCTCTGCACCAGCCCCTTGGGAATCACGAGTTTCCGCCCTTGCAGCCCGAGCGGCAGATTGACCAGGAATTGCCGGTCCTCCTCCTTGCGCCGGTAATCGAGCTCACTGCGCGGCGCGCGGTGGCGGAATGCCGCCTGCCAGTTCACCGACGCCATGGCCCGCTCGATCTCCTCGCCCGACAAGCCGCTGGCATAGAGCCCGCCGACCACCGCTCCCATGCTGGTGCCGGCGATCGCATCGACCGGCACGTGCAGCCGGTCGAGCATCTTGAGCACGCCGATATGCGCCGCGCCGCGCGCGCCGCCGCCGGCCAGCACCAGGCCGATGCGCGGCCGGCCGGCGGACGGCAGGGGCGCGGCATCACCGCTCGATGATTGCTGGTTGGACATCTCCTGCGCGCCGGCCGTCACATGAACGAGCAGCCACGCCGCCAGGCCGACTATTTTTGCTATGCGCATGCACCGATCGAGGCGCGACGGCGCCGCCGCGCGGATCTTAGCATGCGCCTCCATGCGCGCCGCAGCGCACGCTTAGGCCCGAAGGCCCCGATGGCGATGCCCTACCGTGCCGCGCTCGCGGCCGGGTAAGCTAGCGCACATGAGCTCGGCAATCATCGTCTCCCTCGCCATCCAGGTGCTGCTGATCATTCACTGCATCCGTACCGGCCGCAACTCGCTGTGGATCTGGGCCATCGCCCTGTTGCCCGCGGCCGGGCCCATCGCCTATCTGCTGGTGGAAGTGCTGCCCGGACTGTTCCGCAGCCGCGGCACCCGTCGCGCCGTGCTGGGCGTGCGCAAGGCGCTCGATCCGGAACAGGACCTGCGCCGCTACGAAACCGAAGTGCGCTTGACCGGCGACGTCGCCAGCCGCCAGCGCTACGCCGACGAGCTGCTGCGCCACGGGCGCTTTCAGGAGGCGAGCGCCGCCTACCGGCAGGCCCTCACCGGCCTGTACCAGCACGATCCGAATCTGCTGCTCGGCCTCTCCCGCGCGCTGTTCGCGGGCGGTAGCTTCGGGGAGGCGCGGCAGGTGCTCGAGACCCTGGTCGCGCACAACCCGGACTTTCGCTCCCCCGACGGCCATCTGCTGTACGCCCGCGCGCTGCAGGGTGAAGGCAGGCGCGAGCAGGCTCTGCAGGAATACGCCGCGGTGGCCAAGTATTTCGCCGGCGCCGAAGCGCCGCTGCGCTACGCGCAGTTGCTGCGCGCGAGCGGCCGCCAGGAGGAAGCGCGCCGCGTGCTCACGGATCTACTGGAGCACGCCCGGCTGGCGCCGCGGCATTACCGCCGGATGCAGCGCGAGTGGCTGCTCGGCGCCGAACAGGAACTGGCGACGCTCTGAGGCCCCGGGACTCATCGAGCGCGGCGAGCGGGCGCCCCGCCCGCCGCCCGCGGACGGGCTGGGGGTGGGGGCTCGAGTGGGGGGTTTACACGCCGGACCTGATTAAGGGCGCCAGAGCAGCGCCGGGGGAGGCGGGGGGGGCGG
>VFSW01013915.1_pt1 | contig 11160 bp, 8 predicted proteins | sample 5358111 | NCBI WGS metagenome assembly VFSW01 (sample SAMN11554181, study PRJNA540505) | mine drainage metagenome | isolation source: sediment from site ElyBrook_90M | place: USA: Ely Copper Mine, Vershire, VT | collected 2017
CATATTGAATGGCTCGCGTCCGGGCAGTCCAATCTGCCGCATCCCTCCCGCCCCGCCTCCGGATCGCCGGCTGAAAGCTTGTTTCAATTGGGGGTGCGCCGATTGCAGGTGCGGCAAGGCATGCTGTATCTGCACAACCAGCGGATTCCCTTTTCAGCCCGGCTGCGCCACCTGCATTTGCGCATGCTCTATGCGCATGGGCATTATCGCGGCCGGCTGCGTTTCAACGGGAGACATTGGCATTACGGCCGGCATGGGCTGGGACGGCTTCAGGCGAGTTTGCGATTTTCGTTATGGCCCAATGACCTTAAACTGCGCCGCTGGAAGCTGAACGGAGTGGGTTGGCAAGCCCACGGAGCGGCCATGGTGAGCAACTTATCCCAGCCGCGGATTCGCGGCCAGGCCTGGGCGCAAATGGACCTTCACCAGATTGTGAAGCAGTGGTACGGAACGCGCCCGGCGCCCCTGATCGCAGGCACCGCCCTGACGCATATTCTTTTTGCCTGGCAGGCAGGGACATGGTCGGCCAGCGGAGGATTGGCAGCGCAGCAACTGCGCCCGTCCACCGGAGTCCGCGGCTCGGAACTGGGCGCTTGGTCGGCTCTGGCGCAGTTCAATGCCAATCCGCGCCGGGTGAAGATCGCTCCCTTGATTGTGCACGGCCTGGCGGGCCAGGCCCGGCTCAGCCTGCGCTATGGCCTGCAGGCAAGGCGTGGAAAATACCAGGCCCAGGGCGAGGTGTCCGGCCTGCGCATTGGGCCGCTGGCGCAAATTGTCCTCGCACTGGCGGAAAAAAATGGGAAATCTGCTTCCCATTCGCGGTCATCACCCGTCCTGCCGCGGTTCGCCGGCCGCATGAGCGGCCGCTTCGCATTGCGCGCCGGCGCCGATGTCGCGCAGACCCTGCGCGCCCGGTTGGCATTGCATATCGCTTCTCTCCGGCCACCGGTGCCGGTGTCGGCTCAATGGAAGACGAGCCGTATTCAAACCCCGATTCCCCTGCGGGGCGACATCCAATTGCGGCTCGGCCCGGGATTGCAAACCGGCAATATCCGCCAGATGCGGCTGGCGATTCCGGGCGCCGGTTTGCAGGCCGCGGGATTGTGGCGGCGATCTGGAATGCGGATCGGAATTCAATTGCGAAGCCGGCATTTGCGGGTATGGCCGGGCTGGCTGCGGATCGCCGGACTTCACTTGCCTGCGCTGCACGGAGTATTGCAATTCAGCGGAAGGCTGAGCGGCCAGCCCCGGGCGCCGGCTTTATCGGGCCGCGTGCAGGTTCGCCGTTTTGCCCTGGGACGCTGGCGCGTGGATGAGGCCGCGATCACCGGCAGTCTGAACGCCCAGCGCATGCAGATTGCCGCCGCCGATCTGCGCCTGGGCAAGGCGCGCGTTACGGCCCATGGGTCGCTGGCCTTGCGCCGGTATCATCCTCTGCCCGCGGGAGCATTGGCGATCACCGCCTCGGCCCGGCAATTACCGCTCAGCCAGATTGAAGTGCTTTTGCGCCGCCATGATCCGGTGCTGGGGCTGGTCAATTTGCAACTGCGGGTCCATGGCAGTCTGGCGCATCCGGAAGGGCAAGGGCATCTGCAAATTACCCGGGCTGTCGCCTGGGGCCAGCCCATTCGCTCCCTGAACGCCGCGCTCCGGCTGCAGTCGGGCACCTTCACCGCGGCGCCCCTGCACATCATCCTGCCCGCCGCCGCGATCAGCGGCCGGATCAGCTATAACCTGTCCCGGCAGCGCTATCGAGTGTCGCTGGCTTCTCCCGGCATTCGACTTCAGGATTTGCCGCCGCTGCAATCGGCGCGGCTGCATGTCAGCGGTTTGCTGCGATTTCATCTGACCGGCGCGGGTACGCTGGCGCACCCTTCCGGCCGGCTCCAGGTCGAAGGCGTGGATATGCGCGGCAACGGCGAACCCATGGGACAGTTGCACGCCACGCTGATTCTGGCCCATCAAATCGCACGCCTGGACGGTACGGATACGCTGCCGGGTGGAGATCTGCATTTAACCGCGGTGCTGGGCATGGGACCGCTATATCTAGTCAATGCCCGGGTGGATCTCAATCACTATGACGCTGATGCCTGGCTGCGGCGCTTTACCCCGCTGCGCCTGACCGGGCATAGCCAGTTCTCCGGCGCGCTCACCCTGCAGGGACCGCTCCGGCAGCCCCATGCACTGGTCGCGCAGGCCAGCTTTACCCAGGCGCGCATTGAAGCGGAGGGAATGGCGCTGTTCAACGCCGGCCCGCTCGAGTTTTCGCTCGACCGCGACGTATTTACCATCAATCAGTTTCATCTGCTGGGCACCGACACCGATCTGCGGGCCTCGGGCACGGTCGGACTGCATGGTCTGCAGCCCATGAATGCTGCCGTTACCGGAAGCGTGAATCTGGCCCTGCTGCATGTGCTGAACCATCACATACAAAGCGCGGGGCGTTTGCTGATCCAGACACGCATTCAGGGCAATTTGCATCATCCTCAGCCTGCAGGAACGATCCAGATCCAATATGGCAGCCTGGCGGAAGCGGGTGTGCCGATCGCTTTCGATCACATGCAGAGCTTGATCCGGCTGAGTGGGAATCGCGCAACCGTGGAACAGTTCACCGCCCATGCCGGAGGCGGCATGCTCAAGGCCTCGGGGTTCGCGGCATATACCCCGGCCGGCTTGAACTACGATTTTTCGCTGACCGGAAACAATTTGCGCGTGCTTTATACCGGCATCAGCGCCGCGGGGGATGCGCGGCTGCATTTAGTCGGAATCGGCGGGAGCGGGTTATTGAGTGGAGATATTTTGCTCAACCGGATGGCGATGACCCCGAATTTCGATTTGGCGGTATTTCTCGCCAACCAGCGCGGAAGCGAAACCGGATCTACGGGTCCGAGTTCACTGGGGCGGCTGAAGCTGGGAATCCATCTGATTACCGGGGCCGGACTGCAGGTAGCCAGCCCCAGCGCGCATCTGCAGGCGCAGGCCGATCTGCGGGTCCAGGGCACCCTGGCGAATCCTATCCTGCTGGGCCATATTTCCGGAACCGAAGGCAGGCTGCGTTTTGCCGGCAACTCCTTCACCGTGGATCGCGCCAGCATTGAGTTCGACGATCCGTTTGCCATCAATCCCCTGCTCAATATCGTGCTCAGCACTACGGTGCAGTATTACAACATCACGCTCACCATTTCCGGCCCCATGGATAAGCTGAATGTGACTTACCGCAGCGACCCGCCGCTTTCAAATTCCGACATCATCGCCTTGCTGGCCACCGGTCAGACAGCCGAGCAAAGCACCTACGCCAGCATGTCGCAGCAGGCCTCGAGCGGTTTCATGGGGCAGTCGGAGCAGTTATTAAGCGCCGCATTGGAAAATGTCGCCGCCAGCCGGGTGCGGCGTATTTTCGGCATTACCCGTATCAGCGTCAACCCGAATGCCGCCAATATTTATACCGGCGCCAGCAGCGGAGCCATTACGATTGAGCAGCAGATTTCACCCCGGTTGAGCTTCAGCTACACGCAAAATCTGAGTTCCAGCTCGCAGAACATTGTGCGCGTAACCTGGAACATCAGCTCACATTTCAGCATTCTGATCAGCCGGAATCAGTTTGGCATTTACGGCTTCAGTTTTCATTTTCGCCAGCAATCCCGCTAAAAGGATCCCAGCGCAGACTCGGCGTGGGGTGTAGGGGGCCCCACGTCGAGTTGGGCATAAGCGGGACGCGCGGCATACAAAACCGCAGGTTTTGTGTATTCATGCCGTGCCGGGGCCCGCGCCATGCATTCTAAGCTCAGATGGCTCCGCGTTTGCGCCGCAGGATGGTTCCCGCCTGTGCGGCTGCGGTTCGGACCAGGAAGCCCATGTGGGGATGCTCAGGCTCCAGATCGGGAATCAGATCGTGATCGCGCATGGTCTGGGATGTGGTGTGGCCGATGGAGGCCAGCACGCAATGGGCCAGCGCCGGGCGGAGCGCGTTCTGCATTCCCATATCCCCCGCCACCTGCAGCAGATGAATCGCCTGCTGCGAACTGGTGAATAAAATGACGGCAATTTTTCCCGCCGCAGTTTCCTGGATTGCGGCGCGCAGCGGCTCCAGATCTTCCGGCAGCTGATAAGAGTATAGATGCAGGGTATGAATGCGGGCGCCGCGCCGCCCCTGTTCCCGCAGCAGTTCATCCGCGGGCTGGCCATATTCCTGCACCCCCACGCGCAATCCCGGCCAGGCAGGCGCGGCGGCATCCAGGCTTGCCATCACCTCGCGCCAGGTATGAGGCTCGGGCGCAATCAGGTTAGGTTCAACCCCAGCTTCATTAATTCAGCCGCGGCTTTGGGTCCGCGCGCCACTACGCGGATGCGGCGCAGGGCGTCGGCGAGCTGGGCGGGAGCATATTCCGGGTCCGCCAGCTCAATCGTGCGGCGCAGCCCGATCCCGGTTAAAAAAACCATCCAGTCGAGTTCGCCCCGGCAGAGGCGGCCCAGAAATTCCCTGACTTCATTCCGGTTCTCCAGCGTGACTTCGCGCAGAGCCGGAGCGGAAACCGGCTGCCCGCCGAGATTTGCAATCAATTTCGCCATCTCCGCCGCGCGGCGGGATTCCAGCGAAAGCACGCGTAATCCATGGAAATCGGGACTGGTCATGGGCAAATACTCTGCCGCTCGTCCGCCGGTATAAATCACCGTTTGATTGGAACGGCGAAGCCGGAAACGTGGCTCCGCTACAACCATTCTCACCGGATTTGTGATCCTGGCGGGGTTCAAATGCATACGGCTGCGTACTCGATGCCAGAATAGATAGGCGTGAATGCAAAAATCGCCATCATCGGCGCGGGTGTGACCGGACTGAGCGCGGCCGGGGAGCTGCTGCGGCGGGGGGAAGAGAATTTTATTTTGCTGGAGGGCGAATCCCGGCCTGGTGGCGTGATTCAAACCCTGGCCGCGGAAGAATTTCTGCTGGAACTTGGCCCCGATGCGTTTTTAGCCCACGATCCCCGGGCCGGCAATATTCTGCCGGAATTGAATCTGCAGGAGGAAATTCCGCCTCAGAAAGAGGGTTCGACCACATATATATGGAATCAGGGGCGGGCGCTGCGCCTGCCTCGGGGCTGGTTGCGCATGGCGCCGGAAAGCCTTGCGGAATTCCTGACCACACGATTAATCTCCTGGCCCGTCAAGGTGCGCATGGCGCGGGATTTTCTTTGGGGCACAAAACTGGACGGCGCGTACGCTGCGGCCGATGCATCCGTGGCGGAATTTCTTAACCCCCGGTATGGGCGGGAATTTACCGGGCAAGTGGCTGAACCCATTCTGGGGGCGCTGTTTCATCTGCATCCGGATGAAGCCAGCCTGCGCGCTCTGTTTCCGAAACTATGGGAATATGCCGGATGCAAAAGCGTGAGCCGCGCGCTCTGGCGCGATGCCCGCACGCGCACTCAAAAAAGCCCGGGGCGGGTGGGAATACAAGGCGGAATGGCGCGGCTGACCGAGGCGCTGGCGGCGAAACTGCGCCCGGATCAGCTGCAATGCGGGCTGCGCCTCGAGAGCATTGATCCCGGCGAATACGGCTTTCGTCTGCATACCAGCCGCGGCGAATGCGCATGCGAACGCCTGATTCTGGCCGTGCCGGCCTGGAGCGCGGCGGCAATCACCGAAAATTTCGATCCCGAGTTGGCCGGGGCGCTGCGGCGCATTGACTACGCGCCCGCCTGCCTGGTGCATCTGGGTTATGCCAAAGAACCGCGGCTTGCCCCGGGCCATGCCTTGTTTATGCCTGCGGCGGCGCAAACCGCGGCCCGCGCCATCACGTTCATTCACCGCAAATATCCTTGCCGGGCGCCGGCCGGCGCGGCGCTGCTGCGCCTGGCCATGGATGCCGGCAAATTACAGGATTTCAATGATGTTGAGATCATAGGCAGGGCGCGGAATGAGCTCAGTTCAATCTTTGGGCTTACCGCGGAACCCTGCCTGAGCCACGTGCAGCGCCATCCCCGCGCCGCTCCTTGGCTGCGGACAGGGCATGTGGAACGGGTGCGGGAGATTTTGCTGCGGGCGCAAAAACATTCAAATCTTGTGCTGGCCTGCAATGGAATTCATGGTGCCAGCGTGGCGGCCTGCCTGCAGGCTGGCCGGAAAGCGGTGCATGCTGCAATCCAGCCCTGAGACATTGCTCAAAATCCAAAATTGATTCTTTCGGATGATCTGATCTCAGTTATAAATGATGCTCTTCAGCGCGTGATCAGGCCATAGATGAGCTGCTGGCCGGTGGGCCGGGTCACTTGAGCCGAAGCTTCAGCCGTGATGAATATGGTAAAAACTCGATAGGGAGAATGCAGAACAATGCTGCCACTGTGGTGGCTGTTCACGCGCAACTTGCCTTTGTTTTCCGGGGCGTGTCCACGCGGCTGGATCCAGACCACATAATTGGTTTCTGCCGGCGTTAAGCTGCCGGGATCAGGCAGAAATTTAACGTGCAGATCAGCCGTGGTGTTGCCGTTTTTATCATGACCGACATTGACATAGGCCGAGGCGCCGGGAATGGTGCGGGAAACGTTCAGGGTCTCGCGCTTGCTGCCTGAAAATGGCCAGATCCATAAACCGGCCAGCAGGCAGACCCGCGCGGCCAGGGTCCGGGATTGATCGTTTGTCATAGGAAAGATAGATGCAGAAGTTATGAAGAATGGAAAGCTGCGCAGCTGTGGCTGGGTTCAGCCGCGGAAGGCCGCCGCAGCCTGCTTAAGCGCCGTAGATGTGGATTTTTTTCCGCGATTGCGGCGGATTGTAGTTTGGAATCAGCGGCAAGCCCGGCCGCAGGGCCGATTCCAGATAGAGAGCGTCATGAATCGTCAGATGATGGCGATCCGTAAGCCTTACGCAAACCGGCAATGATGGCAGGGTCGGTTCCGGCATCCATCCGTATATGCAGGCGGGTCAGATCGGCCGGGGTGTCATCGCGAAATGCCGCATCATGCCGGCGTTTTCGGATGCCGGCCTGCAGCACATGGGCAATTTCCCCTTTCCACAATCAAGGCGCCAGGCGCCTTCATATGGGTCAAGTCCTTAAAAAGCCGCGAAATTGCCGGGGGTTGGCTTTGAATCCCGGAAATACCGGACCCAGATCGGCCACGCCCAGATGGTTGCGTACGGCTTCAGCCAGCACCAGGCGGAAATCGGTGGTCAGAGCCAGGTCACGGCCCTGGTAAAGCTGCTCAGCCTCCAGGCCCGGCCAGCGGCCATAAACTTTACCGCCGCGCACCGGTCCGCCGAGGATGAACATGACATTGGCATGGCCATGATCGGTGCCGGCGCTGCCGTTTTCATGAGCAGTCCGGCCGAACTCCGACATGGTGACGACCAGGACATCTTCAGCCCGGTCGCCGAGGTCGGTCCAGAACGCGGCCAGGGCGTCGCCGAATTCCCGTAACCGGCCGGCGAGCTGGCCTTTGGTCGAGCCTTCGGCGACGTGATTGTCCCATCCGCCAATATCGGCAAAGGCGACTTCGACGCCCACCCGGGCTTTGATCAATTGCGCGATCTGGCGTAGCCCATGGCCCAGGCCGCGGCGGGGATAATTGGCTCCGTTGGCCGGCTGATATTGATGCGGGTTGAGATGCCGCAGCAGTTTCAGCGCGGCAAAAGTATCCCGGCCGGCCGGCTGGAACAGCGCGCCGCCTTCGTGCTCATATAAAGATTGCAGGGACTCGGCGCCGATGGCGCCGAGAGGACCATAGCCGACCCGGCATGCCGCCAGGTCGCGGATGGGCACGGCTGGGGCGGGTCCGCGCAGGGTGAGCGGCATCTGCGCATCCATGGCCACGGCCCGCAGCGGCGACTGGCTGTGGCTTTGGCCAGACTCACAGTCGGGACATTGCGCCCGCAGGACCCGATTGAGCCAGCCGGTCGAAGTGTCGGGCTGGCCCGGCGTGCCGGCTTCCATGTAATCCTGAGCCTGGAAATGCGAGCGGCTGGGGTCGGGAGAGCCGGCGGCATGCACCAGGGCCAGATGACCCCCATCCCAGAGCGGCTTCAGGCCGGAGAGGGCGGGATGCAGGCCGAAAAAGCCGTCCAGGTCCAGAGCCGCATCCGCACGCGCAGCCTTGCCGCGCGGGCGCGGAATGGCAATGGTAGGGCGGTAACGGTAATATGCGGCTTCACCATGCGGCACCACGATATTGAGCCCGTCCGCGGCGCCCCGCTGAAAAATCACCACCAGAATTTTGCCGCGCCGCGCGGCTTCCGCCGCCCAGGCGGTGCGGGTAAGCCAGCTTGGCAAAACTCCCACGCCCACCATGGCCAGGGCGGAGTTGCGAAGAAAAATGCGGCGTGTGGTCATGGGCGTCTCCTTCGTTTTCAATAATGCTGGAACCCTGGTGCGCCGAGCAGCAGCCCAAGGGCCAGTTTTTCCTGTGCCGGGCTGAGCCCGGCTTGTGCTGAAGTCGCTCCGAATGAGCGCCATCCTCCGGCCGCCGGGTGCGGCAGCCGGCGCAAATTCGCGAGCATGGTTTTTTCCACCGCGGGCGCGGGGGCCGGCTGTCCGATGGCATGCGCCAGGGCGATCAGAGCGTCAGTCCGGCTTGATGCCGCGGCCGCTGGCAGCGCGGGCATGCTTATGCGCATGCCGGGAACCCAGCCCGCACCCAGGGCGAGCGAAAAGTTCATGCGATCCACCAGTCCAGTGCTTGAAATCCAGTCGGGATTGCGGTTGGAATAACCGTTCGGCGTCAGATCCAGATACAACGGTTCGCCCATCTGCGCCACCACCTGCACCAGATGTTCGGGGTTATAAACGCGGGCATGCACCGCGCGCGCTGCGCTGGCGACCATTTGCAGCGGCGCCTTGAATTTATCGCCGGCATAGCGCGGGCTCCAGAATTGCGGCGATGCGATCATGGCCGCCATCACCTGCCGCAGGTCGCCATGGCTGCGCAGCCAGACTGCGACCATGCGGTTCACCAGAGCTTGCGGCGGATGATCGCTGACAAAACGCTGGGCAAGTTCATCGCTGATATGCCGGGCCGTGGCCGGGCTGTTGGCCAGTAATTTCAAGACGGCAATGCCGTCCTGCTTGCCGCCTGCGTCAATCCGCCGGCCCAGAACGGTTTTAGGCCGCTGTGAATGCAGGCGCGGAGCAAAGAAAAATGCCGGCTTGCGAAAAGGCATCCGGATGGTCCAGCCGGTGAGGCACAGCGCGACCTGATCCACATCGCGCTGGGTATAGCCGCCGTTGACGCCCAGCGTATGCAGTTCCATCAACTCGCGGCCGTAGTTTTCGTTGATGCCGGGCGGGTTGACTTTGCGCTGCGGCGCGCGGCGGGTTGCGGGCAGAAAGCCCATGCGCGCCATGCGGGCGCGGCGCCGGGCTTGCATGCGGGCGCGATACGCGGCTAGGCGTGCGCCCGCGCCGGGCGCGACCGAGCGCCAGTTGTCCAGATAAAACAACATGGCCGGGCTTTGGGCGGTGGCCAGAAGCAGATGGTAAAAATGCCCCAGAACGTAAGGGCGAATCACCTGCTCGGCATATTGTGTGGTGAAGTAACGGTCGGCGCCTTTGTAGAAATAAACATTGAAATGGTTAAACCAGAAATCAGTGAGCACGTCCTGCAGTTGGCGCGTGCTTTCGATGGCGCGCAGCATTTTGGCCTGCTGCAGGTCGGTCACCGGAACCATCATCGGCGCTTGGATCTGCTCAATCGCCCGGGCCTGGGGCAAGGGCAGCCAGAGCGCCAACTGCAGCGCCTGGCCGCGCGGCAGCAGGGCAATAACCTTTTGCTGCACCGGAGCGGAAAGCTGTTGATACGCCGCGGCGCGTCTCGGCCAGGGTGCGTGAGTCAGTGCGGCAAATTGTGGGCCCAATAACGCCCGCAGCCTGCGTTTGCGCCGGCTCATTCGGAGCTTTCGCGCGGCTTGCATGGCTTCGGGCGAAAGATTTTTTTGCGCCATCTGCCGGCGCAAGCGGGCGATTTGAACCTGAACCCGGGCGCGCACGGCGGGGTCGGTGGGCAAGGGCCGCCGGCCCAGAGCCATCTGTTTGATGAACTGCGGCGGCGGATAGCGGCGCAGCAGTTGCCGGGGAGTCATGCGCAGGGTGGTCAGATATCGCAGTTGCCGTAACAAGCGCGGATTTTGCCGGATCCGGCCGGGATGCAGTTCGAGGGTGATCCATTTCCGCAGGCCGAGTGCTTCCACCCGCCGGATGTCCCCGGGACGCGGCCCCCAGGTCAGCCGATCCAGCGCCAGCCGGATGCGCTGGCGTCGGGTCAGCGCCGGTACGGAACTCCGGCGGGGTGCGGGCGCCAGGCCCAGGCCGGCGGCCGCGATCCAGACTGCGGCCCACCTGGAAACTTTCGTCCAGCGATGGTTTCGCCTTTGCATAAAGCAGAGCCTGTATGTCAGCAACCCCTGGATTCAATAAAAGTTGCGCTTCATTCTTCCGGCGATTGGTTCTTTATAAAGCCGAAATGTATTCAGTGTTACACTCGGGCCGAAGGTTCAAAGGATAAGGGAATGAAGATAAAATTCGGATTCGTGCTTTTGCTTCTGCTGCCGCTGGCCGCCTGGGGCCAGGATGGAACGCTTCAATATACGAACCATGTCCATTCCTTATTTATAAGTCTGGCGGGGAAGTCAGCCGCGCAGCCGTCACCTCTGGGCACGACTCAGGTGGTTTCTATTCATGGCAATCTTGCGCGGATGCAGATGGGCCCCATGACGATGTTGTTCAATGTGCAGAAACAAGAGGTTACCTTCCTGAATCCGGTCCGGAAAACCTATACGAAAATTTCCCTGCCGCAATTATTCACCCGTCTGCATCAGGCCATGGCTATGGCCAAAGCCCGCAAACCATCCCCCGGACTGGCGGCGCTCAAAAATATGCAAATTCAGACCCGGCTCAGCCGGATCGCTGCTCAACCGGCGCAGATCCTGGGCATTCCCGTCATGGAACGCAAACTCACAGTATCCATGTCTATGCCGCTGCCCATGAGACCGGGGATGCCGGCGCCGCCCGCGGCCATGCCGTCAAGTATGGCGATGCGGATGGTCATGCGTTTCTGGTTTGCCCGTCAGGATGCCGTGGCTTCGCATCCCGCGCTTGCCAGTCTGGAGCGCATCAGCCGCACATCCGCCCGATTATTGAACCCCACCTAATTGTTTGCGGGTCTGCCCGGTTTGCCG
>VFSW01013916.1_pt1 | contig 11159 bp, 8 predicted proteins | sample 5358111 | NCBI WGS metagenome assembly VFSW01 (sample SAMN11554181, study PRJNA540505) | mine drainage metagenome | isolation source: sediment from site ElyBrook_90M | place: USA: Ely Copper Mine, Vershire, VT | collected 2017
GCCCATTTCTCGACGGAGCTGTCGTAGAAGGAGAGGAACTGGACGTATCTTGCATCACTGAGCGGTTCGCACTGCTTGATGAACTCCGAAAGCGAGTAGCCAACCCAGGGAATGACCATGCTCCACGCCTCAACGCAGCGATGGCGGTAGATGCGGTCTTCCAGTGGGCGGAGCTTGAGCAGTGTATCGATATCGAAGGTCTTTTGCTTTTTCACCAGGCCATCGACGCGCACGGTCCAGGGCCTCGTGGGCAAACCGCCGGCGTTCTGCGCAGGGTCACTCTTTTGCACTCCGAATTCGTAAAAATTGTTGTAGTGGGTAACGTCCTCGTAGCTGGTGAGTTGCTCGCCCGTGGTGGTAAGCGGGCTGGACACAGTCTGGAGTTTGGTTCCTGCAAAGGCGTCTAAAGAAGGTGACAACACTTCGGCCAGCCTTCCGGCGCCTATGGCTGCCGCTCCCGCAACAACCGCTCCCCTAAGAAAGCGGCGACGGTTCAGGTATTGCTCTTGGGGCGTGATCGCCGAGGAGGGAATCAGGGACGGCTTTCCAATGATCATGGGGTGACCTCGCGAGGGGAAGAATCCGCTTGCCTCAATTAGACACGATCAGGCCTGGGTGGTTACAGCAGAAGTGCAAATGCGTTCATGAAATGAAAGCTGAGAGCATTTTGTCCGTCACCAATCTGCCGGCGGAACGGCATATGGAGAAGACTGTGCAATCGATGGCCCGGCTTTTGTCACTTTGCCCCGCCGACCAATGCAGGCAGGGTGCCGCGAGGAAAGGCAGAGGACTGACGGACAACGAGCTGGGTAGGAATGGACCACTCCTTCTGCTTCGATTTGGGATGATCCGGCTCAATGCCGGCACGAAGAGCTTCCACTGCGGCGGCTGCAAGATGCTTGCAGGACATTTGCACTGTGGTGAGCGGCGGCAACATGAACTGCACCAAGTGGATGTCGTCAAAACCCACAATGGAAATGTCTTGGGGAACCTTGTGCGGTGTCCGGTAGAGTGCATGGAGTGCGCCAATGGCTGTCATGTCGTTGGAGCACATGACGGCAGTGGGCAGAGGATCGAGTACGAGAAGGCGCTCCATCGCAGAGATGCCGCCCTCCATCGTGTGATTGCCTTCAACAAGATGTTGAGGCGGCACCTGGATTCCAAGCTCGGTCATGGATTTCAGGAAAGCGTCGCGCCGAGCGGTTGGTGAGCGTTGGGCTAACGGGCCGCTGATGAAGGCGATGCTTCGGTGGCCAAGTGCAGCGAGGTGCTGCACGCTCTGACGGATTCCCTCGGCATAATCGACTTTCAGTACGTGGATATTGGGGAGACTGGGGCCAGCGTCCACGAAAACAAGCGGGAACTCACGCTCGACGAGTTTCTGGACAAGATCTTCCTCAATCCCGAAGGTCATGACGGCAACACCATCCACGTTGCGCTGGAGGAGACGGCGCATCAGACTCTCCGTGCGGGCCGGATCGTAGTTGGTTGAACCAATCAGCACTTCGTAGCCCTGCGCAACAGCCATATTTTCAAACTCCTGCACCAACTCAGGAAAGAATGGGTTGGTGATTTCAGAGACAATCAGGCCTAGCAAGCGACTGCGGCCGGAGACGAGCGCGCGCGCCTGCGTATTCGGCAGGTAGCCTACTTCATCGATGGCTTTCCAGACGCGGCGCGCCAACTCCGGATCAACGGTGGGAATTTGATTGACGGCGCGCGAGACGGTGGCAATTGAGACGCCTGCGCGCTGAGCTACATCGCGGATGCTGACCGAGCCAGGGCGACGGCGGTCACCTGAATTACCTCTTGAGTTGCTCACAGATGGAATCATACTACGCATTTCCCCTGTTTCTCGCGCCGCATTCTTCAAGACAACACTTTAGACTATAACCACAAAATACTGATTTATTGGATGTTGCTAGTTGCTTAAGCAAGAAACACGCCTTAGGTGCCGACTTCTGCCCTTCTTGAATCGGAAAGCGTTTCCTATCGCAAGGTCAAAATGATCGGCTGTCAATGAGCTCAAGCCTCAAGCAAGCCGATTTAGGGATGCGTTTGACCACCTGCCGCAATGTGCAGGGCATGGCGCAGCAGGGGCAGAATGGCAGCAAGACTTTCCTGCGCGCCGCGACGGCTCCCTGGAAGATTGACAATGAGCGTGCGACCGCAAAGTCCGGCGACTCCCCGAGAAAGCCATGCATAGGGATTGCGCTCGGCGCCGATGGCGCGCATGGCTTCTGCGAGCCCGGGAGCGTCTCGGTCAATGATGCTGCGTGTGGCCTCCGGGGTGTTATCCCGGGGGCCCAGCCCAGTGCCGCCGACGGTAAGAGCCAACGCTGCTCCCTGGCGGCTCCACTCGGTCAGGCGTGCCGTGATAAGTGGCCCTTCGTCTGGCACCAGGGCGGTCTCGACAAGGGCCTGCGGCCAGGCGCGCTCCAGCATGGATGCCACGGCGGGGCCTGCGGTATCAGACGCCAGACCCTGCGCACAGCGGTCAGAGACGGTAAGGATGGCAAGAAGCATCCTGTTCATTGTACTTGCGCTCTACTGCGCGTTTGAGGGCAGAATCTTGATGGTGTGCAGCCAGGCTTCCACAAGCCCCGGCCAAGTGGTGATGGGAAGCGCGGTGCGGCGAAGGCCATAGCCATGGCCTCCCTCGGCGTAGATGTGCAGTTCGGCGGGAACTTTAGCGTGCTTAAGAGCCATGAAGTACACCACGGCATTTTCTACATGCACGGGGTCGTCTTCTGCCTGCAGAAGGAATGTTGGCGGCGTATCGGGGGTTGGCTGGATGTCAGGATTGGGCGCCATTCCTTGCTCTGCCAGGGCTAGATAGCCCGGGTAAATGACGACTGCAAAGTCGGGGCGGCAACTGAGTTTGTCGGCTGCATCCACTGGGTCATATAGGCGCTGCGTGTAATGCGTACTGAGCGCGGCAGCCAGGTGCCCGCCTGCGGAAAACCCAAGGACACCGATTCGATGGGGATCGATGTGCCACTCCGCAGCGTGCTCGCGCGCTAGGCCGAGCGTACGCTGTGCATCCTGCAACGCAGCCTGGCTCTTGGGATAAGGCCCTGTATTGGGCACGCGGTACTTGACCAGAAGACAGGTAACCCCCGCCGAGTTGAGCCAATCGCAGACCTCCGTGCCTTCAAGATCAATGGCGAGAATCTGATATCCACCACCGGGAAAGACCACAATTGCTGCGCCGCTGTTGTGGTTCTTGGGCGCATATACCGTGAGGGTGGGTGTGGAGACGTTGCCGAGGCGGATCAGGGGCTTGCCGGCAATCAGATTGTCCTTGGGCGTCGTCATGTCGACTTCAGGCTGCGGGCTGCCCGACGCGCCGGGTGCGGACCCCGGCCAGAGCGGCAGGGTGAGATGACTAGGGGCTGGCTGCCATGCGGACTGCTGTGCCACCAGTCCAGCTGACGATGAGGCCACCATTGCCAGCAGTAAAAAAGCGTTTCTGTTCACTCTTTGACCCTCTACGGAAAGACGTGCGCAGACGATCATCGCAGTCCAAGGGAAGCCGATGCAAATTGGCAAATGCGGGCAGCGAAGAATTCGGGAACAAGGTTCGCACCGATCAAGGACGGGCATGGGGAGGAATGAGCAGGATGAGCCTTTGGGGCGCTACCTCGATGCGCGCGGGCAATGTACCCAATACTTCGCCATCTGCTTCGACGTAGATAGGAGCGGGTGAACCGTTGCGGACACGACACTCAACGGAGACCACTTCAAGCAGCTCGATGGTGCGGGCAAACGTATGGCGACCAAACAGGACCGCAAGGAGAAAGCGCAAATAGAGGAAGCGACTGCGTGTCTTGAAAGCCAACAGGCGCAGCATGCCGTTATGCAGGGTGGCGCCGGGAGCCAGCTGCCCCAGTACACCTCCAAAGGAGCGCACCCGCACAGCAAGAACCTGCGAGACCTCCTCGATACGGGGCGCCACGGCACCTTCCAGAAGGAACTCAGCCTTGAAAAGCGGGAATGGATTCGTCAGCCAAACTCGAGCCGCCTCGATCAGATAGAGCACATAACCCATTCGACGCTTGAGGCCGGCATCCAGGCGCGACATCAGCAGAGCGTCCGCACCGATTCCCGCGGCTACGGTGAAGTAACGTGCATGATGTGCGCCCGCTTTGTCTGTGAAGTGAAGGAGCCCCACGGGAACCGAAGTGGGCGCGGCGGCCAAAAGCGTCCGAACTGCTTTCACCGGCGATCTTCCTAAGCTAAGATCCTGCGCGAGTGCGTTGGCCGTACCCATGGGGATGACGCCCAGCGCCACCTGCGTTCCCACGAGACGCTGCAAGACCTCATGGACTGTACCGTCTCCACCGCATGCCAGCACGGCATCGCAACCCAGGCGAATTGCCTCTTCAGTGTGTTTCGCTGCGCTGCCCGGCGCATCTGTCTCCATGGCATGCGTCTCGATGCCCTCCTCACGAAGAATATCGAGCACAAGCCGAATCTCCGCGGCGCGGCGTGGAGAGTGTTGCCCAGAGGCCGGATTGTAAATAACTGCAACGTGACGCATCGTGCGCAATGGGCCTTGAATGACAGTCTCCCTAAAGGCGATTCAAGCCCTATCTTCGCAGGGCCGGTGGTGAATTTAAGCTTCTGTTGCCCGATGCGCCGCGAACGGAACCATTCCTGAGCAAGTCTCTCCCCTTGTGGAGCTGGGATAACTACTATCTAATGGGGCTTTTCAGCAGCCAGTAATGGAAACCGTCCACGATGGCCATCAATGCTGCCTGATTCATATCGCTGCTCACACCTGCCGTGATCCACGGTTCATGCCCGTCGGCATGGAAGCTGACTGTGACCCGGACGTGCGCGGCGGAGTCGTGCGCAGTAACGTCTATCGCGGTGACACTAAAGGTTCCAAGGCGCATCTGGGCAAGCGCTGGATACCATTTTTCAAGCTCGCGCCGCAAGGCCTTGGTAAGCGCATCGACCGGACCGGCCCCTTCAGCTCGAGTGGTGGTCACCGTGGAGTCGCCGATGGAAAGCGTCATGAATGCCTGGACAAAGCGGTTTCCTGCCTCGTCGGATTCATCGAATACTCTCCAGCTCTTAACCGTAAACAAGCTGGGCAGAGTTTGCAGAGCCTGCATGCACGCAAGCTTGAACGAGATTTCGCTGGAAGTAAAACCGCCCCCTTCGATCATCGCCTGATGCGTATCCATCAGCGATTGTGCCTGAGCGGCATTTAGTGGAATTCCGAGTGCTTCCGAGAGGAGTACTACATTCGCTCTCCCAGACTGCCCATTGACGCCGATGGTCGGGTTGGCGCCGACCCGCCTCGGATCACACCATAGATAGGCTCCTGGGTTTTTGCGCTCGCTGCTGCCGTGCATGCCAGCCCAGGTCCCGAATGCGCCGGGACCGACAATAGGCGCGCCGTGTGGCACCTCAAGGCCAAAATCCGCATATGCGGAGTGGGCAAGGCTGGTAAGGCCGGTGAGCGACTTCTCTGCGACGAATTCCGCTTCTTCTCGAAGTTGCATGCTTCCGATCACGGTGGTCAGGTTCACGTTACCGCACCGTTCACCAGTGCCGAGCAGAGTGCCCTGCACCTGCACAACTCCTGCGAAGATAGCGGCACGGGAGTTTGCAATACCCAAACCACGATCGGTATGACCATGGAATCCGAATTTGGCTTCTGGGAAATCTCTCGTCAAGCCGCTGATGACCTCGCTGACCTCTTCAGGGTTGGCGCCTCCGGTCGTATCGCACACGACGATACGGCTAACCTGTTGGAGGACACATTGCGCGGTCAGGCGCCGGAAGTAGTCCTGGCTACGCTTTCTAGCGTCTTCGTCACATTCTTTGCCGTTCTCGCATCGTCCGCAGTTGGCATCCATGGCGTGCTCCATGTCAACCAGGACCTCCAAGCCATTCTGCTGCAGGCAATCGATGGTTTCGTAAGCCATTTGCAGATTTTCATCCGGCGTTGTTTCAAGCGACTTCACCACATCCAAGAGGCGGGACTTGATAACGACAACCGCAACCGGAACGCGTTGCTTATGACGAACGATAAACTGCACGTCCGGCCAATCCTCCACCTTGGTTCCGCGTCCACGCGTTCTACCAAAGAGCGCCAACTTCATCGCACCCGTGTCCACGGCAGCAAGCGCTGTCGTCAGATCCGTAACAAACTGATTCGCGCCAGCGAAGCCGATTTCAGCATAATGAACGCCGAACGCCGCCATCCGCTGAAGTAGACCGACGGCATTGGGTACCGAAATCTGAAGATTGGGCTGCTGCATCCCATCTCGCAGGCTTGTATCGAAGAGTTCTATCTTTCTCAATCCAATTTCCTTCAAAGTTCCAGACTCCCAGCCGTCCAATTGCCTTCCTGACGGATGGGGCCACCATAGTATTGCCAACCCTCCATCATATCCTTACGGACCATCAGCCCGGCACTTAACACTGATCTGAAAGCAGTGCGCCCAGCCTTTTCGACTGCCAGGTGGCGACGCTCGTGACCGCACGGCAAGAACGGCTCGCAGACCGTGTTCGCGCACAACGTACAGGTTCCATATTGGTTGACTCAGACCATTGCATCCTGATCCATGCAAAAAGCGCAAGTCAGCAGAGACGCGGTAGACGCTTGTACCGTCAGAAGTGGTATATTCGGCGAGTTTCAACGGGTGGCTTAATGGCAGAAGAATTGAGACCGGCAAGCAGGCTGAATTCAACGCTGGATCTGAATACAGCGCGCTCGAAGGCAAATCGCGAGGCGCTGCAGGCCTTGATGACGGCAATGCAAGTCGAGGAAGCTTCGATCCGGCAGGGAGGTGGCCTGAAAGCCACCGAAGCGCAACATGGGAAGGGGCGGTTGACTGCGAGAGAGCGGCTAAAGCTGCTCATCGACGAAGGCGAAGAACTGCTGGAACTGGCGCTGTGGGCTGCGCATGACATGTACGGCGAGTACGGAGGCGCACCGGGTGCGGGCGTGGTCACCGGACTCGGACGGGTCAGCGGCCGTCTTTGCATGGTCATCGCCAACGACGCAACCGTCAAGGCGGGAGCGTTCTTCCCCATGACAGCAAAAAAGGTTCTTCGCGCCCAAACGATTGCGCTGGAGAATCGCATTCCGACGCTCTATCTAGTGGACTCCGCCGGAGTATTTCTGCCGATGCAGGAAGATGTATTTCCGGATACGGACGATTTTGGCAGAGTGTTTCGCAACAATGCAGTGATGAGTTCATTGGGGATTCCACAGATAACCGCCATTATGGGCATGTGCGTGGCGGGTGGCGCATACCTGCCCGTAATGACGGACACAGTACTGATGACGGAAGGATCAGGGCTGTTCCTGGCTGGTCCATCGCTAGTACAGGCGGCGATTGGACAGAAGTCAGACGCCGAGGATCTGGGTGGTGCCGCAATGCACGCAGAGATTTCCGGAACGGTCGACTTCAAGGAACCGGACGACAGACACTGCATAGCGCGCATGCGCTCATTGGTGGCTAAGATGGGCAAGCGAATATCTGACACAAAGAGTCTAGAGGTATTCTCGCGCCTAGAGTATGATGCAGGGCTCGATGCGCCCAAGTATGCGTCAGAGGATGTGTATGGCCTGCTGAATCCCGCGCCAGGAGCGAGCAACGTCTACGACATGCGCGAAGTCATTGCGCGTATCGTGGACCGCAGCGAGTTTGACGAGTATAAGTTCGAGTTTGGCCGCACAGTCTTGTGCGGGTATGCACGGATTGGTGGGCATGCAGTGGGCATAGTCGCCAACCAGAAGACAAACCAGATGCAGACTGTGGCTATGGGCCCATCTGCTGGAGCGAGGCGGATCGAGGTGGGCGGCGTGATCTATACCGAGGGAGCACAGAAAGCCGCACGCTTCATCATGGACTGCAACCAGAGCCTGGTGCCGTTGGTCTTTTTGCATGACGTGAATGGATTCATGGTCGGCAAGGACGCTGAATGGTCTGGCATCATTCGTGCCGGGGCAAAGATGGTGTCAGCTGTAAGCACGAGTGTTGTGCCCAAGATTACGGTCATTGTGGGTGGAAGCTTTGGTGCGGGCCACTATGCAATGTGTGGAAAGGCATACGATCCGCGCTTCATTTTTGCATGGCCAACGGCACGGTACGCGGTGATGAGTGGCGCCTCGGCGGCGAATACTCTGGCGGAAGTTCGCGCCAAACAGATGGAACGCGGCGGGAAGGCCCTGTCAAATGCTGAAAGAACGGCATTGCATGAGGAGATCAGAGCTACGTATGATGCGCAAGCCGATCCGCGCTATGGGGCTGCACGCCTTTGGATTGACGCAATCATTGACCCGGCCAAGACGAGAGATGTGCTGATTGCGGCCCTGGAGGCCTGCGCCTTGAATTCTGATGTGCCGCGATTCAATCCGGGCGTCCTGCAAACCTGATTCTAATTTGACGGCACTGAACCTCCCATGTACAAATGCGATGCATCCTAACTAGGCAGAGGGACTGGTACCAATTCGGATTCACGGCCTCAAGGAGCATACATATGAGCGTTGCTTTAGAAACGGCAGAGGGTTTGTACCCCTTTGTATTGACTGAGGAACAGGAACAACTCCGGCGCGAAATTCGGGGCTTTTCCGCGCGTGAGATTGCACCCAACGTAATGACCTGGGATGAGGCAAGCACCTTCCCTATGGCCGTGGTGAAGAAACTGGGTTCAATGGGACTTCTGGGTATCATCTTCCCGGTCGAATACGGCGGTGCGGGGCTGGGTTACGTGGACTACGCGCTGGCGATTGAGGAATTGTCCGCCGTCGATGGATCGGTAGGCATTACCGTGGCAGCGCATAACTCGCTGGGCACAAACCATATTTTTCTCGCCGGCAATGAGGCCCAGAAGAAGAAATACGTGACGCGCCTGGCGAGTGGTGAATGGCTTGCGGCGTGGGGATTGACCGAACCCGGTTCCGGCTCAGATGCAAGCGGTGCCCGCACCACCGCTGTAAAGTCGGGTAGCCGCTACGTACTGAACGGCAACAAGACCTTCATCACCAACGGGCACTATGCCGATGTGGCAGTAGTGATTGCGGTGACCGACAAGACAAAGGGCACCCACGGATTATCTGCGTTTCTGGTGGAGAAAGGGACTAAGGGATTTCGCCCGGGCAAGAAAGAAAACAAGCTTGGTCTGAGGGCCAGCGATACCAGTGAGCTAATCTTTGAGGACTGCGAAATCCCCCAGGAGAACCTGCTGGGAGCGGAGGGGGAGGGATTCATCGATGCAATGCGCGTGCTGGATGGTGGAAGAATCTCAATTGCGGCTCTGTCGCTGGGGATTGCGCGAGGTGCGTTGGATGCAGCGCTTAAATATGTGAAGGAGCGCAAACAGTTTGGGAAGACAATCGCGGAATTTCAAGGGATTCAATGGAAACTGGCGGATATGGCGACTGAACTGGATGCAGCACGATTGCTGACCCAGCGCGCAGCGGTTTTGAAAGATGCAGGCCGCAAAGTAACCCTTGAGTCTTCGATGGCAAAGCTGTTTGCCAGTGAAGTCGCCGTGCGCATTTGCAATGAGGCAGTGCAGTTATTTGGCGGCTATGGCTTCATCAAGGACTACCCAGCGGAGAAGTTCTATCGCGATGTGAAGCTCTGCACGATTGGCGAGGGCACAAGCGAGATTCAAAGAATGGTGATTGCGCGGGAGATTCTCAAAGTCTATCCTTCGCGCGGGTGAGCGATCACCACTGGCAACATGGGCGGCTCGAGGAGCGAATGGGAGACCTGGTCAAGATAGTGGAGTGTCCACGCGATGCATGGCAGGCTCTGCCTGCGCACATTATGCCGGAGGTAAAAGCCGAGTATCTGCGCAAACTCATCGCTTCGGGCTTTACCCACATCGATGCGGTCAGCTTTGTGTCGCCCAAGGCAGTTCCGCAGATGGCGGATTCTGAGCGGGTACTGGAGTATCTGATGCCTACTGAAAGCGTAGAGATCATTGGAATCGTAGTGAATGAAAAAGGCGCAGAACGTGCGATTCATACCGATGCCGTGCAAACACTGGGATTTCCTTACTCCATCTCTACAGAGTTTTTGCACCGTAATCAAAATCAGAATTTGCAGGAAGCATTCGATGCGCTGGAGGCAGTCGGCGCGCGTGCTTACAAGGCAGGCCTGGACCTGGTGGCTTATCTCTCAATGGCCTTTGGGAATCCCTACGGGGAGCCATGGAGCATCAATGACGTGGTGGATGCGTGCGGCTTGTTGATTGACTGTGGGATTGAACAGATTTCCCTTGCGGATACTGTCGGCATGGCGTCACCTTTGCGGATAGAGGAAACCGTGGGCGCTGTGCTTGCGGCGCATAATGGGATTGAGATTGGCGTTCATCTTCATGCCCGGCGCGCAGAGGCGGAGACACTCATTCGTGCAGCGTTCAATGCGGGCTGCAGAAGATTCGATGCGGCCATGGGAGGACTTGGCGGGTGCCCTTTCGCACAGGACGCCCTGGTCGGCAACATTCCAACGGAAACGCTGATTGCAGTTTTGACCAACTGCGGCGCTGCGCTTCCTGCAATGAGAGATTTAGAAACTCTGACCAATGCAAATGCAGAGATCGCTCGGAGACATAGCACTACAGCGCCTATCTAGCCTGGGCATAACGCATGCTATTTGCCACTGAACTCCGAAGCCGGAGGAGAGCTTGAGCTACACGACGATTGCGGTCAGCGAGAATGCACTTGTACGGACTATTACGCTGCATCGCCCCGAACGGCGCAACGCGATGACTCCAGAGATGCAGTTGGAATTGATCGCCGCGTTGCAGGATGCAGCCGCCAGCCCGTGCCGCATTGTTGTGCTGGCTGGGGCTGGTGAGGCGTTCTGTTCAGGGCTCGACCTTTCGACGCTGCAAAACCTAAGTGGCAAGACGGCAGTTCAGAATCGCGAGGATGCGGAGCGCATCGCGATGATGTTTCGCACGTTGTACGAGCTGCCATTACCGACCATCGCGGCCGTGCATGGCGCGGCGATTGCTGGCGGTACGGGACTGGCGATGATATGCGACTTCACCTTAGCGACACCTGCAGCAAAATTTGGCTTCACTGAGGCACGCATCGGCTTTGTGCCTGCCCTTGTTTCAGCCTTTCTAGCCTTGCAAATTGGCGATAAGCGAAGCCGCGACTTGCTGTTGACTGC
>VFSW01013917.1_pt1 | contig 11159 bp, 7 predicted proteins | sample 5358111 | NCBI WGS metagenome assembly VFSW01 (sample SAMN11554181, study PRJNA540505) | mine drainage metagenome | isolation source: sediment from site ElyBrook_90M | place: USA: Ely Copper Mine, Vershire, VT | collected 2017
TTGATGAGCTGAAAAAGCAGATCCTCCTGACAGATCACTCCATCCTTGCAAAGCAGGGCAGCACGTTCCAGCACATTGCGCAACTCGCGAATGTTTCCCGGCCAGTTATACCTTTGCAAAGCCGTCATCACGCCACTGCCGAGTTGTAGTCGTCCCCGATTCAGATCCTCCCGCAAGTGTTCCAAAAGCCACTCAGTCACTACCGGAATGTCGCTGATCCTCTCGCGGAGAGGGGGAATTACGAGAGGAATGGTACTGACCCGAAAGTAGAGCTCGCTGCGAAACCGTCCATCAGCCACCAGAGAACCCATGTCCTGGTGGGTGGCGCAAATCAAGCGGATGTCTACCGTGCGGTCCCGAACCGCGCCGACTCTCCGAAAGCGCTTTTCCTCCAGAGCCTTCAAGAGTCTCGCTTGAATGGAGAGATCCATGTCGCCAATTTCATCGAGAAACAAGGTTCCCTGGTGCGCAACTTCCAGCAGGCCCATCTTTTGCGTAATAGCGCCGGTGAAAGCTCCTTTCTCATGACCAAATAAGTCGCTCTCCAGCAGTTCGCGGTTCAAGCCAGCGCAGTTCAGATCGACGAACGCCTCGTTGGAACGGGAACCCTGCTTGGTGAGCCATTCGGCCAGAACGCCTTTTCCGGTGCCGGTTTCGCCTTGTATCAGGATCGGAAGGGAAGTGCTGAGGACACTCCGCGCCAAGTCTGCCAAGCGGCGGATGCTATCGGATGTCCCGAGGAATGGATCGCGCCGGTAGCGTGCATCGCGATTCTTTACTGCGAGTTCACGGCGGATAAAACGGCTGTTTTCGAATACCTTTTCTAGCATGGTCAACAATGCAGTTGATTCAAAAGGCTTTGCTATAAACTGCTCGGCACCCTCTTTCATGGCCCGTACGGCCAAGTCGATGGTCGCAACCCCTGTCATGATCAGTACAGGGATTGATGCATCGGCGGCGCGTATTTCGCGAAGAAGTTGCAATCCGTCAGTATCGGGAAGCAAATAGTCCATCACGACCGCGTCGGGGCGCTGAAGCTCGAGAAATTCGCGGCATGACTTGCCCGTATCTGCTTCAGCAACGGAGAAACCATTCATCTCCAAGTGAGCATGAAGGGCGCCACGCAATGCAGCATCATCCTCGACCAGTAATAATTTGTAGTTCGCCATGCCGCCCAGAATTTGTCCCGTTCGAATGTAAATCTCCGCGTTCGGTTACTCACCGTGCACTTAGTACAGATCATACTCAAGTCGTGGTGTTTAATACAGCGTGCAACTTGCTCGCCAACTCCGAAAGGCTGAATGGTTTTCGAAGCAGCATGGCGCCCGCATCGAGTAGCTCCACAGCACGATCAGTGTAGCCGGACATGTACATGATGTGCATGCCAGAATAATGCGGAGCGATGGTATTCACCAGTTCGACCCCATCCATCCCTGGCATCACGAGATCGGTGAGTATCACGTCTATGGTGCCGGTATGCTGCCGAACGATACGCACGGCCTCTATGCCGCTCCCTGCATCTAACACCTCGTAACCATTCGATTGTAAGAACGCGCAGATGGCATCGCGCAAGGGGACTTCATCTTCGACGAGCAGAATCGTTTCCGAACCGCGGGACGCTGCTGCGGGGATGGGTGTTTTCGAACCATTTGTGAGCGGCTCTCGGGCGCAAGGGAAATAAATCTCAAACGTAGTGCCGCGTCCTATGTCGCTGGTTACCCAAATGAACCCACCGCTTTGCTTCACGATTCCGTACACTGATGCCAGTCCCAACCCTGTCCCCTTTCCTCTTTCCTTAGTGGTGAAGAAGGGTTCGAAGAGGCGTGATTTTGTCTCTGCACTCATTCCCGTTCCGGCGTCGGCAATCGATAGCTTAATGTAGCTTCCGGGAGTCATCGGGAAGTGAGCTGCGGCATAGGCAGCATCCAATTCAATATTCTGAGTCTTGATTTCGAAATTGCCACCCTTCGGCATTGCGTCCCGTGAATTGACCGCCAAGTTCATGATAACTTGCTCCACTTGGCCGCGATCCACTTTCATTCGGTGGAGCATGGGTTCCAGCGTTGTGACGACTGTAATATCCTCACCCAAGAGCCTGGGTAGAACCTTAGTCAACTCCTCCACGATTCGGTTGAGATCCAGAATCTCAGGCTGCAGAATCTGCTGCCGGCTGAAGGCAAGGAGTTGTCGCGTGATCGCAACCGCTCTTCTTGCAGACTCACAAATCTGGTCCGCATAACGGTCGACTTGATCGTCATGAATGTCGCGCTGCTTTATAAGATCCGCGTAGCTGCCAACAATCATGAGAACATTGTTGAAGTCATGAGCAACGCCGCCTGCCAAGCGCCCCACAGCCTCCATTTTCTGCGCTCGCCAGAATTGCTGTGCTAGGTTTTTGCGTTCGGTCACGTCCTGGACGAAACCTTGGAATGCCTCGATTTCGCCGTTTGGTTTGCGCGCAGGAAACGCACTGATCATCACAGCGATGGTGTTCCCATCCTTACGCTTCCAACTGGTCTCGAAATCCTTGAGGTACCCTACTCTGATAACCTCACTTATCAGTTCCATGCGTTCCCCACGGTTGCAATACACATCGCGTGCAATGTCGAGTGAATGCAACTCGCTTTCGCATTCGTAGCCCAGCATTTTAACCAACGCAGGGTTGGTCACTTGAAACTTTCCTTCAATCGTCGAACGAAAAATTCCATACGGAGCGGTCTCAATAATGGAGCGATAATCCGCCTCAGAGCGGCGCAATTTTGTAATGTCTATCGAGATGCCGATCATTCGCGGAGCTCCGTCGCGAATCATCACACCACGCGAATCGAGCCAGCACACGGTTCGGTCTGGTCTGATGAGGCGAAACTGCGCCTCATATGTCTCGCTCCGTCCCGAGACGACCGCCTGTATCGCGCTTTCAACTCTTCGCCGGTCCTCAGGATGAATTCGATTGTAAAAATCTTCTCTACTGCGAAATTTGTCGCCCGTGTACCCGATCTGACGCAGCCCCTCGGGCGACCAAGTGAGCGTATCGGCAACAAAATCCCACTCCCATAATCGAATCGGGAGGGCAGCATGTTCCGCCAGTTCCACCCGCTTTTGCCATTCCAGAACTGCCCGGTGCGCACGTTTCCGTTCTGTAATATCGCGAGCCACGACCTCGATCGCCTGCGATCCCTGCCAGAAAATGGGAATCCCAACACCCTCTGCGTCTACTGTTGAGCCATCCAACCGGATAAGAACAAACTCTCCCAGAAAAGACGCCGTCCCTTGCTGATAGATGGTTTCGATTTGCCGTTGGATTGATGGGAGGTAGTCTGAATGAACGAGGTCGGCAATGGACTTCCCGAATAGCTGCTCCGGAGTTTCGGCAGCCAGCAATTTCAGGGTAGCGGGATTCGCAAAAACCATCCGGTCGGAATAAATGAAAATGGGATCGGGGGACGTCTCCACGAGATATCTGTATCTCGCTTCGCTTTCCTTCAGCGCTCGCCGGGTAAGCTCGCGTTCTTCACGTAAACGCTTCTCTTCGAGTGCCCGCCGAATGACAAACGGCAAGCGCGCGAGCTGGTCCCTCGAGACTATGTCTGTAACTCCCAACTTCAGGCATTCAGCTGCGTTATAGTCTCCTAAGGGCCCGGTGATAAGGATGAAGGGGAGGTCTGCATGGTATTGCCACACTGCTTGCAGTGCATCTGTTCCCACCCACCCAGGAAGATGGTACTCGGCCAGGGCCACATCGTAAGACTTAGCTGCCAAGTGACTGGTAACATCCTCAAGCGTATCGACCAAGTCGGCGCTTACCTCGAACCCGGCACTAGAAAGCTCGGTCAATGCCGACTCCGCATTGGCGCGAGAGTCCTCGATCAGCAGAATTGACAGCTTCCTATTTGCTACATTGGGAATCGGAATAGTGGCCATCTTCAATCTCCCGCTTTTACTATGAAAGCCTTGGCTGGCGGGGAATTATTAACGCCCAGTTGATAGCTTGCAACCCACATCTTGTTCTTTGTATTAGGAAGTCAGAATAAGCTTTGGATTCGCCACCGCCGCGCTAAATAATAATGCACGCTTTTTCGCCATCGCGCACGCGCATCTGTCCTTTGTTCCAGTTGGCGATGATCCTTCGAGCCACTCGCTTGGTGTAGATGGCATCGTCGGAAGACTCAACAACCGCTGCCAGCAGGAGTCGGACTTCCACGATCAACTTCTCTGTCTTCTTGCGCTCGCGCAGAAGGTGACTACCATGCACGCTCTCGGAACATAGTCCAACCGCCGAGCGCTCGATGAGATATAGGCGGGCGCGACCGTCCCATCTTGCACTTGAATCTGGATTTCCGCTTTGCCAGTCTCCACAGCAAAGGCATCGGGAAGTAGGGTGGAAAAGTATTCTGATCCGCGCCAGCAATCAGCGAAGGCGCAGAATTACCAATCACTTTCTCGATGGGGATTGCAGCAACGAGCCAAATCTTCTGGTTGCCTGGTCGAGCAACTCCTCTCAATGAACTTCGAAACTCCACCCTGCTCTCCTGCCGATGGAAGCTGGACCGGTTGCTTCGATGGTGCTCCCCCGCTTACATGCCATCGTTACTTCGTGGATCGCATTCTCGGTCAATTGCAAAGCCCGTGCGCAGTGTTCTCCCTTCTCGTACATTGATTTCCGAAGTTCGTTTTGAGCTTGCTGTAAATGCTGCAAAGCGGCTTGCATGTGAGGCCGCAACTCTCCGTGGCTTACCCCATCTTGCAGCACAGGGGCGGGTGAAAGGTCTACATCTGTGATTGTTTCTATTATGTTTGAAAGCTTTTCCCACTGCTCTGTGGGCACCACCACGAAATCCATTCCCATCCCAAACAGCGGGTCACTGGAAACTACGTTTGCAGATATCTCCAAAAAAACGCCAGCGATGGTGAGCCGAAGTTGCGCCTCATCGCCAGTAGGCAAGGGGTGCATTGTCTCAATGTAACAACCGCTGCGACTTATATCGCTCACCCTCCCCCATCCACAACTTTTTCCGCTTTGGAGTATCTCAGCCCCACCCGTGCAAGGGTAGCGTGGAAAACGACGGCGATCCGACTGTTCTTCCATAGATAACAACCTCCTTTGCTGTCAAATGCCTAACCTACTGCGGAAAGGGGACATGCTGACGTAACTTCCCGTTTTCGTTGAAATCCAAGCCGTCGCAAAGTGCGAAGAAGCAGATAGCTTGTTAGGGGGGTCTTAACGGCACATACAAAAGTAATCTTTAGCTCCATTCGGCTATATATTTTGTTTTGTGTGGTCACACACTGGAGTAGGGGCTGAATTCGGCCTTACACTTGTCGTCAGACTCGCCGCAGAGCAGCCAGACGGCAGCTTTCGATTGGTGGTACAGTCTTGCCTTCTTCTATCAACCGGCGGGCGCGCTCGGTCACAGCAGCACGGCATTGCGATAGGCACGCGGGAGATGAATTGTGCTAGGCCGTCTCATCAGGGCGACTGACCTTGCTCGCGACGTTCATTGGCCTTTCAGCTACCGATCATGATGGCCAAGTTCAGTTGCCCGCATCCAGAGTTTCTGGCTATAATGAGGCACTCAAATATTCTTCTTTTTTCGTCTTGCAAAGGGACGAGAGAACGTTTGCCCATGACCGTAATCCATTGAACTTGGGAAAAAAGGCGAGATGAAAAAGTACGCTATTGCAGTTCTGCTGCTACTCCTTTCGGCGAGATTTGGATTTGGCCAGGCACCAGAGGCCGCATTGTACACATCCGGCTCGGATGTGTACGTCGGTTACATGGCGACGTTCCCAGATTACGGAAATCAATTTAACAGCTTTCGTTTCGATGGCGGCGAAATTGCGTACACCAAAAACCTGAGTTCTCGTTGGGCTGTTATTGCGTCAGGAGCAGCTGTATTCGGAAGCGCCTTTAACGTGACTCAGTTCTCGGGAACCGCAGGTGTGAAATTCAATTTCTTTACGGGCCACTTTCGTCCCTATGCCACTGCCCAGATTGGCGGTGCATATCAGTCCTCCGACGGCATGTACGCTGCTGATCATCATCCTCCCTTAAAGCCAAAGACGACCGATGTCGAGGACGGTCTCACCTATCGGGCGGGACTTGGCGCCGATCTCCAACTCAGCCCCAGAATCTATTGGCGCCTTGCTCAATGGGATATTCAGCCGCAGCCTTGGGGACGCCATACTCCCCTCTACACCAATTTCAGCAGCGGAATAGGATACCGGTTCTAAGCTGAAATGACAGCAGAGATGCTGCTTTCCGGTCACGACTGGCCACGACGAGATGTGAGCCACGCCGGAGGACGGCAATAGGTGTACCAGAGATAGCCCATCAGTGCTTTGAATCGCCGACCGTTTAATAACAATCGGCAGAACCATCTGTATTGTAAGAACGGGCGAAGAACCCTGAAATGCAGAGTGTCGCCAAAGCGCTTTGTGTATTCTCCAAAGAGCTCCTGGGTGTATCCGGGGAAGCCTCTCACGGTAGCAACCGTCATTGCTGCGATCAACGATCTGCGAACGTATTCTCGAACACCGCTCTTGCGGTCAGCGGAAAGGGAAGATTCAAGAAGCCGATCGTGGTTGGCGAGGATCCGGTTTGCGCGAAATGACTGCGACCCCGATTGCGAGAGGCTGCCCGGTACTCCGAGATGCCAGATGACTTGTGGGTCATTCGTATAGGCGAACGAGGAGACGGCCGCGATTCTGAACCACAAATCCTGATCCTGGCCATTTTTGAGTTGCAGATCGAAACCGCCGAGCTGATTGAATACGTCTTTGCGGACAACACCAGAGCAGCACCAGAGGATGTGCCCGCCGCGGAAGAAATTGGTCACCATGCCTTCGTAGCGGCCTTTTAATGCGCGCCTATTCGCAACATACCGAACCGATCCATTGGCCTTTAGAAACCAGCACGCGGTGCCATACGCTCCTGCCTGCGGATACCTGACAACCAAGTCTTCCACGGCTTCCAGATGACGGGGTAAATACTCATCGTCTGCGTCGAGGAAGGCTAAGAGGTCAAACGAGGCTTCCAGCGCACCGCGGTTCCGTGCGGAAGAAGCGCCGCCGTTCTCCTGTTGGATGAAGCTAATTCGACTGTCTTTCATCGCGCGAACTACCTCTGGTCCACGATCGGTAGAACCATCATCGACCACGATGATCTCGAAGTTTTGCCGCGTTTGGGCCATTACTGAATTGATACAGCGGGCGACAAAGTGCTCTTTGTTGTAAAGCGGAATGATCACGCTGAATTGGACTTTACTGTCGGTCACTTGGCCCTTTCGCGAGAAATCTCAGGTTGAATCCTTTAGATCGGCTCGATTTGGTGCGCGACGGAAACAACGCTGGTTGCCACTACTGTGCGGCACCACGCAGCAGTGCCTCATGACGCTGCTGCTGTTCCGGTGAAAAGCGCTCGCCGAGAATCTTCGCTGGGGTTCCTCCCACGATCGCATACGGTGGCACGTCTCGCGTTACAACCGAGCCGGCAGCGACAATGGCACCCCGTCCAATCTGAATACCGGAAAGCAGGATTGCTCCGAAGCCAATCCAGCAATCCTCTCAGATGTCGATGTTAGCGACAGAAGGAGGATAGTTGAAATCAGGATCGCCAATCCAGGGACTTGCCCGAACCGTTTTGCCGACCACACGGAAATCATGATCGAGGCGACCGACCAAGCCGACATAGTTGGCCAGCATGGTGCCGCTGCCGATGCTTCCATTGCACTCGATGCTGCAATACTTTCCAATGTAAACGTCGTCGGCAACCCATAAGCCATGGGTTGAGTCGATGATGGTTCCGATGCCGATGTGTACCTTGTTGCCGATGGTGACGCGTCCGCGAACAGCGTAGCGCCGATAGACGATCTGCCAAAGCCTGCGAAGCGAGGCCCGGAGTAATCGTTTCACTGCAGTCCTCCTTTATGGCTTAGGATTCGTCCGACTCGATTCACGGCAGCCTTTGGACGTAAGAGAGCGGCGAGGGCGATATGTAATGCTCCGGAAGCTGAGCGGCCTTCGGCGGAGCTGAGTATTCCGCGCCGGTAATGCGATTCCGCAATGGCATCCACATGCTCGAAGAGCCTCATGGGCCAGGGGCGCTGCTCCCATTCGTGGGCAAACTCTTCGAAAGTCGGCTCGGGTAAAGACTGGCTCCGCAACTTGGCGCACAGGGTAGCGAACTCATAGCCGCGGGCGAGCTCAGGTCTTTGACTTATGCCGATTGATGACCGAGTTATACGGTAGGAGTAAAGAATATCCGGAAGGTTGGCGACGGTTCCTTGCTCGCACATGCGCAGACAGAAATCGATGTCTTCCCCCGCACCAGAGATTCGATATCCGCCAATGTCGCGTGCGACAGCGGTTCGAAAGACGATGGTAGGGTGGCACACCCCGGCCTTGCCATCGAGAAGTCGCCGTTGAATGCCTTCATGGTCAAGAGGCGCCAAACCGGCTTTCACCGTTCTTCCTCCGGCAGTGAAACGGATCTGGGTTCCGAGCATCACTACTTCCGGGTGCGCGTCCAAATATGCCAGTTGTAGTTCGATTCGGCGTGGATCGCAGAGGTCATCGGCGTCCATGCGGGCGAAATACTGCGTGTCACAGAGTTGTACCAGCCGATTCAGTGTGGTGCCAAGACCTGAGTTTGGTTGATGTATCACCGTGACGCGTGGATCGCGTATCGCATCGAGAAAATCCGAAGAGCCATCCGACGAGCCGTCGTCGATGATGAGAACCTTGAGGCCAGCGCAAGTTTGTTGGAGAACGCTACGCACCGCATCAGGCAGATACGGCATTGCGTTGAAAACCGGCATTGTGATTGTAACTGCGCCCAAGTAAGTGTCTTCCTTGTCGGTCCTAAGAGGTAGAAGCTCAGGCCGCAAGCATGCGGCACAAGAGTCAAAGGGACGTTCTGGCGTTGAGGATTTATCGCCCGCCGGTTCGCCGGTGTATCCGTGATAAAATATTCGAAACGCCCTTAGTTAAACACGTCCCTCATGCTGATAGCTATACAGCAAATTCTGCATGACTTCGTGCCGTCACCCGTTTTTTGCAACATTTCATAGAGTATACCAATGAATCAGCGATCAAGACTTCGGGTCTTAGTCTCCGCGTATGCGACATCTCCGGCGAGTGGAAGCGAGGCGGCTGTTGGGTGGAATATTACTCGAAGGCTTGGGCGTTATCACGACGTCACGGTATTACACGGTGCTCGTGACCACAAGCTCGAGTGGGGAGCGGAAGTAGCGGCGTACTTGCGCGAGCACGGCCCCATTCCGGGGGTTACCTTTGTTCCAGTGGATCACCCTGCCTCCGCGCGCATTTATCAGTGGCTTCATGACAAGGGTTTGTGGGTATTCTATTACTGGGGCTATCGAGCCTGGCAGAGAGCGGCACGCAAGGTTGCGGGCGAACTGCATGCAAGCCAGCCATTTGATTTTACCTACCAACTCAATATGATCGGTTATCGCGAGCCCGGTTATCTGTGGTCGATGCCTGTGCCGTTTGTGTGGGGCCCCGTTGGCGGAGCGTCCAATATGCCATGGCCGTACTTCGGGCAGATGAGCTTACGCGGCAAGCTTTTTTATGGCATGCGCAACCTGGTGAATGGCCTGCAGATGTGGTTTGGCGGGCGGAGCCGCAAAGCAGCGCGAAGGGCTTCTCATATTTGGGCGGTCGGCGATTCTGCGGTGAAGATGATTGCACGATGGGGAGCTGCGCCAGAGGCCATGCTTGAGACCGGTACTGAGATTCGAAACGACGCGCGCCTCCGTGAGCGAAGAGTAGGCTCTCCACTCCAGCTTTGCTGGAGTGGAAGACACATTGAACTTAAATGTCTGCCAATTCTGCTCCATGCCATGTCTCGAATCGACCGGGAGGTTAGGCCTCGATTGACAGTTCTTGGTGCTGGCCTCAAAACCGCGCAATGGAAGCGACTTGCACGGCAGCTAGGGTTGGAGGAGATCGATTGGGCTGGAAGCTTGCCGCACCATGAGGCGCTGGAACGCATGAAGCGCGCCGACGTATTCGTACACTCCAGTCTGCAGGAAGCAACATCGAACGTAGTGATGGAAGCGCTGTCGATGGGTATGCCGGTGATTTGCCATGATGCCTGCGGAATGGGTGTCGCTGTGACTGCAGACTGCGGCATTAAGGTGCCCTTGGTTGACTTTGACACCAGCGTCCGAGGCTTTCACTCTGCATTGAATCGCCTGGACCAGCATCCTGGCCTGGTTGGCAAACTTTCGCAGGGCGCTTTGGAGCGTGCTGCAGAGCTGTCGTGGGATGCTCTTGCGGAGAGGATTGCTTGGACGTTCGACCGGCTTGCCGATGCACGGCAGCCGTCAGGGATGAAAACCGCATCCGAGGCGGTTGCGCGTTGAACATTGTTCTCATCTCTAAAGAATTTCCTCCTTCGCCGCGCTCTTATGGGATTGGTACATACAACCACGAGACAGCTCACGGGCTTGCCCACATGGGCCACCAGGTGACTGTGATCTGTGCGGCGGATATTCCAGCAGAAGCTGGTGTCTCAAAGCAGAGCGGGGTGCGTGTGATCCGCCTTCCTGATGACGAGCTTTCTCTAGGAGGATGGAAACGCCACCTCTGGCCTGAAGTTGATACAGCGTTGGCTTACCGGCGTCGTGTAGCGGAATGCCTGGATCGATTGATAGACGAAAATCGCGCGGATGTTGTCGAATTTCCGGGCTATCGCGGCGAATCACACGTCTGGGCGCAAGGCCGTCGCCGGATACCGATGGTGGTCCGCATGCATGGGTTCACGGGATGGGTAGATCCAAGTTGGAAGGACTCTCTCTCTGCCACACGCAAAATGCTGAAGCGGTTTGAGACGGAGGAGTTGCTGGCTGCCGACCGAATCACACTGGTTACGGAGCACCTGCGCGCTGCTGTAACCAAACGCCTGCCAAAAGCAGCCACGGTCACCACTGTATACAACAGCATCGATACACAGAGATGGTCTACTGCCGCCAATGCCCCTGTAGATGACATAGGACCTAACGACATTGTGTTTGCCGGCTCGCTCACCAACGTAAAGGGAATCTTCGATCTAATCGAGGCAACTGAGCGTCTCCGTCATCGAACTGCGTGGACCGGAACCCTTCACTTATTCGGTCGAACTGGAGGCGAGTTCTCGC
>VFSW01013918.1_pt1 | contig 11158 bp, 10 predicted proteins | sample 5358111 | NCBI WGS metagenome assembly VFSW01 (sample SAMN11554181, study PRJNA540505) | mine drainage metagenome | isolation source: sediment from site ElyBrook_90M | place: USA: Ely Copper Mine, Vershire, VT | collected 2017
TCGAGCCCCGCCGAAACGCGAAACAGATGCCGCACGGCCTGGCTATCGCGATGCCGGTAGAGCGACCCATTTAATTCGATGAGGGAAAGTTGGTGAAAGGACGCGACGAACAATTCCACGGCCCCGGCGCTATCGGCCGCGTCTTCGCGCGGGACGCCATACAATTCGCTTCGGTTGCACGTCGACAGGACCAGCGATTCCTCGAGAATGCCGCGCGAACGCAATTGTTCGGCGGCTTCTCGCGCCTGCTCGGGAGTGAAGGCGAGACGCTCCCGCAGGTCGACCGAGGCCGTGCGATGATTCAGTCCGATGAGAACGATTTCCATCTACAAGACGCTCGACCAACTCCCCAGATTCCCTGCTCGCACACCCGCTCAGAAGTATCGGTGAAAATGGGATAGATACCGGTTCACGATACTGTAACTGAAAATCACGAACATGAAATTAAATATACAAAGCGCGGAAGCGCGCGCCCCGCGCCACGCCGCCGTTCGAGACAGAAACTCATAGCCGATATAAATCAACAAAATCAAGGCTGTGACGATCACTTTTGGATCGCCATCCCAATACCGTCCTTCCAGCCGGTGCGCCCAGATCAAACCCGCCGTCATGCCGGCGGCGAGCGAAACTAAGCCAATCAGGACGCTGCTGCGCGTCATGCGCTCGAGAACATCGAGCGCCGGAAACCGCCATCCCACAACGCCCAGCTTGCGGTTGCGCAATCGCCGGTTCTGCACGAGAAAAATAATGCTGAGCACGAAAGAAATCGCGAACGCCGAATACGCCAAAATGTTCAGCGTGACGTGAAATGCGAAGAGCGGTCCTTGCGCCGGCGGCGCTTTCACCAGCCGCGCTTCGGGCAAGTGCGCGAGCAGAAACACACCGATGACGATCGGCAACACGAACGGACCGACCGCGCGGCGCCGGTGAATCGCCTCAAGGCAAAGATAGGTAGCAGCGAGCAACCACGCAAAGAGCGAAAGCGAACCGAAAAGATCGTCGTACGGCACGGCGTGAATTAATCGCGACCGCGCCAGCAACGCCAAGTAGTGAAGACCCAGCCCCACCACCAGGCACGAGGTCGCGCCAATCCCCGCCGCGCGCGAAGGCTCGCGCAAATTCCAGACGTACAGCGCAAGGCTGGCCGCGTAGAAAAGAAGCGTCGCAAGTACGTACGGGCTTGTCATAGTGTGCATGCATCCGCGGGGAGGGTTTTCCGAATCAGCCCCACCGCAAATGTCCATTGCCTCAACATTATAGCCAAATCCTAAGCGTGAAAGCACGAATACGCAGCGGACCGTACACGGCTACTTTCCCCTGAGTGTGGTTGCCAAGGGTGCCTTCCGAAACCCTGCTCATTTCTCCGCACGCTACCGGTTTACAAATTCGTTGTGTCCAGAACAGCGGAAGCGTACGATGCGGCGGAACGCGGGGTGTAGGATTTCGATCGTTGAGAGACGGCCCAGATTGAACAAATCCAAGGAGAGCCCAATGTTAAATATGCGAACACTTTTGCGTGGCGCGGCAGCAGCAGCCGCGGCCATCATGATCGCGTTTGCCGTGTCATCCTCAGCCGCCGATATCCTCGACGATTGGGCCAATGTAAAAGCTCCGCCGCCGGTTGAGGTCAAACCGGTCACGGTCGATCCTTCGACGACCGCGCTGCTCATTCTGGACATGATGAAGATTAATTGCGGCGCGCGCCCGCGCTGCGTGGCTACGGTTCCGGCCGTCAAGCGGCTGCACGACGCGGCGCGCAAAGCGGGAATGATGGTGTGGTACAGCTTCGTCGGCAGCAACGGCATGGCCACCACCGCGGACCAGATCGATCCGGCTCTGACGGCAAAAGACGGCGAATGGGTGCGCCAGAACGGGCCGGATAAATTTATCGGCTCGAATCTGGAGGAGAAGCTGAAAGCGCGCGGCATCAAGACGGTGATCGTCTGCGGCACATCGTTTCAAGGCGTGGGCATTGGCACCGGCGGAGGCGCGGCGCAGCGCGGCTTCAAGGCGATCATCCCGATCGATTGCCTGTCCGCGGAGGACACGTACATGGAGCAATATGCGGCATTCCATCTCTTCAAGGGCGGACCAACCCCCGTCACCAGCAATGTGACGCTGACGCGCAGCTCGATGATGAAGTTTTGATGCCAGGCTTTGTCCAAACTACTTTCGCACCGACGCGCAAAGTCGGATTTCCGAAAAATGACCTGCCTTTGGAGTCCGCACGACAGTAATAAAGTTCACAAGATTTTGTAATGCCGGCCTTCAGGCGGGCATTGTGGATTCACGCGGATGCCCACCCGAAAGCGGGCGCTACTTTAACCAAAACCGAGTTGCCTCATGGGCTCTTGCGGGGGCCATGCGGCTAACGCTCACTTTTGCTATGATGAATGAGCAGCCTGATACTTATGACCTCATTGCCTGAATCCGTGAACCGGAAAGCGCTCTTCCTGCGCGCCTGCAGGTGTGAGCCTGTCGAGCGCGTCCCTGTGTGGATCATGCGCCAGGCAGGGCGTTACTTGCCGGAATACCGCGCCATTCGCCAGAAGCACAATTTCCTCGAAGTCTGCAAAACGCCGGAACTGGCCATTGAGGTTTCCCTTCAGCCGCATCGCATCCTGGGCGTGGACGCCGTCATCGTTTTTTCCGATATTTTGATTCCCGCCGGCGCGATGGGCCTGCCATTCGAATTGTCGGATAAGGGGCCTGTGATCGAGTCACCGCTTCGAACGGCCGCGCAAATCCGCGAACTTTCATCCTTTGATCCCGAGTTGGAAACGGGCTTCCTGATGAAGACGATTCGCGGCCTCGTCAAGGAGCTGGGCCCCGACGTGCCCGTCCTGGGCTTTGCAGCGGCACCGTGGACTCTGGCTTGCTACATGATCGAGGGACACGGGAAAGACGGTTTCCCGGCCGCGAAAACGATGCTTTACTCCGATCCGCAGCTTTTTCGAAATTTGCTCGAACGCATCGCGCGCGCCACGGCCCGGTATTTGCGGGCGCAAATCGAGGCGGGCGCCGCCGCGGTGCAACTTTTCGACACCTGGGTGGGCGAGCTGACGCTCGATCAATACCGCAAGTTTGCATTGCCCGCGACGCAGCTTCTCATCGAAGAGATTGGCGCGGGCCATACGCCGGTAATCCTTTACACCAAGGCGTCCAGCCATTTGCTCACCGCCGCGGCCGAATCGGGAGCGAACGTGTTGAGCGTGGATTGGCGCGTGGATCTCGCGACGGTCCGCGAGCAGGTCGGGCCGCGCATCGCCCTGCAAGGCAATGTCGATCCCAGCGTGCTCCTCGGTCCTGAGGTGGGCGTGCGCCAGGCGGCTCTCGATGCGGTCGAGAGCACAGGCGGCATCGGCCACATATTGAATCTGGGCCACGGAATCCTGCAGCAGACGCCGGTGGAAAATGCGCGCGCTTTTGTTCAGGCAGGCCAGGCCGCGCCCGTCGCCACCGGGAAAGTTCAAGTGGAAGGGGCCCGCTAGAAACCTGTCATGAGCGATTCGAGCCTCCATTTGCAGTTAAACCGGGAACGCTTCGAGATTTCCGAAGCGTTTCTCGAAAAATACAACCGCCCGGGACCGCGCTACACGAGCTATCCCACAGCGCCGGTTTGGCAGGATGATTTCGGTCCGGACGACCTCGATCGGTTTTACGCCACGGCCAACGAGGCGCGCACTCCGGTTTCGCTCTACATGCATCTTCCCTTCTGCGAGAGCCTGTGCCTGTTCTGCGCCTGCAACGTAGTCATCACCAAGGATCACGGCGTCGCGCCGCCATACATCGAAATTCTCGAGCGCGAAATCGAACGAGTGAGCCGCTTTGTGTCCCGCGAACGGCCTGTCGTGCAATTTCACTGGGGCGGCGGCACGCCGACGTATTTAACGCCGGAACAGATGGAAGGCCTGTTTCGATTCACGGCCGAGCGGTTTACGTTCGCGCCGGACGCGGAAATCGGCATCGAGATCGATCCGCGTGTGACGACGCACGCGCATCTTGAAACTCTGCGGACGCTTGGCTTCAACCGCCTGAGCATGGGCATTCAGGATTTTCATCCCGAGGTGCAGAAAGCGATTCACCGCGTCCAGCCGCTGGAAATGACGCGTGGCTTGATCGAAGAGGCGCGCCGGCTCGGCTTCGATAGCATCAATGTCGACTTGATCTACGGCCTGCCTCTGCAAACCGCCGAACGCTTCGCGCATACGGTCGAGCAAGTCGTTGCGATCTCGCCGGACCGTGTCGCGATGTTCAGCTACGCGCATGTGCCTTGGCTGCGCAAGCAGCAAGGTGCGCTCGCCACGCGGCTTCCCGAAGGCATGGAGAAATTCCGCATCTTCCGCGCGGGCCTGGAAAGTTTCCTCGACGCCGGATACCAATACATCGGCATGGACCATTTCGCGCGGCCGAGCGACGAACTGGCCTCGGCCCAGCGCGAACGAACGCTGCACCGCAATTTTCAGGGCTACACGACGAAAGCCGGCGCCGATCTCTACGGCATGGGCGTGAGCGCGATCAGCAGCGTCGGCGCGTGCTACGCTCAGAACGATCGCAACGTCGCTCCCTACCGCGAGCGCATCGAGCGCCGTGGCCTCGCCACCATGCGCGGCTACCGCCTCACCGAAGACGATTTGCTCCGCCGCACCGTCATCAACCGCATTCTGTGCCACGGAGTGCTTCACAAAAGCGAAATCGAACGGGAATTTGGGATCGACTTTGACAAGACCTTCGCCCCGGAAATCGAACGCCTCGCCCCGTTCGTGTCCGACGGTTTGCTCGAACTCGAAGACGGCGTATTGCGCACCACACTCCTGGGGCGCATCTTCATTCGCAATATCGCCATGGTCTTTGATCCGTATCTCGAAAAGCAGAAGCTCGAAAGCCGCCAACTTTTTTCAAAAACGCTCTAATCGACCGATCGAGGTTTCGTGTCCATTCCGGCGCAGACTGCGTTTCCCGTACTTGTGATTGGCGGGGGAATTTCCGGTCTGGCTTGCGCGTATCACCTGCAGCAGGCCGGAATTCCAGTGCGTGCGCTGGAGGCTGGGAGCCGTCCCGGCGGCGTCATTGCAACGAAGGCGAAGGACGGATTCCGCTTCGAGCTCGGCCCGCAGAGTTTTCTCTCCACGGAACCGCTGATCCGGCTCATCGACGCGCTTGGCCTGAAAGACCAACTGCTGCGCGCCAATCCGCGCGCTCCGCGTTACATTCTCGTACGAGGCCGGTTAATGCCGGCGCCGCTGGCCCCGCCTTCGCTCCTGACCACTCCTCTGTTTTCGGCGGGCACGAAATGGCGGCTCCTCACGGAGATTCTGCGCCGCACGCGGCCGCCGGCAGACGACGAGTCCATCGCCGCGTTTGTTCGCCGCAAATTCGGAGACGAGTTGCTCAATCGATTTGTCGCCCCCTTCGTCTCCGGCGTGTATGCCGGCGATCCGGAACGGCTGAGCTTGCGCACCGCGTTTCCGAAGCTTCACGAATTTGAGGCGCAGTACGGAAGCGTTCTCCGCGGGGCCATGAAATCGCGGCCCGCGAAGGGCGCACCGCGCGCTGGACTGTGCTCGTTTCGCGATGGCATGGAAACATTGCCGCGCGCCATTGCCGCGCGCCTGGACAATTCCCTGCTGCTCGAAACAAGCGTTGCGGGCTTGCGCCACGGCAAAGCCAACGGAAAGCCGTGGTTTGAGGTCGACATCATGCGGCACAAACATCGCGAAACGCTGGCAGCTAGCGCAGTTGTCATCGCCACGCCCACGAATATTGCGTCACAAATCCTGCCTAGCCTTTCCGATAAATTTGAGCCCCTATTTTCGCGAATCGAATACGCGCCCGTTGCGGTTGTGTCCGCGTGCTATCGCCGCGAGCAGATGCAGCAGCCTCCCGACGGATTTGGTTTCCTGGTCCCGCGCGACGAAGGGCTGCACGTTCTCGGTACGGTCTTCAACTCCTCGCTCTTTGCTGGGCGCGCGCCGGATGGAATGGTTTGCTTCACCAGCTTTGCGGGCGGCGCCACGGATCCCAAGCTTTGCGAATCGAGCGACGACGAAATTACGGAAACAATTTGTGCCGAAGTCGCGCGCGTCCTCGGCATCACGGGAAAGCCTGTCGCGACAAACCTGCATCGCCACGCGCGCGCCCTGCCGCAATACAATCTGGGCCACACTCAAATCGTGAAGTCGCTCGAGGCGCTCACTGCGACAATGCCCGGATTGTTTCTCGCCGGAAATTATTTGTCCGGCCCAGCCATCGGGGCTTGCGTCGAGCAGGCGGATCGGACCGCCGAAGCGGTTCGCGTCTATCTCGCGTCGATCGGAGTTGCGGGTGTCGGGGCTGTCGCGCACGCATGAAAGTTTAGTAGGACGGGCTTCACAGGCTGCGGAAAAACTCAATATTTTGTCATTCTGAGGCGCGCCGCGCGCCGAGGAATCTCTCTTTTTTCCGGGATTTAATCAAAAAGAGATTCCTCGCTTCGCTCGGAATGACAAAATAAAAGACTTTTTCCGCAAGCTGTTTAGCCTATCTGGCTTTTCAATCCACACGCATGGCAAGCCCGCGACAGGCTGAAGCCCGTCCAACAAAATTCCATTGTCGTAGTAAGATGTTGCGCGGGATAGCTTTGCCGGCCCTGGCTCATCCAAATTGCATCGTTTCTCCGTACTTAGAGAGGAGCGGAAAGGGAACGGAATTTTGCTGCTTGCAGTCGTCCAACCCTGGCCCGAGGGCAAACAGCCGACGGACGCTGCCCTGATGGAACGCATCCTGCAACACGACTCCGACGCTCTCGAGGCTCTTTACGACCGCTACGGCAGGCCGGTGTATTCCCTTGTTCTACGCATCGCTCGGCATCCCTCGTCGGCCGAAGAAATCGTGCAAGACGTTTTTCTGCAACTCTGGCGCAGCGCGGACCGGTTTCAAATTTCGCACGGACCTCTCGAACCGTGGTTGTTCACGATGGCCCGCAACCGCGCGCTCGATTTTCTGCGTCTGAAGCGCGAGAAGCAGCGCCGCCGCGAAGATTCGGATTCCGATATTCTTCCCTCCGCCATCGTGCGTCCCGATCCCGAAGGCGACATCGATCGTTCGAGGCGCGCGGAAGAAATTCGCGCCCTCATGAGTTCTCTTCCCGAAGCGCAGCGCCGCGCGATTGAGCTGGCGTTCTTCGAGGGCATGTCGCACAGCGAAATTGCCGCAGCCATGGGTGAGGCGCTGGGCACGGTGAAAAGCTGGATTCGCGGCGGTCTGCTGCGTCTGCGCGAATCGCTTGGGGAGGCAAGTTCGTGATGAATTGCGAACAGCTCGCTCCGCTCTACGAAGAGTACGCCCTCGGCGCGCTGGAGGGAAAAGAGCGCGCGGAACTCGAAGCGCATCTGGCGCGCGCTTGCCCGAAGTGCACACCCGGCGTCGCCAAAGCGAGATGGGTGGTCGTGCAACTGACGCTCGCCGCCCCCGATGCGCAACCGCCGACGGCGTTGCGAGGCAAGATCATGGACGCGGTCAAGAAACCCGCGGACACAGCGCGCACCGTGGTTCCCCCAGTGAAGCCGAAGCCTTCGGCGCAAGGTGCGATGTTCCCGGCATGGGCCTGGATTGCAGCCGCGGCGCTCGCGCTCGTCACGGGATATACGATCCGCCAGATGAACAATCAAAACGAGCAACTGGCCCAACTGCGCAAGCAAATGAAGCTCGCCACGGTCCAGAATCAGGCGCTTCAGAATCAACTGGACATGGGCCGCATGGTCGCAATGGTTATGATGTCGCCCGATTCCATGCCGCTCAAACTCATGCCGAAAGACAAGAACATGCCGATGGTTCACGCCTACCTGCATCCGCACATGGGCGTGGCCATCACGGCCGATCAAATGCCTTCCATGCCTCCGGCCCGTACGCTGCAGCTTTGGTTCGTGCCGAAAGCAGGAAAGCCGATGAGCGTGGCGATTTTCCATCCCGATGCCGCCGGGCAGATCGCGCTGGTGGCTCCCGTGAATATGCCGATGAACGAAATTGCCGCGCTCGCTGTCACCGAAGAGCCCGCTGGGGGCAGTCCGCAACCTACTTCTTCTATCGCCTGGCTGGCGCAGGTGAACTAACGGCGTACCGCCCCAGAACACAGGTAGCGAGATCGCAACGCTCCAACCCCAGTCCGAGAGATTAGGCATAAACCCAGATACATTTCGCCGTCAACATTGTCACGCAGGATAAAACCGGAGTACACTGTCGCCAGAATGTGGGGTAAGTATGGCAGCACATCTTCACCTTCCTCTCTCTCAATCTTCGTGTTGCCTAACACAATCGTTCGCTAACACAATCGTTAGGAGGCTTAAGATGCGAAGTATATTCCAGTATTCTCTCTTGGCATGGGCGTGGTTGGGATTGGCAGCCAGCGCGGGCGCCCAGAGTGTCGTTCCCGCGGGCACGCTACTCCAGTGCGCACTCGATGAGCCGAACCTTTCCTCGGCCACCGCGAACCTGGGGGATCCGGTAGTTTGCTACTTGAAGACGGTCCAGCAGTTCGGACACATTGTTCTTCCTCGCGGTAGCTATCTCGAGGGGCACGTGGCGGCGGAGAAGGATCCCGGCCATTTTTGGGGCAAAGGCTACTTGAGGCTGGAATTCGACCGCATTGGCCTGCCTGCCACAGACATCCCCGTGCCGAGTAAAGTGATCGCGGCAACCGGATACAAAGCCGATCGCCAAGGGGACATTGTTGGCAAGGGTCACGCGAAACGCGACGTCGCGGAGTGGATGCTTCCTCCCCTTTGGCCATGGAAAATGATTACCTTACCGGCTCGCGGTCCACGGCCCACGCTGAAAGGCGAGAAATTGCTCACACTGCGTCTGATGGACGATGTTGTCGTGCCTAAGATGGCGGACGTGCGGCCTGCCCCGGCACCGGGATCGCACTATTTTGGCGAGCCCGCCGCGCAATTCCGGGAAAATTCGCAGCCCTCCAGCACCAAACATATCTCGTTGCCTTTGGCGAGCCAGTCCACGGCGTCGGATCCGCGTGCCGCTGCACAACCGGAGCGCGTTACTCTCATAGTCCTGAAGTCCAGTGAAGCTTTCGAAGTAACGAGCTACCGGATTGATGGCGGACACCTCGACTATGTTCTTTCCAGCGGCACGCCTGGCTCGGCGGACGTGTCCGATGTGGATTGGACAACAACCTCGGAGCTGAGTACCGCACGAGCGACAACTAGAATCGCCGAGTCACGGGCATACTGACCAAGCGGCAACTAAGGAACCTGGATACCGGCGCGGTGGCTCAACTGGCGCTGATGCACAACTCACGAGCGTTGGCTCGACGTTACTTGAAGTCATAATCTACCGTGGCGTTTCAGGTTTCTTCATGCCTCAACGCTTTTCACGACTGAGGGCACAGAGAAAAAACGGGAGAAGGCACACCTCCACATTTGCAGGAACGACCTTCCTTCCCAATTAGCCCTTCTTGCGCGTCTGGAGACGCAAATCGCGGCGCTTTCCCGCTTCCCGGTATCGCCGCCGCTCTTCGCTCGTTTTCACAATCAACGGCGGCACGGGAATCGGCTTGCCGATTTCATCGAGAGCCACAAAAGTGAGAAACGCCTGGGTGGTATGTTTGCGAACGCCCGCCACGGAATCCTCCGAGAAGACTTCGACGCCAACTTCCACCGATGTATGGAACGCGCGATTGACCTGCGCTTCGAGAACAATCAAGTCTCCCACCCGCACGGGATTCAAAAAATCCAGGTGATCCACCGACGCCGTAACCACCTGGCGATGGCAGTGCCGTTGCGCGGCAATCGCACCGGCGACGTCTATCATGTGCATGACTCGCCCGCCCAGAATATTCCCAAGCAGGTTTGAGTCCTGGGGAAGCACAAGCTCCGTCATTTCGGTGCGCGAAGCGCGGACCGGCCGGCCTGGCAACAATTTTTCCGATTTGGTTTTCGCTTTCGTCGAAGTTGAAGATGATTTCATCGGTGGGTTCGCGCTCCCTCAGACATTTGGCGTTCTGTCCCAGCGCGAATATACTATGCGAATGACCTTGACCCAACCACAGAAGAAGACGCGTCGCCAGATCCTCGAAGACTTCGTCGCCGCCAAGCCCACAGATGCGTTCGCTCGCTACGGCTTGGCGATGGAGTGCGCCAATTCCGGCGATACCGCCGCTGCCGACGAACATTTCAAAGCGCTCCTGGCTTCGCATCCCGAATACGTCGCCGGATACTTCCAATTTGGCCAATTCCTGGCCAAGTCCGGCCGCACCGAAGAGGCCCGATCCACGCTGAACGCCGGCATCGCCACGGCCCAGCGCACAGGCGACGAACACGCGCGATCGGAAATGGAAGCGGCGCTGGCCGAACTAGGCTGACCGTGCGCTTTCTCTTCCACGCGTAACGCCCGCATTTCATTCCACTTGAATCGCCCGTTACTAAGCGGCGTCACTTCGTTCCAGCGCGCTTGCCCGCCGGTTCTTCGGGTGCTACGTTCGATTGAACCATTCTCTTCACGGAGACAGGCAAACCCATGGCTCTGAGCATCGACGATCTCCTCCGCCGCGCCGTTGAAACCAAGGCGTCCGATCTCCATCTCAAGGTTGGAAACCATCCCTGTCTGCGTGTGGACGGCTCGCTTACGCCGCTCACCGATGTTCCGCGCGTCACTCCCGAAGAAATGCTGTCCATGGCGTTCAGCATGATGACCAATCGCCAGAAGCAGAAGTTCAAGGAAACGGCGGAGCTGGACATGGCTTACGGCGTCGCGGGCCTGGGGCGTTTCCGCGTCAACGTTTTCCAGCAGCGCGGCAACGTGGGCATGGTGCTCCGCGTCATTCCGACCAAGATTCGCACAATCGAGGAACTCAATCTCCCTCGCGTCATTGAGAGTATCTGCGAAGAGCAGCGCGGGCTGGTCCTCGTGACCGGGACCACTGGTTCGGGCAAGTCCACTACTCTCGCGGCAATGATCGACCGGATCAATACCTCGCGGGCCGATCACATCATCACCATCGAAGACCCCATCGAATTTCTTCATCGCGACAAGAAAAGCTTCATCAACCAGCGCGAAGTCGAAGTGGACACCGCAAACTTTTCAACCGCCCTGCGCGCCGGGCTTCGTCAGGACCCTGACGTCATTCTGGTCGGCGAAATGCGCGACCTCGAAACCATTGCCACGG
>VFSW01013919.1_pt1 | contig 11158 bp, 10 predicted proteins | sample 5358111 | NCBI WGS metagenome assembly VFSW01 (sample SAMN11554181, study PRJNA540505) | mine drainage metagenome | isolation source: sediment from site ElyBrook_90M | place: USA: Ely Copper Mine, Vershire, VT | collected 2017
GAACAGGGTGGCGGCTTCCTTCGGAATCGGGTGGCGGAATCATCGGAATACGCAAAAGGATAGATGTTCTGGTATTTGGTCGAAGAATTCAGCAATGCTATGTTTATAGAAGCCTTCCATTGCAATGTCGTAAATTCCCAAAACAACGTATGAAGAATTTATCGAGATTCTTAAGAGAAAGTCGGTCATTGCCTTTTCAACAATTGGTATTATTGGTTTTCGGTAACCCAACTGCCGAAACTTCAATTTCCGCTTTCTTAGCCAGAATTTCATGCCAGTTATCCTTTTCGTCTCGTATACCGATTAATAGTTCAATCTTTTTTCAATATAGCAGCGAGGTCTCTTTCAAAGTCTTCGTCATCGGTTTCAGCTGGAGATTCAAAGAGGATAATAGACTTTTCTTCAACATATTTAAGAACATGAACATTTTTATTGTCATATAGCTCTAAATGAATTCTTGAATTTGTCTTTTTAGAAAGTTCAGATTCCCATTTTTCATGATAATCCATCCATGTCAGGGTTCGATTAATCCCGGGATCAAGAAATTGAATAGCTATATCAAAGTCGCTATCCTGCTTAGCAGTACCTTTGAGGCGAGAACCGTAGAAATATATCCTTATCCGAAAAGGTACGGATGAAGCCCATTGACAAATTGATTGTTTCCAATTTTCATCCATATGGTTCCTTTACCTATAACCATGTTTAGATGGGTCCGTATAAAAACCCAAACACCGCAACTATTGCCGTATAAGACGCTGATGGGAAAGGTAGCGATTCAATTATAAACGTATTTAAATCAATCGGTTGCTAATGTAAACCGTTTTTATCACGGCGTCTTATACGGATCAGCATAATACTAAATGAAGACCCCATACGGAACAAAAAACCCCGCTCTTTCTTGGAAGAAACGGGGTCTTTGTCAGCCAGTCCATATTTCCCTCCAGCATGGTCATACGGGATGGAACGGATTCAACTGTATTTCATGATTGAAGGGTCTACTACCACGGTTTGCGTTTAAAATCTATCATTGATTCAGAGCCTTGACCATGGGAGGAAGAAAGGCACCGATCAATGCCAGTGCGATGACGGGGCGCAGCAGATTGACCGTTTTCATGTTGCCCGCCTTGATCGCCGTGGCGACATGATTTGCAGCCGAGAAACTAAAGAACAGCAGCATCGCCGTAACGATGGTTGCATCCGCATACCGCCCCCAATTAAGCACGTAAACAATCAAGGCCGTGATCGCTGTGGCCGCATTGGCCAGGCCTGATTGAACTTGATAGGCGCGATTGGGTTGATAGCCGATCTTCTCGGAGGCCGCTTCTCCCAATACCAGAGATTCAAAGGCCACCGTTCCCGACATGAACATCACTACGAACGGCCCCATGATATGAAATCGTGAGATCGCGTCTTTGCCCAAGTAGTAGGCGAAAAAAATGGCGAGTCCTATGCCGGCCGGCCGAAGCCACTCCATCATTACTGCCAGGTTCTTCTTGGTCATTGTGCCTCGCACTCTCGATCACGGCTGTCCATCGAAGGACGCTGCCAATCAGCGGCCGACTGACACACGCGCTTGCCAGCGGGAACGGCTGTCTGCTACTGCTCCCTATTCGACGCTCAGGTTCGCCTCCTTGACGACCTTGCCCCAGCGCGCGACGAGCGTCGTCTGCTGCCCTTAAACATCGTGAAGTGCCGTCTATTGCTGCTCGACCCTGTCGTTGACACCCGGGGCCTGGGTCATGAAGGCAAGATAGCGAAGCTCCTTATCCGAACGGTTCACGATGGTGTGCTTCTCACCGGCCGGGATAAACAGCACATCGCCTGCCTTGACGGGGACCTCTCCGCCCTCGACGATCTCCAAGCCTTCTCCGCTCAGGATCACGATGATGTGTTCACCCTTTTCGTGGTGGTGGTAGTCCCCGCCCTGGCTGCGGGGGACGACCAATCCGAAGACCCCGTGGAGCCCCTGGGCGTTCAGCTCCTTGAGGATGTCTTTCTTGTAGGTCTTGCCCGGCGTCGGGTTCTTCATTTCTGCGAACTTCTCACCCCTGAATACTTTCATCGCCTCTGCCTCCTTTGCAGGTTTTTTGATGTGGGCTCAACGGCGAAACGAGCCGGGAGCCGATCGGATCTTCATCAGCGCGGTTACCCCTTGCCCATCAAGACGGCGCGGCTCAGGGCAACAACAGGCTCGTCCAAAAGGCGAAACCCAACCTCACGGCACACTGCGAGCGTCCGTTCAAAACCCCCAGGCGTCACGTGGTATTTCGGCTCGACGAGCAGAAGCCGGCCCGCCTGTTTCAGAAAAGCGAAGATCTCGCGGGCAAAACGGTCTTTGTCCGGTACCTCGTGGGCCATCCAGAAGGCGAGGGCGAAATCGACCGACCCCTCGAGGCCCAGGCTCCCCTTTTGACAGCGGTGCGGGATGATCCGGTCGGCAACTCCCGCCTTCGAGGCGCGCCGCACGAGGGCATTCAGCATCCGCTGCTGGAGATCGACCGCGATGACCTTTCCGCCGGGACCGGTCAGCCGCGCCAGGGGGATCGTGAAGTAGCCCATCCCGCAGCCGATATCGACAGCGGTCATCCCGGGTTTCACGTACAGGGCGAGGAGGGGCTCCGGATCATGGAAAAGGCGGCGCAGGGGATTATCGAAGCTGTAGCAGAACCACCAGGGGCAAACCATACGTTCCTCCACCGCGGTTCATCGCAAGCTTGTGCGAGCTTCCCCGAACAATGCCTTCTTAGAGTTTGTTGTGCGCGCCGTCGCAGAGAGGGGGCTTGGCGGTGCGCCTGCAGCCGCACCAGGCGACCGTTTTGGGGTATTTGATTTCCATCTCCACGGGAGTCATGCCGGTGTTGAGCCGCTCGTGGGCGCCGTCGCAGAAAGGCTGTTTCTCGGTATAACCGCAACTGCACCAGGAGTACTTGCCCGGCTGCATATCCATCACATACGGCCCCTTCTTGGCAATCTTCGGTTCCATAGTCACGCCTCCTCAGTATCAAATCCCTTATCCGGCAGGAACATCCTTTTCGGTAGGGCAAGTATACGGTTTTTTTAGAGGCCCGTCAAGGAACGGATGGGTGGGGAAGGGTGCGTTATACTCGATATTGAATTTGAATTTCGGATAGAGCCCCGGCAGTTTCAAGATGTTATAAACCATCACCCCGATCGACATCCGATCGAGCCAGGAGGACATCGGCCAGCCGAAATGAACGACGACGGTGCGATCGCCCATTTCATATTCCATAACCCTCAGGATGTTTGCGATCCGATGATACAGGCTGATTTTGGTCAACGGGAGCCGGAATTGATTGGGCGCCACTTTCGGCGGAATGCCGCCGACCCGCGGTGAGTAAAACGTGATGTAGGCCTCGTTACTCCTGACATCCTGCTGATCCGCTTCCTGGGCCCTCCGGAAGAAGAGATGGACCTCCCGCTCCTCCGACTCGGCCAGATAGCAGACAATTTCCATCTCCGAATCCCCCTGTTCAATCTGCTTGATCTCCGGCGAACGGGTCTTGGCGATCAGAAACCCCAAGAGCAGCATGATCCCCGTTACGGTTGTCCACATCATCGTGGCGTGGGGTTTGTCATATGCCAGAAAAATAAAACAACTCACAAGAATGACGAAGAGGACGAGGGTGCCGAGCCGGCTGGTGGAGTAGGTCACCCCTTCCGACTTGCCCTTGGAATAGCGATATATGATGAGTGACCCCATGTTAATGCAGAAGGAAGCGATGAGCCCCAACGCATACATGTTGGCCAGTTCCTGCTGGCTTCCCATGGTCAGCAGGATGATGACGGAAAAAAAGGTGGCGCTGCACACGTGTATTCTGTAAAGCGAGTGCCTCCGATTGGTAGCGATGAACCAATGGAAGCCGTACCGCTGCGCCACTCGTTCCATCAGCTCGCTGGAGGCGACAAAAGCGGTATTGACCGCCATCGTCAGGGTAAAGCTGGCCAATGCACCCACCGCGATACCGAAAGGAACGCCGTTGAGTTGGGTCGCGTAATAGGTAATCAGATCCCCTTCATGGGCCTTGAAGTCGAACGGACCTGATAACACGAGGGCGGCAACCAGGGGTGTTACCAGTCCGACCGTAAGGGCAAGAAACCAGTAAGCCTTCCTGATTTCCTTCCAACTCCTCACTAAGCCCGCGGTCTGGAGGACCGATTCCACCCCCGAATAGGCCAGGATGCAAAAGGCGATGCTGGAGATGAAATTTCCATAATCATGGAGAATGGAGCCGGTCGTCAGGGTGTGCATCGTTTGACCCGCCGCCGCCCGAAGCTGATGCCACGACCCGGGATCCAGATCGATCAGACCGGAGAAGATGAGATTGAGCATGATAAAGACCGCCCCGATAAAGATCAAAAAGGTGAATTTCGCATTTTCCTTGATCCCGATGATATTGAGGCCGGCCACACCCCAGATGATGGCCAGCACCAGGAGAATCGTTGCCGATTGCGGCAGGAGAAAAAAAGAGGTGGCATTCAGCACGGCACTGACTGCCGACAAACAAGCGGTCAGAATGTAATCAACCATGATCGAAGATACGGCGACGAAGGAGACCATCGGGCCAAGGATCAGGTAGGAGAAGGAATAGACGCCGCCGCCGATGAGATTGTGATGTTCGAGGATCTCCGCTATTTCTGTAAGTCGCGTGCTGATAAAGCGGACCAGGAGACTGGTGATCGCTATGAAAACGACGGCACTTAACCCGATGAAACGGTACGCCTCGGCGGGTGCATAGAAAATGGAGGTGAACTCGTCCATGAGGGTGATCACCCCGACCGCGAGATAGGTGAGCCAGACGCGCTGCCCCTGGCTGTGGAACAGGAGGTTTTTCCGCCGCAGCAACATTACAAAGAAAAATATGAGACCAACATTCAGCACGGAAAGAAGAACAAATTTCATGAAGATAGCGCTCCTGGAAAAGTATGGCGTCCATACGGACTGACCATCACAGGCATTATTGCCGGAGATCCTACCGTGTAGCTTCAGAGGACCTGTCGCTCTGAACAGTGTCCTGGAGAGAACTCAGAATCTCCTCACATTGGGCCGCTACTTTCCGTTTCCGGCCGAGGGAGAGTTGCAGTGATTTTATGTTCGTGTTCATCCTGGATAATCTGACCACTTCCTTATTCACCTCCATGAATTTCGCAAACGCCGACAACGCGTCATTAAAGAGGGTCCTGCCATGCCGGCCGATGAGACGGGAAATGTCGCGTAATGCATTGCGGGCCTTCTTTTCATTTATGGTCATGAGGTTTTCCAGTTCGTCCATCTTCTTATCCTGGGGCTCATTGATGTGCGGGGCTTCGAGGCTGTAAATCATAAATGCGGCGGTAACCGCCCGATAGGCTAACCTTGCCATCTGCGCCCGCTCAGCGTCCGACGTGGGAACATTCATCAACTCGGATAAGAGCCGCTGGAAGTCTGCTATGGCCCGAGCGGCGGCGGTAAAAGATAGGTTCGCCGCTTTGATATTGGTGTTCTCGACCGCGAGAGATAATAGTTCCCTGTCGATCAGACGGAAATTATTCCAATTATCACTGAATTCTTTCAGCAGCTTCATTTCTTTGTCTATTTTCGCTGCATTTATCAGAATTTTCAGTTCATGGTAGTCGCGCTCGACGGCATCAGCTCTCTTTCGCGATTGCTCGGCTAAGGCCTGTGATTCTTCGTCGGTAACAGCCATTACCGCGCCTTTTTCCAAGTCAGTGGATTTAACAAGATTTATTCTCATCCGGGAGATAAGTTCGATGGTCTTGGTCGTGTTGCCAATGACCGTTTCGTACCAGGCGTCCCGCCCCAGGAATCTCGTGAGGTACACAGCTATCACTGACAACAGGACCGTGACGACCAGAACCAGGACAACCCGCGTTCCGATTCGCGGAGCCTTCCTTCTTCCCTTCACATTGTTTCGATTTATTTCATCCATGGGCACGCCCCTTTCGCCTGACAGATGCTATTTCTTATGGCTGATGTCGGTGATCTTACTGTGTGAGCCGGGTGACGATTCTCTCCCTGCCATGGATGACTCCTCCCAGGTTCGCAGGGCGGCATAGGCCTGCTGCGGATCGGCGGCCGCCTGGAGCAACTGCGAAAGATAGCGGTTTTGGAGGGCGCGGGCAGCGAGGGCAAGGAGCTGAACCTGGATCTCCGGTTTATCGAGGGGCGACAAGCTCAAAAAAACGTACGCCACCGGCTTTTCCACAGCAACGTCCGGGATCCCCCCTCTCGTCAGGCCCAGGGCGGCCAGCGGCTTTTCGAGACCCGCAATCCGGGCGTGGGGAAAGGCTGCCCCTTCGTTGAAGAAGGTGCTTCCCTCGGCTTCGCGCTCTCGAACCGCCCGAAGGGCCTCCTCCCGAAGCGGTCCTTCCGGGCAGGCGGCCCCGATCAACGTCTCGAGAACCGCCTCCCTCCCGACCGGTTCCGTCCAGAGGACGACTCGGTTCGCGGCCAGGATGGAGCTCAGCAAAAGCGGTCTTGCCGGCTCCGGATGGAGGGGCGCCTTCGCCTCCACCGGGGCGGATACCTCCCCGGCCTCGGGAATCTGCTTCAGGTCGCGCGGCTCGTGCCGCCTTGTGTCCAGGACGACGATGGTCATCCCCCGGCCCTCCTCCATCAATCTCTCCGGGATGCTCTTCCGGCCGGCCAGCCGCTTCCAGAACGGGATCGGCGCAGGAGATCCCAAAACGATGTGGCCAACCCGGTACTCGCGTGCAAAGCGGAGAATCGTGCCGGTGATATCCTCGCCCTTGTAAGTGAAGACCATCGCCCCGAGCTCCTTGGCGAGCGTGAGCGCGCCGGAGAGGAGGCGCTGGGTCCGGCTGTCGATTACGGTGGCCTCCTCCCCCGGGGTCTGCACGTAGACGGCGTACCAGTTCCGGTTGAGCTTCCCGGCGAGCCGCGAAGCATATCGAAGGAGCTTTTCGCTGTTGGGCCCACGGGAGCTCAGGCAGACCATCACCTGGTCCGGGGTCACGTCCCCCTCCTCCTGCGGGGCTTCGTGCCGCCGCAAATCGATCTGGGCGGCCATTTCCCGAAGGGTCAACTCGCGGAGATTCTCGAGGTTGGCGGGCCTAAAGAAGTTCGAAAGCGCCGTCCCGATCCGCTCCTCCGGGTAGACCTTGCCCTCCCGGAGTCGCTCCTGCAGGTCCTCCGGAGTGAGGTCCACGTTCACGATCTGATCCGCCTCGGCCAGGACGCTGTCGGGAATGCGCTCCCGCACCTTCACCCCCGCGGCCTGCTCCACGGTGTTGTAGAGGCTCTCCAGGTGCTGGACGTTCATCGTGGTGATGACGTGGATCCCGGCAGCCAGCAAGTCCTGAACATCCTCGTACCGTTTGGCGTTCCGGCTCCCCGGGATGTTGGTGTGGGCCAGCTCGTCCACGAGGGCGACCTGTGGCTTGCGGCGAAGGATCGCATTGCTGTCCATTTCCTCCATGGTGATTCCCCGGTAGAGCTGGCTGTGCCGAGGGATGACCTCCAGCCCTTCGATGAGCCTCGCCGTGTCCACCCGGCCGTGGGTCTCGACGAGGCCGACGACGATGTCGATGCCGTCCTCCTTGAGCCTATGCCCCTCCTGGAGCATCTGCCAGGTCTTGCCGACGCCGGCCGCATAGCCGAGATAGACCTTGAGCCTCCCCCGCTGGGAGCGGCGGATCATCCTGAGGAAGGCATCGGCCCGGTCGTTCGCTATCGCCGTCATCGCTTTCCGTCCAAATCCAGGTTCAGCATCAGGACGTTCACCCGCGGCTCGCCCAGAATCCCCAGGGTACGCCCCTCCGTACGGGCCGCAACCATCCGCCTGACAGCCTCCTCGCTGAGCCCCCGGGCGTCGGCGACCCGCCGGGCCTGCAGGAGGGCGTTCGGGACGCTGATATGGGGGTCCAGACCGCTGCCCGAGGCCGTCACCGCGTCCGCCGGGATAGGGACGCCGGGGGCAAGGTGGTTCTCCTCCCGATAGGCGGCGATGCGTGCGCGGACCGTTTCGGTCAACTGCCGGGAGGTGGGACCCAGGTTGCTCCCCCCCGAGGCGGCGGCGTCATAGCCGGCCCCGGCCGCCGAGGGACGGGGGTGGAAATGGGCAGGGCCCGTAAACCCTTGTGAGATCAGAGACGATCCGACGGTCGTATTCCCCACCCGGACGAGCGACCCGCCGGCCTCGCTGGGGAAGATCACCTGCCCAACGCCCCAGACGAGCAAGGGATAGACACTGCACAGGATAACCGCCAGCGACAGGACTGCCGCCAGGGATATTCGTAGCTGCGTTAAAATCTCTTTCATCATGATGCTATCTCCATATGATTCACACCAATCCCAGAGCGTTGATCAGAAGGTCGACCAGCTTGATCCCCGCGAAAGGCGCGGCAAGCCCCCCCAGGCCGTAGATCAGCAGGTTCCGCCTGAGCAGGTGCGCCGCCCCCAGCGGGCGGAAGGTCACCCCCTTGAGGGCAAGGGGGATCAAGGCCACGATGATCAGGGCGTTGAAGATAACGGCGGAGAGGATCGCGCTCTCGGGCGAGGCCAGCCCCATGATATTGAGCGGTGCGATGACCGGAAACAGTCCGATCAGCATCGCCGGGATGATGGCAAAGTACTTCGCCACGTCGTTGGCAATGCTGAAGGTGGTGAGCGCCCCCCGGGTCATCAGCATCTGCTTGCCGATCTCCACGATCTCGATGAGCTTCGTCGGGTTGGAGTCGAGATCAACCATGTTGCCCGCCTCCTTGGCCGCCTGGGTACCCGTATTCATCGCCACTCCGACGTCGGCCTGGGCCAGGGCGGGGGCATCGTTCGTGCCGTCGCCGGTCATCGCAACCAGGTGCCCTGATGCCTGCTCGCTGCGGATCAGGGCAAGTTTGTCCTCCGGCCGCGCCTCGGCGAGGAAGTCGTCCATTCCGGCCTCCTTCGCGATCGCCTCCGCGGTAACGCGGTTGTCGCCGGTGATCATCACCGTCCGGATCCCCATCGCCCTGAACCGCGCGAAGCGGTCCTTGAGCCCCCCCTTGACGATGTCCTTGAGATGGACGACCCCCAGGACTCGCTTCTCTTCGGCCACGACGAGGGCCGTCCCGCCGGAGCGGGAGATACGGTCAACGGTTTCGGCAACCTCCTCGGGGAACGCCCCGCCGATGAACTCCCGGATGGCGTCGGGCGCGCCCTTGCGGATCCGCCGCGTCTCGAAATCGACACCGCTCATCCGGGTGTGAGCCGTAAAAGAGATGAATTCCGCCTTGGCCATCTCCGCGATGGAACGCCCCCGAAGCCCATACTGCTTGGCCAGAACGACGATACTCCGGCCCTCCGGCGTTTCGTCGGCCAGGGACGAGAGCTGCGCCGCATCGGCAAGCTCCTGTTCGGTTACGCCCGGGGCGGGGATCAGTTCGGTGGCCTGGCGGTTGCCCAGTGTGATCGTCCCGGTCTTGTCCAATAGCAGGACGTCTACGTCACCTGCCGCCTCGACAGCCCGGCCGCTCATCGCCAGAACGTTCTTCTGGACGAGCCGATCGATCCCCGCAATCCCGATGGCGCTCAGGAGCCCGCCGATCGTCGTGGGGATGAGGCAGACCAAAAGGGCGACGAGGACCGTCACGGAGAAGGAGAGTCCCGAGTAAAGCCCGAAGAGCTTCAGGGTGAGGATGACGGCGAGAAAGATCACCGTGAGGGCCGCGAGCAGGATCGTGAGCGCGATCTCGTTGGGGGTCTTCTGACGCCTCGCCCCCTCCACGAGGCCGATCATCCGGTCCATGAAGCTCTCCCCGGGGTCGGCCGTCACCGCGACCCGGATTCGGTCCGAGAGCACCCGGGTCCCCCCCGTGACGGCGCTCCGGTCCCCGCCGGCCTCCCGGATCACCGGAGCGGACTCCCCCGTGATCGCCGATTCGTCCACCGTGGCAACCCCCTCGATGATCTCCCCGTCGGCGGGGATGATCTCGCCGGCGGCCACCACGACGACATCCCCCTTGCGCAACGCCTCCGCCGGAACCTGCTCCGTAGCGCCCGTGGCCAGCAGGCGGTTGGCGACGGTCCGGGTCCGCGACTTGCGGAGGGCGTCGGCCTGGGCCTTACCCCGTCCTTCCGCCATCGCCTCCGCGAAATTGGCGAAGAGGACCGTGAACCAGAGCCAGGCAGCCACCTGGACGCCGAAGCCGAGCGGCTCGCCCGGCGACCGGAGGAAAAGCCCCACGGTGGTGACCAGGGCGCCGACCTCGGTGACGAACATGACGGGGTTTTTCGTCATGCCGCGGGGATTCAGTTTTCCGAACGACGCCACGGCAGCCTTGGCAACAATGCGGCGGTCAAACAGGGAACGGTGTTCAGCGGGCATTGGGTATTTCCTCGTTCAAAAATATTCAGTACAGCGTCTCCGACGCCGTCATGATAAAGTGCTCCACGATCGGCCCCAGGGCCAGGGCGGGCAGAAAGGTCAGGGCCCCCACGATCAGGACGGTCCCGACCAGCAGGATGAGAAAAGTCGGACCGGAGACGGGGAAACTCCCCGCGTGCGGCGAAACCTGCTTCTTCCCAGCCAGGTTCCCCGCCAAGGCAAGAACGGGGATGATGAAGAAGAACCGCCCCACCAGCATGGCCAACCCCAGGGTCGTGTTCATCCAGGGGGTGTTGGCGTTGATCCCGGCGAAGGCGCTCCCGTTGTTCCCGACCGCCGACGAATAGGCGTAGAGGATCTCGGAGAGCCCGTGCGGCCCGCCGTTATTCAGCCCCGCCGTTCCCCAGGCGCTTACAGCGGCCCAGGCCCCGAATCCCAGGATGCTGATGCACAAAATAAGCACGGCCAGGACGCTTACCTTGACGTCATAGGCCTCGATCTTCTTGCCCAGGTACTCCGGGGTGCGCCCCACCATCAGCCCCGCCAGAAAAACGGTGAGGACCACGAAGATCAGCATCCCGTAGAGACCCGCCCCGACGCCGCCGAATACAACCTCGCCCAGTTGGATGTTGATCAGGGGGATGAGCCCCCCCAGGGGGGTGAAGGAGTCGTGCATGGCGTTCACGGCGCCGCAGGAGGCGTCCGTCGTCACCGTAGCGAAGAGGGCCGAGGCGAAGATCCCGAAACGGACCTCCTTTCCCTCCATGTTCCCACCAGCCGGATCGAGACCCATGGCGGTCAGACGCAGATTTCCC
>VFSW01013920.1_pt1 | contig 11157 bp, 23 predicted proteins | sample 5358111 | NCBI WGS metagenome assembly VFSW01 (sample SAMN11554181, study PRJNA540505) | mine drainage metagenome | isolation source: sediment from site ElyBrook_90M | place: USA: Ely Copper Mine, Vershire, VT | collected 2017
CCGCGTAGATGCCCAAAAAAGAGCCGAGGCCGGCGTTAAGAGAGAAATAGATAGCTGCAGGCCCTGGTAATTCGCCAGAGCAGCTGTTCACTGGCACCACCCCCCTTCAAGCACCTTTCCCCACGCGTCCATCACGAATGCGTCGTTGACAGAAACGCAAGCAATGCTGTCCACTCCCTTGCTCTTGATCTCGTCGGCCTTCTCGATGAAGCCCGGAAGGTGCTTGAGGCTGGGGAGGAGGGGGAGATCAGCTAGCACCCTAGGAAGGAAGGCGGTCAGCTGCCGCTGCGTGTTAGCACCTGCACGTCGGTGTGAAGGCTCCAGGTACAGCGAATACGACGAGCTTCTTCCCTATTGACGCAACAGACGAGATCACAAAGCCGCGAAGCGAATACTGATCGAGTCGTGCACCCTCCATGATTTTGCATGGCGCCCCTGCATGGTCACCTTTGCACAGTGCCTCTGTGGTTATTTCCTTCATGTTGCCCTCCGCATTGAAGTACTTGAACGTTGCTGAAGGGAGCTTGTCCCCCACTTTTATTGCGCGTGCTTTTACCAGAGATCGGGGGGCAGTCGAAGGGCGATCAATAAGAGAGGACCTGAGAGGACTTGTTGAGCATCGAGGGGAGGGGCTGCGATGATGCGAACTCGCCTGTTTCCACAAGCCCGAACGCCACCTCCCGACGACGTTTTCATCATGGCAGAACGCATCCGTCTGTTCGACGAAAATCTACACACACACCGATCGATTCCACACACTGCGGCCTGTTTTTCGCAGGCACAGGATGAGACACCGATTCACTAAACAATCAGAGCTCCGTTGCGCCCACCTCCCCCTGACAGCGCAGCCCCACTGGCATCATCACAGGGTCACGTGACGGCGACAGGCCGTCATCGATTGCGTCCCCGTCGTCCTCGTCAAGTATTGCATACTCAGAGACGGTGCGTCGGTGGCCAGTCTGATTGGGGGACGGACTCCTGTCCCCACTGCCGCGTCCAGCGAGCTTTGTTCTCGCTGAGCGCCGGCCTCCCGCTGCTTCTTCCTGGACGTCTGGGATGGGCAATAGCAGCTTGCGCGCCGCTGCTGGTTGCGCAGCAGCCTGATCTTTAGCCTGGCATGCGTCTCCATCGGCAATGCTGACGGATGCGTCGTCGCTGGCGTGCGTCGTAGCAGACAGACCCCTTGCGCCCATCCTCTTCTCGCAATCCCCGTCGAACCAAGCCGTGAGAGAGCACCCTCCTCCACCTTGACTGAGCCTGCCAATGATGTTCTCTGCGCTGCCCCGCACCTCCTCGCGCCTGAGCTCCCTCATCACGCACTCCAATGCAACCGTGGCTTCATCCCCTCCGCAGCCAGCAATGCCAAGCAATGCCGCTTCATTCCCCTGCATCTGCTCCTCGTCCTCCTCTGTGCAGCGTCTGGATCCGAGCTGAGCCAGCCTCTCCTTCAGCTTTTTGAGATCGGCATCCTTGAGGGAGGCACGGATGGCTGCCTCTTTCCTAGGGTCTGCATTCATCTGCATGCGATTCTGAATTGCCTGCGCCGCAATAAGAGGAGGAGCAGGAGCGTGAGCTGTGTGCCCCTCCATTGGATGGGTGATATGGTTCCCCAACCTCCGTCGACTGGCAACGAGTTGAGATCAAGTGCTGCCCCAAGAGAGATTATCATGATGAGGAATGAAAGAATGTAAGCCCACCTGCAGCACGAGACTGAGCTTGTCATGCTTGGCCCGCCATGCCTCGGCTTCCTGTGCCTCACGCTCCAAGGACCTCCGCGATGCCTCGAGAGCCCTCTCTGCCTCCACAAGCAGATCCCTCGCATGAGCCGCCTCGCGCTCCCCGACAGCCAACAAAGCAGAGAGCGCTTCGACCTTTTCGGCCAACAGCCTCGCCTGCCTGCCTTGCTGCTCTGTCTCTCGACGGGAACACTGCAGCTCCTCGTGATGCTTCACCGCGTCCCTGAGAGTAAGGTCGGATGGAAAACAAATGGGAGCAAGGGAGCAGAGCTCTGAACCCTGGCGGCAGTGTCCAAGCTGAAACGTATCACGCCTCTCAAACTCGTCCTACCTCGCAGAGGCCTTCTGAAGCTCCGCTGCCGCCTGCCTCGTCGCCTCCAGCTCAGACGCAGCCTCCAGCCGCTCCGCCCTTGCACGCCGGAGCAAGCCCTGCGCCTCCTCGAGCTCGTGCACGAGCCGCTGGTTCAGCGACTGCTCCTGCCGCACGCCGTGGGCCAGGCGAGAGGACTCAAGCCGGGCGGCCTCGAGCTGCTCCGCGGCGCGGCGGACCCGGTCCTCGAGCGCCCGCCGCTGGTGATTCATGGCGTTCCCCTCCACCCTCGACTGTTCAACATGCTCGCTCAGCTTGATGCGAAGGAGCTCGTTCTGTGGGATGTAAAGGAGAATGAGAGACTATTTTATACGTGAATCTCTGCCCTCTCCTGATGCATGTCAGACCTGTTTCTTCAGAGTTGAAAAACCGGCAGACGTCTGTGCCCAAGATTCGATCTTCGCGCTAGAAGCTGCACGCATGATGATAAACTTGAGCGAGGGCGATGCCTGTTTCCCGCCTCGGCCATGGATGCTGCACACGACCTCGTCTTCGCCGGTGCGTGTCCACAGCTGCTTTTGAGACGCCGCCGAGGCCGCGGCTGACTTCAGTGGGCACGCAAAATCTCTGGCAACGCACAGTGCTTGCCCGGGCACGCTGCATGAGAGATGAAGCGGCATTTGCGGATCACGAAGGGGATCACGGTGAACGCTCACTTGGCCGACAAGAACTGCACTTGCGCCCGGCCCCTTCGCTGAATGACGAATAACGCGCTCTCTGGGATCTCGGAATCTAAGCAGCGGAGTTCAGCTGTTCAATGCTGTCAGTGGTTCAATTCAACCTTCTTCTTCACCTGCAAAAGCGACCTCCGAGAGGCTGATAATGCAGCTTCTGGCCTGATGTGTCGCATGCACGAGCTTCCCATCGAGCTGCAGGGCAACAAGCTGACCCGAGTGCAGAAACGTCGAGCCGCGACTCAGGGTCGTTTCCTTCGCTGCTTCCTGATTCTTCGCACCCCTCCTCCTGACCACCAAAGCGACGACGCCACCCACAATTGACCCCATTGACCCCAAGGCCACGCCGATCCCCAAGACGACCGGGGCCATGCGTCCTCAATCGATAAGAAACGAAAATCGGTTTTTCATCCGATCAGAGCAAAAAAATCCACATGACATTGGAAAAAAGATCAGCGCACCAGCACTTGGTTTGCCTCTTCCTCACCCCCTCCCTATGTCAATCCCGCCGCCTTGACACCCTCCTCCAATTCTGCCACCTCTTCATCGTCCTCCACGCATTCATCCTCATCATCGTCGTCGTCGTCGTCATCCCCAAACAGCGCCTCGGCCTCGTCGTCCGCAAGCTCCTTGAGCCCAGCAGAGGGCCCCGCCGCCGCCGCAACGGCAGTCCCGGGCTCCTCCTCTTGCGGCTCTGATGACAGGGGTGAGCGCACGCTGATGAGATGACGAGGGGGATCAACGAGATTTATAAGTGACTCGCCTGCCAGTGCACGCTCCCGCGCAGCAGCCGCGTTGGCCTGCGCCTGCGCCATCATCTCGGCGATCTGCTGCTCCTCCTGCGCCTTGTCCTCGCGCTCATACTCGTTGGCATCGTTGGCGTTGGCGTCGTCCTCGGCCTGGAAGCCCTCCTGCATGAAGATCTCTCGCCCCGTCAGCAGGCCCTTGCGCCGCCGCTCCTCGGCATCGGTCTCCTTCCTCTTGCGCTTGTCCTCAGTCCGCTTCTTATGCCACATCTGAAAGACCTGCTCTCGAGCGGATGGAGGAAAGGGCTCGTGATCAGTCAAGCCCCTGTGATCGCATTCTCCTCACCTCCTCGTTAATAGGCGTCTTCCCGTCGACTTTAGATCGCTCCTCCTCGATCACTTCCGCCACGTCCCTCACGTTCCTCGCCTCCTCCTCAAGCAGCTCCTTCATCTGGCTCTTGAGCACGTACCCAGGGGGAAGGGCATGCCTGTATTTGCACTCGGCGCCGTTGGGGCACTTCCAGAACCATCCATACAGCTTCTTCTCGACCGCTTCGAGGAAATGCTTGCAAATGATGCTCGTGGCGTTGCTGGGCTTCTCCTGCGCGTGCTTTTCCTTGACCACCCGCTCGAGCGTCTCCTGATCCCAATCGTCCATCCCCTCCTCCTCAACAACGCCGTCTCGCTGGTCCGTGAACCTATGAGCAACAACGCGGTGTTGGTCAAGCTTGGAGTAAACATGCATGATACTGTGAAACTCACAGGTCGATCTTGGGTCCCTTCTTCTCGACGTTGAGGTCGTGGCTGTACTTGCACTTGAAGCCCTTGGTGCACTGGTTGTGACGGAAGAACTCGCACACCACGCTCTTGGGGTCGACGCCTGCGACGAGACGAGGGGATTCGATCCGCATGCAGACCTGTTGAGCGCCTGCATGCACGCGTCGCGCAAGACCCCACTCCCTCTCACCGACGGGCAGCTTTGGCTGCTTGATGGCGACAGCGAACAGTTCTGCGAGCTCCTTCGCCTTGGCTTCCTCGGCCGCTTTCTTGTCCTGAAAAAGAGGCCCGTCATCAAAGGACGTTCGGCATGCATGCAAGGCCGCTCACCTTGACCGACGGCGTGGCCGACGCCATCCGTTGCTGCTTCAGGCTCCCCTGCATGGAGGACTCGATCTGTTTGACATAGTTCTGGACCGCCTTGCTCTTGCTCTTGTTCTGCGAGACGAGGACGAGGGGGGCTCACATGAGCCACAAGTGGCGATTAGTGAACGCTGCTACTCGAGAAACGCGCCTTCATGCCAAACGTTTTGTCCTCGATGACCTTCTTCTTGACGTCCTCCTTCTTCGGGGCCATGTTGCGCGTTCTCTGATGTCGAAGAAACACGCCGCCGCAAAGATAATCGTTGTGTGAACGGTGCACCACGAGCTTGATCCAGAACTATGGCGGTGAGCGCATTGTGGCACACCCGGCTCACTTGCATGCATGAGCTCAGCGCACTCATGCATGGCCAGGAACCGGGCAAAGCGCATGGCCCGAGAGGCCGAGTGTTCGACGTCAAGCCGCTAGGAGCCGAAGTGGATCCCGACTACCTGAAGTTCCAGCGAGAGGTGGAGGAGATGCAACAGGGGCAGGGATGGGGAGGTAAGGTCTGCCATTCTGCCCTACTTGCCACATTCTCATCCAAGCCGCATTCTCATCCACGCAGCACAATCGGCATTCGAGCGAGAGGACCTCATGTATCTCAAGGATCTCAAGGAAGAAGTTCGGAGCGCAGAGGATGATATGAACGACGCGGCTCTATCCGAGTTTGCGCGTCTCAAGTCCAGATCGGAGGCCGAGGCAATGAACGCGGCAGCCTCGATGCCGCTGTACCAGCCACCGGGAACGCTGCTGATTGCCAAGAAGACGAAGAGGGACATCAGGTGAGGGGGGGTTCGTGAGCCTTCTGAAGGTCACTTGTTAGCCCGTCCAAAATGCCTGGATTCAGAATCCCTGGATTTTTTCTGCGTGACAGGCCTGTGGCTGCTTTGCTGCCGTTCAAGCGTGTCTTGTCAAACCCCAGCCCCAAGGCCGGAGCAGAGGCGATGAAGAAGGGTGAGGTGCGACCTGCGGTCGCCGTGCTGCCCTCGGGGAGCAAGCGTGGGAGGGAGGAGGAGACCGAAAATGAAGGTCTGGCAAGTCTCCTTGGCTACTCTGAGTCGGAAGGTAGCGAGGACGATGGTGGAGGCGGTCCAGGCACGAGCGGGGACGGACGAGGGACTGTCGATTCTGGGCAAGGGCAGAGGGGAAAGCAGCCGGCTGTGCGCCTGCCCAACCCGGATGAGCTGCTTTCTGCGCCCGCCGAGAGAAGCTCTGACTTGATAGTGAAGGAGGATCAAGATGCGGTTGACGAATCGGACGGCGAAGAAAGGGGTAGTGGAGTAGAGGAGTAGTTGATTTATGGATATTTGATCAGCATACGGTCAAGAAAAATCGTTCCTGTGCCACTCGAGGCAGGGCGACTCAATTCGGTCGACGGCCATCATCAGGAAACCCCCCTCGTAGTCCAAGACATTGCCCAGAAGTCCGGCCTGCGGCCGCTCCTCGACGGAGCCCGGCGCCGGCACCGGCTCCACCTTACGCTCTCTCACCCTCAGGCCTCGGCGGCGGCACTCGGCCCGGAAGGTGTCGAACGTCGCCTTGTGTGCATGAGGGAGGGAATTAGAGGGACGTCACACCGTGTCCCAGTTTGCGGGAGGAACAGCAAATCGCCCTCACTTCCCATCTGAAAGGGATGCGCGGCAGGCCCCTCACACGCGGCAGGCCCCTCACCAGATCTCTCACTGCGCAGCACACTAGGCAGCAGCCGCCGGGGGCGAGCCTGTGAGCCACCACAGCAGCGACGAGCACCGCGTGCTGGCGCTCATACATGACTTCGTTGCCCAGCACGACGGGGAACGTGTCAGAGGAGCACACGCCCGGCGGCAAGGGAGCGGGCCCGGGCAGCGCGCGGTGCCTCTCGAGGATCTCGGCCTCGTTGCTGCCGCGTGCTGCGGCCTGCCGCGTCGGGGGATGAGCTGATGCCGTCTCTGCATTCCTGCACTCGCCACGGCTCTTTGAGTCGCCGCCCTCACAATCCACTTGCGCCGCACCGCCATCGAGGTGTCGCAGCGCCTCGATCCAATCGAGGTGCCGCACGTGCATGTTGCCATGATCATATCGAACTGAAATGTCCAATCCTTCCTCGGCGCCTCCACTGTCGTCTCCTCTCCCCTGTCGGTCATGACTGCTGTCTTCAAACCCTGACTCATTCATCGCCACATTTCGTGCTAGGTTGACGAGAACGGGACCTTCCACATCTGTGAGCAGAACCTGCGCGCAAGGATCACGATGTCACGATGAGCGTGAGTACGATCTCTACCTTTCTGTATCCAGTAAAATTCACCTCCAGTGCTCCGCACTTTGCAGCGACAATGCCGTTTAGGCCACACCCTGCTCCAATCTCGAGAACCCTCTTGCCACGCACGAGCTGCGGATAGCTGATCACCTCCCTTGCCAGGACGTGCGCCATGAGCCAAACTTTGGACCCTAGGCCATCTCCCAAGGCTCCCTCTTTGATCATGACGTCAACTCCTTCAAAATCAAATTTGAGCATCTGACAGAAAGGTGATGATTAGCAAATTGCCGAGAACAAGCGAGCAACGCTGACCTTTCCACCACAAGCCATCGGACCACTGCAAGCTGTGATGATCGCAGAGGCCGCCTCAATCGTCTCATCATCGCCTGCACGCAAGAGGAGACACCTCTTCAAGCCTCATGAATCGATCTTCCGCTTGCATAGAACTCACTGTTGCTGCTTTTGAAGACCCGGTTTAGAACTTCCACAGCACCCGCCTTCCTCGCCTGCGTCAGAGCAGCCGTGGCAATGCCGTCACCTGGACGCAATGCGAACCTGACCTCTTCCGCATACGCCGGCCCTTTCTGGACATCCTCTAACAGTTGGAGCACGGCGCTCTTCTTTCTGTGGAGAGAGGTCAGCTTCACTGCCTGCCCTCATGCACATGCAACTTGCCCCTTTCTGATCTGAGTGAGGAGGGTGTCGATCCTTCCCGATGCGATGACCAGCGACATGAATTCTGAGTCGAGATCATCCTGATCGCCTTCGAACATCAATTCGCTCTGATCTGAAATCAATGCTTATTTCGCCAGACCCCTCCTGGAACCCCTGTTTCCAGGCTCGTTAGAGGAAGCAAGCAGGCCCTCAGTCTCTTCCTCCTCTCTGTTCGTCTCCTGGCGCCCTCCATCAACGAGGGGTTCAGTGTGCGACTTCATGCACTCGAGCACTCTCTTCTTCGCATGCCTCGCCTCGGCCTCCCTGTGAAGGGAGGAATGTCAGGACGTCGTTCATCAGTATGAGTAGTGGTGGGGGAAATGTCTATCTACCAATCGAAAAGCGACACGGAGCCTCCGAGCAGTGCAGCCTGAAGCACCGACGCCAAGGCCATCGCCTGCCACATGCCAACTGCTCCGCGCAGGCCTCCCCAGTAGAAGCAGAGAGGCAGCCCGATGCACCAGGCAACGAAAACCTTGATCATAAATCCGAGTCCCTGCCTCCCGGATCCGGTGAGGACGCCGCCCAGAACATCGATCACGCTTGAGAAAGGAAGGAAGAAAAGAGCATTAAGGACTTGAATATGAGGTCAATATAAAATGCCAGGCTCACCCATCCATCAGCAGCGACGCTGCCAGCCAGGGTATGGCCGCGATCAGGACCGCTATCACCTCCTTGTCCGTGGTGAACAGCCGGGCCCATTGCGCCCTGCCAGTTGCAAGGCCGCCCGCGATGATGACGTTGCAGATAAAGGTCAAGACCAGGCACACGACAGTTGCGCGCTCGGCCAGATGCCCGCGTCCTTCGCCGAGGAGGTTGGACACCCGCGTCGATGCCGCACAAGAGAAGCCAGCTGCGTCAATCAGGAGAGACAGGAGATCTTGTCAAAATGGCTGCAAGTTAAATCAGGCTAATTCACCCCTTAATCCCAGATTTTACCGCTCGCCATGAACGCCATTGAATGTGTCGCGCCGAGCACTCCCATGGCCGGAAGCTGGGTGTCCGCGTCGGGGTTGCGTCCAGCTATCAAGGAAATGACCTCGAACACCCTGCAAGGATGAAAGATTCTCAAAACAGTGACAATGATAGAGCTGATTATTTGATTTATTAAAATCTCACCACCATGAAGCGCAGACCATGGCGAGGCTGGGGAGGGAGACCCGCAGGTACTGTCCGAAACCAGAGAAGCTGCTCGTAGACCAGATCTCTGCCCACGTGCTCTGGCCCCGCGGCTGCCACCAGGCGCTGACTGCCCATACGAAAAACACTGTGGCACCCAGTCCGACGAGCTTGACCAATACCAGCGACGCTGCAGCTCCATCGAGACCCATATTGAGCCTGAAAAGGGACGCACAAGTCAGACGCTAGATGAGCGCGTGCAATTGAGAGGCTCGCTGCTGATCTCACTCACACGTTCATGAACAGGTGGTTTGCAAATGGGGTGCAGATCGTCGCGATCCCTGCAACAAAAGTCAGAGGTCCGACAATGGCCTGCGGCGCAGGCAGATGGAAGAATCACTTTCTTGGCCTGAAGTAGTGCTCAAGATCTCCCACCTGACAGAAGAGGTAGTTCTGGAGGCAATAAAAAACGGCTTCCATGACCAGAGCGGGGAAGATGAAGACGATGTATCTGCTCGCCTCTTTTGCCAGTGTGGGGTCCTGACCTGCAGGGGCGTTATGTTCAAAAATATCTGAGTCTCAACCGATGCATTAGCAATCACCGATTGCGACCATTATCGGCTGCAGCTGCGTCCAGAAGGCAAAGATGGCCGCACACAGAAGCAGGTTGAGAAGGATTGCGCGCTGCGTGACGATGCCGACGAGGGGATATTGTGCTGCTCCAAAAAGCTGACCGCCGAACGTGCTGACGCCCGTCGCGAGACCAATCACACTGCGTGGAGAGTTGGGGAGTCCGAGATGGCCTTTAGAGACGTCCATGCAACTCACAGGCTGAGGCCGGTGATGTGGTAGACTGAGCGACCCAGGGTGACGGCAGATAGCTCGTTTCTCCCATAATTGCCAATTTGCGAAGTCGTGATCATATAGGCAAGGAATGACAGGATCTGATTGCATGAGACCGGCCACGAGAGGGCAAACACCCTGCGTGCACGCGAACCAATCGACTTGTTCTGCGGCCAAGCTGCACGTAGCTGCAGCATGGCAACACATGCAACATGGCATGTGGCAACTAGGATAGGGTTGCAAACCATGCGCTCACTTTTTGATCTCGGCAGAGATATCCTCAGAGTCACCAGCAGATTCCTCCATCTGTTGCAGACGATGAAAAGGGCAATCGAAAAGTGCGACCCCGGGTGTGGACCGATTGTGAGTCGGCGTCTATCGCAAAGCGATTATCGACTAGCCCAGGCCCGCAGGCCACCCCCACGCACCCCTAGGCGGCCTTCTAAGCAGCGTTAAAAATGGACGAGGACCGGGCGGGTGCGCGTTTGGCGCGTCTTTCTGCTGACCTAGTGATTCCAATCGAGCTCAACCTGCAGTGACGCCGGAGGAAAACACGAGCCATTTGCCCCCCTTCGCGAATGCCGAGAACAAGGCCCTGGACAAGGCCGTGCGGGTGCGCCAAATCGCTAGTTATGCAGCGTCGTTCAGAACTCACGCGTCATGCATCGCACGCGCAGGACCTGGAGAAGCAGTTGGAGCAGACGGAGAGCCAGCTGCAGGAGAATGGCGATCGCATCGGCATCATGAACGAGCATCTGATCAATGTCCAGCAGGAGCTCAAATACACGCAGAGCAGGGTGAGCATGCATGGGCGCCACCTTGCAGCGGCCATGCAGCAAACTGACGGCCCCTTGCATCAGGTCGAGGCCAAGACGAAGGAAATCTCCACCGAGACGCACCTCCGATCCCTGGCCGACCGCGAGACGGGCCGCATCGTCAAGGACCTGGACAAGCTGCAGGTGGAGCGCAACGAGCTGCAGGACAAGGTCACGATGCTGCAGAATAACATCTACAAGGCCACCGAGAAGATGGACCAGTTCAAGCTGCTGATGAACTGGAACCAGGAGGAGCTGCAGCAGTGGGCGCTCGCGCAGCAGCAAAAGGAGGAGGACAACGCGGCGCTCGAAAAGTACCGCAACCAGGACGCCGGCAAAGTCAAGGAGCTCATGTCCGCGCAGGAGAAGGTCAGCAAGGCGGTCGTGCAGCGCAAGGAGGAGCTCGAGCAGGAGGTCATGGAGACGCAGGCGGCGCAGATCCAGCTCGACAAGGCTGCAGAGGACTTCCGGAAGCTGCACGCCGAGCGCCAGGACCTGATCCGGCAGTGGGACGAGGCGATGGAGGCCATGGGGCACCGCGACGCCGCCATCGCGGCCGCCAGCGAGATGTTTGCCGAGAAGAAGCTCGAGCTGCGCCAGCGCAAGGCCGACCTGGACGCGCAGGCGCGCTTCCTCGAGGACGAGGGCATGAACAACAAGGAGGTCGACGCCAGGATCGCCTTTTACGACAGGTGGGGAGGGTGTCACTCGTTACCGTGGCCAAGGCGGCGCGGCCAACAGCGCCTGACCTCTCCCTCCCCCC
>VFSW01013921.1_pt1 | contig 11157 bp, 17 predicted proteins | sample 5358111 | NCBI WGS metagenome assembly VFSW01 (sample SAMN11554181, study PRJNA540505) | mine drainage metagenome | isolation source: sediment from site ElyBrook_90M | place: USA: Ely Copper Mine, Vershire, VT | collected 2017
CGCCCCGGCGACCGTGCGCCATTGCCGGAACGGCGTCAGATCTTCCGCCGGACCGCCCACAAATACAGGTTGCAAGCCCAGCGTCCGTTCGATGCAGTGTGCGAGTTCCAGAAAGTTCCCGGACGGCCAGGTCTTCTCCGGCGTTGCGGCCAATGGATGAATCACTGCGTAAGGCGCATCCGGAGCCAGGGAGGAACGGCCGGGCGCGGGCGCGAGAGACGCGCGCGGAACGCGGCTGACGGGCACACCCAGATAGAATATGGCCGACGCCATGTGCTCGGCGGTATGCACGCGGCGGGCGATGCCGAGCGTCTCCTGCGCGGTGGGGATCGGAGTGTTGTAGATCCATCCGGGCCGGAAGGTGTCGAATCCGGCGCGGAACCGCGCGCCCGAAAGCAGCGTGAGCCGCGCGCTGCGCGTGCCGCCGTGAAGGTTCAGACAGAGCGTGGGCGCGAAGGCCCGGACGGCCCCCGCGCGCGGGGCCAGGATAGCGGCCACGGCCGGGTGGTTTTCAAACACGGGCGCGAAACGATCTTCCACCACCACGCCAATCTCCAGATCGGGCCGGGCTTCTTTCAGAAGAACGAGGGCGGGCGTTGCGAGGACGCAATCGCCCAGGGAACGCAACCGGATGACCGCTACGCGGCTGCGAGAGCCGAGCCGGTCGAGAGTGTCGGTCTGCGTGGACACGCGAAATCGCTATCCGGTCTTCGCTGTCCTGATCATCGCTGTCTTATTCATCGATGGTCGCCTCATCGATCAGCATGACCGGTATCTCGTCGCGAACCGGGTAAAGCCGGTGACAGGATACGCAGCGCAGGCCGCTGTGATCGGGTTTGAGTTCCACCTTAGCCCGGCACGCCGGGCAGATCAGGATTTCGAGGAGTTCCGCGCTGATTGCCATCTGTTTGTGAAGCGTTTAGTTTATCAAGTCATTCGGGGGTTTGACCGGGATGATTCTGTTTGACCTTTTCGGCGAAGCGGGCGACATCGATAATCGCTCTCTGATGCGCGCCCTCGCCGACAATCCTGTCTCCGAGGCGCGCTTCCACCCGGAATTCGACGCGCCGGCCGTTCACCGCCAGCAATTCCGCCGCAAAAATTACCGTGGAACCCATCGGCGCGGCGGCGCAGTGCGAAACATTCACGTGCGTGCCAACGGTGTCGTGGCCCGGGTCGAGCATCGCCAGTATCAGGTTGCGGCAGACGCGCTCCATAAAGAGGATCATCTGCGGCGTGGAAAGCACGCGGGGACCTTCGGGGCCCAGAAACTTGATCGCGTTGTCATTGCCCACCTGGAGGGTCTCTTCGCGCCGCGCGCCAATCCGGTAATCGGCCATATTTACTGGAGACGATTCTCTCACGCCTGGCGCGGGGGACACATTGGCCCTCCCGTTGCTTGATATAAACCGGATTCGAAGGAGAAAAAGCTATGTCAGCCAAAAATACAGCGGTTTTCGGGATCTATCATACGCGCGAAGCCGCGGAAGAAGCCGTCGACGCGCTCCGCCATGCAGGCTTCCGCAACACCGATATTTCCGCGTTGTTTCCCGATAATGCGGGAACAAAGGACTTCGCGGTCGAGAAAAGCACGAAAGCGCCGGAGGGAGCGGCCGCGGGCGCCACTTCCGGAGCCGTTGCGGGCGGCGTGCTCGGATGGCTGGCCGGAATCGGACTCCTCGTGATTCCGGGTATCGGACCGTTCATCGCGGCAGGCCCGATTATGGCTGCTCTGGCGGGCGCGGGCGCGCTGGGCGCGGTCGGCGGCATTGTGGGCGCGCTGGCCGGGATGGGCGTGCCGGAGTACGAAGCGAAGCGGTACGAAGGCCGCGTCAAGCACGGCGGCATTCTTCTCTCGGTGCACTGCGACAGCCACGACTGGGTCAAACGCGGCGAAGAAGTGCTCAAGCGGACCGGCGCCGAAGACGTCTCCTCCGCCAGCGAAGCGTCGGCGGACTTTGGCGCATCCGACAAGCCGATGCCGCGCGCACGCACGCCGATCGTGGAGCAAAAAACCACCGGCGAAACCGGCCACGACACCGGCGAGACCGCCACGACAGACGACACCGGCGAAACCGGCCCGCGCGCCAGAACGGTGGGCGGCGGTCGCCCCGGCGCGTAATTGTAAGCTCGTTCAGGAGGGCGAATGGATATCGAGAAGCTCAAGGCCGGGCCCGGCGCCAGGTTCAAGCTGAGCAAATTCGAAGCGGACGATACGCATGGGGTTTCGAAAGGCCAGGCCGCCAGGGCGTTACCCGGGCATGTGGAGAAGCTCGCCGCATTGCACGACCTGCTCTATGCCGAGCACAGGCGCTCGCTGCTGATCGTGCTCCAGGGCATGGACGCGGCGGGCAAGGACGGCACCATCAAGCACGTCATGTCGGGCGTTAACCCGCAGGGCTGCGCAGTCACCTCCTTCAAGCAGCCGAGCGCGATCGAACTGGATCACGACTTCCTGTGGCGCATTCATGCGGCCGTGCCCGGCAAAGGCACTATCGGGATTTTCAACCGTTCGCATTACGAAGACGTGCTGGTTGCGCGCGTGCATGAACTCGTGCCTCCCGCGGTCTGGAAAAAACGCTACGACGAGATCAATGCGTTCGAAAAGATCCTGACGGATAACAATGTCCATATCCTGAAGTTCTTCCTGCACATGAGCAGCAAAGAGCAGCGCAAACGGTTCGACGAGCGCCTGTCCGATCCGCGCAAGAACTGGAAAGCCTCGGCCGCCGACTTCAAGGAACGGGAATACTGGGACCGTTATCAGGGAGCCTACGAAGAGGCGCTCACGAAGTGCGGCACGAAGAACGCGCCGTGGTACGTCATACCCTCCGACCACAGGTGGTTCCGCAACTTCGCGGTGGGAGAGATCGTGGTGCGGGAGCTCGAATCGTGCAAAATGCGCTACCCCACCGCCGACACCGCGAAACTTGGCCTGGCGGGCGGCGGGAAAATGCCGGTAAAATGATTCAATGAGCCTCGAGATCGGGCGCCGGGAACGGGAAGGCATCTTCATTCTGGACCTGAAGGGCCGCATCACCATGGGTGACGACGTCTCGGCGTTTCGCGTCGCTTTCGAAAAAATTGCGCAGGAGCCCGGCGCCAGGCTGATTCTGAATATGCAGGGAGTCGATTACATCGACAGCACCGGGCTGGGCGCCCTGGTCATGTGCTCCACCCGTTTCCGGAACGCGGGCGGGGTGGCGAAGCTCGTCAACGTGAACAGACGCAATATCGAGTTGATGATCATGACCAAGATCGACACGATATTCGAAGTTTTTGCCGACGAGACCGACGCGGTCAACAGCTTCTTCCCCGGACGCGAGATCAAGCGCTTCGACATCCTTTCGTTCGTCCAGCAGCTGCATGACGAATGAGGGGAAGCCGAATGAAAGCGTTCGGCTACCATAGAGACTGATGGCCAACATCATCGGCGAAGTATTGGGCGCGGCGGCGGCCGTAGCCAAAGGCATGGGCGTCACGATGAAGGAGATGATGTCTCCGACCGTGACCGAGAATTACCCGGACGAGCCCGCGAAGCTGCAGGAACGCTTTCGCGGCGTCCACGTGCTGCAGCGGGACGAAAACGGCATGGAAAAGTGCGTCGCCTGCTTTCTGTGCGCCGCCGCGTGTCCGGCCAGTTGCATCTACATCGAAGCGGCTGAAAATACCGAAAAGGCGCGGATCAGCGGCGGCGAACGCTACGCGAAGGTTTACAACATCGACTACAGCCGGTGCATCTTCTGCGGTTATTGCGTCGAAGCCTGCCCCACCGACGCCATTACGCACGGACACGGGTTCGAAATTGCGAGCTACAACACTTCAACGCTGGTCTATACGAAGGACGACATGCTGGCGCCGGTTCCTCCGGGAGCGAAGCCGCCGGTAATCGCCGAAACGGCTGAAGCCTCCGCGCACTAGCGCGCATCTTCAGAGTGATCCGCGAGATTGATCCGCGAGGGCGGCTCCCAGTAGAACCTGAAGCATGTTTGCCACAATCCGGGAACAAATAGACACCATTTTTCGCGAGGACCCGGCCGCCAAAAGCGTTCTTGAGATCTTCCTCTGCTACCCCGGTTTTCACGCCATCCTGATGCACAGGCTGGCTCACCGTCTGTACGTGGCGGAAGTTCCGATTCTGCCCCGCTTCATTTCGCAGCTCTCCCGTTTTCTGACCGGTGTCGAGATCCATCCCGGCGCGAAGATCGGCCGCCGTTTTTTCATCGACCACGGTTCGGGCGTGGTGATCGGAGAAACCGCGGAGGTCGGCGACGACGTTCTGATTTACCAGGGCGTCACGCTGGGGGGAACGGGTAACGAGCAGGGCAAGAGGCATCCCACGATCGGCAACCATGTGGTGATCGGATCGGGCGCGAAGGTTCTGGGCAGCATCCAGATCGGGAACCATGTAAAGATCGGCGCGGGCTCGGTTGTGGTGCGTCCGGTGCCCGATCATTCGACCGTCGTGGGCATTCCCGGGCGCGTCGTGCGCACGAGGTCCTCCGGGAGCGGAGTTCTGGAGCATGGACAGTTGCCCGACCCCGAAGGCCAGGAGATCAACGAAATCAAGGAGCGGGTGGCGGCGCTCGAAAGTCAGCTGCGGGCGTTGCGCGAGGAGATTTCGGCGAAAGCCGGCAGCGGCGCGGCTTGAAAATGCGATGGATGGGCAGTCTGCCCACTCGGCCCTCGCAATGCTACGCTCAGAACCATGGACGTACACTTCACGACCGAGCAGGAAGCGCAGCTTTCGCAAATCGCCAACCATCGTGGGACTGACACCGAGCAACTGGTGAAGGATGCCGCCTTGAGGCTGCTCGAAGAAGACCGGAATTTTCGTGCTGCGGTCCATCGCGGCATCGAACAGGCCGATCGGGGAGAACTGTTGCACCATGACGACGTGAGAGCACGCATCGAGCGGCTCTTGAATCCCTGCGGCCGTTGAATCCCCGATGGATATTCGATGGACCACGGAAGCCAGTTCCAATCTTGAACACATCGGTCTCCGCATTGCTGCCGACAGTCCCGAAGCGGCGCTCCAGACCGTCCGCACGATCTTTGAGCGAATCGAGCAGCTTGTCACCTTCCCATATCGCGGTCGTGCCGGACGCGAACAAGGTACACGCGAACTGGTTTTCCATCCACTCCCATATGTCGCCATCTACCGCGTGAACGACTCCGCCGTCGAAATCCTTCACATCTGGCACGGGGCACAGGACAGAAGTTAGTTAAGCGCCGGAACCGGACACAAACCTCCTCATGCGGCGGCAGTTCGATCCCGCGAAATTCGAGACTACCGGAGGTACGATCGCAGGGCATCGACGAGATCGTCGGCCGCCTGGGCCTGCTCCTCCGTCTGGTGTTTTCCATCGAGCACGTGGAAACGAATGTGCCCTTCGATGACTTCCGCCATCAGCGCATCCATGGCCCCGCGGCACGCCGAGATCGTATGCAGGATCGCGGAGCATTCCGCCTCGTCGCTCAACTCGCGTTCGATCGCTTCCACCTGCCCCCGAATGCGCCGGACACGGTTCAACAATTTCCGCTTTTCTTCGACGGTATGCGCCATATTGTAACTTTACAACAATACCCCGGTGGGTATACGCTGGTCTTGGGTCCTTCTCTCGTCTTCGACTGAGTTTCGCGGCTGCCCGAACGGAAATTTTCATGTTGCAAAGACTGTCCATGACGACGCTTCTCGTGTGCCTGTGCGCGCCTGTCGCCCGCGCGCAGGACGGCGGCGTTCCCGTGACAGTCGATCCCGAGCGCTGGAACCTGCTCTATCAGGCCACTTCGATCGGCCAGTATCATGGCGCGTTCAACGCCCCGTACGCGGGAGTCAACAGTCTGTCGGACCAGCCGGAACGTGACGTTTCGCTGACAACCACGTTATTTTTCGGTTTCAGAATCACGGATAACACGCAACTGTACTTCGATCCGGAGATCGCCGGGGGCCGCGGATTCAGCGGCGTCACGGGCATCGCGAACGCGCCGAACGGCGAACTTCCCAGGGTTGCCAGCGCCACTCCGAAGCCCTATCTCGCGCGGCTTTATGTCACGCACGATTTCGGTTTCGGCACCGAAAAAGAAGCCGTCGAAGGCGATGAGAACCAGCTCGCCGGTTCGCGTCCCATGACCCGTTACACCGTGATCGCTGGCCGCTTCACGCTCACGGATTTTTTCGACAACAATGCGTACACGCACGACCCGCGCACCCAGTTCATGGGCTGGGCCACCATGTACAACGGCGCGTGGGATTACCCTGCCGATACGCGCGGCTACACCTGGGGCTGGGTGCATGAGTTTCATACGCGCCGCTGGTCTCTGCGCTACGCGAGCGCGGCCGAGCCGAGGGTCGCGAACGGCCTGCGCTTCGACCGCCGCCTCTTCCGCGACCGGGGCGACGTGTTTGAGGGCGAAGTGCGTTACAACCCGCGCGCCCACCCCGGCGTGCTCCGCCTGCTGAGCTATCTCAACCATACCGATTCCGGCAGTTACGGCAAGGCGCTGCAACTGGCCGCGGCGACAAACACCACGCCGGACGTGACAAAGACGCTGCGGGTTGGCACACTGAAATACGGCTTCGGAGTCAGCATGGAACAGGAGATCGTGCACAACGTAGGCGTTTTCACGCGCCTCGGCTGGAACGACGGCAAGACGGAGGATTTCGCCTTCACCGCCATCGACCGGCTCGCAAGCGGAGGCGTCTCCGTCTCGGGCGCGGCATGGAGGCGGCGCGGAGATACCGCCGCGAGCGCGCTGACGGTCAGCGGCCTGTCGGCCGTGCACGCGCTCTATCTCAGCCGCGGCGGGCTCGATTTCCTCATCGGAGACGGGCGGCTCAACTACGCGCCGGAGTACGTGTGGGAGAGTTACTACAGCGCCCGCGTGATCGAAGACTTTTTCGTGACGTTCGATGCCCAGTACATCGCCAATCCCGCGTACAACCACGACCGGGGACCGGTCTGGGCGTACTCGCTCCGCTTGCATATCGAGGCGGGTAAAAAATGAAAGCGGCCGGTAAGAAATGAGAAAGGTCGACACACTCCGGAGGGCGCCCGAAAAACGTCCACCCACGAAAGGCAACCGCCCCGCGTTCTCCTCCTGGAACGTCATGCGGTACCGCCTGCTCGCCCTGTTCGCGATCATAGGGCCTGGATTCATCACCGCCAACGTGGATAACGATCCCGGCGGCATTCTGACCTACTCGCAGGCGGGCGCGAAGTACGGCTATACCCTGCTCTGGACGCTCATCCCGACCACGGTGGCATTGATCGTGGTGCAGGAAATGGCCGCGCGCATGGGCGCGATTACCGGCAAAGGGCTTTCGGACCTCATCCGCGAAGAGTTCGGCCTGCGCATGACCTTCTTCACCATGATCGTCCTCGGACTGGCCGATTTCGGCAATATCGCGTCCGAGTTCGCGGGACTCGCCTCGGGCATGCGCATCTTCGGCGTCAGCGCGTATATCGCGGTGCCTCTGGGCGCGGCGCTTGTGTGGACCGTCATCGTGCGCGGATCGTACAAACCGGTGGAGCGCGTCCTGCTGATTCTTTCGATCCTCTATTTCGCCTATCCGGTTTCCGCTATTCTCGCGCACCCGGACTGGAAGCTGGCATTGCGCGACACCATCGTTCCCCAGTTCAATTCCGACCCCGGCTATCTGGTGATGATCGTGGGGCTGATCGGGACCACCATCACGCCCTGGATGCAGTTCTACCTTCAGGCGTCCATCGTGGAAAAGGGAGTTTCGAAGCGGAACTACGGGCTGAGCCGCATGGATGTGATCTTCGGATGCGTGGTCACGGACGTGATCGCGTTCTTTATCGTGGTGGCCTGCGCCGCCACGATCTTCCACACGCAGCACCGCGAAATCACGGATGTGGCGGAAGCGGCCAAAGCGCTCGCGCCGTTCGCCGGGAAGTTCGCCGCGATTCTGTTCGCCGTGGGGCTGGTCAATGCGTCTCTGATGTCGGCCGCCATTCTGCCGCTCGCCACGGCTTACAACATCTGCGAGGGTCTTGGCTTCGAATCCGGCATCTACCGGCGTTTCCGCGAGGCCCCGATTTTCTACGGACTCTACACGGCATTGATCGTCTGCGGCGCCGGTTTCGTGCTGTTCCCCGGATTGCCGCTGCTCAAGGTGATTCTGATTTCGCAGGTGGCGAACGGGATTCTGCTGCCGTTCGTGCTGGGGTTCATGCTCATTCTGATCAACCGCGAGCGCCTGATGGGCGAGTACCGTAACGGCCCGTGGGGCAACTTCATCGCCGGGGCCACCAGCGTCATTATGGTGCTGCTGACGATTGCGCTGATCTATAACAGCATTGCGGGGTAAGCGAAGGCCTGGTAATTCGCTGCGTGCGATGCCAATGCGATGTTTTCCGCACTCAGGTCGGCCACGCGATGTTGCGACGAAAATCGGAATGCGCCAGAAGCTCGGGCGCCGGATGGTACCCCGGTACAGCGACGAGTGCGACCTGAAGCCCGGCCCGGCGAGCATGCTTCATGGCCGGGATGCAGTCCGTATCGTTGGTGACCAGCGCAAGGATGTCTATCGACCGAGTAGCGGAAAGAGTCGCCATATCGAGCCCGATTCGCATGTCAACGCCCTTCTGCTCGAATCTGGCTTCGAAATCGGAATCCGTGAGCGGTACGGTTGGCGTGAAAGGGATTCTCGACTGCTTGAGAACAAATCCGCGAAACTTCAGCACACCTGCTCGCACAGCGAATAAATCCTTATGCGACAGTTCATGCAGCCACTTGTCCGAGCCGGTGAATGCCTTCCGGGTTCCCGAAACCGGCTGAATAGCCTCCCCTCGCAGGGTGGGCAGTCATAATAGAGGATGCGGTGAATTACTTCATCCGCAAGCGCGCAAGCATGTCCGATCTTCTCGATGTAATCGGGAATAAAGGATTTTTTGGCTTTTCTGGCATAGACGCGGAGATGGCCACCGTCGATCGGGACGGCAATTTTCTGTTTCATGGCGCAGAAACGATGAGGCCCAGGGAGCGAACCCCCTGGGCCTGTATAGTACCCGCCTGCGGGTGTATGGATAAACCGTGACGATAAGAAAATATCGCCTGTAAGAAGTATACACTCTTTCCCGACTTCCGGAGTGCCGAACTGGAGATCCAGAGATCCATGAAATCCATCGCGCGGTCGATTCCCGATGTGCCGAAGCAAAATCATTTTGGGTATTGCGCAGCAGGTGTCAGGTCTGCCTATTCGCGCGATACGGCGACTCTGACCCGCTTGAAAAGATACGCCGGATACGTTTGCGTCACCACCGGTTTCGGCCCCTGCAACTCCGGCCCGCGCTCTTCGTTGCGATAAATATAGGGCATCGCGCTGACCAGTTCCCAGCCCTGCTGCGCGATCGCCTGCAACTCGCGCTGGTCCACCTGCTCGTATTTCCCCGGCGAAACTTCGCGCGGAAATACAGCCCGGACTTCGAACGGCGCATAGCCCGGCGCCGCTCCGGGAAGGGCAAAACGCTCCCGCTGCGCCCACAGAAACGCCGCCGCCGTTATCAGCAGAGCCAGTGTCAGAACAGTTCGTCTCATTTGCAACGGTGACGATTGAAACCAATCCCGCGTGCAAACCTTCATTCCCGCGAATCGAGCCAGCGCGCCATCTCTCCCCGCAACACACTCAGACCGACAGGCTTGGCGATATAGCCGCTAAAGCACGCGGACAGCGCCCGTTCGCGGTCGCCATCCATGGCGCTGGCGGTGAGCGCGATGATCGGCATCCGGGCAAATTTCTCGTCACGCCTGAGTTCCGCGAGAACGCCAAAGCCGTCCAGCTCCGGCATGTGCAAGTCAAGGATAATCAGGTCGGGCAGAATCTCCCGGGCTGTGCGCACCGCCTCGGCCCCGTCGCTCGCCTCCAGAACCGTGTGCCTCAATTGCTCCAGCACGGCCCGGATCAGTTCCCGGCTCGTGGCTTTATCGTCCGCCACCAGTACCGTCTTCACAGGCATTTGCTCCAGCCAAATCCCGGTAATTCCATTTCGTTTTCCCTGCATCTCCAGGCAGCCGCGGCAACGTCCCCCGGAACGGCGCGTATCGAGGGCTCCACCTCGAGCCGGTTCGCCACGGCTTTGACGCCAGGCAGGGATTTCACCACCTCCCCGGCCGCCGCCTTCGCGAAGTAGCCCGTCACGACGCCCGCAAGGGTGACCGCGCCTTTATCGATGCTGACGTGAAGGTCCGTTACGAAGGCCCAGTCGAGCTGCCGCAACACGAACTCCCGCACCGCCTCACCGCTTCCGTTTTCGAGGATCGTGCGCACGATGGACCTCCGTTGGCTTCGTTACGCGCCGGCCGCTGCCTGCAGGGTTGCCGCCGCCTTGGGCGCGGTTACTTCGAGGATGCCCTTGTCGAGCGACGCCTTCACCTTATCGACATCCACGGACGCCGGCAGGTCGAGCCTGCGGAACAGCTGCTTGCCGGAGAACTCGCAGAAGCGAACGTTGCCGTTATCCCCCTCGTGACGATGCGTGGCCGCAGCCTGCACGACGAGCGCGTCCGGCAGCGCCGAGACCTGAATGTCCTTCGAATCGAAGCCGGGAACGGCTATCCGGACTTTGAATTCCTTCTCGCCATCCACCAGTTCGGAAGCCGGCGACCAGACCGTATCGCGCTCCGCTTCCAGCCAGTCGTCCAGATCGGAACCGCCCCAGCCGTTGCGGCTCTGGAAAATATTGAAAGCCCGCTCCCGGATCGAGCGGGTAATTGCCTCGGATTCCGCCAAATACGTCTGAGGAATTGTTTCGGAATTCTTGCACTTCTGAACGGCTACCTGCGGCATTTATAGCTCCCTGCTGTTCACGCTCGGCGCGCGGCGGAGCGTTTGAACACTTCAACCGTAGCAGCGTCCGGATTTCGCGGTAGCTGGCAAAAATCCTGGGTATTATTCCTAGATCAGTCTCTGTTCGATGGCGTGTCTTGTGAGTTCGGCGGTGGTGCGCAAACCCAGTTTTCGTTTGATGTTTTCGCCATGAAAGGCAACCGTTTTGATGGATATATTCAGACGATGCGCGATTTCCTTGGCTGCCCGGCCTTCGGCGATCAGTTGCAGGACCTCCCGCTCGCGCCTCGTAAGGCAGTGTTAAGAAATAACCATTTCAGCTTCGTGGCAGGATCTCGTAGTTC
>VFSW01013922.1_pt1 | contig 11157 bp, 9 predicted proteins | sample 5358111 | NCBI WGS metagenome assembly VFSW01 (sample SAMN11554181, study PRJNA540505) | mine drainage metagenome | isolation source: sediment from site ElyBrook_90M | place: USA: Ely Copper Mine, Vershire, VT | collected 2017
CACCCAAAAATGAAAACGGCTCAGAAGTGGAGTCTCCTAAGCCATTGTATCTAAACTAGAAATTGGTTGCGGGGGTTGGATTTGAACCAACGACCTTCGGGTTATGAGGACGTTTGAATCTATGCGGCCCGTTGATTCTGTGCGATTTAACTGGCATTTTGCTGATTGGAGTTCTTTCCCAAATCTTTCCTGCGGTTCAAATGCGGTATTTTACGTGCGCCTGGAGAGATTCGAACTCCCGACCCTCTGCTTCGAAGTTGGAGAAGTCAATCTTGTAAGCAGTGGCTTGTCTTGCCCTCACAAATTCTCATAGCCGCAATTTCAAGGTGTTCTTGTCCGGTTTTGTTCCCATAAGGTTCCAAGGTTTGATCTCTGGGCCGACCTTCTAACCACTAACCACTCGTAAGAGAACACGGCCACGCCACTGACTCCATTGGTCTGAGGGCAGAAACACTGAATTGGCCGCCTCCCAAATCGATGTCGGCATAGATATCCGAGTGTTCATCTATAGCGAGTCAGATTTCTTTCACCAAGGCGCGGACACATGGCGCCCTGACGCGTGGGAAATAATTAAGAATACGCCGCTCATTCTGTAGCAAATTCTCGCCAAACGGCCAGGACGAATTGCACTACACCTTCCCCCCGATAGGGGCGATGGCTACAAGAACGTATGGCTGGGCGTCACGGCCGCATCAATTCAAAGCGTATGGTTCAAATTGATAATATGCGCGAGGTCGTCGCGCGCACGAAATTTATTTCCGCTAAGCCACTACTTGCAGATGTATCGAAGACGATCAACCTTAAGGGTATCGGTTGGCTAATCGCAGGCGGCGAATTTGACTCTGGACCTGAATATGTCTAGATTGCTGGTACGCATTTCTCTAAAGAGCCTGTTGGTCGCAGATCGATGAAGCTCGATTGGGCGAAGAACCTTCAGGCCGCGTGCAAAAAGAGCACTCCGATGTTTTTCTCGATCTCAATTATTGCCGGATCTGAAGGGCCTTGATATTTAAGTGCTCGGTGTCGATGCCTCCGGAAAAAGGTCTCGCAATGGGACCGCGTGGGGACTTTATATAAGACGCATTTTCAAAAGGTCAGAGCAAATTTAAGAATTTCTTCGATTATTCGGTCCCTGCTTAAGCTGTACCGGAAAATAGTTGTCGTTTGACGCTGTCACAGTTCCGACGCTCAAATTCTTCGAATTAGGAATTTGGATCGATATCGAGGACTCTCTTCTTTTTGGCCCGCAGAAAGCGGCTGCAGATCGGATTCTGTCTATGACCCGCAACCGCGACATGCGCGCACCGTCAGACCTGACCTGAAGTCCAGGCAATAATCCCGTACCTTTGACCAGCCGCTTTTTCTGATTAGACGAATTAGCCTTGTGCTTTGGTGAGGCAACCATCGAACACCTGGGTGCTGCGAACGGGTGAATTGGTAGCCTTCACTATGGATGCGCTCACATGGCCGACCTAAAGTCAAAACTGTCCGTGAAAATGGTGATGATATCTAATCCGACGTGGAGTATTCTCCTAACCATGATTCTAGGCTTGGCTGTCGCCACTTTGGGTGGCTGTTTGGGAATTACATCTCCTGCCAAATCCAGCTCACCGCCAAATCCGACCGCGTTACGCATTGCGACTACATTGCTGAACGCTGGGTCAGTGGAAGCTAGCTACTCCGGGACACTAATTGCCACTGGAGGCGTTCCGCCTTATGCATGGAAGACCACGGGCGGAGAATTTCCTCCTGGACTGCAATTGAATGCGCTTACTGGCACAATCGCTGGGACACCAACTCTAGCGGGAAGTTATACTTTCACTGCTGAAGTGCGAGATACGAAGACCTCCGCTGCTTCCGCTTTCTTTGCTCTCGGCATTTCTCCTGCCCCGACCCCCACCGTTTCGGTTGTTTTGCCAAACAGCGGGCCCACTGGTGGCGGGACCGCCGTAACAATTTCTGGCAGTAATTTCCGGTCAGGAGCCGGAGTCCAGTTCGGCAAGATTCCCGCTACATCCGTTATTGTCGCAAATTCCACTGAGATTCAAGCGGTTGTTCCCGCGGAGTCCAGCGGAAGTGTCCCAGTTGCGGTGTGGAATTCTGGCAGCCAAGGCGCTACGGCCACGAATGCGTTCACTTTTCTCGCCCCTCCCTTGCGGATTGAGACTACTTCGTTTCCTGTTGGGATGATGGGCGCAAGCTACTCCACGACCCTTAGCGCTGCTGGAGGTACCCCTGGATACGCTTGGCGCACTACAAAAGGAGCGCTGCCTACCGGACTACACCTGAATGCAACCAGCGGCACAATCGCAGGGACACCTACTCAGGCGGGTAGTTTTTCCTTCAGTGCCCAAGTTCAGGACTCGAAAGCGAATTCTACTTCCGTTGGCTTCACATTAGTCATCTCACCTGACCCTGCTCCCTCCATATCCGGCATTTCACAAAAGAGTGGCCCTTCTGTTGGTGGAACTGCCGTAACGATTTCTGGAAGCAATTTTCGGTCAGGGGCTGTGGTGCAGTTCGGTGGCATTCCTGCCACTTCGGTTCAAGTCGTAAACTCTGCCCAGATTCAAACCGTAACGCCGACGGAACCGGGTGGAACAGTCAATGTTACTGTGAAAGATTCTGACGGCCAAATCGCAACTTCTGCGAACGCTTTCACTTTTGCTGCTCAGCCAGCGCTTAGCGCGGACGTCATCGTCGATGCGAGCCAGACAGTGAGTGAAACCGGTGGAGATGATATCGCCGCGGCGAAAAACATTTACGCAAGCGCTTCCGCCCCGGAATCTGACGGGGGCTTATATCCCGATTGGAGCTTAATTTCATCGGAATTTGCGATGAAGCGGATGAGGAATATCAATGGACTTGGCGATTGCGCGCTCGATGGCACTGGAAAACTTACGGGATGCAGCCGCCTAAACAATGACCTCTCGAACATGCTGAACTTTGGCCTCACTCCACACGTCATTGTGGGTCAATGGGCGCCATCGTCAATCGGTGGGAATCCCTCGCAATGGGGTGCTACGCAGTGGGCCCAGTACGATGCGCTTTGCTATGCTATTGTGAACTACGTGGCAAATCAATACGGAGGAAAGGGTTTTAGCGAAGTTTTATTTGAAGTAGAAAACGAAATGGATACGACGACCGACCCGAGAGCTTTGTGGCTCACCACGACATCGAGCGTCGCTCAGGGTGATGCCAGCCGCTTCGCGCAATTTGACACGGTTTATGCGCACTGGGCAAAGGCCGTAGACCTAGTTGCCACGCAGACCCCACTGAAAAAAATCCGTATTGCCGCCCCTGCGACCGGCTTTTGGACGGTCTATTATGGTTCAGGGCAGCTCTGGCACAACCAAATTATTCAAAAATATGCGGCCCAGAACATCAGGCTAGATGTCGTGTCACTTCATATATACGAAGGTGAAGCCAACGATTTGGCCAAATATGCCCAAAGCATCCGAAGTACGTTGAACGCGAGCGGGTATTCGAAGGCGGAAATATGGGTGAGCGAGTGGGGAGCAAGCGATCAGAGTGACAGTTATTTTGGCGCAATCAATGGATCTCACCAGGGAGCTGCCTGGGCCATTGATTTTCTTCTCCAGGCATTAAAGGGCACGGTCACGGGAGGGTCGTTTCTGGAAGTGCGGGATAATCAGGGTCACGATACCGCGGGAACTAGCGCCGAGATGTATGAGGCTTCCTGGAACCACATCGAAAAGAATGTCGAGTATCCCAAGGCGATTGCGAACGCGTTCAGTATGGTTGCTCGTATGACCGGCACTAGAGTGTTCGCGACTACGAGCACGGTGAAGACTGATCTCCGCGCTATGACATCGTGCGACGCAACATCCGCAAGCTTGATCGTAGCCAACTACAATTATCTTTTTGACTACACGCATAAGAACTATTCAGACTTGTCCACAAACGAAACCGTCACGGTGGCGTTTAAGAATTTGCCGTTCAACGGCTCCGTGACGGTGGACCGCTATTTGATCGACTCCCAGACCAGCAATCTCAACTATTGGGTGGCGGCAGGAAAAATTCCCCCTTCTGTACAGGCTACTCAGCTGCAAAAAGTTGAAAGCTTCCCGGCTACGGCTACCGCGGGTGCACTGACTCTTCCTGCCAGGAAGCTCGGTCCTTCCGCGGTCTCGCTCTGGATTGTTCATCAGTAGGGGGCCTGCTGATTCCCCGGATCCCTTCAGATTTCAAGACTCCGAGACAGTACCCTGCGCTACCTTAGTTGCTCTTTAGAGCCCGGTCGACCCCGCGCTCTAATGTATGTGCGAGAATGGGCTGACCTAATCGATTTAAGTGCAACGGATCCCCCGGAAAAAATGGATTCTGCCCCGACTTCAGTTGACCCTGGAGCTCTTCGGCATCGTCCACGTAGGGGACGCCCTCCGCCTGGGCGACTTCTTTATTTGCATAATAGCCCGTCTGATACTTACTGATTAACTCCGGCAAGGAAAGATGCTGCACGAGACTCACCTTAGCTTTTTGCATACGTGCAAAACGGAAAAATTCCCTTTCTGCATCCCGGCATTCGGCAACATCTTTTTCCGAAGCGGCTGTGTTAATCATCGTCTTGTCGATTCCTGCCGGAGTCAACCCAATGTGTAGGTAACGCGGTAAGAGATAAGTTTCCAGAAGATCAGCCAATGCGAGGGGAGGCGTTTTGTCGGGGTAATCGGCCGAGATGCCTACCACTGGGACGAATGTCGGCGCGTCCGCATAGTCGTGCGAGGAAAGTTCAAGGATGACAACGTCGGCGTCCAACGTGCCGTATCGCTCCAGATACGTAAGTTCATTTGGCGGGCCCCAACTCTTGGCGGACGCATTTCCGACCACCACCGGCCGGCCAAATTCGTGCTGCAAATCCCGCTTCAGAATTTCCGTAGCGATTTCGCTCTGATCGATGCGCACTCCGCCGTACACGATGCTGTCCCCTATGACGATGACGCGCAATTCGTTGGGGCTGGATTTCTGTGGCGGAAAATTGTCCGATCGCATTCCGTACTGGTTGACCGCGAATCGGTGATGAAATCGGTAATAAGTTTTGGAAGGCTGAAGGAGGTATTCCATTTGCACATCTGCCTGGTAAAGCGGAGGTTCGCCAAGCCCAATGGCGAACCGGCAGAGTAGTTCCGCTGCCACGAAGCCGACCACAGCGAGCAGAACGATAATTTTTACTATGGAAAGTTTTTTTGAACGTGGAACACCTGTAGGAAGGGGTTGAGCAATGGATGGGGTCGTCATAGGTTTCAATAATTAAAAATCGTCGGAATCTCCCTTGGAATTATCTGACTGTTTTATAGCGGAGCTATTGCTCGTCTGACTCCGCCGCTCACATTTGTGCTGCGTCGACGGTAAACAGGCTGCCAAATTCCAGGAAATCGCGATACGCGAGTTCCAAGCCTTCGCGCAAATTAACCGTTGGCTGCCACCCGAAAGAGCGAAGCCGCGAAATATCGAGCAGCTTGCGTGGCGATCCGTCCGGCATGCCGGAATCAAACTTCAGCTCACCGCGGTAGCCGACCACATCGGCGACTACTTCGGCGAGTTCGCGGATCGTTTGGTCTTCGCCGCTGCCAATGTTGACGAGCGGCGGATCGGATTCACTCATGACCAGTGAATCGAAGCGCTGATCATTGAGGTTCATCAGGAAAATGCATGCCTGCGCCAGATCGTCGCTGTAGAGGAATTCGCGCATTGGCGTTCCGGTACCCCAAAGGACAATCTCTTTTTTTCCGGCCAATTTGGCTTTGTGCATTTTGCGAAGAAGCGCGGGGATCACGTGCGACGTTTCGGCATCATAGTTATCGCCCGGGCCGTAAAGATTCGTAGGCATCGCCGCAAGGTATTTTGTCCCGTACTGGCGATTGAATGACCAACACATCTCGATCCCAGCGATCTTGGCCAAGGCATAAGGCCGGTTGGTGGGCTCGAGAGGTCCGGTCAGCAAGGACCTTTCCGAGATCGGCTGCGGCGCAAATTTCGGGTAAATGCAGCTCGATCCAAGAAATAGCAATCGATCGACGCCGGCCCTATGCGCGGCCTCGATTACGTTCGTCTGCATCGATAAATTCTGCGAGATGAACTCAGCCGGATACGTTCTGTTTGCTTGAATTCCTCCTACTTTTGCGGCTGCCAGAAACACGTAGGCCGGCCGAGACTCGACAAAAAAACGTTCTACGTTCGCCTGATTCGTGAGGTCCAACTCCGCATGCGTGCGTAGCGACAAACTGCGATAGCCCGCGGCCCGAAGGGCTCGCACAATGGCCGAGCCGACCAGGCCGCGGTGCCCTGCAACATAGATTCGCGATTCGAGATTCATCTTCGACGAGTCCCCTGGAAAATTTGCGTTTACGCGCCGAGCGCCGATCCGGCCGCCGCGGCCAGTGAATTAGACACCGACCCGACCCACTGATGCCAGTCTCCAAATTTCTCTTCGAGAATGACGCGGCCGGCGCCTTTGGGCACCAGACCGATGGCTTCCAGGTCCGCATCCACCATGATACGCACCAGATCCTTGAAATTAATGCGCGGATCCCATCCCAATTCCTTGCGGGCGCGGCTGGCATCGCTCAAAAGAAAATCCACCTCAGAAGGACGCAGGTATCGCGGATCGGGCTCGTAAAATTCCTTCCAATCCATGTTGAGATAGGAGAAAGCCTCGTCCAGAAACTCGCGGACCGTGTGCGATTCTTCCGTCCCCAACACATAGTCGGAAGGCGTATCCATCTGCAGGATGCGCCACATTCCTTCCACGTATTCGGGCGCGTAGCCCCAATCGCGACGCGCGTCGAGATTGCCCATGTAAAGTTTCTTCTGGCTTCCGGCAAAGATACGGGCCACGGCGCGCGTAATTTTCCGGGTGACGAACGTCTCGCCGCGGCGAGCGCTTTCGTGATTGAAAAGGATTCCGTTGGCCGCGAATATCCCGTATGCCTCCCGGTAATTCACGGCCATCCAGTGGCTGTAGACCTTCGCCGCGCCATAAGGGCTGCGAGGATGAAACGGCGTGTTCTCATTTTGCGGAGGGGGCGCCGCGCCGAACATTTCCGAAGATCCCGCCTGGTAGAAGCGGCAGTTGATGCCGCTCCTGCGGACCGCTTCCAGTATTCGCGTGGTCCCCAATCCCGTGATGTCCCCAGTAAACTCGGGCACGTCAAAGCTCACGCGGACGTGGCTCTGCGCGCCCAGATGATAGATCTCGTCCGGCTTCATATTGTAAATGAGGTTGGTCAATTGCTCGCCCGTCGAGAGATCGCCGTAATGCAGGTAGAGGCGCCGGTCGCTGCTTTGCGGGTCCTGATAAATGTGATCGATCCGGTCGGTATTGAACGTGCTGGCACGCCGGATAAGGCCATGAACTTCATAGCCTTTGCCCAACAACAGTTCTGTTAGATACGAACCGTCCTGCCCGGTGATACCTGTAATCAATGCGCGCTTAGACAAGAGTGCCTCCGCAAGTCAGGGGATTTAGATTTTAATTGGACTTCGTTGTTGGCAAGGAGCGGCGCGATTTTCCCCGGCCGTTGGACAATCCCGCAGCGGCATGGCCGTGCTTGCTGTCCAGAATTTCTTTGGGGTGCGTTTTCCTTCTGGTCGTGGGAAGCTGTTCCCGCGTAGTAGAAAAAGTCGGCACGGAAAACAAAGATGTCGCTGAGAAAGTATCGCTGGTCTCGCCGAATTGCATTCCGCGGAATGGCGATGAAAAACCATCGGGCTGTTGCCGCTGGGGAAGCGCGGGCACCACCGTTTTGCGAACGGAGATGCCCGCTGGATAGCCTACCCCCACGCCAATCTCCAAACTGCTAAAGGAGTCCGGCCGCATCGCCGGTTTTTCGTAATTCAAATTGTTCGACATATTCGGAGTGTGATCGTTCGTCCGATCGGACCAGTCAACCGTTATTGCAGGCTGCTGCGCACCAGCTGAAAGCGCAGGCTGAGAACCCAAAGATGTTCCACTTTTCATCGCCCCGAAGGATGCCTCATCAACACCTCCTCGCATAGGCCAATATCGCGTGGCCGGAATCTGCTCGGTGCCGGGATCGTCACCGGAAACACCGCTGTTTGCATTTTCAAAAGCGCTATTCGATGCATTCCCAAAACTTTTTCCTAGGCCGTTCCAGAACGCAGTACTCGAAGCATTGCCCGTGGAATTGTCTTTAGGTTGAATCCCCCACCGACTATACGTCGCCGGAGGTTTTGCAGGCGACTGCGGTTGATCGGGCGATCGCACCGCACCTTCATCCACGCCGGCATGAACGGAAGCATCAACGCCATCCACTCCCCGACGGATCTCCTTCACGGATTTATCATTCTGGTTCTGATCCTGAGCGCGTGCGCACAAGCAGAAACAGGTGATGACGGCGCCGAACGCCGCGATGCTTATGCAGTTTTTTTTCATGACAGTCGAATGGCCTGTTCGATGGTCCTTCAAATCGAGGTGGATCCTTCCGCAATCGCACCGTCCGTGGGAGGCGCACACATTTTCAGCAAGTGGCCTTCCAGGTTGGACAGGAGGCGCGCCTCATCCCAGTGTTGCATCGCAAAGCGACGCCCGGCCTGGCCCATCGCTAGTCGCGTTTCCGGATGCTCGTAAAAATCCATGATCGTCGCGGCCAGCGCCTCCACATTTTCGGGCTCGGTAACGACGCCGCCTTCCGACTGGCGAATCACCCGCGCGATCTCGCTGTGCGCGCTGACCGAAGCGACCACCGGCCGCGCGGCCGACAAAAGCGTTACGGTCTTCGATGGAAAAACGATATCCGAAACCGACGCCTGCTGGATAATCAGCGCCACGTCCGTCGCCGCCAGCATCCCCATGAATTTGGCTTGTTCTTGCAAAGGAAGAAAACGCAGATTCGCGAGGCCGAGCGCCAAGGTCCGCTGCTCCAGGCACGATTTCATGGCGCCGTCGCCCGCCAACACAAAAACGAAATCCCGCTCCTCCCTCAGTAGAAACGCAGCATCGAGCATCACGTCCAGGCCTTGCTTCACGCCTATGTTGCCGGAATGCGCGACCACGAACTTCCCTTCCAGCCCATGCTTGCGGCGAAACTCTTCGCCCGTCACGGCGTCTCCCACGCCAAACATTGAGCCATCCACCGGCGGCGGCAACACCACGACTTTGTCGGCGGAAAATCCCTTGGATACGATTTTCTGGCGCATTCCTTCCGTGATAGTCGAAATCAGCGCCGCATTTCGATAGGCCATCGTCTCCAGCCGGTACAGCACGGGCAACATGGGTCGCGGGAGCATCCCCAAGTCGGCCGCTGCGTCCGGCTGCAAGTCCATCACGTCAAACACATAGGGAATTTTCCACCAGCGACTCAGCAACACCGCAGAAAGCCCGAGCCCGAGCGGCGGCGACACGACCAACACCAGTTCAGGCTTGCGGCTGTAAATCGCCCGCAGCAGCGAACTCGCGAGAAAAGACGCTTCGAACAAAACGCGCTTGGCCGATGTCACCTCCCCAGGCACCCACATCCACGAGCGAAGGATCGTGACGCCGTTGCGCTCCTCGCGCACAAACGCTTTACGTTCATACCCGGCGTGAATCCGCCATTCCGGATAATAAGGCATCCCGGTGCAGACGGTCACTTTGTGTCCGGCCGCCGCCAAATACTCGCATCGGCGCGTCACAACCGCGCCGATCCCGGTTACCTCCGGCCAATAATTAATCGTTAGTACGAGGATTCGCATGGAGATTTTTCTGATCCGCGTCATTTGGGCTTGGCGCGATCTGAACGGCCGCGAACGCAGTGGCTGGCTTCCGGATCAATTCCCTCGTCTTCATCACGATCATGTATTCGTACAAAGACTGAAGCGTGGCGTAATTAAAACCAACGCTGCCGTCGAGAAAGCCGCGCTTGGCAACGTAAAGCAATAGAAATTTGATGAGCGGCCGCGCCGGCATGCGATAGAAAAGTTCCTTCTGGTGGAAGCGGCGCTCGTGGATGTCTTTCGCGAAAAAAGCTTGCTTCAGGCTGAACTCGCGGTTCGCCAACCTGTTCTTCATGATCTGCTGCGCTTCGAGCGAGCTGTAGGAATTGTGCCGATCCAACCAGTGCGTCATCCCTTTGCTGAATGGGTAATGGTCGAGAAATCCGTCAAGCTCGCCCACCGGCCCATCTGGAATGGAAACAGGATTCACCAGCCGCTCGTAGCGCATTTTTACTGGCCGAAACAGGCGCAAATAGTAGGAAGACGCCTGCACGTGCTTCAACCAGCGCTCTCCCCAAAAATCTCGCCGGCGGATTCGAAAAGCAACTTTGTCTCCGGGATTCGCGACGGCCCGCTGGATACTTGCTGCCAATTCCGGTGTCACGCGCTCATCAGCGTCGAGATGAAGTACCCACGGGTATTTGAACGGGATATTTGCAAGAGCCCAGTTTTTGTGCTCGGCTTCGTTTCCACCGAAGAGTCCTTGGCCGCCGCTACGTGGCCTGACAACGTTGGCACCAGCACGATTGGCAATGGCAACCGTCGCATCAACGCTCCCTGAATCGTAGACGTGGATATCATCGATCCATCTCACTGACTCCAGGCAGCCGGGGAGATCTTGCTCTTCATTTTTAGTGAGGATGATGACCGAGATCATTCCGATATAGTCCGCTCAGCTGCAATATGTGAGGCGTCAACCCAACGAGTCCGATGTCCAGCTCCTTGAAGGAGGCTTGCAACCTTCAACGGCGCATACCTATCACCTCGGCGATCAAGGATTCCAAAATGTACTTCCACGAAGACGGCACGACATTGGGGACTACGTAATGTGTGTTCCAAGACCTGTAAAACTTCGAGTTCAAAGCCCTCGACGTCAATCTTTATCACGTTGGGTGGACTGACCTTCTTGAAGGCGATTAATTGATCCCCAGTCGTGACCTTCACGTAGAAAGGAGATCTCTCTGCACCACACAAGGAATGTGTGCCTCCAAGTGGGTCTTCTGAGATAGCTAAAGGAAGAATGGTCTCGATGTTACCCAGCGCGCTTTCGATGACGTTGACGCTATGATTGAATCGTTGGCGAAGTCTGTTAGCACAAGCAGGTGCAGGCTCGAATGCATAGACATTCCCAGCCTCACTCGTTACATTAGAGCGTATTGCACAACCTAGCTAACTTATTGATTCCATTGGGCCGAAACTGGG
>VFSW01013923.1_pt1 | contig 11157 bp, 5 predicted proteins | sample 5358111 | NCBI WGS metagenome assembly VFSW01 (sample SAMN11554181, study PRJNA540505) | mine drainage metagenome | isolation source: sediment from site ElyBrook_90M | place: USA: Ely Copper Mine, Vershire, VT | collected 2017
AAGCAGACCCCGCAGTTTTGCGGAGTGGATGGAGCTTGTCCGAGGACTCACGCAGGCGGCGAACTGGCCTGGAGACCGAGCGCTGACAGCGTCGGAGTTTGAGGCGACGCACGCCTGGGAAAGTACCCTCGATCTGGTGTCGACGCTGGACTTCAGTGGGCGAAGGGTTACGTTTGCTACTGCCCTGCAGGCGCTGGAATTGCAGGCACGGACAGCGATCTTCTCGTCCCCGGCAACCGGAGCTTCAGTGCAGGTCATGAGTATTGCCGAGTCCGAGGGTTCGCACTTTGATGCAGTAATTTTTCTACAAGCCACCGATGCGAACTGGCCCGCGTCTGAGAGGGTGAATCCACTTCTACCATGGGCGCTGCAGCGCGTTCTGCAGATGCCGGGGAGCGATCCTCTGCGTGCTGCTGCCAGGAGTCGGGCGTATACGGAGGACCTGCTGAGGCGGTCGGGAAGCGTGGTGTTCACATGTGCTGCGGAAGATGACAGTGGGAAGCTGCGTCCATCGCCGCTGCTGGCAGAGTTGGGAGTCGCGCAAGTGGACGCGGCCATGCTTGTCGCAGCTTCGCGAAGTGTTGAGCCGATCGTTGTTGAGAAGGTAATCGACGACAATGAGCTTCCTGCGCTGCCGTCGAATGAAATCGCAGGTGGAGCGTCGGTACTGAAGCTGCAAGCGGCATGCGGATTCCTGGCGTTTGCCGAGTTACGTCTGCACGCGACCGAGCCGAAGTGTGTAGACATGGGACTCGATGCAGGCGAGAGCGGAAGCATGCTTCATCGGACGCTGCAACATTTTTGGAAAGAGGTAGAGACACAGGACGCACTTCGATCGATGAGTTGGACGGAGAGAGACAGAATTCTGGAAAGCGCTCTGGAGAAGGCGCTGCCTCGCAGGTTACAGGTGCGCGACGGATGGGACCGAGCGTATATGGCGCTACAGAAGGAACGGCTGCGCTCTGTGCTGCAACGATGGCTGGAAGAAGAGTTGCGACGGGGACCATTCACCGTGCTGGCCGTGGAACTGGATCAGGTCGTAACCGTAGGGCCGCTGACGCTGAAGGTACGTATGGATCGCATCGACAGAGTTGGGGAGGGTGTCTTCTTTGTCGATTACAAAACGGGCTACTCGGCCGACCCGAAGCAGTGGATTGGCGACCGGCCCGACGAGCCGCAGCTGCCACTGTATACCCTACTGCCCGAGACAGATGAGTTGAAGGGCATGGCGTTTGCGAAGGTGCGTACCGGGCGCGATATGCAGTGGTCTGGCTACCAGGCGGAGGAAGGAATTCTGCCGACTTCGAAGTCGAAGGCGAACGTCAGGGACCTCGCATCGCTTGTTGAGGAGTGGCGTGGAACGCTGACGCGGCTGGCAGAGGAATTTGCTGCAGGCAAGGCGGATGTTCGGCCGAAGAGTTTTGAACTGAACTGCACGCGATGCGCTCAACGGCTGCTCTGCCGCATCGACCGTGGATCACTGCGCGCAATCGTAGATGAGGAGATTATTGCAGGGGAGGACGTCGATGGCTGATGTGCTTCGCTTCCCTGCTATTACATCACGCACCGCAATTTTGACGACGGGCGATGCAGCGGCACGCGCTGAGGCGCTCGATACGCGGTCGTCGTGCATCGTGGAAGCTCCTGCGGGGTCGGGTAAGACGGGGCTGCTGGTGCAACGCTATCTGAAGTTATTGGGAGACGAGACGGTAGAGCAACCGGAAGAGGTGTTGGCGATTACGTTTACGAACAAGGCGACTGCAGAGTTGCGCGAACGCGTGCTGGAGCAGTTACAGGCAGCAGGGGGTGAGGCTCTGGCCGCGAACGCTGCAGGCTTCGAATGCGAGACGCGGGAGCTTGCGGTGGCGGCACTCGCACGGAGCGCACTGCTTGGCTGGGATCTATTGGAGCGCCCACAGCGGTTGAATATTCGCTCCATCGACTCGGTGTGTGCGGAGATTGCCAATTCGTTGCCGCTGCTCTCGGGAGGTGGAGGACCGAGGCAACCGGTCAACGATGCAGAGCCGCTGTATCGGCTGGCAGCTCGGCGCACGCTGCTACAACTTGGCTGTACGGATGTGGCGTTGCATGAGGCGCTGCGCACGGTTCTGCTGCATCGCGATGGAAGCCTGCAGGATTGCGAAGCGCTGCTGGCTGGCATGTTGAAAACGCGCGAGCAGTGGGGCGAGTTGGTGCCGCTGACTCCTGGTGCGCTGGATGAGGACGAGTTAGATCGCGATGTGCGGCAGAGGCTTGAGCGCTCGCTGGAAAACATTGTGTGTGCGGGATTGTCCCGCGCGCTACGTGCGCTGCCTGCGGGCATTTTGGAAGAGCTAACAGCGCTGGCCGCGCGGTTGGGCGTTGAGCCTGGGTACAAGGAGAATCCTTCGCCGATTGCTTTTTGTGCAGGGAAATATAAGGCTCCGGAGGCTGTCGCCGAGCACCTCGAGCACTGGGTGGCGCTGATCTGGTTGTTGCTGAAACGGGATGGAGACTGGCGTAAGCAGTATTCGCAGAACGTTATCGGTTTTGAGATTCCCAAGCTCGATGCTGCGCGACTTAAGCAGTTGGTGCAGGATATTCAGAGCGATGGTTTGCAGGTTGCACTGGCGGGTGTGCTGGCGCTGCCGCCAGCAAAATATCCTGACGATCAGTGGGGCGTTGCGAAGGCGTTGTTCCATGTATTGCGGAGAGCCCTTGCGGAGTTGCGGTTGCTATTTGCAGAGCGCGGCGAGTGCGACTTCTCAGAGTTTGCGCTGGCTGCGCGCGCGGCGCTGCGGGCTGAGGAAGGTTCAAGCGACCTCGCGCTGTCGGCAGGGGGGATGCTGCGGCATCTTCTTGTCGACGAGATGCAGGACACGTCGTCGGGTCAGTATGAATTGCTTGAACTATTGACGCGATCATGGGATGGCCACTCACAGACTCTGTTTCTTGTGGGAGATCCGAAGCAGTCGATCTACCTGTTTCGACAGGCACGAGTGGAGCGTTTTCTGCGAACGATGAAGGAACGACGACTCGGCGAGATTGAGTTGAAACCACTGCAGTTGACGTCGAACTTCCGCTCGCAGGCGGCACTTGTCACAGATTTCAATAACGCGTTCGATCTCCTTTTTCCGCGACCAAGTGACGAAAGTTTGCTTGCGAGTGATGGGGTCGAAGTGCCGTTTGTCGAAGCGAACGCGGTTCGCACAACAACCGGCGATTCGGGGATTGTCTGGCACCCGCTAGTTGCTTCGGCGGACGATACACGCAGCGATCATTCAGAGGAAGAGGCTCGGTCGATTCGGCGCATCATCGAAGAGCGGCAAGCGATGGCGCTGCCGGATGAGCGCAAGGATCCACTTCATCCAAAGCCGTGGCGTATAGCAGTGCTGGCGCGCGCGCGGAGCCATCTTGCTGCAGTGATTGCGGAGCTGAAATGCGACTATGGGTATGGCACGGTTCCCTTTCGTGCCATCGATCTTGATTCGCTGGATGAGTTACCAGAGGTGCTGGATGTGCTGGCGCTGACACGGGCGTTGCTGCATCCTGCTGATCGCGTCGCCTGGCTGGCAGTGCTCCATGCGCCGTGGTGCGGCCTGGGACAAGCGGATTTGCTGACGCTAACCGGCGAAGGAGAGGCGCCCGATGCTGGAGCTACTGTCGCGCGTCTTGTAGTTAAGCGACGTGATGATCTCAGCGAGAAGAGTCGACAGTTACTGGATCGCGCGTGGCCTGTGCTGGACACAGCGATCGCAACGCTGGGGCGAACGTCCCTGGCAACCCACGTGGAGCGCACGTGGCTCTCACTGGGTGGCGACGCCGCGCTATCCGAAGCGCAGCGCGGCAATGTGCTGCGCTATCTGCGGGTGTTGCACGAGGTTGAACATGAGGGCGACCGGGTTGATCTTAGCGTGTTGTCCGCGGGCCTGAAGAGTCTGTATGCAGAACCTATCTCTGGCTCCATCGAGAATGGCAGGTTGCCGGTCGAATTGATGACCATCCACAAGGCGAAGGGTCTGGAGTGGGATGTAGTGCTGGTTCCGGGACTCGAACGGGGAGGAGGGCGGTCCGCGAGCGTACTGCTGAATTGGCTGGAGTTTGATGGAGCGCCAGTAGGCGATGGATCTGCGAGCGTTGTTCTGGCACCGATCTGGGAGAAGGGAGCGGATTCCGACAAGCTGAGCCTCTGGCTGAACAGCATGCGCGCAAGGCGTGAGGCTGCGGAGCGGAAGCGCGTGTTTTATGTTGCGACGACACGAGCGCGTGAAGAGCTGCACCTGTTTGGGGCAGCAAAGCTTTCGGTGAAGGGTGAGCTTGCACGACCACGCTACGATAGCCTGCTCGGTGCTTGCTGGCCGGCGGCGGTAGAGCATTTTGAGGCGGTCGCCGCAGGGTCGCCATCGATAGCCGAAGACATACTTGGGTCGCTGCGCAAAGATGACGCCGAGTACGAAGCGCTAGCACTGGCGGCGGCTAGTGACCGGGATGACGCGACCGATGCCATGCGGCCGATGATCCAACGGCTGCCGCTAAGCTTCGATCCGGCTGCACGGTTTCGGATTGCGGCGGAACACCGATTGGCTTATCCAGCAGCTTCGGCACTACGTCATACGGTGATGTTCGAGAGACCGGAGGGTTCGTTTGCGGTGCGCGCGTTCGGCAATGTCGTCCATCGTTATCTTCAGGTGCTTGCCGTACGTTTGGGCAGCGGTGTGACCTGTGAGGATTTGATTGCGGACCTGCCAACGTGGGAGTCGCGGCTAAACGCGAGCCTGCGGGGAGAGGGTCTTCCGCCAGCGATTGCAACACGCGAGGCGGTCCGGGCAGGACGTGCTCTTTCGATGGCGCTGGGTGATTCGGTGGGGCGCTGGATCTTGTCACCGCATGATTCGGCTGCCAGCGAACACGCGCTCACTATGGCGTCGCCTGATGCACGCAGCCTGCGTGTCGACCGTACGTTCGTCGCGGGGGACGAACCGCTGTCGTCGGGCCAAAGCTGCATCTGGATCATCGACTTTAAAACGAGTGAGCAGGGCTCGCGCTCCGATGAGGAGTTTGAGGCTGCGGAGATTGCGAAGTACAGAGCACAGCTTGAGGCGTATGCAACGTTGCGGCGGACGCTCCCGCATGGACATCTTCCCATTCAACTGGGACTCTTCTATCCGCTGGTTCCGCGGCTGATTCACTGGTTGAGCGTTGCACCGGTGAAAGCTGCTGAGTCTTAAGCGGTCACTCTTTCCAGCAGATGAACTAGCGTCGAAGCGCAATGCTCGCACTGCTCGCGGCTGACATCGAAGTGGGTGACGAGCCGGATTGAATGCGGCCCAATCGCGCTTGATAGGATGCCCACACTCTTCAAGCTGGCGACAATACTGGGTGCGTCGCCACCGTTCTTCAGCGTGAAGAGAACGATGTTGGTTTGAACGGAGGGAAGATCGATCTCGACTGCGTCGCAGGTGGCAACGGCCTCGGCGAGCAGACGTGCGTTAGCATGATCTTCTTGCAAACGCGATGGACCCACTTCAAGCGCAATCAATCCGGCTGCAGCGAGAATACCCGCCTGGCGCATGCCGCCACCGAGTGCTTTGCGGAAACTGCGGGCGCGGTCGATTGCAGCTCGGGAGCCGACGAGGATGGATCCAACCGGCGCGCCCAAGCCTTTCGAGAGGCAGAAGCTTACGGTGTCGAAGCCACGCGTGAGTTCTGCAACGGTAATGCCGAGTGCCGTTGCAGCATTGAAGACGCGTGCGCCGTCGAGGTGCGTGGGTAGGCCGGCTTCTCCGGCTCCCTGCCAGATTTCTTCGTAGACGGGCAGCGGGGTGACGGTGCCACCGGCCATATTGTGCGAGTTCTCGAGGCAGATGAGACCGGTTGACGCGCGGTAGTAGATCTTTGGCGCGATGGCGCGGCTGATCTGCTGCCAGGTGAGGACGCCGCGTTCGCCGGCGATCGTCCGCGGGGAGCAACCCGAGAAGGCGGACATCATCGCCATCTCCCAATCGAGGATGTGTGAACGCGCTTCGCAGATGACTTCCTGGCCGTGATCAGTGTGAAGGCGAATGCCGATCTGATTGCCAATCGTTCCGGTGGGAACGTAGATGGCAGCCTCGCGACCGAAGATCACCGCAGCACGTGCTTCGAGGCGGTTGATCGTTGGATCTTCGCCGTAGACGTCATCTCCTACTTCAGCAGAGGCCATGGCTGCGCGCATCGCAGGAGTGGGGCGCGTGACAGTGTCGCTGCGCAGATCGATGATGCTTGAACTTGTTGCCAACTATTTATCCTCCAGGCGCGATACTTATGCAGGAACGCCCATCAGTAGATTTGTGAATACATCGTTTGAGATGAGCCGCCCATGTAGTGTAAGTTGCCAGCGACCGTCGTGCTCAAGCATGAGGCCATCGCGGATGAGCTCTCTCGCTGCATCTTCGGCGGGAATGACGAAATCCCTGGGGAAGTCGTGCCGTAGCTGCGAGAGGCGAACGCCCTCGTTCAGACGAAGGCCAAGAAAGATGGTTTCCTCGAAGGCTGCGCGGTCAAGAACATCTACGGGGGTTTGAGGGGTTACTTCGATTGAGTAGCGCAGGAGTTCATCGGGATTAGCGAATCGGACTGCCCCGCTTGCGCGCAGCAACATAGAGTGTGCGTCGAGTCCAAAGCCGAAGTAGGGCGCACGTAGCCAATACTTGCGGTTGTGTCGCGACTGGTGCTGTGTGGTTGCGAAGTTTGAGATTTCGTACTGCGGAAATCCGTGCTTTGGAAGCCAGGTACAGGCAGTCTCGTAGAACTCCGCTGAAGATTCGTCGGTAGGAACTCCGTGAGCGTGGAACCGCGGACCGCCAGCGATCACCTCGCGGCCAAGGCGGGAATCTTCGTCGATCTCGAGCATGTAGACGCTGAGGTGGGTGAGGCCGATGCTGGTTGCAACGTCGAGGGAGTGCTGCCATGTGGCCGGAGTTTGATATGGAAGGCCCGCGATCAGGTCTGCGCACACTTCAGCAACGCCGGCAGATTGCAGGCGGACGATCTCGCGGATGCAGTCACGCTCGGTGTGGGAGCGGCCGACCGCAGCGCTTTCGCGATCCACAAATGACTGGACGCCGAGGCTGATGCGATTGACACCGAGGCGCTGGGCTTCGTCGAGGACGGCATCGGTGATTTGCCCGGGTGCGGCCTCGAGTGTAATTTCGGCATCGGCTGTGATGTCAAACTGCTGGTGCAGCGCGGCGAAGATCCGGCGAAGCTGGGTGGGCTCGAGCAGGCTGGGGGTACCGCCGCCGAAGTAGAGAGTGTCGACGGTACGGGGGAGATTGGCGCTGAGGCGCGCGGCTGTCGTGGCGGCGGCATCCATCTCGGCGCAGAGCTTGGTAACGTAGCTGTCGATGGCCGCAGGCGAAGAGACTCCTGAAGCGAAGTTGCAGAAGCTGCATTTGGCGCGGCAAAACGGCACGGAGACGTAAACGCCCAGCGTCGAACCCAGCGACGATGTTCTCAATGAATCCAAAGCCATGCCGTAATTGTTTCATGCGGCGGCAGTGTTGATGGACGAACCTGCGTCTGGAGGCTTAAAGCCTCTAAAATAGGGGGATGGCCGACGAGCAACCGAAGACCGCGGCAGCACCCCAGCAGACTCTGCCGGAAGATTCCAAACGCACGGGCGGCGATGATGACGTCGTGGGCAAGGCCTATGATAGCCGGCTGATGCGGCGGCTGTTTCGCTATCTGGCTCCGTATAAGATACAGGTGTTCATCTCCGCGGTGGCGATTGTGCTTAAGGCGGGAAGCGATGTTCTCGGGCCGTATTTTGTCAAAGTCGCGGTTGATAATTACTTTGCTCCTACGAACGAAAAGCATTCCTGGCTGGCTACAAAGCTGAGTCCCGATCCGATCCGCGGCGTTACTGAGATTGCTTTTTTGTATCTTGCGTCGCTGGGTCTGATCTTTGGTCTGGAGTTCGTGCAGACGTACATGATGCAGTGGACTGGGCAGAAGATCATGTTCGATCTGCGGAGCCAGATCTTCCGGCATATTCAGCGGATGCATGTGGCGTTCTTCGATCGCAATCCGGTTGGCAGACTGGTGACGCGCGTTACATCGGACGTTGATGCGCTGAACGAGATGTTTACGTCGGGCGTGCTCGCGATCTTTGAAGACATTTTTGTGCTGACGTTCATCGTCGCGATCATGGTGAAGATGAGCTGGCTGCTGGCGCTGCTGACGCTCTCCGTGATTCCGGGCATCCTGTATGCGACACATCTGTTCCGGCGGCATGTGCGCGATAGTTACCGGAGGCAGCGGGCAGCGACTGCGAAGATCAACGCGTTCACGCAGGAGTATGTCTCGGGTATGAGCGTGGTGCAGTTGTTCAACCGGGAGCAGCGGGCGTTCAACGAATTCTCTGCAGTCAACGATGAGAACAAGCAGGCATGGACCGACGCGATCTTCGCCTACGCGCTGTACTATCCGGTCGTCGAGCTACTCAGTTCGGTTGCGATTGCGCTGGTGATCTGGCGAGGCGGGATAGCGGTGATGCATGCGACGCCTGCGCTTGCGGCGCATACCGGGTTTCTGCACCCCGTGGTGACGCTTGGTATTCTGATCGCGTTCATCCAGTATGCGCAGAGGTTCTTCCGGCCGATCCAGGACCTCAGCGACAAATACAACATTCTGCAGGCTGCGATGGCGGCGGCGGAGCGCATCTTCAAGCTACTGGATACAGAGCCCGGGATTAAGAACACACGCGCTCAGCCAATACCCGGTGACGGTAGTGGGCGGATTGAATTTCGCGATGTCTGGTTCACATATCAGCAACTTACAGCTGAGCAGAAGGAGCGGGTACGCACGTTGCCCGACGATGAGCTCGGTCGATGCAGCGACATTGAATGGATTCTTCGCGGCGTGAGCTTTACGGTTGAGCCCGATACGACTGCGGCTATCGTTGGGCACACGGGCGCGGGCAAGACGACAATTACTGCGCTGATGATGAGGTTTTACGATGTGCAGCGAGGGACCGTCATGGTAGATGGGGTCGATGTTCGCGAGCAAGACCTGCAGACACTGCGGCGGCGCTTTGGAGTGGTGTTGCAGGATCCGTTCCTCTTTTCAGGGACGATTGCGCAGAATATTCGGCTTGGGTCGAACTGGATTACGGAGGCTGAGGTTGCCAATGCAGCCGAGGAAGTGAACGTCGCAGACTTCATCCGGACTCTGCCACTAGGCTTTGCCGAACCGGTGCTCGAGCGGGGATCGACGCTGTCGACAGGACAAAAACAGCTGATCAGCTTTGCTCGTGCGCTGGCGCATCGGCCGGGGATTTTGATTCTCGACGAAGCAACGAGTTCGGTGGACACAGAGACTGAGTTCCGTGTGCGACTGGCGCTGGAGCGGATGATTACGGGCCGCACGTCGGTGCTGATCGCACATCGGCTGTCGACGATTCAGCGTGCGGATACGATCCTCGTAATGCATAAGGGAAGGCTGCGAGAGCAAGGGACGCACCAGGAGTTGCTGGCGATGCATGGACTGTACTTCAAGCTGTATCAACTGCAGTACAAGGACCAGGAGTTGAGAGAAGATGCGGCAGCAGCTACGGTGCCAGCATAGATCAAATTGGGTTCAGCGCTTTTCGCTGATTCAGCGAGTTTATCGAGATATTTCCCGCTAGCATGCGCACATCACGTCAAACTCCGAGCGTCTATGCGCATCGAACACGCTTTCGATACGCATCTCCGTATAGCCTATTGTTATCGCTATGAAACCCAACCCGCGAGTCTTTCTCTCCGCCGGAGAAGCATCCGGCGACGCTTACGGCGCGACGCTGATCGCTATGCTGCGCGAGCGGCTGCCCGGAGCAAGTTTTACGGGGCTCGGCGGTAGCCAGATGGAGCAGGCAGGGCTGGTGCGCATCGTGAAGGCCGAGGATGTAGCGGTCATGGGGTTGACCGAAATCCTGCGACACATTCCGCGCATCTACGGGAGCTATCGCAAGCTCGTCGCAAGCATTCGCCGCGAGCGTCCCGATGTGGCTGTGCTGATCGACTTCCCTGATGTAAACTTTCGTCTGGCGAAGCATCTGCGACGTGCGGGTGTGCCGGTGGTCTGGTTTGTGAGTCCGCAGCTGTGGGCCTGGAAGCGTGGACGCCTGCGCTGGGTGCAGGAACGCGTCGACAAGATGCTGGTTATTTTCCCGTTTGAAGAGAGCTTCTATCGCGAGCGCGGCGTCGATGCAGAGTTTGTGGGGCATCCGCTGGCAGGGACGCTGCAGCCATCGACATCGAGGGATGTGTATGCAGAGATACACAAGCTTGACCCCGCGAAGACCTGGATCGGGCTGTTGCCGGGGAGCCGATGGAAGGAGATCCGCGGCAACCTGCCTGCGATGCATGAACTAGCGATGAGCGATCTAATCACCAGCTCCGCGGCGTATACGACGTTTGATGGCGATACGACGGTACAGCCCAGCGATCCTGCGGCTCATACGCGCTACGAGTTTCTGCTGCCGGTGGCATCGACAATCGACGCGGGTGCGCTGCAGCGGTACATCGGGGAGTTGAATGCAGAGCATTTGAAGTATTTCGGTCCTGAAGCGTCGAGCCTGCGGTTGACCCTGGTTCCTGATGCCCCAGAGGCGTTGTTTCACGCACGAGCTTCCGTGGTAGCGAGTGGAACGGCGACGGTGCTGGCGGCGATCGTGGGCAATCCCTTCGTGGTGGTGTATCGGGTGTCGGCGCTGACGTTCGCGCTGGCAAAGAAGCTCGTTGAATATCCAGAAGAGCTTGCGGGGATCGAAGACGATGCCGGCAACCTTCCTGTGGCGATGGTCAATCTGATTGCTGGCCGACGCGTGGTTCCGGAGTTGCTTCAGGGGCGCTTTACGGCGGCAAATGTTGCCTCAGAGTGGGGACGGCTGCTAGTCGATGGGACGGAACGGGAGGCCCAGATTGCCGGCCTGGACGAGGTGCGGCGCCGGCTGGCTGCGACCGGAACAACAGATGGATCGCCGGTCGGGTCACCGATTGGGCGCGTCGCCGAAGCCGTTTTGACGCTGCTGGAAGGGTCGCGCACGGCGTAAGTCCAAAGCCGTAAAATAATGGTCTAAGCGGGTGTCCGAACTAGACTGAAACGTGACTCCTTCGAATTCCCGAGGTTCCGCAGAATGTTGAAGCGTCTCTCCGC
>VFSW01013924.1_pt1 | contig 11156 bp, 12 predicted proteins | sample 5358111 | NCBI WGS metagenome assembly VFSW01 (sample SAMN11554181, study PRJNA540505) | mine drainage metagenome | isolation source: sediment from site ElyBrook_90M | place: USA: Ely Copper Mine, Vershire, VT | collected 2017
CGGTCGCCGGTTTCACAACCAGAAAACCTCCAATGGCGAAATCTACAATATGTACGGCATGACGGCCGCCCATCCCACTTTGCCCATTCCCTGTTACGTGCGTGTCACCAACCTGGCCAATCACAAATCCGTGGTTGTTCGTGTCAACGACCGTGGGCCCTTCCGTCCTGATCGCCTGATCGACTTGACCTACACAGCCGCCTGGAAGCTGGGGTTCGTCAACACGGGCACCGCCAAGGTAGAAGTGGAACGCGTGTTTCCCTGAATGCACAGGTATAATTCAGCTTCCTTTCACGAAGCCATCCCGTTTCATGCGTCCCATCTCATTGTTCCTGTTGTGTGCCCTGTGCCTTTGCCAACCCGCATGGGCTGCCAGCGGTCTGGTGGCTCCTTATGTGGCTGCCCATTCATACTACCTGCTGGAAGTAGAAAGCAATCAGCCTCTGACTGCCCTTAATGCAGACGAGCGTGTGGAACCTGCTTCCATCACCAAGCTGATGACCCTTTACCTGACGTTCCATGCCCTCAAAAATAGAACACTGAGTCCCGGGCAAACGATCCCCGTTTCAGTCCACGCCTGGAGAGCGGAAGGCTCGCGCATGTTCATTGAGCCCAACAAACCTGTCACGGTGGACGAACTCATTCATGGCGTGATCGTTGATTCAGGAAACGATGCCAGCATCGCTCTGGCAGAAGCGCAGGGAGGCACTGAAGCGCATTTCGTAGCACTCATGAACAAGACTGCGAATGAACTTGGCATGAGCAATACCCATTTCGTCAATGCCACCGGACTGCCCGACCCCGAGCACTACAGCACCGCACATGACCTGGCCCTGCTGGCCGATGCCATAATTCACGAGTTCCCTGAGTACTACCCTCTGTTTTCCATCAAGGAATACCAGTACAACGGCATCACGCAATCCAACCGGAACCGCCTGCTCTGGATTGATACCGCAGTGGATGGCATGAAAACCGGCCACACGGAATCTGCCGGTTATTGCCTGGTCGGTTCGGCCAGAAGGGGAGATCGCCGGCTTCTGGCCGTGGTGCTGGGCACTGGAAGTGATGAAGCCCGCTCCACTGAAACCCTCAAACTGCTGAACTGGGGTTTCCAGGCTTTTGAAAGTCGCGAACTCTTCAGAAAAGGAACCCCTGTCAAGAGCCTCGATGTATACAAAGGAGCAACCCGTGAAGTGCGAACGGGGTTCAACGAGGACATCTGGGTCACCTATCCAACCGGTGAGAGCGGACGTTCCAGGCAGTTGCTGACCACGCTTCAACCCGTGATCGCCCCGGTCAATACCGGGCAAAAGCTGGGAAAACTGGACATCCTGTACGACGGCAAGACGGTGGGAACCTATAACCTTGAAGCACTGGATACCGTGCCTGTCGGCAATGCCTTCACTCGCTTCTGGGATGGGGCCAGGTTGATGCTGAAATGAGCCTTGTGTACCTCAATGGCCAGTTTCTTCCTCTGGAGGAAGCCAGGATTTCCGTCACGGACCGGGGATTCATGTTTGGCGACGGCGTGTACGAAGTCATCCCCGTCTACAAGCGCCGCCCGCTGGCCCTGGAACAACACCTCGACAGACTGAACCAGTCTCTGTCCGGCATACGCATGGACAACCCCCTGCCCCGTGACTCCTGGCGATCTCTCATTGCCGAGCTTGTGCAACGCGAACCCAGTGATGACCAGTCGTTATACATCCAACTGACCCGAGGCGCCGCTCCACGGGACCACGCTTTTCCACAGGATGTAATGCCGACCCTCTTTGCAATGGCAAAACCCCTGGTGCCGCCACCTGCCAGATGGCTGCAGGAAGGAGTTTTGGCCATCACCCATCCCGACTTCCGTTGGCTGCAATGTCATCTCAAAACCACGGCATTGCTGGCCAACGTAATGTTGCGTCAAAAGGCCGTGGACCAAGGTGCCGCCGAATGCATCCTGCTACGCGACGGGTACCTGACCGAAGGCGCTGCCAGCAATGTCCTCGTGGTTGTGGACGGCGTCCTGTTGTCCCCCCCCGGAAATCATCTTCTTCTTTCAGGCATCACGCTGTCTCTCGTCATGGAACTGGCCAGACAGCACGGAGTTCCAACGGAGGAACGCCCAGTGACGGAATCCGTGTTGAGATGCGCAGAGGAAATCATGCTGACGTCCAGTGTCCGGGAAATCATTCCAGTCACCCGGCTGGACAACCAACCGGTGGGTAGCGGAAAACCCGGACCCCTCTTTTCCCGACTGCTGTCCCTTTACCAGGGAGTCAAGCACACATGAACACCGACTCGTCTTCCGATGACCTGTTCCAGTTCCCCTGCGATTTTCCCATCAAGGTCCTCGGGCGCCGGGTGGATGACTTTGCCCAGACCGTACTGGGTATGGTGCTTTTGCATGCTCCGGATTTCGATCCGGCCACCATGGAAATGCGGGTAAGCCAGGCAGGCCACTACATCAGCGTCACCTGCACCATCCATGCCGTTTCACGAAAACAACTGGATGACCTATACCGCGTCCTGTCCGGTCATCCTGCCGTGGCCATGGTGCTGTGATTCACTGCCGTGTACCTGACCATACGCCGATTCCTGGAACCTCAGGATTACGAAACCACCTGGACAGCCATGCGGCACTTCACCCAGCACAGGGAAATGTCGACTCCCGACGAATTGTGGGTGCTGCAACATCCTCCTACCTATACCCTTGGGCTTTCGGGACACCCGGAGCACTTGCTGGACGAAGTGCCGATTCCCCTGATTCATACGGACAGGGGAGGGCTGATCACTTACCACGGTCCGGGACAGGTGATCATTTACGTGCTGTTGGACCTGACCCGTCGACACATGAAGGTCCGCGAACTGGTGTACCTCATGGAAGAGGCCATCATCCGGTCCCTGCAAACAACCGGCATTCATCCGGAACGACGCCCGGGAGCGCCCGGAGTGTATGTCAAAGGTGCCAAAATTGCTTCCCTCGGACTGCGCATACGCCGCGGCTGCAGTTACCACGGCCTGTCCCTGAATGGTCAAATGGACCTGGCCCCTTTCAGCCATATTCACCCCTGCGGCTTTCCCGAACTGCCGATCACTTCAACCGCCGCACTTGGTCTGTCACTCTCCACGGCCGACCTGGAAGAACTGCTCTTATCTTCGTTACAGCAGCAGCTCGGTCCGTCATGACACACTGCCCACCCCCGGTCATGACATCCCCTAAAGAAAAAGGCGCCCTCAAGACCGCGCGGATCCCCATCAAGGTCCAGCCGTCTCCTCCGTTGCGCAAGCCGGACTGGATTCGCGTGCGCCTGGCTTCTTCTCCCCGCTTCATGGAGGTCAAGCAGCTATTGCGCCAGAACAAACTGCACACGGTCTGCGAAGAAGCGTCCTGTCCCAACATGGGCGAGTGTTTCAGTTCGGGAACCGCCACCTTTATGATCATGGGCGATCGCTGCACGCGCCGTTGCCCTTTCTGTGATGTGGGCCACGGACGCCCGGAACCGCTGGACCCCACCGAGCCCCAACATCTGGCGAGCAGCATTGCCCACCTGAAATTGCGTCATGTGGTCATCACCAGCGTGGACAGGGATGACCTGCGCGATGGGGGGGCCAGCCACTTTGCTGACTGCATCAGGGCCATTCGCGAACGGTCTCCCTCCACACGCATTGAAATCCTGGTTCCTGATTTCAGGGGACGTCTGGAACGCGCCCTGGACATTCTGTCTGTAACCCCGCCCGATATCATGAACCATAACCTGGAAACGGTGCCACGCCTCTATGCCCAAGTCCGGCCGGGCGCGGACTACCCGCATTCTCTGGAATTGCTGCACCAGTTCAGGATGCGCCATCCCTGCATTCCCACCAAATCAGGACTGATGCTGGGTATGGGAGAAACGGACGAGGAAATCCTGGAGGTCATGACCCATATGCGGGCACACGAAGTCAGTTGGCTCACCATCGGACAGTACCTGCAGCCCACCCTGCACCATCTGCCGGTATTGCGCTACGTCACCCCGGAACGTTTTGCCTGGTTTGGGGAGCAGGCACGGAAACTCGGCTTCGAGAAGGCCTCATGTGGGCCACTTGTGCGGTCCAGTTACCACGCGGAAGAGCAAGCGCTTTGACCAGGACACACACAACAGTAGACGGTGCCACCAGGTCAGCACAGGTGGCCTCGTCCATCCAGCGACGGCATTGCAAAAACTCACTCCTGAAGTCATCCAGACAGGCGATGGGACCGCCGACATTCTGTCAGCGGTAGGCCTTTGCGACGAGTACCACGTTGTTGCCGCCGAAGCCGAAGGAATTGCTCATGACGGTCTGAATGCCCGGCAGCTTGCGGGCCCCTTCCCGCACATAATCCAGGTCACATTCGGGATCCGGTTCTGCCAGATGGGCGGTGGGAGGCACGATACCGCTGCGTAGGGCCCCTATTGCCGCCACCATTTCCACGGCGCCCGTGGCCCCCATCACGTGGCCGTGAAGAGCCTTGGTGGCACTGATGGGCACCTTGTAGGCCCAAGGGCCGAATACCTCCTTGATAGCCCGGGTTTCATGCAGGTCGCCCACCCGTGTGCCCGTACCGTGCGCGTTAATGTGGTGAATGTCTTCCGGTGCCATGCCGGCCTGGTCCAGTGCCTGGCGGATGGCCCGGGACTGCCCCCCCACATCCGGCTGAGTGATGTGACTGGCATCTGTGGTATTACCATACCCCACCATCTCCGCAAGAATGGTGGCCCCTCGAGCCAATGCAGTCTCCTCGGACTCCAGAAGAAGGGCGGCAGCTCCTTCCCCCAGCACAAAACCGCTGCGATCTCTGGCAAATGGCCTGCAGGACGTTTCGGGATGTACGGTGTCAGGCCGGGCCAGCGTCTGCAATGACTCCCAGGCCCGCATGACACCAAGCGTCAGCAGAGACTCACCACCTCCGGCCACCGCGTAGCGCACCCGACCATTGCGAATGGACATGAATGCCTCGCCTAAAGCCACCGCTGAAGAGGAACAGGCAGCGCTGTGCGTGTAGCTGGGACCCCGGATCTTGAATTCGATACCGATCTGTCCCGTGGACGCATTGGCCATGAACATCACGATGGTGGAGGGGCGGGGACGGGCTTCAGGATTGTGCAGGGACTCCAGATAGGCCTGTTCAAGGGTATGGGCACCTCCCATGCCAGTTCCCCAGAAAATACCGCAATGCACTCCGGTATCTCCCGAAAAATCGATTCCTGCCTGAGCAATGGCTTCGCCCGCCGCCAGCAGGGACAATTGGGACACACGGTCGAGCATCAGTCGACGCAACTTGGTGAACCGATCCTCGACGGAAACGGTAACAGGAGCTGCCAAAGAGGAAGTCAACTGGCTCGCCCAAGGGACATCGAGGTGGCGAATGCCGGACTCGCCTTTGTTGAGTCTCTGGCAAAGGGCATTGGCATCCGCCCCCAGAGCGGTCAGGGCACCCATCCCCGTGACCACCACACGTGTCATCAGGATCCTTCAGGCGACTGCCCGGCCAGCATCCGGTCCACTTCCCTGGCAATTTCACCCACGGTCTTGATGGGCAGCGGTTCGCCTGTCATTTTGAGTTTGAACTTGTCTTCCAGCATGAACATGAATTCTACTGTTGCCAGAGAATCCACTCCCAGAGCACTGAGCTCAGACTCTGGTTGCACCTGTTCAGCCGTGAGGCCAAACTCTTCCATCAACATGGTTTGAATCACTGGCAACGAAGAACTCACAAACTCACCTCAAATTGCATTGTGCAGCGGAACCGGGCTTTCGAAGGTTTTTTCCGTCACCACCATGTACTGGTCCAGAAACAGCAAGGTCTCCCGGGCCACGGTTTCCTTTTCGAAATCCATAGTGATGATATGGTAACAGTTGTCGAGCAGAACCTTCTTGATAATACGGGATGAAATCCCTCGTTCGATCCTGTCTGCGTTCTTCGGGCTGGCCAGATCGTCTTCCACCGAGTGAAGAATCAGGGTGGGCACCGTGATCTGGGCCAGACGGCTCTTCACGTGGTTCATCAACCGCTCCGATTCCACCACACCCGTTAGAGGCGAGCGTGCCGAACCCAATGCGGAGGTTCCACGCTTGTTCATCTGTGCAGCGACCCATTGGCGTATGCGCTCGTCCTTGAGACCATAGGGGGGTCTTTCCGCCAGAGACATCATGAAACGAACGGGGGAGTAGTAACCCAGAAACTTGAACCAGCGCATCCAGGTGACGTTCCAGCCGTCATAACACAAAGGAGCCGAATACAGATGCAGGGTTTCCACGTCCTGGCCACGCTTGATGGCCAGAGCCATGCAAAGGGTGGCACCCACACAGAGTCCGCCCAGGCTCACATGGGTGTATTCGGCTTTCAGCTCGTCCAGCACCGCTTCCAACGCTTGCAACCACGAGTGCCAGGATTTGGTATCCGGGCGGTCTCCGTTCCTGTCAGAAACGGAATAACCCTCTATGCAGGGGATGTAGATCGTGTAGCCCCCCTGCACGTTCAACTTCCGTGCAATGTACTGCAACTGCTGGGGAGTGCCATAAAGCCCGTGCACGAGCACAACAGCTTTGTGGGCACTGCCTTTCAACACAATGGTATCTATGGTGACTATCCTCTAGCCAGAAACGGTTTCATGACTCCGGGGCAAATTCGCACAGAGCACGCCACTTTATGGGAATATTTCCCTTTTTTCAAGTTGAGGGCACCCTGACCACACCCCAAATTCCCTTTTTCTGGTCGACCCCGAGATTATAGAACAGCCAGGGGAACAGTAGGGGCACCAGAATGTTACAATTCACCGAATTTTTCAGTGCAAAGTGCGCACTCGCCGCATAACAGGGGCGTTTCATGAGTCTTAAGTGCGGAATCGTAGGCCTTCCCAATGTGGGCAAAAGCACGTTATTCAACGCGTTAACCAAGTCTGGCATCGCTGCGGAGAACTATCCCTTTTGCACCATAGAACCCAATACCGGAGTGGTGGAAGTGCCCGACCCGCGGTTGGCCATACTGGCCGGGATCGTCAAGCCCGAACGGGTTGTTCCGGCCGTGACGGAGTTCGTGGACATTGCCGGGCTGGTGGCTGGAGCCTCCAAAGGCGAAGGATTGGGTAACCAGTTTCTGGCGCATATCCGTGAAACCGATGCCATTGCCCATGTGGTGCGCTGTTTTGATGATCCGAATGTGGTTCATGTGGCTGGTCGTGTCGACCCGGTGAGCGACATGGAAACCATCCATACGGAACTGGCCCTGGCTGACCTGTCCACGGTTGAAAAGGCCTTGGTCCGCAACCAGAAAACGGCCCGTGCCGGCGACAAGGAAGCCCTCCGCCTGAAAATTGTGCTGGAACAGGTTCATGCCGGACTGAACTCGGGACGTCCTGTGCGTGCCCTGAATCTGGATCCTGAATTCCTGGCGTTGCTGACGCCCCTGTGCCTGATCACGGCAAAACCCACGCTTTATGTGGCCAACGTGCTGGAAGATGGCTTTGAAAAAAACCCCCTACTGGACAAGGTCAGGGCCTATGCAGCGCAGGAGAACGCTCCTGTAGTGCCCATCTGCGCCTCCATGGAAGCCCAGATGGCCGAACTGGATGCCGAAGACAAGGCCATGTTCCTCGCGGACATGGGCCTGACTGAACCAGGGCTCGACCGTCTCATCCGTGCCACCTACCAACTGCTTGGCCTGGAAACCTATTTCACGGCTGGCGTAAAAGAAGTGCGTGCCTGGGCCATCCACGCCGGAGATACGGCTCCCAAAGCCGCCGCCGTCATCCACAACGACTTCGAACGGGGATTCATCCGCGCGGAAGTGATTGCCTACGAAGACTTCGTGGCCTGCAAGGGGGAACAGGGGGCCAGGGAGCAGGGCAAACTGCGGCTGGAAGGCAAGGACTATCCGGTGCGTGATGGTGACGTCATGCATTTCCGGTTCAACGTCTGAGTCGCCCCCCGCTAACGTGGGGCATGCAGGCTCATGATTCCGGCTTCCATTTCCCCCCGGAACAACCTGGGCAGGATCCCCATGGCCTTTTCGACGGCTTCATCAATCAGGACCTGTTCGTCCTTGCTTGGACGATGCAACACGTAGTCCACTACCTGGTTGCGGTCCCCGGGATGACCGATGCCGAAGCGCAGTCGCCAGAAGTCGGGGGTGCCCAGTACCGCAGCCACGTCCCGTGTCCCGCGATGTCCCGCATGACCGCCACCCCGCTTGAGACGAACAGCACCCGGTGTGAGGTCCAGTTCATCATGGACTACCAGGATCTGCTCGGCAGGGATGCGGTAAAAGCGGGCCAAGGCACCGACTGCCCGGCCGCTTTCATTCATGTAGGTGTTGGGTTTGAGCAACAAGAGGTCGTCCCGCCCCGGCACCCGGAGACGGGCCACCTCCCCGTGAAAACGGGGTTCCCTGGAAAAACGCTCCCTTCCTTCCTGGGCCACCCGGTCCACAAACCAGAAACCAGCGTTGTGACGGGTATCCCGGTATTCCTCACCAGGATTGCCCAACCCCACGATCAACTGGATGGCCGTCATGATGAAGGGCAGGGGCGCAGCACAGAACTGCCTGACAGTCCGCTTACTTCTTCTTGTTGTCCTTGGCCTCGGGAGCGGCAGCAGCAGCCGGCGCCTTCTGGTTGGCGGCAGGCACGTCAGCAGCCGACACGGGGACTGCCGTTTCGTCTTCCACTCGCGCAGCGCGTGGCAGCACGGCAGCGGCAACGGCCAGGTTCTCACCCTTGGTGAGCGCAGCAAACTCGATGCCGGGAGGGGCCTTGATGTCGGACAGATGGATGGAGTGACCCACGTTCATGTCCTTGAGGTCCACTTCCACGAACTCGGGCAGATCACGCGGCAGGCACAACACTTCCACCTCGTTCAGGATGTGGCTGACGATGGCGCCAGACAGTTTGACCCCCGGGCAAATGTCCGCGTTGACGAAATGCAAGGGTACCTTCATGTGAATCTTGGTGTTCAAGTCCACACGCTGGAAATCCACATGCAACACCTGGGCCCGGAAGGGGTGCATCTGCACATCCCGCAGCAGGGCATGAGTTTCCTTGCCGTTCAGAACCAGCTTGAGAATGGAGGAATGAAAGGATTCCTGTCGCAACTTGTGGAACAACTCATTGTGATCCAGTTCAATGGCCTGGGCTTCCTGACCGGCACCATACAGAATGCCGGGAACGCGTCCGCCGTTACGCAGACGGCGGCTCGCTCCGGTACCCTGCGCTTGTCTTTGAGTGATGATGATTTCCATGTGTTTTCTTCCTTTGGTTAAAAATGCCTCCCGTTCCGCGACCAGACCGGGAAGTGGGTGGTAAAACCTATTCCATGAACAGTGAACTGACGGAATCCTCATCGCTGATGCGACGTATGGTCTCCGCCAACAGATGGGCCACACTGAGCTGCCGTATGCGCTTGCAGGCCACAGCCGCCTCCGAGAGGGGGATGGTGTCCGTAACCACCAGTTCGTCCAGGGATGACTGGGCGATCCTTGCCACTGCAGGCCCGGACAACACCGGATGGGTGATGTAGGCCAGCACTTTCACGGCACCGTGGTTTTTCAGCGCCGCAGCCGCTTCACACAAGGTGTTTGCGGTATCCACCAGATCGTCCATGATGAGGCAGGTGCGCCCGTTCACGTCACCGATCACATTCATGACCTGAGCCACGTTGTGTTTGGGACGACGCTTGTCGATAATGACCAGGTCTGCCTCCAGACGCTTGGCCAGGGCCCTCGCCCGCACCACTCCGCCCACATCTGGAGATACAACTGTCAAGTCCCGGTGGCCTGCCCGCCAGATATCACCCAGCAACACCGGCGTCGAGTAGATGTTGTCCACCGGAATGTCGAAAAAACCCTGAATCTGGTCAGAGTGCAGGTCCATGGTCAGCAACCGGTCCACCCCTGCTCCCTGCAGCATGTTGGCCACCACCTTGGCAGTAATGGCCACCCGGGCCGAGCGCGGGCGCCTGTCCTGGCGCGCATATCCAAAATAGGGAATGGCAGCCGTGATGCGTGCAGCTGAGGCCCGCCGCAGGGCATCGCACATGACCATGACTTCCATCAGATGATCATTGGTGGGCGCACATGTGGACTGCAGGATGAAACAATCCCGACCCCGGACATTCTCCAGGATCTCGATCATCACTTCACCGTCGCTAAACCGCCCCACGCGGGCCCGACCCACCGAGATGTTCAGATGAGTGGCAACCTCGTGGGCCAGCTTGGGATTGGCCGAGCCGGCAAAGACCATCAGATTGGCTGAAGACATGAAGCTCCAGACATGGCACAGATCGCTGGCGTCGTGGCAGGGGAGGTAGGGATCGAACCTACGGATGCCGGAATCAAAATCCGGTGCCTTACCACTTGGCGACTCCCCTGTCGTTACACCCAATCCCGCAAGGGATGACGATTCATCCCGCGGGCTACAAAACCTTCGTATTCCGGTGGCAATTGAAGCAAAGCGCTGCGTGCGGCTTCCTCGCTGCCCAGGGAAACGAAACAGCACGCTCCTGAACCCGACATGCAGGCCTTTCCCCACTGTTCCAGCCACTCCAGCAAGCGAGCCACCTGCGGGTAACGCTCCACCACCACAGGCTGCAGGTCATTCTGACCCCACACCGCTGAAAAGTCGTGCATTTTTACGGGGATTGAATTCCTTGTCAAATCAGGCGCCGAGAAGATTTCCCGGGTGGAAACCCCGATTCCCGGGTGGGCCACCAAATACCAATGCTCAGGCACCTGCACGGGCGTGAGCTGTTCGCCGATGCCTTCGGCAAAGGCCGCCTGCCCCCCAATGAACACGGGTACATCTGCCCCAAGACGCAAACCCAGAGCGGCCAGCCTATCCCGGTGCCAACTCAGGCCCCAAAGCCGGTTGAGTGCCAGCAAAGTGGTGGCGGCATCCGAACTGCCCCCCCCCAATCCGCCCCCCATGGGAATCCGTTTATAAAGGCCAATGGCCACCCCTTGGCGGGTACCGCTTTCCGATTGCAGCAGGCGTGCGGCACGTATACACAGGTCCTGTTCATCCGGCACGCCCGGCAAGGCATTCACGCGCGTGACCTGCGGTGATTCCAGTTTTAAGAAATCAAGGGTGTCCCCGTAGTCAAGAAAGCTGAACAGGGTATTGATCAGGTGGTAACCGTCGTGACGTTTTCCCACC
>VFSW01013925.1_pt1 | contig 11155 bp, 9 predicted proteins | sample 5358111 | NCBI WGS metagenome assembly VFSW01 (sample SAMN11554181, study PRJNA540505) | mine drainage metagenome | isolation source: sediment from site ElyBrook_90M | place: USA: Ely Copper Mine, Vershire, VT | collected 2017
GCCGCGCGAGCGGAACATCCTTTCGGTGGCGCGATCGAACCATTCGAAATAGCGCGGGTAGAAGACGATCCGGGCCGGATCGCAATCGGCGAAATCGACAACGATGTCCATGCGCGAAGGCGTCATTCAGGCGCCGATGAATTCGCGGATCAGGCGGTTCAGCCGCTCGGGCTGTTCGTGCATGACCCAGTGCGAGGCCCCGGGCAGGCGCTCGATGCGCAGATCGGGCACGCAGGCCTCGAGCCCGTCCAGATTGCCCGGCAGCAGCGCCTGGTCGCGCATGCCCCACACCACCAGCGTGGGCACGCGCACCATGAAGTCGGCGGGATCGAGCTGCAGGGCTTTCGCCCCCGGATCGTCCCCGACCGGCGGATACAGCGGCGAAGCGCGGTAGTAATTGAGGCTGCCGGTGAGCGCGCCCGGCTGCGACCAGGCCTCGATATAAGTGTCCCGCTCCGCCGCATCGACTGCGCCCCTGCCCCAGCCTTCCAAAGTCATCTTCGCCAGCCGTTCGTAATTGTTCTCGGACAGCACGCGCTCGGCTTTGTCGCTCCGCAACAGATTCATGTACTGGCTCGCTGCGGCTTGAGCCGGGTTGTGCGCGAGCTCGCGCGCGAACATGGCCGGATGCGGCGAATTGACGATGATGAGTTTGCTCAGGGTCTGCGGGTGCGCCATGGCGTAAGCCCATGCGACCGCCCCGCCCCAGTCGTGCGCCACCAGCACGAACTTCTCCTGCCCCAGGTACCCGGCCAACTGGCGCACGTCCTCGACCAGGACGCGCGCCTTGTACTGCTTCACGTCGGCGGGGCGGTCCGACAGGTTGAACCCACGCAGATCGGGCGCCACCGCGAGATGGTCGCGGCCGAGATCCTCCAGTTGTTTTCCCCAGCAATACCAGAACTCGGGAAAACCGTGCAGGAACAGGATCAGCGGCCCCTGCCCGGCATGGGCGTAGTGCAGGCGCACCCCGTTGACGCTGGCGTAGTCGTGGCGAATGGCGGTCAATAAAACTCCTCAACAGAACGGCGCGTGCCGCGCTTGCACTTAGTCGAACTTCGAAAAATCGGGTTTGCGCTTCTCGAAAAAAGCGGTGAATGCCTCCTTCGCCTCCGGCGCGCCAAGGAGCTCGCCGTAGTGACCGATCTCCAGTTCCATCTGCTCGGCCATCGCGGCGCGGAAGCCGCGCTTCATCAGTTGCTTGGTCAGGCGCAGCGCGACGGCCGGCTTCTGCGCCAATTTTTTCGCCTGCGCCAAGGCGGTCTCCAGCAGCAGCTCTTCGGGCACCACTGCGGTGATCAGGCCGATGTCCTTCGCCGTCTGCGCGCTGAAGGACTCGCCCAGCAACAATAGCTCGGCCGCGCGCTGGTAGCCGACGAGCGCGGGCAGCAGCAGGCTGGACGCCGCTTCGGGCACCAGCCCCAGATTGACGAACGGCAACTGCAGGCGCGCGCTCGGCGCCGCGTAAACCAGGTCGCAGTGCAGCAGCATGGTCGTGCCTATGCCGACGGCCGCGCCGGCCACCGCGGCGACGATGGGTTTTTGCGCACGGCTGATATTGCGTAGAAACTGAAATGCCGGCCGGTCTTCATCACGCGGACGATTGTCGAGAAAGTCCTGCAGATCGTTGCCCGCGGTGAACAGATCGGATTTGCCGTGGATCAGCAGCACGCGCACCTTGCTGTCGGCTTCCGCCGCATTCAGCGCGTCGGCCATCGCCTGGTACATCGCCGCGGTCAGCGCGTTTCTCTTGTCCGGACGATTGATCTCGATGCGCAGGATGCCGTCACGCTTCTCCGTAATGATCTGATCCATCGCATCCCTGATCTAGTAGCTTCGTGGAAACCGTGGTCTGTCCCCTGTTTCTCAGGCAGTCAGGCCGTCGGCAGCTTGTGCCCCTTGAAATCCTCGCGCAGTTTGGTCTTCAGCAGCTTGCCGGTGGCGGTGTGCGGCAGCTGCTCGACGAACACCACGTCGTCGGGCATCCACCACTTCGCGATCTTGCCCTCGTAGAATTTGAGCAGCTCCTCGCGCGTGACCTCGGCACCGGGTTTTTTCACCACGATCAGGAGCGGCCGCTCGTCCCACTTCGGATGGAAGCAACCGATCACCGCGGCCTCCGCCACCGCCGCATGGCCGATGGCGATGTTCTCCAGCTCGATGGTGCTGATCCATTCGCCGCCGGTCTTGATCACGTCCTTGGAGCGGTCGGTGATCTGCATGAAACCGTCGGGGTCTATCGTGGCGACGTCGCCGGTCGGGAACCAGCCCAGGCCATGCTCGTCCACCCGCAGCGGGTCGCCGCCCTCGCCCTTGAAATAACTGCTGGTGATCCACGGGCCGCGCACCAGCAGGTCGCCGAACACCTTGCCGTCCCAGGGCAGTTCCTTGCCTTCTCCGTCGACGATCTTCATGTCCGCGCCGTAGATGTTGTGACCCTGCTTGGACTGGATCGCGAGTTTCTGCTCTTTCGACAGGTTCAAGTGCTTGGCCTTGAGCGTGCATACCGTTCCGAGCGGGCTCATTTCGGTCATGCCCCAGGCGTGCAGCACCTGCACCCCGTATTCTTCCTGGAACGTCCTGATCATGGCTGCAGGCGCGGCCGAGCCGCCGATCACCGTCCGGTTCATGGTGCTGAACTTGAGCTTGTTCTGCGCCGTGTACAGCAGCAGCGCCAGCCAAACCGTAGGCACGCCCGCCGACACCGTGACCTTCTCCGCCTCGAACAATTCGTACAGGCTCTTGCCGTCCAGCCCCGCGCCGGGGAATACCAGTTTTGCCCCGACCATGGCGCAGGTGTAGGGCAGGCTCCAGGCGTTGGCATGGAACATCGGCACCACCGGCAGCATCACGTCGCGCATGGAAACATTGAGCGCGTCCGGCGACGCCGCGGCAAACGCATGGATCAAGGTCGAGCGGTGCGAGTACAGCACGCCCTTGGGATTGCCGGTGGTGCCCGAGGTATAGCACAGGGAGCATGCCGTGTACTCGTCCAGCTGCGGCCACTCGTAATTGCCGTTTTCCGCCGCGACCAGTTCCTCGTAACAAAGCAGATTGGGCAGCTTGATCTTGGGCATATGGGCACGGTCGGTCATCGCGATCCAGCCCTTCACCCCCTTGCATACTGGGGCGAGCTTCTCCACCAGCGGGGCGAAAGTGAGGTCGAACAGCATGTAGCCGTCCTCGGCATGGTTGATGATATAGACCAGCTGTTCCGGGAACAGGCGCGGATTGACGGTGTGCATGACCGCGCCCATGCCGGAGATGCCGTAGAAGGCCTCGAAATGGCGGTAGCCGTTCCAGGCGAGCGTGCCGACGCGGTCGCCCTCCTTCACGCCCAGCCGGGCGAGCGCCTGCGCCAGCTGGCGCGAGCGTTTGTGCGCATCGCGGTAGGTGTAGCGGTGTATGCCGCCGGAGCCGTCCGCGGCCGGGCCCTCCACCGTGCGCGACACGATTTCGGTGTCGCCATGGTGGCGGCTGGCGTGGGTGATAAGCGAAGAAATCAGCAGGGGAACATCCTGGATCAGGCCGCGCAGCATGGTTTTTCTCCGATGAAAACAGAAAATCTCGACAGACGGCGCAAGTTACCCTGCCGCAGAATCGGTGTCAATCGAGGCTGGAGATCAAGCCGGACCAGCCGGCGCGGGCTCCCCGCGGCGTGCGTCAAATACGCCTGATCGAGTCGACGATCAGCGCATCGAAGTACGTTTGATCTGGGTCAAAATGTCCTGTACCCTGCAAACGGATACTACACGTTACCGTTCCTTCGCCTCTTGGATTATGCTTCTGCGACGAGCGGGACGAGCAATGCAGAATTCCAGCAGTAAAATCAGCCGTCGTTCCCCTGTCGGGGCTTACATCAACAACATAGGAGGAAGCATGTTCAATCTCAAACGTGCCTTCGGGGCTCTGCTTTTGTCATCGAGCCTCTTTGCAGGTTACGCTCACGCGCAAACGGTGAAGATCGCCTTCACCGACCCGCTGTCCGGTTTCCTCGGTCCGGTCGGCGTGAACAACATGCACAGCTGGCAGTGGATCGCCGAGGTCGCCAACCAGGAGCACTGGGCCGGCAAGCTGAAATTTGAAATCGTCCCCTACGACAACAAACTCTCGCCGCAGGAGACGCTGAACGTGCTGAAGCGCGTGGAGGACCAGGGTATCCGCTACATCGTACAGGGCGACGGTTCCTCCGTGGCACTGGCGCTGTCTCACGCGGTGACCCAATATAACGAGCGCAATCCCGGCAAGGAAATCCTGTACCTCAATTACGCCGCGATCGACCCTCTCCTGACCAACGGCAATTGCAGCTTCTGGCACTTCGCGCTGGACGCAGACGTGGACATGAAAATGGAGGCCCTGACTTCGTACCTGGCGAAGGACAAGAATATCAAGAAGGTCTACCTGATCAATCAAGACTACGTCTTCGGCCACGATGTGGCCAAAGCCGCGAAGGAAGACCTCGCGCGCATGCGCCCCGACATCCAGATCGTCGGCGATGATTTCCATCCGCTCGCGCGGGTGAAGGATTTCTCGCCCTATGTCGCCAAGATCATGGCCGCGGGAGCCGACACCGTGATCACCGGCAACTGGGGCAGCGACCTCGCGCTGCTGATCAAGGCGGCTCATGACGCCGGGCTCAAGGCCAATTTCTACACCTTCTACGCGGGCACCACAGGCGTGCCGACGGCGATGGGCTCAGCCGGAGCAGACCATGTCTTTGAAGTCGCCTACTGGAACCCGAACAACAAGAAATTCGCCGGCGCCGACATCGTCAAGGGTTTCAAGAAGAAATACAAAGACGACTACTATACGATGGCGAGCTACAGCGGCATCAAGTATCTGGCCGATGCTTTCAAGCAAACCAAGTCCACCGACCCGGTCAAAGTGGCCGAGGCGATGGAGGGCATGAAGATCCAGAGCCTCAACGGCCAGGAAGAGATGCGTAAGACCGACCACCAGAATCAGCAGGAGTTGATTATCGGCAAGTGGGTCAAGGTCAACGGCACGACGGTCAAATTCGACCAGGAAAATACCGGCTACGGCTGGGAGACAGTAGCGGAAATTCCGGCCTACGTCGGCACCCTGCCCACGTCGTGCCAGATGAAGCGGCCGTGAGCTGATCGGGTTTGCCCGGCCTCGATCTCGATGCGCCGGGCTTGAAGAAAGAAGGCCGGGCTCGCCCGGCCTTCGCTTCGTCTGCCTACATCGCCACTATGGAATTCTTTGTCATCTCCCTGTTGAACGGCGTGTCCTACGGGCTGCTGCTGTTCATGCTGTCCTCGGGGCTCACGCTGATCTTCAGCCTGATGGGCGTGCTCAATTTCGCCCACGCCGCCTTTTATATGATGGGCGCCTATGCCGCCTACTCGCTCGGCCTCAAGATCGGCTTCTTTCCAGCCTTGATCTTCGCGCCGCTGGTGGTCGGTCTTCTCGGGGCGCTGGTCGAGCGCTACGGCCTGCGCACCGTGCACCCGTATGGGCACGTCGCTGAACTGCTGTTCACGTTCGGCCTCGCCTATCTGATCGATGAAATCGTGAAGGTGGGCTGGGGTCTCACCGCGGTCCCCTTCCGCGTGCCGGCAGCCCTCCACGGTCCCCTGTTCACGGTGTACGCAACCGAGTTCCCCAAAATGCGCGGCTTCATGATGCTGGTCGCGCTGCTGATGCTGCTGGCGGTCTACCTGCTGGTCACGCGCACCCGCATCGGCCTGGTGATCCAGGCGGCGCTGACCCATCCGCACATGGCGGAAGCCCTGGGCCACAACGTGCCACGCGTGTTCATGCTGGTATTCGGCGGCGGCACCGCCCTCGCGGGGCTCGCCGGCGTAATCGGCGGCGTGGCTTTCATTACCAGCCCGTCAATGGCCGACTCGCTCGTGCCGATCATGTTCGTAGTCGTCGTGGTCGGCGGCATGGGCTCTCTCGCCGGCTCCTTCCTCGCCTCGCTGCTCATCGGCTTGATCCAGAGCTTCGCCATCGGCCTCGACTGGTCGCTCGGCGGCCTCCTCGACGCACTCGGCGTCGCGGTGAACGCGCACACGCCCTTGTATTCGCTGTTGAAGCTGCAGCTCTCGGCGGTTGCGCCGACCTTGCCCTACCTGCTGCTGGTGCTGATGCTGATTTTCCGGCCCAAAGGGCTGCTCGGAACGAGAGCGGACTGATGGCCGGCGTCCCGTCGAAACTGCGCTACCGGCCGTTCAATCTCGGGCGCTGGCTGACCTGGGGGCTGACCGCCCTGGTCATGGTGGTGCTGCCGCAGATTTTCACCCAGGGCTATGCGATCACGCTCATGTCGCAGATGGGTATCATGATCGTCTTCGCGCTGTCCTACAACATGCTGCTCGGGCAGGGCGGCATGCTTTCTTTCGGACATGCGGTCTACTCCGGGCTCGGCGCCTACGTCGCGGTGCACATCCTCAATCTCGCCGGCGCCGGCAAGATCTGGATGCCGCTGTCGTTGCTGCCGCTGGTCGGCGGGCTCGGGGGTGCCTTTTTCGGCGTGCTTTTCGGCTATGTCACGACCAAGCGCGCCGGCACCACCTTTGCCATGATCACGCTCGGCATCGCCGTGCTGGTAGATACCTGGGCGACGATGTCTCGCGCTTTTTTCGGCGGCGAACAAGGCGTCAGCACCGATCGAGTGATCGGCAAGCCTTTTCTCGGCATCACCTACGGCCCGGGGGTGCAGGTCTACTACCTGATCGCAGTCTGGTGCCTCGTGTCCATGGCATTGATGTACGCCTGGTCGCACACGCCGCTGGGACGCATCGCCAATGCGGTGCGCGACAACCCCGAACGCGCCGAATTCATCGGCTACGACACGCAGCGCGTGCGCTGGTTCACCTTGATCATCTCTGCTTTCTTCGCCGGCATCTCCGGCGGCCTGAGCACGATCAACTTCGAGATCGTCACGCCCGACGTCGTGAGCCTGTCGGCCTCGGGCGGCGTATTGCTCGCGACGTTCATCGGCGGCATCGGCTTCTTCTTCGGACCGATTCTCGGCGCGGTGGTTTTCAGTTTCTTCGCGGTGGCGCTTTCAAACTATACCAATGCCTGGCAGTTCTATCTCGGTCTGTTCTTCGTGCTGATGGTGATGTATGCGCCCGGCGGCATCGCCAGCATCATCGTGATGCAGCTCCAGTTGATTGCGCGCAAACGCTTCTGGCGCATCGCGCCGCACTATCTCGCCGCCGGCGCGAGCGGCCTGGTGCTGCTCGCCGCGCTGATCCTCACGGTGGAGATGACCTACCAGCTCTCGGAGAACAGCGCGAACGGCACGGTGATGAATCTGTTCGGCGTCAATTTCGACTGCGCTAAGGCGTTGCCCTGGGCCGTGGCGGTCGGACTGTGGATCGTCGGCGGCATACTGTTCAACCTGGCGCGCCAGCGCGTGGCGCGGGTCTGGGGCGAGATCCAGACCGAATTGCTGCAGGCCAGGGCATGAACGCGCACGCCCTCGAGCTGAAAGCGGTGAGCAAATCCTTCGGCAATACTGCGATCATCCGCGGCGTCGATCTTGCCATTGCCCAGGGCGAACGCCACGCGCTCATCGGCCCCAACGGCGCGGGCAAATCCACCCTGTTCAATCTGATCAGCGGGCGCTACCCGGTATCGGGAGGAAAAATTCTGCTCAACGGCGACAGCATTACCGGCCTGAAGCCGTTCGAGATCAACCGCAAGGGCCTGTCGCGCAGCTTTCAGATCACCAATATCTTCCAGCGCATGTCGGTGTTCGAGAACCTGCGCTGCGCGGTGCTCTGGTCGCTCGGCTACAAGTACTCGTTCTGGCACCAGCTCAAAGAACTGAAGGACGCCAATCGCAGCGCCGAAGAGGTGATGGAAGCGATCGGGCTGAAAGGACGCCGCGACACGCCGGCCGGCGTGCTTTCCTACGCCGAGCAGCGCGCGCTGGAAATCGGCATCACCATCGCCGGCGGTGCCGGGGTGATTCTGCTCGACGAACCCACGGCCGGCATGAGCCGCACCGAGACCGCCGACGCGGTCGAACTGATTCGCAAGGTGAGCCAGGGCAAAACCCTGATCATGGTCGAGCACGACATGGGCGTAATATTCGATCTCGCCGACCGGATATCGGTGCTGGTGTACGGCGAGCTTATCGCCAGCGACAAACCGGAGAACATCCGCGGCAACCAGGCCGTACAGGAAGCGTACCTCGGCACGGAGGCGCACTGATGCTCCAGGTCGAGGACCTGCACGCCTACTACGGCAAGAGCCACATCCTGCACGGGGTGCATCTGCAGGTGGGCCGGGGCGAAATCGTCAGCCTGCTGGGCAGGAACGGCGTCGGTCGCTCCACCACCATCAAGGCCATCATGGGCCAGGTGGATGCGGCGGGTTCGGTGCTCTTCAAGAACGAGCAGATGCTGGGGCTCAAGGCCTACCAGATCGCGCACAAAGGCCTGGGCTATGTACCGGAGAGCCGCGACATTTTTCCGGCGCTCACGGTGGAGCAAAATCTGCTCCTCGGCATGAAGAGCAGCAAGCCCGACAAGTCCGGGCGCTGGAGCCTTGCAGACATGTACCGCCTGTTTCCGCGTCTCGAGGAGCGCGCGCGGGTCCAGGCCGGCATGATCTCCGGCGGCGAGCAGCAGATGCTGACCTTGTGCCGCACCCTCATGGGCGATCCCGACCTGATCATGATCGACGAGCCCACCGAGGGACTGGCGCCGAAGGTCGTCGAGCTGCTGGCGGAGCTGTTCAAGGAAATCAAGAACCGCGGCGTATCCATCCTGCTGGTGGAGCAGAAGCTCGCGATCGCGCTCAATATTTCGCAGCGCCTGTATGTGATGGGCCACGGCCGCATCGTATTCGAGGGCACGCCGCAGGAGCTGCGACAAAATAGTACAATCCGCAAGGAGTGGCTCGAGGTATGACCTCCGGGTCGTGAACAAGGCAATTCACTGCTGAGGACGTAAAGGACGCGGCGGGTTCTGCCCGGTTTTCTCCTTGCCCTTCGCACCCCACGCGGTTCAGGTTTTTTCTCAGGAGTTTCCATGAGTGCAAACTACGAAGTCAAAGGCAGTATCGCCGTCATCACCCTGAACAACCCGCCGGTCAACGGCCTCGGCTACGCAACCCGCGCAGGCATTTTCGACGGGCTGAAGAAAGCCCTGGCGAAAAGAGCGGTCAAGGCCATCGTAATTACCGGCGCGGGCAGGGCCTTCTCCGGCGGCGCCGACATCAAGGAATTCAACACGCCCAAGACCACGCTCGAGCCGAATCTGCACACGGTTATCGCAACCATCGAGGCGGCCGACAAACCGGTGATCGCCGCAGTTCACTCGGTGGCGATGGGCGGCGGCCTGGAACTCGCGCTCGCCTGCCACTACCGCGTGGCGTCGCCCGGTGCGCAGATTGCGCTGCCCGAAGTGAAGCTGGGTCTGCTCCCCGGCGCGGGAGGTACACAGCGGCTGCCGCGGGTGGTCGGGGTGGAAACCGCGCTCAACATGATCGTTTCCGGCAATCCGGTGCCATCGGAAAAGCTCGCCGGCACGAAACTGTTCGACCAGATGATCGAGGGCGACCTGATGACGGGCGCGATTGCCTTCGCCGAAAAAGTGGCCGCTGTCCGGCCGCTGCCAAAGGTGCGCGACATCAAGGTCGACTATCCCAACCACGAGGCCTTCTTCCAGTTCGCGCGCAACACCGTCGGCGCGATGTCGAAGAATTTCCCGGCGCCGCTGAAGTGCGTCGACTGCGTCGCCGCCAGCGCGAGCATGAAATTCGACGACGGCCTGAAGTTCGAGCGCGAGAATTTCCTCGCGCTGATGCAGACCACCGAAAGCAAGGCGCTGCGCCATTTCTTCTTCGGCGAGCGTGCAGCGTCGAAGATCCCGGACGTGCCTGACGACACGCCCAAACGGCCGATCAAATCGGCTGCGATCATCGGCGCCGGCACCATGGGCGGCGGCATCGCCATGAACTTCGCCAATGCCGGCATCCCGGTCAAGGTGCTGGAGATGAAGCAGGAAGCGCTGGACAAGGGCCTGGCCACGGTGCGCAGGAACTACGAGAACACCATGAAGAAAGGCAAGCTCACCCAGCAGAAATTCGACGAACGCATGGGCCTGATCACCGGCACCCTGTCCTACGACGACATCAAGGATGCCGACATCGTGATCGAGGCGGTGTTCGAGGAGATGGGGGTGAAGGAGAAGGTGTTCAACAAACTGGACCAGGTGATGAAGCCCGGCGCGATCCTCGCCTCCAACACGTCCACGCTGGACCTGAACAAGATTGCGTCGTTCACCAAGCGCCCGCAGGACGTGATCGGCACGCATTTCTTCAGCCCGGCCAATGTGATGAAGCTGCTGGAAATCGTGCGCGGGGAAAAGACTGCCAAGGACGTGCTCGCCACCACCATGACGCTGTCCAAGAAGATCAAGAAAACCGGCGTGGTCTCTGGCGTATGCGACGGCTTCATCGGCAACCGCATGATAGAGCAGTATTCGCGCCAGGCGGGATTCCTGCTCGAGGAAGGCTGCCTGCCGGAGCAGGTGGACAAGGCGATCGAGAAATTCGGCTTTGCCATGGGCCCGTTCCGCATGGGCGACATGGCCGGCAACGACATCGGCTGGGCCATCCGCAAGCGCCGCTACGTCGAGCGCCCGGACATGAAATATTCCAAGACCGCCGACCTGCTGTGCGAAATGGGCCGCTACGGCCAGAAGACCGGCGCCGGCTGGTACGACTACAAGCCGGGCGACCGCAAGCCCTATCTGTCGCAACTCGTCAACGACATGATCATCAAGCACTCCACCGACATCAAGGTAAGGCGGCGCAAGATCAGCGACCAGGAGATCGTCGAGCGCCTGGTGTATTCGATGGTGAATGAAGCCGCGCGCATCCTCGAGGAAGGCATCGCGCAACGGGCCTCGGACATCGACATGGTGTATCTCACCGGCTATGGCTTCCCGCTGCACCGCGGCGGGCCGATGTTCTATGCCGACACCGTAGGCCTGCCCAATGTGGTCACGGCGATGAAGAAATATGCCAAGGGCCGTCACGGCGAGTTCTGGAAGCCGGCGCCGCTGCTGACCAAGCTCGCCAGGAAAGGCAAGACCTTTAACTAATATGCGGTAAGCGCAATTTCAGGAGATCATCATGACCGACGCTGTTATCGTTTCCACCGCAC
>VFSW01013926.1_pt1 | contig 11155 bp, 11 predicted proteins | sample 5358111 | NCBI WGS metagenome assembly VFSW01 (sample SAMN11554181, study PRJNA540505) | mine drainage metagenome | isolation source: sediment from site ElyBrook_90M | place: USA: Ely Copper Mine, Vershire, VT | collected 2017
TTATGGTCTTTCAAGGCAGATCGAACAATAGCAGTTCAACCCGCGGTACAGCCGTGATGTCGAGCGCCGTTTCCCCTGCGATGCGCGCACCGTCACCGGCGTTCAACGCCACGCCGTTCACCCGCAAGGCGCCGCGCGCCACGTGCAGATAGACATGACGCCCCGCCTCCGGCGCATAGCGCAGCGGCGCGGTATCATCCAGCGCCGCCACGTAGAGCCTGGCATTCTGTTGCAAATGCAGCGCGCCGTCCTGACCGTCCGGCGCCGCCACCAGCAGCAGACGGTTGCCGTGTGCGGCGACGGCAAAGTCCTTCTGTTCATAATCAGGCGCGATCCCGGACACATCGGGTTCGACCCAGATCTGTAGAAAATGCACCGGTTCGGACTTGGAATGGTTGTATTCGCTGTGCCGTACGCCGGTGCCGGCACTCATGCGCTGCACCTCGCCGGGCCGAATCACGGAGCTGTTACCCATGCTGTCCTTGTGTTCCAAAGCACCCTCCAGCACATAGGTGATAATCTCCATATTGCTATGCCCATGCGTAGGAAACCCCGCGCCGGCAGCGACGCGATCCTCATTGATGACGCGCAGACTTGAGTAACCCATCTGCTCCGGGTCGTAGTAGTCGGCGAACGAGAAACTGTGTTGACTATTCAACCAGCCATGATCGGCATGGCCGCGATTCTTTCCGTTACGCACTGTGATCATATCCACCTCGCTCCTGGCCGCCGCATGGCCAGATCAGTTACCATCATTCTAGCCGGACACGGCAGCATAATCGATAGAGCGGAAATAGTTGCATGAGTCCTGCAGAAGCATCGCCATGACCACCACTTCCTACGGCACCTGGCACTCCCCCATCAGCGCCGGACTGATCGCGTCCGACGCCGTCGGTCTCGGCGAACCGCGCCTCGATGACCACGACTGCTACTGGTTGGAACAGCGGCCGACGGAAGGCGGCCGCAACGTGCTGGTGCGGCGCGGTGTCGACGGCATAAACCGCGCGGTCACTCCGGCCGGTTTCAATGTCCGCACGCGCGTCCACGAATACGGCGGCGGCGCCTACGCGGTCGCCGCGGGCAACGTGTTCTTCGCCAACTGCGCCGATCAGCGCGTCTACCGCCAAAGCCGCGACGGCGATGTTCGCCCGTTGACACCGGCGGTGGCATTGCGTTACGCCGACTTCGCCGTCGATGCAACGCGACAGCGCCTGATCGCCGTGCGCGAAGATCATCGCGACTTCGACGCCGAGCCGATCAACACGCTCGTGTCGCTCGATTGGCGGACCGCACTCGCAAACGCCGACGGCGGCCGCGTGCTCGTCGGCGGCGACGATTTTTATTCCAGCCCGCGCCTCAGCCCCGATGGCTCGCAGCTCGCGTGGCTGAGCTGGAACCACCCGGACATGCCCTGGGACAGCACGACCTTATGGCTGGCGCGCATCGCCGACGACGGCGGCTTGCACGAGCATGTGCGTATCGCCGGCGGTCCGGCGGAATCCGTGTGCCAACCCGAATGGTCACCGGATGGCGTGCTGCATTATATTTCGGATCGCAGCGGCTGGTGGAATCTGTATCGCTGGCAGCGCGGCGCCGGTCATGCGCTGTGTGAATACGCGGCTGACTTCGCCATGCCGCACTGGGTATTCGCGCAATCAAGCTATGCATTCCTCGGCGTCGACACGCTGTTATGCACCTACACCGAAAATGGTTCCTGGCGGCTGGCGCGACTCACTATCGCCAGCGGTGTTCTCACCCCCCTGACCACCGCTTACAGCGAGTTCCATGGCCTGCGCGCCCACGCCGCCAGCGTGGTGTGCGGCGTCGGCGCGCCGCCCCGGGGCCCGGCCAGAGCGCGGCTAGGCCCCGCCCCCGGCACAACCGACGTGCTGCGCCGCGCCAGCCACGACACGCCCGCCCCCGACATCCTGTCCATGCCGCAGGCCATCACCTACCCGTCCGCCAACGGCCGCACCGCACAGGCACTGTATTACCCACCGCGCAACAGCGCCTGCTTGGCGCCGCCGGATGGACGGCCGCCGCTGATCGTGCGCGGCCACGGCGGCCCGACATCCATGGCCTCCACCGCACTGAATCTCGGCATCCAATACTGGACCAGTCGCGGCTTCGCGGTATTGGACGTGAACTATACCGGCAGCAGCGGCTTCGGCCGCGCCTATCGCGACGCGCTCAACGGTCAGTGGGGCGTGGCCGATGTCGAGGACTGCGTATACGGCGCGCGGCACCTGGTCGCGCAGGGTCTGGCCGATGCCACGCGCCTGGCGATCCGCGGCGGCAGCGCCGGCGGCTACACCGCGCTATGCGCACTGACCTTCCACGCAGTCTTCCAAGCCGGCGCCAGCCTCTACGGCGTCAGCGATCTGGAAGCCTTGGCGCGCGACACGCACAAATTCGAATCGCGCTATTTGGATCGACTGGTCGGCCCCTATCCGGCGCAACGCGCGCTGTATCGGGCGCGCTCGCCCATCGATCATGTCGAACAACTCAATGCCCCGGTGATCTTCTTGCAAGGCAGCGAAGACAAAGTCGTGCCGCCCGACCAGGCACGCCGCCTGGTCGATGCGCTGCGCGACAAAGGATTGCCGGTCGCCTATCTGCTGTTCGAAGGCGAAGGCCACGGCTTCCGCCAAGCCGCCAACATCACCCACGCGCTGGAAGCCGAATTGTATTTCTACGGTAAAGTGTTCGGCTTCACGCCCGCCGATCCGCTGCCACCCGTCGTCATCGACAACCTGCCCGCATAGCAAGTCACTCTGCTGATACAACGAGGCGCCGTTTGTTTTAACTTCGACTGAGTAAAGTAGCCTGATGGTTGAACGAAGTGAAACCCGGACTAAGAAACGCTGCCAGAACCCTTGCCATGATCAATCTCTCAACCGAGAGAGTCGCGCTATTACACGTTGCAAGGGTTTGAACAACACGTCGGCAGGTTCGCCCAGCCAGTGGGTTTGTAACTCCGCCAGCAGTAGCGCGCGCCGCCCGGCGGTAGCGCGCTGCAAGACTGCGTACTGATCGGCGCGGTCGGGCTGTTGGCGGCCGGCAAAATCATCCAGACGCACTTGGCAGTCGTGTATTTCGCCGAGCAGATCCTGCAGGGCCTTCAGGCGTTTTACCAGCGGCGGCACACCCGGCACCGCCCCGGCGAGCGGTTCAAGCAGGTAACGCAGGCGCTTACCGATGATGCGCGTGGCGTGTACCGAGGCATCGTCGCCGTGCGCTTCGATGGCGGCGAAGCCTTGTCTGAGTTTGTCACCGAGCGCCTGCAACTGCGTGCCGGCCACCGCCGCGAAACTTTCCTGCGTGGCAGCATCCGCCGGCGGGTTGTCCAGACGTCGCCGCAGCTTCGCCGCCAGCCGGGCAAATGCCGACTGCCACTGCGGATAGGCATGCGCACGCTCCGCCTCGTGCGCCTGTTCCAGTCTCTCGATGAGCGCATCGAGACCGGCGCGGGCATGCGCATCGCATTCTTTACGTTGCAGGCGCAGCCAGTCGATCTGCACTTCACGGTCGCGCGCGGCGTTGGTGGCGCGCGCCAGACGCCGCACACCTTTGCCCAGCTTGACACCGAGCGCGGCGCGATAGGCACGCTGGTTGGCGTTATAGCGGCGTAGCGCCACCCGGAAATCATGCAAGGCTTCATTCACGGCGCTGTCCGTGAGACGGTCGGCGCATTGCGCCGCCGTCTGCAGCAGGACGAGCAACAGATCGCGCACGGCCGTCGGCGCACGCAGCTGCAACAGATTCATACTAAACCTTGAGGCTGGCGAGTTGCGACGCGGTCAGCGACCAGACCAGACGGGCCTTGCCCGGCGTGATACCGGAATCCAGGCTCAACAGACAAGCCGAGCCTTTTTTCATGGCGATGACAGATTCATGACAGCCACACAGCAACCAGCCGACCAGCTCGCCCAAATCGGGTTCATGACCGACGATCGCCACCACCGCCACGTCACGGTGACTGCGCAGCCATGCCAGCAGTTCCTCCGGGGCGCCGCCCGGCGCCAGCGCATCGAGTTCCATGACGGTGCGCCCGACATAAATTTCGGCGACGATTTCGGCGGTCTGACGCGTGCGCAACAGCGGACTGGCAGCGAGTACATCGATAAATTCGACCTCGGACAGCAGCCCGGCCGCGGCGCGCTGCATTTTTTTTCGACCCGATTCGGTCAGCGGCCGCAGGGCCTCGGTCTGACCGGTCTGCGCGAAATCCAGCACATCCTCGGCCTTGGCATGACGGATCACCAGCAGCTGCATCGCATCCTCCTAATCAATGCGCCAAGCAGGGCGCGGTTTTGATTCCCTCGCCGACACTCTAGCATACCAACCTACCCCGCCATCACCGCAAAGTGCGGCCGATTTTCAGTTACAATTCCGCCATGGACGCACCCGATCTGAAAAATACCGACCTCTACATCAACCCGGAACTCAGCCTGCTGATGTTCAACATTCGGGTTCTGGAACAATCCAAGGACGAAGCCACGCCGCTGTTGGAACGTCTGCGCTTTCTGTGCATCGCCAGCACCAATCTTGACGAGTTCTTCGAGATCCGCGCCGCCCGCCTCAAGCAGCAGGTCAAGATCGGCGCGGGCCAGACCGGTGCCGACAACATGAGTCCAGCCGATGTACTGGCCCGCATCAGCGCCGATGCCCACAAGCTGGTCGACGAGCAATACCGCATCCTCAATGACGTGCTGATCCCGGCCATGCGCGAACAAAATATCCGCTTCGTGCGCCGCACCCACTGGAACCCGAAAACCATCGCCTGGGTGAAGCGCTACTTCAGCAATGAACTGTTACCGGTATTGAGCCCGCTCGGCCTTGATCCCGCGCACCCGTTCCCGCGCGTCCTCAACAAGAGCCTGAACTTCATCGTCTCCATGGAAGGCAAGGATGCCTTCGGCCGCGGCAGCCGCGTCGCGGTGGTGCAGGCACCACGGACACTGCCGCGCCTGATTCATCTGCCCCGCGAATATTCCAAAGGACCCCACGATTTCGTCTTCCTGTCCTCGATCATCCACGCCCACGTCGGCGAACTGTTTCCCGGCATGAAAGCCAACGGCTGTTACCAGTTCCGTCTGACCCGCGACAGCGAGCTGTTCGTCGACGAGGAGGAAATCGACGACCTGCTGCACGCCTTGGAAGGCGAACTCAGCGCCCGCAAATTCGGCGAGGCCGTGCGCCTGGAAGTGGCCGACAATTGCCCACCGGAAATGGCGCGTTTTCTGCTGAACGAATTCGACCTGGGCCCAGACGATCTGTTCCAGGTCAACGGCCCGGTGAACTTGAATCGACTGATCGCCATGCATGATCTGGTCGACCGGCCCGATCTCAAATACCCGCCCTTCATCCCCGCCCTGCCGCGCCGGCTGCGCAACGAGCCGGACCTGTTCGAGGTGATCCGCCGCGACGACGTGCTGCTGCACCATCCGTATGAATCCTTCATGCCGGTGCTGGACCTGGCGCGTCAGGCCGCCGCCGATCCCAACGTACTCGCCATCAAGCAGACCCTGTACCGCACCGGCGCCGATTCCATGCTGGTCGATGCGCTGGTCAGCGCCGCGCGGGCGGGCAAGGAAGTCACCGTCGTGATCGAGTTGCGCGCCCGCTTCGATGAAGAAGCCAACATCAATCTCGCCACCACGCTGCAAGAAGCCGGCGCGCATGTGGTGTACGGCGTGGTCAACCACAAGACCCACGCCAAGATGCTGCTGATCGTGCGCCGCGAAGGCCGCAAGCTGCGCCGCTACGTCCACCTCGGTACCGGCAACTACCATGTCGCCACCGCGCGCGTGTATACCGACTACGGCCTGATGACCTGCGATGCGGGCATCGGCGAAGATGTGCACAAACTGTTTCTGCAGCTCACCGGCCTCGGCCGCGCCAGCAAATTGCAGAAGCTGCTGCAAGCACCGTTCACGCTGCACAAGGGCTTGATGGATCTGATCAACCGCGAGATCGAGAATGCCCGCGCCGGCAAGACCGCGCGCATCATGGCCAAGATGAACGCGTTGACCGAACCGCAGATCATCGAGGCGCTCTACAAGGCATCGCAGGCCGGCGTGAAAATCGACCTGGTGGTGCGCGGCACCTGTTGTCTGCGACCCGGCTTGCCGGGCGTCTCCGAAAATATCCAGGTACGCTCCATCATCGGCCGCTTCCTAGAACATGCGCGGGTGTTTTACTTCCACGACGACGGCATACCGCAGCTCTACTGCGCCAGCGCCGACTGGATGAACCGCAATTTCTTCCGGCGCGTCGAAGCCTGCTTTCCGATCGAGGATGAAAAACTGCGCGACCGCGTGATCCGCGAATCGCTCACCTATTATCTAAGCGACAACACCCATGCCTGGGTGCTGCAACACGACGGCAGCTACAAACGCGTCAAGCCCGGCAACCAGAAACCGCGCAGCGCGCAGGCGCTGCTGTTGCAGGAGTTGGGGGGTTGAGGGGAAGCGACCTTGCCGCAGAGGCGCTCAACGGTCAACCGAAGTTGCAGACATAGTCCACCAGATCGGTGACTTCGATCTCGAAATGGCTGTTGCCGGGCACATCGAAACTCTCGCCCGCCTGGTACTCGCGCCAGCTCGTGCCATCGGCCAGCTTCACCCGGCAGCGGCCCTGGACCAGATCCATGCGCTCCGGCGCCTGCGTGCTGAAGCGGTAGACACCGGGCAGCATCACGCCCAAAGTTTTCATCTCGCCGCCGGCGGTGATGACAGTGCGGCTGGTAACCTTGCCGTCGTGATAGACGTTGGCCTTTTTCTTGACTTCGACGTTCTTGAAACTCATCGCTGTTCCTCTGTTGATTGCGCTACCGGCTCGACCACCCAGTGAGCCGATAGTATACCGGCAAGCGCCGCGGTGGTCTCTGCCACTGCAATGTGACAGAACCACAGTGCGGAACCCGGCCGCCTGTCCCCGACACAGTAAGGTCCGCTTGCGCGCCCGCCCTGCTGCATCGATTTTCATCAGTGGGTTTATTCAGCCTGAATTAAGCAAGCCGCGCTATAGTTCATCGGTATAGGTCGGCGCGATTCCACGCAGGAATACCGTCGGCGAATCTGCCAGTCCCGAGGGACGCCGCCATGAAAAATCTCCAATTCCCGTTACTGCTTACAGTCCTGGCCATGGTTTCCGGCGCTGCCGGCGCCGCACAGTGGCAGGCGCTCCCCGACACTGCGCCGGCACCCGCCGATAATCCGACCACGCCGGACAAAGTCGAACTCGGCAAGATGCTGTATTTCGATACGCGATTCTCCGCCACCGGGACCGTGTCCTGCTTTTCCTGCCACAACGTTATGGAAGGCGGCGACGATCACCGCCTGGTGTCAATCGGCGTGCACGGACAGAAGGGCGGTCGTAACTCGCCGACAGTCTACAATGCCGCTTTTCACTCCGTGCAGTTCTGGGACGGTCGCGCGCCCAGTCTTGAGGAGCAGGCCAAAGGTCCAGTGGTCAATCCCGTGGAGATGGGCATGATGGATCTGGATGCGGCGATGGGCCGGCTTCGTGCCATTACAGGTTACAAGCCCTATTTCGACAAAGCCTTCGGTGCGGGTGACAACGTCACGGTCGACAATGCCGCCAAGGCGGTCGCGGCCTACGAGCGCACGCTGATCACCCCGAACAGCGCGTATGACCGTTATGTCAAAGGCGACAAAAAGGCACTCACCGCGCAGCAGGTGCGCGGCATGCAAACGTTCGACAGCGTGGGCTGCACGAGCTGTCATTCCGGGGCGGCCTTCAATGGTCCCGCGATGGCGCCGGGACAGGGTTTCTTCATGAAGTTCCCGACCTATACCGATAATGCCTATGTCGCGAAATACCACCTCGACGCCGACCTCGGTCGCTTCGAAGCGACCAAGAAGCCCGAAGACAAACACATGTGGCGCGTGCCGACGCTGCGCAACCTGAATTACACCGCGCCATATTTCCATAACGGAGCGGTTGCGTCATTGGACGAGGCGGTCCGCGTGATGGGCAAGACCCAACTTAACAAGGCGCTGGGCGCCGCCGAGGTGAGTGACATCGTCGCGTTCCTCGGCGCATTGGACGGCGAATTCCCACAGCAGACCATGCCGCGTCTACCGGCGACACCGGCGGGATTGCTCAAGGACTGAGTGGAGAAAGCAGCCTGGATTGAGCGTAGCAAAACCCGGGCTACATAGGCTGCGTAGGGAGTTTATGCAAGCGTCACTTAATCTTTGGTGATGCATCGCGTTCAGGGCTGTGACGCGGGTTGCTGCAGCCGGCGGATCGCTCTGGTCTGCTCAGGGTTCTGGGTGGAAATCAGGATCAGTTGTTTGACAAACTCGATGATGCGCGGGTCGTCGATGTCGTTGTGGTCGGTAATCAGACGCTTGTCCACGTAAGTCAGCAGATAGGGATTGCGCCCGGCGGAAGTGGTGGTGCGTTCCAGCATCACGGCGCCGAACGGGATTTTGCTGCCCGGCGTGTCGTGCGCCCAGGCGGCGCTCGATTGGATGAACAGCCGCATACTCTCGTTGGTGCTAAGCTCCCTCACCCGGTCGGACTCCTGATCGCTCAGCGGATAGAGTCGATGGGTGACATAGGGCTGGAAGTGGCCGACGGCGGCGACGTTGGTGTCCGACTCGTCGATGGTTTCCTGTTGGCGGGTGACGGCGTTCCAGCGCGTCCGGACGCGCGTCTTCTCGAACCTTGTGGAGAGCCAGCGTCCGGCCGGAAACGCGTAGCGGGTCGCGTAATCGGCCTCCGAGGTCAGCTCCAGCACCACGGGCAACTGCGATGCGAAATAGCTGCCGCGTTCGGTCGCCATGTCGCTGAGCGGTGAGAACTGCATCGCCTCGAAGGCCGGATTGATCAGCACCACGAGATCGGCGAAGCCGGCGATGTCGCTCTGCAAGCCGGCCGGACCGACGGTCTGAACAAAGCGGTTCTCCAGCACTTGGGCGAGCGCGGTGCTGACCACGGCGCCGCCGAAGCTGTGCCCGACGACGACCAGCCGGGTGCGGCTGTGGCCCGGTTCAGTGCTTTCCTTATCCTGCTTGATGAGTTCGAGACGGCTCAACACCTCGGTGACGCCGCCGTGCCCGACTTTTTGCGCCGTGTTCTTGCGCTCCCAGAACGTCATATCTTCGAGCAGCGGCACGGTCACGGAACCGCCGCGCCAGCCGAGATAGACACCGGCCACCTCGCGCGGCGGCGTGCCGGTGAGCTTGGCGATCCGAGTCTCGGCATCGCTGAGTTGCCCCAACACCTTGCGGAAAGTCTCGATGTTGCCATCCCCAGGCGCGGCGCTGTGCTTCCAGCCGTGCACGAACACCACCATCAGCAACTCTTTCGTGCCGGCCTCACCCGCCAGCTTCCCGACCACTTCCGTGATCTGCCGGCGATCCCAAAGCTGACCCTGGTCGTCGAACTCGATGAAGCCAAGCAGGTAGCGATTGCCATTGGCATCGGGCAGTTGTTGCAGTGCGTGGGATTCACACGCCGGCGACGGTGCCGGCGTGGGACTGATGCAGATTTCCGGGTACACGGTGCGGTACTGCTGGAATGGGGCGCAGGCGGCTACTGTTAGAACTGTCAGAATGGTTGCTGCCAACTGCAAGAGTTTATTGTCCATGTCCCTTCTCCCTTGGTGCATGTGACAGCGAAGCTGTCTGATTTGTGTGACGTATTACGCGGCAGATTCGTGGTGAACATCCCAACCAGGAAATACAAGAACAGCCGGATGACACTTCAACGCCCTGGCAAGTACCTTTGCCCTCTCAACACCAAGGCTGACTCGATCATTCTCAATGGCGGAGATAGTGGACTGCGGAATACCGGTTATATCAGCGAGTTCGTTCTGACTCAACTCCTGGAGCTCACGCAGAATCCGAACCGACTCACCAACCGACACTTCTACGGTCTTTTGTGCTTTTCGATAATTTTTCATAGTTACTTCCTCCGGTAATCGTGCGGAGTCACGCTGACCACTTGGACAAACACCAAGTCACTTTCTATCCTGTAAATTACACGATACTGTAATTTGAAACGGGATGACCGGTGACCCTGCCACTCGCCCCGCAGAGATTCATCTCTAAATCCTTTGATTGTCTTGAGTCCGGTTGGGCCACTGACAAAGACGATATCCTTCCACTTCTCGTATCGCTTGAGCACATCGGTCGGCAGCGATTCAAGCTGCTTCACCATTTTCCTGCGCTCATAGATCTCCCACATGACACAAATTCTATCTATACTAATTATAGTATGTCAATCGGATCGCTTAACCAATGGAAGGGCGTGAGCACCGACCCTATGAAGCACCTCAAATACACGGCAATGCTCACATCGACCGCCCTGCTCGCGATCAACGCCGTACAGGCCGCTGATTCTCCCGTCATCGACACTCCGACTGCCTCATCGGATACGCAGTCATCGGCGACCCAGAACTACTCGTACTACTGCACCGCTCTGCATAACAACTACTCTACCTTGTGCATCAGCGGCGTCTCGAAAGAAAGCTGGCCTTGGCAGCGGGGTTTCATCGAAGCGACCGTCAACCCCGCCTGGACCAAGGCCGTGCAAGGCAGTTACCCATACCTATACAACCCCAACTGCATCGAAGATGCCGAGCGCGACTATACAAACTCGCAGACAGCAGCAAGTCGGCGAAATCGATAGCACTACTGAGGGGATCAAGCCTACTTCACCACTGAGAACGGGCTCAGGGAACGATTGAAACTATGCGGCCAGCTCGATTGATCTACCGCCCTGCTTCAATCGCGCCCCCTTGATCGCAGGTACTGACGCAATCCCTTCTTACTTCTTCATCAGCGCTTCGACGATCACCGCTTTGATGAGGAATCCAAACACGCCCAGTCCCAAGGCCCCGAACAGAATAAACCCGCCGAACTTGCCGGCGTTCGATTTCTTGGCCAGGTCATAAACGATGTAGGCCATTAGCAGCACCAGCCCGCTGATGCAGACAACCAGGGAAATATCTTCGAATTTGTCAACGTTCATGATCTATCCACCCACACACCGGCAACTCATGAAATTATATAGAAACACTGGCCTTGGGTTCGAGAATATCAGGACAAATTTATCTTCCCATACTAAACAACCACCGGCTAAAGCCGGTGGGTTTGAATTGCGGACTGAAAGTCCG
>VFSW01013927.1_pt1 | contig 11155 bp, 7 predicted proteins | sample 5358111 | NCBI WGS metagenome assembly VFSW01 (sample SAMN11554181, study PRJNA540505) | mine drainage metagenome | isolation source: sediment from site ElyBrook_90M | place: USA: Ely Copper Mine, Vershire, VT | collected 2017
CCTCGGCGTCGAAGGAGAAATCAGCCGCTACAACGGCGCCCGCCAGGTCCTGGACCGCTATCCTTCCATCAGGACCGTCGCCGAGCCGGTCGCCGATTGGATTCAGGCCCGCGCCAAAGACCGTATGACCGAAGTCCTGCGCTCGCAGCCTTCAATCGATGTGGTCTACGCCCACAACGACCCCATGGCCGTGGGCGCCTACTTGGCAGCCAAAGAACTTGGCCGGGAGAATCAGATGATCTTCGTCGGCGTTGACGGGCTGGGCGGACCCGCGGGCGGTGTAAAGAAGGTGGTCGACGGGATTCTTGCGGCCACATTCGTCTATCCGCTCTGCGTCGACAAGACCGTTGCGGTCGCATTGCAGATGCTTCGTGACCCGCGATTTTCTCCCGACAAGGAGTACAACTTGCCTCCGGTCATGGTGACGCCGGCCAACGCCGCGTCGCTTTATGCGAAGCTTACTCTCGACCGATGAGACCCATCCTATCTCCCGGGCATCTGGCGAGTGATTGTGCATCCATCCGGCTCGGTTTTGCGAGGGCGTAGCGTTTCGCTCCGCCCCCCTTCGCACTGATGGCGATCGGCCCAGTCGGCCGATCAGAAGGTAAACTTTCCGGCGATCTGCAATTCGCGGTTGTTGTTGGAAGTCGAACTGATCGTCCCAAACGTCGCCGTCCCGAGAGTTGCCGCCGGGTTGGAGAATGACGGGTGGTTCAGCGAGTTGAAAGCCTCCAGGCGGAGTTCGAACGAAGCCCGTTCTTTGATCGGAAAGAGCTTGAAGAGCGAAAAATCGACGTCGACAAGATCGGGTCCGTACAACAGATTCCGGCCCGCGTTTCCATACGTGTAAGCCGCCGGCAGAACGAAGGCCGCAGGTGAAATACAGCCCGTCAGATGCCCGTCGCCACAGTTGGCGCTCGGCGTTCCGATCAGATTCGGCCGCTGATTGCCCACGCCGGTATTGGCGTAATCGCCGGGTGCGGTGACGTTAAAGGGGAAGCCGCTCTGCGCCGTGATGATCCCATTGATCTGCCAGTTTCCCAGCACGTAGCGTTCAAACGGATTGGACGCACTCTTGAGGAACGGAATCTCATAGTTGAAGCTGCCAACAAAGCGATGGCGGACATCCCAGTTGCTGTTGCCATAGTCGCCGGCCCAGTTATACGGATTCATCGGCGCGCCGCCTCCGTTCGAGTCGGTGCTGACATCCAGATCATGCGACCACGTGTACGACAAGAGCATGGTCAGGCCATGGGTCATGTTTTGCCGCAGAACGACGTTCAGTCCGTCATAATTGGCGACTTCGTCGTTTTGAATAGTCCGGATCACGTTGAACAACTGATTCGGACGGCGCGAGGCGATCGGTCCGGGGCCGGGAAGCGGCGTGTTGTTGTAATAGCTTCGGTCCAGATGCACCATGTGAGACCCGAGATACTGCACGTCCAACGCGGCACCCTGCCACAGCGCGCGTTCGACGTCGAAGCTCCATTGGTTCATGTACGCGGTAGGAAGATTCGGATTGATCGTGAACGCGTTAGGTGGCCCGGCCTTACCCTGCGATGACGAGGGCGTCGGATTCGCGAATGATAGGGTCGGATTCGACGGAAGGGAGTTGTAAGTGTAAATTGTGCTGAAGGGTGGGTTGGTGGTCGTCAGCGTATAGTTGTTAAGTTGGTTTGGATTGTAATAGATTCCATATCCGCCGCGGAACACCCATTTATCCGTAGCGCGATAGGCGAATCCGAAGCGGGGCGCGAAGTCGCTGTGCGTGGCGTAAGTGAAGGGAATAATCTGAGGAACCGTAGCCGGAATAAACGCCGTCTGCTGCGGATTGAGGATCGTGCCATTTCCGTTGGTCGATTCCGGTACTGTGGGCAATTCGTAGCGAAGGCCAAGGCTCAAAGTCAGCCGCTGGCTTACCTGCCACTTGTCAACCACGAAAAAGCCATCCCGGTATTGAGTGCCGCCTCCGGGCACCAGCGGTCCCGGCGTGGTGACCTGAAGAGGCAGGCCGAGCATGAAATCGGCCGGGGCGTATCCGCTTATGGTGCCCGAGAAGTTGAAGAAGCCGCGGGGATTGTTGTTCGCCGTCCGCGTGGTAACCAGGTCCCGGATCTCGACTCCTGCCTGAATGCTGTGGTTTCCGTGCGTCCAGCTTAAGATGTCAGTCCCCTGCCATGTCTCATCGGTCTCATACCAGTTACTGCTGGCCATATTCTGGCCTCCGATCGACATGAAACCGGCGATAGAGATATCAGGAAGCCCCGAGTTGGCAAGGCTCGACGTGAATCCCGGTATGCCTAGATTAGTGCCGGCGTTAGCCAGGGAAGCCGTATTGAAAAAGTTGATCGAATTGATCGTTGTGCTCTGCCGGCCGAAGCGGGCGTCGTTAATCAGGCTCGGTGTCAGCACCTGGGTGTAGCCGATCACGAAGTTACGATCGGTGACGGGCTGGTTGTAACCGTTAAATGGATTAGTGTTCCCGGTTTCAAGTGGCGTGTGCTCCCATGCATAACGGAAGAACAATCGTATCTTTTCGCCGAAGTTCTGAGCGAGGCGATCCAACGTCTGGTTCGTCGTGTTGGTGTTCAGAACGCTCGCCAGGTAGTTATTGGCGATTCCGCCTGTATTCGGCAGCGGCATGTACTGAAGCGCTTTCACCGCCTGCGGCGATATGAGCGAAGTCGGAATGATGTTGCCCGGAAGCGGCGGCTGTCCGGGGGCCAGCGGATCGCGAACCACCTTGCTTGTCTCCGAGAAGTTGCCCTGCCGCATCAGTGGCGTGAGCACCGTGTCCGGTTGAGCCAGCGTCTGGGACTGCCGCAGACCCTCATAATCGACCATGAAAAACGTCTTATCTCTGCCGTTATAGAGTTTCGGAATCACCACTGGTCCCGCAAGCTCGAATCCGAACTGGTTCTGATGGTACGGCGCCTGCGGCGTCCCCGGCTTTTCGAAGTATCCCCGCGCATCAAAGTAGTCGTTGCGAAGGAACTCAAACACGCTGCCGTGGAGGCTATTCGTACCGCTTTTTGTAACCAGGTTCATCTGCAATCCGAGATAGCCTCCGTACTGCGCCTGGTAGGTGCCCGTCTGAATTTGGGCCTCCTGGATGGCATCAACCGAGGGCCGGAATGTAGTCGTCGTGATCAGGTTATTCATCAGGCTGACGCCGTCCAGCGAGACGCTGTTCTGAATCTCGCGCGTGCCGGCAGCGATGAAATCCTCACCGCCTCCTGGATTTCCCGCGGCTGACTTGAGTCCAGGCAGAACGCCCGGTGTAATCACCGCAAGCTGCAGAACATCGCGGCCATTCAACGGAAGGTCGACGGTTTGCCTGCTATTGATAATCTGGCTCAGACTCGCTTCGTCGGTAGCGATCGGAGGCGCTTCGGAAGAGACGGTAATCTCGGAGCTCACCTGGCCGACCTGCATGACGAAATCCGTGCGGACGATCTGGTTACTTTCCACCACGACGTTCGATTTCGTGAACGACTGAAATCCCGCCTGCGTGACTGTGATCTTGTAGGTGCCGATTTTGACGAATTGGAAGTTGTAAGTACCTTCCGCACTCGTCGTCGTGGTATAGGATTCCTGGGTTCCTATATTGACTGCAGTCACATTCGCACCCACGAGCGCCGCGCCCGCTGAATCGGTTACATTCCCTACCAGGGATGTAGTTGATGCCAGCTGTCCGTACGCCATAGCGACGGCCGCCAGTGCTGCCAACGCAAAAGTAAAACACCGTTTCGTCATATAGCTCCTCACCGAAAGTCTTGAGATTGTAATGAGTATATCGCAACGCTCGGGGTTGTTCCCGATTCCATGGGCCGACGTGGACCCCGGGGCCGCTGGGCCTGGCTTACGCCCGGCAGTACTGAGACTCTGCCGGCGGCTGGTATTCAACCACAAGTTGTGGCGTATCCAGCTTCTTTTGGCCGCTGACCTTTGATGTCAGGCAGCTTTCGAGTACGCCGCTGGTCAGCAGAGTACGACGGATGGAATAGGGCGCCTTTCCGCTGGCGAACATTTCCTGAATTTTCGCTACCAGGCATGCCGAATACGTCACGTTCGGATTCGGCGAAAGGAAAAACTGCGTTGACGTGACGCCGTGGCCTTTCACGCTGGCCGCGAAGTTGAAGTCCTCAACCGCGCCGTCCAGCATCAACATGGCAGCCCTGAGCCCATCGCGGTATTCGATGAGATAGGCGGCCGGATTCTTGACCAGGCTTTCGAGCACTCCCGGCGCCGCGAGGTTCTGCGTGCGCCCGTCCTTTACTGTCAGCCCCAGCGGCGTGTCGGTGCGTGAGAGGGCCGAACTCATCAGATCCTCAGACCATCGACCCTCGGCCCGGGCCTTCCAGAACGCTTCCCCGCCGAGCCATTGGACTGACTTCACTCCGGTTTCGCCACCCCGACGCCGCTCCACCATGCACTGCATCGCCTCGATCGCGTGAAAGTCCATCGGGTCGGACCCTCCGCAGCCGATCATGACCGCTTCCTCAATCTCGGAGGCCAACGGGATCTCGACGTCCGGCAGCCGCCAGGTCACCGGCAGCGAGGAACCGCCCAGCATGGGGAAGCCGAGCCTCTCCGATGCCTCAACCATCTTTTTGGCCTTGTCGAAGCTGTAGGACAGGTGCTTGTCGTTGTACACCGGCACTGCGCGCCCATCCTGCTCAAAAACCCGCACGCACTGCTCGAAGAACTCGTATCGCGGATAAAGAATCTGCCCTTTTTCATTCCGCGGATATTCGCCGTGCGCGCCCACGATCACCACGGCATCGCAAGCGATCCGGCTGCCGCCGCACCGGAGCGCCTCGGCAATGGTCGGGTAGACGCGGAACCCGAACTCGCTCGCCCGCTCCCGGCTCAGGTCGCCCTCCGGATGCTGATCTACGTAGAGTGAAACGACCTGCATATCGGCCGGATGCCAGGCGCCGTTGTGTGGGTAACCAACCAGAAAGCGGTCGCCTATATGCTGCCCGTGCGACAAATACCGGTAGATCGTTGTGATCACCGCAATGCGCTTCTTCCCCCCGCTCTGCGCCTGTGTCAGCGCCGGAGCCAGCGCCGCCGCCTCGAGAAACTGCCGCCTTGTCATCATCTGCGTCTCAGCTCCTCCAGAACGTTGAGGCTGCCGGAGCCTCGTATCGCACATCCAACCACGGCGTTTCGATCCGCTTCTGGTCCCGGTACAGGCTTTCGACGCCCGCCGCCGTCAGCCCCGTCGTCAGCATAGTCCTCTCCACTGGGTAGGGCGCCTTGCCGCTCAGAAACATCGTCTCCATGTGATGCACCAGCGGGCTGAAGAAATCCGCCAGCGTGGTGCGCCCGTCCGGCATCGGCAGGTACATCTGCACCGAAAGCGGTTCGCTGCGCCCGGCTAACTGCGCGGCGAAGTTGAAGTCCCGCACCAGGCCGTTCATTAGCATCATCGTGCACCGCACGCCGTCGCGATGCTCATAGTGGTACGCCACCGGGTCCTTCACCAGCGCGCGCATCTGATCCAGAGTGGGAAAGATGTCGTTGAATCCCGGCCGCGCCGGCGTCAACGTATGGCTCCGGCACAGCGCCGCGTCCATCAACTTCTTCGACCAGACTCCTTCGACCACCGCGTCCCAGAAATTGTCGCCGCGGTAAGCCTGAATCCACTTGACGCCCGTCTCGCCACCCTTCCGCCGCTCCACCATCGCCTGGATCGTCTCCAGGCCATGAAAGTCGTAGCTGTCCACGCCGCCGTAGCAGATGCACAGCGCTTCCTGCACCTCGGCCCCCGCCGGCATGTCGATCGACGGAATTCTCCAGGTCACCGGAAGGCTCGACCCGGCCATGAATTCAAACCCCATTTTCCGCGCCGTGTCTCTCATTCGCTTTGCCCATTCCCAGTTCCACGACAAATGCTTGTCGTTGAATACGGGCACCGTCTTCTTGCTGGCGCGGAAAACCTCCACCACCTTTTCGAAATACTGGTACCGGGGATATTCCGTCTGGCCCAGTTCATTCTTCGGGTAGTCGCCGTGCTCGCCGACGATCACCACCCCGTCCACGGCCAGCTTGTCGCCGCCCAGCGTCAGCGCGTCCTCAACCGTCGGATAGAGCTTCATCGCCGGGTGCCGCAGCAGCCGCTCGCGGCTCAGGTCCAGCGGGCTCACCTGGTCCACATAGAGCGCCACCAGGTCCATCGGTGGCACGTGATAGCTGCCTTCCCACCCGTATCCATCCAGAAACCGGTCGACAATATGTTGGGCGTGATACATCTTCCGATAGACGTTCACGATGGCTGCCAGGCGCGGCCGGCGATCAGGTGTGTTCATTTCACGTTTGCCGAAACGCTATTATAATGCGAAACGTGCTCCACTTATTTCGATTTTTGGCGGTTTCAGTCTTTTCCGCTCAATTCTTGGCTGCTCAATCCCCTTCCACGATCTCGGAAAGGGCTCGTTTGCTGCATTTCCACAGTCTCGTCTTTGACGGCCACGTCCACGCCGTCGACCGCGAGTTCTACCACGGCGGCGATATCGGCACCCTGAAAACGGATGGTCAGTTTGACCTTCCGCGAAGTGTCGAAGGGGGCCTCGGCGCCCTGTTTTTCACCATTTTCGTTACCGAAGACTACTACCCGCCTCGCCTAGAAACCAAGCAGGCGCTCCGCATGCTGGACTGCGCCATCCAGCAGATCCAGCGCAACCCCGCCCGCATTGCCATCGCCCTCGACGGCGCCGATGTCGAGCGCATCCACCGCGCCGGTAAGATCGCCGCCGTTCTCGACATCGAGGGCAGTTTCGATCTGGATGGCGACTTGGGTGTTCTACGCCAATTTCATCGCCTCGGCCTGCGATCGATGCAACTCTCCGCCCACAACCGCAACAACAACTACGCCGATTCCTGCTGCTCGCCTCCCCGCTCCCACGGCCTCAGCCCGCACGGCGTCGAAGTCATCCGGGAGATGAATCGGCTCGGCATAGTCATCAACGTCTCCCATGCCTCCGACGACGCCATCTCCCAGGCCATCGACGCGAGCTCGGAGCCCATCGTGGCCACACATAACGGAATGCGCTCGGTCAACGACATCCCGCGGAACATGCCCGACTGGCTGATCAAGAAGCTCGCCTCCAAAGGCGGCCTCATCGGCTTTCAGATCGGAAACGAGTTTCACAACCGCAAGCTGTTCGACTACCGCACCGCCCACGAGGGCAAGGCCTTCTGGGACACCTCTGCCGTCCATGACCGCGAATCCGGCATGTCTATCGAGGACATCGACCGCATGGTGGCGCCGCGTTTCCCCATGCCCGGCTTCCCGGCTCCCGACTCGCTCAAGCTGACCGTCGCCGGTTGGGTTGCCGTCGTCGATCGCGCCATACAACTCGTCGGTGAGGACCACGTCAGCCTCGGCAGCGACTTTGACGGCGGTCCGACGCTGCCGCTCGGCATGCGCGATATCCGCGACCTGCCCATGATCACTCAGGCCATGCTCGATCGCGGCTACTCCGACGAGCGCATCCGCAAATTTCTCGGCGGCAATCTGCTCCGGGTCTTCTCTCAGGTGACGGCCCGGCGCCAATAAGCCCGCCTCAGCGCTCGTCGCGCCGCCGCGGTGTGACTGCGTCCCAGCGCGCGTCCGAAGTGCTCTTGTAATTCTTCGGGAGGCTTTTCCAGTCCGGCCTCGTGATGCCGTTCAGGTCGTACACCACACGGCCGTCCCGCAGCGTCAGTTCGCAGATCAGCTTCCGCGTCCCGTCCATCCGGGCTCCGTACATGTCCGTGAATCCGAACTTGCCCTCTTCCACGCGAAGCACCGCTACGTCGGCCGGCGCACCTGTCGACAGGTTCCCCAGCTCGTCGTGATGGATCTCATGCGCCGGGTGCCAGGTCGATTTCGCCACCACATCGTCGAGGGAAAGTCCCATAGCGAGGAACTTGCTCATGACATTCAGCATGTCCTTCATGCCGGCGTTCATGCTGGTAACGTGCAGGTCGGTCGAGATCGAATCCGGCAGGAAGCCCTGCTCGATAAACGGCACCGCGATGCGCCACGCAAAGCTTCCTCCGCCGTGCCCGACGTCGAAGATGACCCCGCGCTTCCGGCCCTCGATCATGCCCGGATTCACCCGGCCGTCGTCGGTCAGCTCGTGCCGTATCCCCGAGTAGCAGTGCGTGTAAATGTCCCCTGGCCGCAGTTTCTTTGTCACCAGATCGCTCACCGGCCGCTCCGGCCAGTCCGTGCCGAAATCCACCATCACCGGAATGTTGGCCATGTTTCCCGCTTGCACCGCGTGCTCCACCGGTGTCCACTCCGGCCCGGTATAGTGCGCCGTCTTGAAGCCGATGATCAGACCCTTATGCCGTAGCGCCATGTCGGCCGCCGACCGCGGCTCCATGTCCAGCAGATTGTCTTCGTAAGGCTCACCCCTCATGCCGGCGCCGACAATATTCAGAAACGCAAGAACCCGCGTCTTGGACCGGTCGATGATGCGCTGTTTGAAGTCCTCGAAGCTCCTCCAGCCGGACGAGCCGGCGTCGGCCACCGTCGTTACGCCGGCCCGGAACGTAAAGCCGTCCGGCGGCACGCTGTTGTCCCCGGCGTACGAGTTGCGCTCGCCGGTGCCCGTGTAGACGTGGACGTGAATATCCACCAGTCCCGGTGTCACGTAGAGTCCGCCGACGTTGACCGTCTTCAGCGCCTTCGAAGCATCGATGTGTTCGGCGACCTCGGCGATCTTCCCGTTGGCAATCGCCACATCGCGCACCGCGCTGATGCCGTTCTTCGCGTCGATCACGTGCCCGCCCTGCAGCAGCAGGTCATACTGCTGCGCCTCCGCCATCCCGGAGCCGGCCACGAGAACCATCATCCACCGCCAATATTTGAGTTTTGTCATGTTCCGTTTCACCGCGATAAGTCGATAACCGCGTACATTTTGAGTTCTGCCAACGTAAATTCTGTCGCGTTGCGGTCCAGCGTGTAATCGAGAACCTTGGATCCCGGCAGCCCGGAATCGAGCAGCGCCGCCTTCCGGTAGCGCCCCAGCACGCGGACCCGGAGTCCGGCCACCGGCCGCTTGGCTCCGGCATAATTCAGCAGATGGAGTCGGGCCCGTTTGCCGTCGCTTTCCAGCCGCGCGATCACCACTTCGCTCCCATAAATCCGGACGAGCCGCTTGGCATCGCTCAGTTCCTGCCGGATCTTATGCGCCATCATATCCGGATTGTCCGCCTCGGACTCAGGAAACTCGGGCGAACCGATCTTCACGTTCAGATCGAGCTGCGGATCGGGCGCCTGCACCAGCCGGAACAAGAGATTTCTGCGAACCAGCAGGTTCATCACTTCGCCCGACTTCGCCGATCCATCATCCAGGTACCCGATATTGGCTGCGGCCGGGAGGTTTTCATCCGGCACACTGCCCAGAAACGCCAGCATCTCCCCGAGCGGCGCGAGTCCGTCCGCATTGGTGTGAATCTCGCCCCGCGCTCCGTAGGCGAAGGCCTCCGCGGCCGCCAGCGCCGCCGCCTTACCTGGCGCGTCATAGACAAACCGCGCCCCGGGCTGCCGCAGAATTCGCCATCCGTTGCTGTCCACCCACGGTGCGGTCGAAGCTGACGCCTCGTCCATCCGGTAATTCACCGCGGGCGTGGCCAGCTTGACGCCCGGTTGACCTGTAGGCGCTTTCACGTCCATCCCCGATACGCCGCGCCACGACGGAATATGCTCGGCCGGCACCTCGATACTGGTGATTCGCGCCTCACGCAACGCCGGCGCGGTCTCCGGTCCGCCCTCCCAATACAGGGACGGCAAAACAACCGCGAGCACCAGGATCATCACAGCTCGACTGCCTTCAGCTTGATCTTCTCAATGTCATATTCACCCAGACCGAGGCCGGCGGCGTACTCGATGTGACCAGGTTCCCGAATGAAAATATTGTGCTGCGGATCCAGTTGACTACTCCTCCACAAATGTTGCTTCGACCGGTCCCACAACGACGGCGCCCCTTCCTGTTTTCGCTTCGCCTCGATCACTTCGAGCAGCATCCGGTCCATCGCCACCGGATCGGTTCCGAACTGCATCATCTTCGGATAAAAGCGGTACTTTTTATCGCGATTGAACGGGCCTCCATGCCAAACGCCACGCAGGCCATCCATCACGCTCAGCACCGTTCTCGACCGCAGCGGCTCCACCGAAGCCAGTGTTCCGATGAACGAATACGTATTGGTCTTCTCAAACCGGTGCGAGCGCGCTACGTTCGAAAAGTCCCCGTAGGCGATGTTCTTCAAACAGCCGGTGACGCCCGCCGCCTGGTGCTCTTTCATGTTCGGCACGTTGATAATCTTTGTGAAGCGCTCCGACACCATCCGCACCAGGTTCGAGCGGGTGTCGTCCTCGCCGAAGAAATCCACCTCGACGTAGGTGTAAGGATCGTAGCCGATGATCGCGCCCCGCTGTCCTTCCACCCCGGTCACGTTCACTTTCGCAGGAACGTACTTGCCGTAGTTCACCGTCTCCATCTGGTCCGGGAATCGCTCGTAGATGGTGATCCTCTCCGGCGCCACGCCGACGCCCATCACGTTTTCCACGATGCCCGCGACAACTTCCGGGCTCGACATGATCCGCGGTGCGCCCGAGCAGTTCACCTTGATTCCGACCACATCGTCCGGCGACAGGAACTTCGCCCACGCGTCCCGGGCGTCGCGCTCCCCGGTTAGCTCCCTCATCCCAGCGGCCAGCATTTCCTTCACTCGCGCCGGGTTCGCCGTATCGGTATCGACGTCCAGCGCGCCCTCCGAGTGCACCCGCGCCACCTGCCCCCGATATGGCCCGGGCATGCCGTGTCCCGGCACCGCCTCATACTTGCTGACAATTCGATATGCGGGAACCTTCGGCTCGTTGCCAAGCAGAGGAGTTGCCGCGACAAGAGAAAGAAAGCCGCGTCGATCCATGGATGAAAACATGATGATATACCAACCTGTGCGGGACCCTCGTCCGATTCACTCGTCCGGCGCCTCGCCGCGGCGCACTCCGCCGCGTATGCCTCTGCAGAACCGGTGGCCGACGGGCTCACTTGGTTACAGCGTGCCGGGAAATGTAATCCTCCATTTCAAGATCCGGCCCGATGTAGTGAAACTCCTCCGCCGCCTCCAGCCCGTGCTTCTTTCCGATCGC
>VFSW01013928.1_pt1 | contig 11155 bp, 13 predicted proteins | sample 5358111 | NCBI WGS metagenome assembly VFSW01 (sample SAMN11554181, study PRJNA540505) | mine drainage metagenome | isolation source: sediment from site ElyBrook_90M | place: USA: Ely Copper Mine, Vershire, VT | collected 2017
CGTCGTGGGCCACCGGGGCGGAAGAGGGGAGGGGTGGCCGGCCGAGAACACGATGGAGGCGTTCGAGCGGGCGCGCGCGCAAGGAGCGAAGGCGATTGAGCTCGACGTGCGGGCGTGCGCGAGCGGGCAAATCGTCGTCTTTCACGATGCGACGCTAGCGAGAATGACGAAAGGGCGGGATCCGCGGCGCGTGCAGGATCTGTCGTCGGCGGAGCTCTGCGGGGTCGACCTCGAAGGGGCGCGCGTCCCCCTCCTCTCCGAAGTGCTGGCGTGGGCGCGCGAGAATGGGGCCGCGGTGAACGTCGAGCTGAAGCACGACGTGCCTAGCCGCCTGGCGCTCGCGCGATAGACGGCGCGCGTGGTGGAGGAGGCGGGCGCCGACGTTCTCTTTTCGTCGTTCGACCCTGTCGTCCTCGCGATGGTGGGCGCACTGGCGCCGACGTTCCCGCGCGCGCTGCTCGTTCACGGGGACCAGGGGAGGTGGGCCGACGCTTTGCAAGAGGCCGCCCGCCCTCCCCTGGTCACTGGGCTGCACCTCGAGCGGACGCAGGCGTGGGCCGGCGCTCTCCGGCGCTATCTCCGGCGAGGGTTGCGGGTCGGCGTGTGGACGGTGAACGACCCAAGCGAGGCCAGGGCGCTCGTGAAAAACGGGGTGGCGCTGATTATCACGGACCGGCCGGGCGATGTGCTGAGGGCGCTGGAGTTCGAGGTCGCCCCCGCAGCCACGTCGCGCCCGTAGAACGCCGTCGTCGAGGTCACCGCCCCTCGCAATCGACGACGGGCGCCTCCCTCAGCCCCGCCTGAGGCGGTTGCTCGAAGACGCCCGCAGGCAGCGGCGGATTCCATTTCACCTCCGTATACGAGAACCGCACGTCCGCGTCGGCGGGGATCTCCAAATGAATCCTGCGCGGGATCTCCGCGTCGCAGACCGGGCCGCTCGGCGGGATGGGCGGGTCGATGCGATCGGGATCGACGCGCGGGCCGGCCGTCGGGGCGGACGCCTGGTCGCTGAGCTCCGCGTGGTAAAGGACGTAGCCCTGCTGGACCACGCGGACGTCGAGCACGCGGACGCGCTGCTCCGTCCACGGCTTGCCCCAATCCTCGGAGCGCGGGGCGAGGCGAATCTCCTCGTGCGACTCGTTGTGGCCCGCGATCGAGACGACCCAGTAGCCGTGGTCGTCCCATGCGAGCATGGTCTCCGCGGGGATGTGGCGAAGGACGGGCGCTTCCCCTTGGAGAAGATCGACGAGGACGTATCCGGGGACAGGAAGCGTCGTCAGGCGCGCGATGTTGCAGGCCGTGGCGGGGCCGAAGTAAAAGGTCTTGTCGCGGGTGTCGGCGAGGGCGAATCGCTTCCCGTCGCTCGTCAACGTCGCCAAGTTCAGGCCGAACGGGGTGAAGACATCCATGCGCAAGCTCGCCGGGCGTGCGGCGAACAGCATGAGGTCGGCCCGGACGCGGCCGTGGCTGCCGAAATGGTCGATCTTGGCCGCCGCCTGGAGGGCGGGGGCGCATGCGTAGGTCGCGCGCATCCTCGCGATGGCGTCGTCCGCGGGCGGGGGCGAGGAAGCCGGAGCGGCCACGTGGACCGCGCAGCCGGTGAGCGCGGCGAGAGGGAGCAGGGCGGGGGCGACCGCGACGATTCTCGACGGAGGCATCGGGCCGAGACGGTACGCTACTCCCCGCGCCGCAGCACGCGCGCTCCGGGCACCTTGGCGGGGACGAGTGCGCTTGCGTGCACCGTATAAAGCTCGGTGTAGCCGCACGACCGGCAGACGTAGGCTTCGAGCTTGCCGAGCTCGTCGTCCTTCCAGTCGTAATGGCGGACGTGAAGAGCGAGGGGCCGGACGGCGTCGCGGTCGTCGCGGTCGGCGATTTGGGGCACGAAGAGGACTTCGCCGTGGCCGCATTTGGGGCATTGGTGGGAGGAGCGCATGGGCGGCAGGATCAACATAGCGCTTCGCGGTCACCGCCGAGCGAGGCCGCGCGCGACCGCTTCGGCGATGCCCTGGTCGATGACGGCGACGGCGTCGCGCCGCACGCCCAGCGCGGGCATCTCGTCGGCGCGCACCCAGCGTGCGTCGGCGGCGTCGTCGCCCGCGCGAACGGGGGTCGGCGCCAGTGGCACGGCCAGGTACTCGTGCACGAGGAACGCGAAACCCTCGCGTGCGATCTCCACCCGGCACAGCTCGCCCACGACGCGCACGTCGAGGCCCGTCTCCTCGCGGACTTCGCGCGTGACGGCTTCCTCGAACGACTCGTCCGGCTCGAGCCGCCCTCCGGGGAGCGTCCACGACCCGACCGACGGCGGACGCCCGCGCTGGACGAGGAGCACGCGAGCCGTCGAGTCGACGACGACCGCGCCCACGGCGGGCACTAGCGTTGCCCGCGGCTCGGCTTGCGAGAACGGCATCCTTCGTCGATAGCAAAGGCGAGCTCGAGGCTCTCGCTTGCCGAGAAATCGAGGCTCCGGGCGAGCTCGGCGCCACGAGGCCACGAGCGCAACGCGATCAGCCTCAACCGGGACGCGGCAGGCCGCGAACGGCGGAATCGCGTTGACGTGCGCGCGCTCCGTCGACTACGTCCCCTGCTGCGATGCGTGGTCTCTATGCGATCGTCGACATCGCCACGCTGGCGGCCCGGCACGTCGACCCTATCGCTTTTGCCGAGGCAGTTCTCCAGGCGGGTCCGGCAGCGCTGCAGCTGCGCGCCAAAGAGCTCTCGTCCGTCGACACGCTCGCGCTCTTGCGGCAGCTCGCGCCGATGTGCCACCGCGCGCACGTCCCGCTCGTCGCGAACGACCGGCCGGACCTCGCGCTCCTCGCCGGGTGCGACATGTTCCACCTCGGCCAGGAGGACATGCCTGTCGAGCGCGCGCGACTCGTCGCCCCCGGCCTCGGCTTCGGCGTTTCCACCCATACGCTCGCGCAACTCGAGGCGGCGCTCGCGTTCCGTCCCGCTTACGTGGCGTACGGCCCCGTCTTCGACACCGCGTCCAAACCCCATCCCGACGTCGTCGTCGGCATCGAAGGTCTCGTGGCCGCGCACGCCCGCGCAGCAGCCGCCGGGGTGCCGCTCGTCGCCATCGGGGGAATCAACCTCGAGCGGGTGCGCACCGTGGCGGGCCGCGCGGACGCCGTGGCGGTCATCGCAGCTCTGCTTCCTCCGATGGTTTTGCGCGACGGCGTCATGACCGTAGGAGACTGGCTAGGCGCGGTGACGGCCCGCGCCTCGGCGCTGGACGCCGCGATCGCGCCGACGTTGGCGGTGGTCGGGGCCTCGCGGTGACGCTGGTCGTCGACCTCTTGGTGATCGCCGGGGGCGTCGTCTTGGGGCGGTGGATCGCGCGCTCGATCCGAGCCCGGAAGCGCGCGAGCATCTCCGCGGAGTCCCCGCAGCTCGAGGAACCTCCGGCGTCGCGCGACCCGCTGCGCGGGTTTCCCTGCAAGCTCGGAGACGTCATCCTGCGAGCGGCGGAGCACGACGAGGCGTGGCTCGCGGGCGCGCTGGTGTTCGCGGAAGAAGCGCCCGTCGCGGCGCTCTTCGTTGCGCCCGAGGCGGGGGGAGATCGCGCCTTGTTCGTGCGCCCTGGCGGTGGCTCGGCCGTCATGTGGCTGGCGCCGCTCCCCGCGGGCTCGATTGGATCTCGACCACGCTCTGGCGAAGCCCGAGACGGGCCGTCCGCGAAGACCCAGGAGCCGCCGCATACTCTGGAGCTCGCGGGCACGCGATTCGAGCGCACGAGAAGGCTGCCGATGCACGTGTCGCGCGTGGGAACGGGCGCGCCCGAAGTGGGCAAAGAGGCTATCGTGTTCGAGTACGCCGGAGCCGTCTCGGAGCGGGTGATCGTCGTGGCGGGCACCGAGCAAGCGCTGTCGTGGAGAGGGGTGCTCCTTTCGGAAGGAGAGTACGAGGTCCTGCCCGGCGCAGAGGCGAGCGGCGAGGGAAGCTCCTGATGGGGAGCGCTATGCGCTCCGCATTCGGATCAGCATTGCTTCCACGGCCAGCTGAGCGGCGGCGTTCGCGTCGAGGCTCCGCAACGCGGTCATGGCAACGTCGTGGCGCTTGGCCGCGACCTCCGCGCGCGCCCCCGGCTCCGCGACCGTCTCGCGCGCCTGGTCCGCGAGCGCCGCGGCGAGGGCTTCGACTTGGCGGTAGAGCGCGGCCCTGTCGATCCTCTTTGCCTCCTCGGCGACGTCGAGCGAGCTCCCGGTGTCCAGCGCGTCGACCGCGGCGAGTATACGATGTGTCGTTCCTTCGCGCTCCGCGCGTGCTTCGGGATCGCTCAGCGCGATCGCCGCGCCGATGCTCCCTCCTGCGAGGCGTGCAAGCCCCTCACCGCCGGCGACGCCGCGATCCGCCAGGAGCCGAGCGATCACCTCGTCCGGAAGCGGGGCGAACCGAACACGCTGCGTCCGCGAGCGGATCGTGGCAAGGAGGCTGTCGGATGCCGAGGACAGGAGCACGAAGTGCGTCCGCGGTCCTGGTTCTTCGAGGGTCTTGAGGAGCGCGTTCGCGGCCCCGACGCTGAGCTCCTCGGCGCGACGAACGAGGAAAACCTTCGCCCGGCCTTCGAGCGGCGGGAACGCCGCGCGCGCGAGCACCAGCGTACGCACCTGGTCGATGCTGATGTCCTGCGTTTCGGGCGATCGCCTCCCGATGCTCGCCGGGTCGTAGAGCCCCCGCTCGAGGACGGTCACGTCCGGGTGAATGGGGCGCGACTCGCCCGCGCGCGGGACCGCGCGAACGCAAGCGCTACAGACGCCGCACGCCCGCGCCGTTCCCTCGAGCCGCCGCTCGCAGACGAGCGCCTGCGCCAGGCCGAAAGCCGTCCGCTCCTTTCCGACGCCCTCCGGCCCATCGAAGAGATACGCGTGATGCACCCGACTCCTGCCGAGGGCGCGCTCGAGGGTCTCGACGGCGGTGGGCTGGCCGAGGACGGTCGTGAGGAGGGGTGGCGCCACGGCACCGGTCTACACGGGATGGGCGGCCGCCGAAAGGGACCGTCACCCGAGCTTGGTCGCGAGCGTGCTGGGGTCGAGGGGGGCAGCTCGAGGCGAGCGCGTTCCGCGTACGAAGATCGTCATCCGCTCGACGCGCACGTCCTGCTCTCCCGCCAGATCGTGCCAACGTTCCTCGAGCTCGTCGCGCAAGAGGTACGCGTAGCCGCTCGGGGTCATCACGCTCGGGTCCATGAAGTAGAGGTGCTCGGGATCGTGGCCGACGAAAATGACGTAGTGGCCTGCGTCCCAGACCTCCTCGTACGGAGCGTCCACGTCCCTCCACGCCTGAAGGTCGACCACGGGGGGCTCGCCCGCTTCGAGCGCGCGCTCGAGCTCAGCGACCGTCACGTCTCCCGTTCGGTAGGTGGCCTCCAGCCCCGCGACCTCCCGCAAGTACGACACGATGGGCTCGGGCTCGGTCCCCCGCGCCTCGGTCGTCCCGAGGGCGGAATAGAGATCGCGCTCGGTGAAGCGCTCGTAAGCGTCGGATCGCCAGAAGCGCAACACGGCAAGGGCGGCCGCGGGGCCACAGCTGTATCCGGTCGTCTGCTTGACGGACGGCACGCACACCGCGTTCGCGGGCAGGAGCAGCGCAGGCTGGCTACGATGGTCGCAATGGGTCACGTTCCCTCAAAGACGCGGAAGAAGGTCGAGTGGCTGCTCCGCCGCGCGGAAGGAGCGCTCTTGCCCGACGGGCTCCTTGCCCGCGAGGGAGCGCACCTCGATCCGGGAGATGCGCGACGAAGGCTCTCGGAGATGGCCGACGATGTCGCCGCCGTGGGCGCCCAGCAGCGCCTCGCCGAGCTCGCACGCGCCATCGACCACGCTGGAGATCGCCCGGAATACCTCGTGCGATACGGCGTCGCGGGTGTCACGCGCTTCCGCGCGGGGCCGGCAACCATCATCTACTGTATGGCCGTAGAGACTTTCCCCCACCACATCAACAACGTCTACCTCGTTCGCGATGGCTGCGAGGGCGCGCAAACCCTCCTTTTCGACTGCGGCTCGGGGCGCCCCACTTCGCAGCGCGACCTCGCGCTCGGCTTCGCGATCGTGCGTCAGGTCTTCGATGAGGACGTTGCCATGGCCGGAGTCGACTGCTGCGTCGTCTCCCACGCCCACTACGACCATTTCGGCGGAGCGAACCTCGTCAAGGCCGAGACGCGCGCGACCCTCGCGGTCCACGAGCTCGACGCGCGCGTCCTCTCTTGTTTCGACGAGCGAATCGTCGTCGCAGCGAAGGACAACGACGTCTTCTGGCGCCGCGCGGGCGTCCCCGAGGCCGAGCGGGCGAGCTTGCTCGAGCTCTACCTCTCCGCCAAGACCGTCTTCCGCCCCCAGGAGGTCGACCGCATCCTTCGCGACGGAGACTCCCTCGGGCCCGGCATCCGCGTCCACCACGTCCCCGGGCATTGCCCCGGCCTCGTCTGCTTGCAAGTTCACGGCGTGCTCCTGACGAGCGATCACGTCCTCTCGCGTACCACGCCGCACCAATTTCCGCAGGCCATCACCCCGTTTGCCGGGTTGGAGCATTATTTCCACAGTCTCGCAAAGGTCCGCGGGCTCGAGGGCATCGACCTCGCCCTCGGCGGACACGAAGACCCCATCCTGAACGTCCGCACACGCATCGACGAAATCGTCGTCTTCCATCGCGAGCGCCTGAGCAAAGTGCTCGGCCTTTTCACGTCGCCTCGCACCATTCGGCAAGTCACGCTCGACCTCTTCGGCGACCAAGAGGGCTACGGGCGGATCCTGGCGCTGGACGAGGCCGGCGCGCACGTCGAGTACCTCCACGAGCTCGGGCAGCTCCGGATCGCGAACCTCGACGACGTCGCCCGCTCGCGCGATCCGGTCATCGAGTACGTGCGGCGGTGAAAGGCCCCCGACCGATCTCGTACCCGCCCTTACGAAGGCTTTCGTGCGACGTTGCTGCGCTCGATGGCGAGTGATCGAAGAGCCACACGGGCGGGGGCGAGAACCGCTCTCGCTTCGCCGGCTGCGTACGATTTTTCGCATCCGGTCGAATTGTCTCACCGCACAAGTCATGGTTACTTGTGTGCAGGGAAGGCGTGGGACGGTAAAGAGCCGACAATGGCCACGACGCCATCTTCAGCACGGGAGCCCCACTCGTCCGCGGGTCGGCAGGGAGGCGCGCCCAGCTCGGGTCATGTGCCGAGCGCAGGCTGGTCCCCTTTGGCCCACGCCCACGCCCACGCGCTTGACGCCGGCACGCTCGCCGTTTCCAGCTCGTGGGTGCGCAACTGGGCCTCGCAGGACTGGCTCATGGTCACGTATTTCGTGGCCATCCTCGCGGCGCTCTGCCTCGGGGGAGGCCCCAACCGCAGCGCGTGCATCCTCCGCGTCGCGCTCGATCTCGGGGCCTTCCTCTTCGTCCTCGCGCTCGTCCGCGGTTCGGTCCTCCGCTTCACGGCGGGGGCGACCGCGCTGCTCTACAGGACCGCCGTCATCGCCGCCCTCCTGAGCTCCTTCTTCCAGCTTCGCGAGATCCTCCCCGCCGTGGCCCCCTGGTCCGTCGACGGGCGCATCTACGCGCTCGACCTGCGCGTCTTCGGCGTCGAGCCGAGCGTGGCGCTCGACCGCTTCGTGACACGGGCGACGACCGAATGGTTCGCCTTCTTCTATTTCCTCTACTTTCTCATCCTCAGCGTGCACATCCTGCCGATGGTGTATTGGAATCGCGACACGCGGCTCCTCGGGCGGTTCGCCACGGGCACCCTGCTCATGTTCCTCTCGGCACATCTGCTCTACATGCTCGTGCCGGGGTACGGGCCCTACTGGTTTCTGAAGGATGCTTTTCGGCACGAGCTCGACGGCGGCCCCTTCTGGCACCTCGTGCGGGAGACGGTCGACGCCGGGGGCGCCCAGAAGGACATCTTCCCCAGCCTCCACACCGCCGCTCCGACGTTCCTCGCCCTCTTCAGCTTTCGTCACCGCAAGCTCTTCCCCTACAAGTACTCGTGGCCCGTGGTCGCGTTCTTCGCGTTGCAGATCATCCTGGCGACGCTGTTCCTTCGCTGGCACTACCTCCTCGATGTGGTGGCCGGGCTCGGCCTGGCGGCCGCCGCGTCGTTCCTGGGCCAGCGGATCGCCGACTGGGAGTTCGCGAAGCGCGAGCGCCTGGGGCTTCAGCCCGCGTGGTCGGAGTTGCCGTGGTGGAGTGGCTCCCGCGGCTCGTGCGGCTCCAGGGACGGCTGAGGAGCGCACAATGTCCAATGTTGGATTCGAAATCATCGGTACGGGCCACTACGTGCCGGGGCGCCCGGTCCAGAACGCCGACCTCGCGCGCGTGATGGACACGAGCGAGGAGTGGATCTTCAAGCGGTCGGGGATCCGCCAGCGGTATTTCACGCCCGAGGGCATCGGCTGCAGCGACCTGGCGGTGGAGGCGAGCAAGAGGGCGATCGAGGCAGCGCGGATCGCGCCGAGCGAGATCGACTACGTCGTCTTCTCGACGATGACGCCGGACTACGTGTTCCCGGGGTCCGGTGCGCTGCTCGCGCACAAGCTCGGGCTCGACGGCACCCCCGCGCTCGACATCCGCCAGCAGTGCGCCGCGATGCTCTTCGGCCTCCAGATCATCGACGGGCTCGTGAAGACCGGAGCCGCGCGGACCATCCTCTTCGTCGGCGCCGAGGCGCACGCCGGGTTCATGCCCTGGGATGACTGGGAAGCGCTCGACCCCGCCTCGGGCCGCACGGTCACCCCGGAGCAGCGCGAGCGCGCGAGCAAGCATCGCGCCCTCGCCATCCTCTTCGGCGACGGCGCAGGCGCGCTCGTATTCCGCGCGACCGACCGCCCCGACGCGGGCCTTCGCGCGATGAAGCTCTACACGGACGGCGGTGCCGCCAAGCTCCTCTATGTCGACGGGGGCGGCTTTCGCAGGCGCCCGTACTGGAGGCACACCGACTATGACGAGCAGACGTACATCCCTACGATGGACGGCCGGGAGCTCTTCAAGTTCGCCGTGACCCGGCTCCCGCAGACGGCGCGCGAGCTCTGCGCCGAGACGAAGACGACGGTGAACGATATCGACTGGTTTCTTGCGCACCAGGCGAACGCCCGCATCAACGAGTACGTGCGCGAGCAGCTCGGCGTGCCGCCCGCCAAGCTGCCGTCGAACATCGAACGCTTCGGCAACACGAGCGCCGGCACGCTGCCCATCCTCATCGACGAACAGATGCGCGCCGGCGCCCTGAAGCACGGCGACCTCTGCATGATCCTGGCGCTCGGGGCCGGAGTCCACTGGGGCTGCGCGCTCGTTCGCTGGTGAGCGCGTGCTACGGTAGCGGCATGACGCGTCGGCACGGAAAGGTCGTGGGCGCGAGTGCGCTGATGGCCCTGGGCGCCGTCGCGCTCTCGGGGAACGCGAGAGCGTCCGTGTCGGTGGCGGAGACCTGGGAAGCGCTCCTCCACGACTCTTCGGCGGTCGCGGTGGTGACGGCGCTCGACAGCCACGCCGTCTGGGAGGGAGGCCGGATCTACACCTACACGCACGTGCACGTGGATCGCTCCGTCGCGGGAGAGCTGCCCGCGGGGGCGGAGACGTACGTTCGCACGATGGGCGGCGAAGTCGGCGACATCGGGCAGCGGGTCGAAGGCGAGGCCGTGCTCCCGGTGGGGTCGTCGTCGCTCGTGTTCGCCCACCGAGGGCCGCCCGGCGCGTACGTGGTCACGGCTCGCGCGCAAGGACAGTTCCCGGTGGAAGCACCCGCGACGAGCGGCGTGCCCCTGCGCCTGGTGCGTGGCCCGTCCGTGGGAGCGCTCGTCCGTCCGCTATCCGCCGGAGCGACGTCGGCTCCGCGCTTCGTCGTCGAGGTCGTTCCCGGCAGGCTGGTCGACGACGTGGCCAAAGACGTGATCGCCGACTGGCCGCGACTCCACGCACCGGTGCCGTGACGCCAACAGGCACCGCCGCGCCCGCGCGGTCCACCGCCCAGCTGCGCGTGATCACCAGCGAGCTGGAGCTGCGAGGCCTGGTCTCGAGCGCCACGCGGGCTGCTCGCCTCGCGGTCGACCTCGAGGCGAGCGGGATGTTCACGTACCGAGCACGGCTTTGCACGGTGCAGCTCGCGTGGGACGGGCAGTCCGCCGTGGTCGACGCACTGAGCGTGCCCGTGGCGGGGCTCGCGGGGCTGCTCGGGCCGGAGGGACCGGTGAAGATCGTCCACGACGTGGCGTTCGACGCGCGCGTCCTGGCCGAGGAGGGGGTCGAGCTCGGCAACGTCCGCGATACGGCGCTCGCCGCGCGCATGCTCGGGCGGACGGCGACGGGGCTCTCGTCGCTCGCGAAAAGCGAGCTGGGCATCGACATGGAGAAGTCGATGCAGCACCACGATTGGCGCATCCGGCCGATCGACGAAGCCATGGGGGCTTACCTCGCGGCGGACGTGGCGTACCTCGAGCCGCTCGAGCGCAAGCTCTGGGGCGAGGTGCTCGACCGTGGCATCGAGGCCGAAGTGCTCGAGGAGACGCGGTATCGCCTGTCGTCGGCCTTCAACGCTGTCGCCGCGCCAGACGATTCGCCCGCTTACGTGCGCGTCAAGGGGGTCGAGCGGCTGGCCGAGCGCGAGCGAGCGGCGCTGCGCGTCCTGGCCGATCTCCGTGAACGCGAGGCCGAGCGGAGGGACGTGCCCCCGCACCGTGTCGCCTCCGCCGACGCGCTCCTGACGATGGCGCACACGAGGCCCAAAGACCGCGTCGAAATGGCCCGCATCCGGGGCGTGGACGCCTCGCCGTCCGCGTCGGCGTTCCTCGACGAGCTCGCCCGCGCACTGCGCACCCCGCCCGAGGTACTCTCCGACGAAGAGCGCGCTCGCTTCGACCGTCCGCGCCCGCCCGCCGCGGAGCTCAAGCTTCGTCGCGAACGCGAGGCGCGGCTCCTCGCATGGCGTCGGGCCGAAGCCCGGCTCCGGGGCGTGGACGAACAAGTCGTCCTCCCGGGACATTGCCTGAAGGACGCGGTCGATCTTGCCTCCCCGTCGATCGACGCGCTCGCCCTCGTCCCCGGCGTGGGAGCCTTTCGCATCGGGCGCGACGGAGCCGCGATCGTGGCGGCGCTTCGGGGGGAGGGAGTCGGGGCGGACGCGGGTACGCTCGGCCCATGACCGACCTCCTCGTCGTCGCTGGTGAAG
>VFSW01013929.1_pt1 | contig 11155 bp, 9 predicted proteins | sample 5358111 | NCBI WGS metagenome assembly VFSW01 (sample SAMN11554181, study PRJNA540505) | mine drainage metagenome | isolation source: sediment from site ElyBrook_90M | place: USA: Ely Copper Mine, Vershire, VT | collected 2017
GTATCGACATAGGGTTGAGACGAGGCAGCGAGGGGTTTGTGGTTGAAAGCGTGGGGAGCTTCGGTGCTGCGGACGGGTTTGCTGGGCCTTCGACTACGCCTCTCGCGATGACAGAGTTTATCGCTGTATTCGGTGCAAGCGCCGATCGGTCGATGCAGGACTAGGCGGTGGTGTAGAACTGCGCGATGTTGCGGAACTTGTTGTAGCGGGCGGCGAGTAGATCCTCGATGGAGAGCTTCTGTAGATCCATGAGGTGAGACTCCAGGCGCTCATTGCCGAGTTGCATGGCGAGGGCGGGATCGTTGTGGGTTCCGCCTTCGGGTTCGCGGATGACTTCGTCGACGCAGCCTAGCATTTTGACGTCGGTGGCGGTGTAGCGGAGAGCAGCGGCGGCCTCATGTTTTTTGGAGGCGTCCTTCCACATGATGGAGGCACAGCCTTCGGGGGAGATGACGGAGTAGATGGCGTTCTCGAGCATGAGGACGCGGTCGGTGACGGCTAGACCGAGAGCACCGCCGGAGCCACCTTCGCCGGTGATGGTGGCGATGGTGGGGACGCGGAGGCGGGACATTTCGAGGAGATTGCGGGCGATGGCCTCGCCTTGGCCTCGCTCCTCGGCACCGAGGCCGGGGTAGGCACCGGCGAGATCGATGAAGGTGAAGACGGGGCGGCCGAATTTTTCGGCGATCTTCATGGCGCGGAGGGCCTTGCGGTAGCCTTCGGGGTCGGGCGAGCCGAACTTGCGGGCGACACGCTCTTTGAGGCTGCGGCCTTTGAGGTTGCCGACGACGAGGACGGGCTGGCCGTGGAAACGGGCCATGCCGGCGGTCATCGCGGCGTCGTCGGCGAACTGCCGGTCGCCGTGGATCTCGCTGAAGTCGGTGAACAGGGCTTCGATATAGTCCATTGGATAAGGACGCTGGGGATGCCGGGCAAGCTCGGTCTTGATCCAGGCTTCAGGAACAGGTGGTGCTGGTACGTTAACGGGCTTCTGGGGTGTATTTTCTGCCATAGCGTGCGACCTAGACGATTGTACGGGAGAAGAGGTGCAGCGTGTAGAGAAGAGGTACAGAGTGTGGAGGATAGGGAGTAGCGAGGACTGGAGGCGGTGGTGGAAACAAAAAGGCCAGCACGCTGGGTACGCATGCTGGCGCTGGGGGCATCCCGACTTCGATGGGAGGTGTGATGTCAGTAGGCGCCGCGCGAACTTGATACGGCATTGAAGGTGCGGACGAGGATATAGAGATCCATCCAGGGCGACCAGTGTTCGACATAGTAGGTATCAATGCCTACGCGGTTGGCGTAGCTCATCTCGTTTCTGCCGGAGATTTGCCAGAGACCCGTGATTCCAGGTCTGACCTTGCTGTAGAAGGTGAAGTGCTCGCCGTATTTGGAGATTTCCTCGTAACAGATGGGGCGCGGACCGACGAGGCTCATATCTCCTCGCAGGACGTTCCACAGTTGAGGAAACTCATCGAGACTGAACTTGCGGAGGAAGCCTCCGATGGGAGTGATGCGTGGGTCGTTGCGGAGTTTGTGATCGCGCTGCCACTCCTGACGATCGTCCTCGCTGTTGGCGAGACGTTCCGCAAGACGAACATCGGCGTCGCGGACCATGGTGCGGAACTTCCAGACATGGAACGGCACACCATCCTTGCCGATGCGTTGATGCTGAAAGAAGATGGGGCCGGGCGACGTGAGTTTGACGGCGAGCGCGATGAGCAGCAAGAGAGGCCAGAGGAGGAGGGAAAGACCTGCTGCAAACAGAATGTCCAATGTGCGCTTGATGCGCCGGTCGGCTTCGAGGATGAGTGCCTGGGCGATTTGCCGGCTGAGGTCTCCGCCAAGGATGGTCTCACCCGAGAAGCCATGGAGCCGGGAGATGTCTGGGGAGACGGTGATTAGTCTGGAGAAGGATGCACTGTATCTACTTTGCACATCGGCGAAGGGCATTTCGCCCGAGGGGCCGCGAACGACGATGGCGGTGTGGATCTTCGGTTGATCTTCGGAGGGCAGGACGGTGTCGAGGCGATGGAAGACTGGAAGACCTGGGGTGCGTTCGGACCAGCCGGCCTCATCGAGTATTTTCGTTGGGTGTAAGCCGAGGCGCGGACTCTGCTTTAGAAATTCAGCGACGTCGTAGAGGGGTTGACCGGCACCAATCAAGAGGACGGGCTCGCCCCACCAGTGCGCTCGCGAAAGGAACATGCGGACGAGCGAACGACCGAACGGAGACAGGATGAGGGCAAGAGCGAAGAAGGTAAGAGCAAAGGGCCGGTAGCCATTCGCATGAGTGAAATAGAGGAAGCAAATATTGCCGAGATGGACAAAAGCTACACATTCCACCAGACGCTTGCTCTCCAACACAACATCGGTTCCGAGAGCCGGATAGAGGCTGGCTGCAGCGAGGGTTATGAGCGTGATGACGACTACAGCAAAACCGTCGAGCGCTATGTGTTGATGCGACGGATAGCCCAGCAAGGGGCATAGCGTGAGTGCGGCATACAGTGCCAATACGAAGCACGCAGTATCCGAGGCGACCATGACCAAGGCTGTTCGACCACGACAGCATTGGCCTTCTCCAGAGGGTTGGGAGACGATCGAATTACTGAGGCGTATTGCCTGGATTGGATGGGATAGCATGAGAAAACTCCTGGGAGAAAAGTGTTCGTTCAGTGCTGTTTGGTGCGGGTGGAGCTGAGCCCAATGGATTTGGGTCTGTCTGGCGTATAAGGTTCGGCACTGCAGAGGCGTAGACAGTTTCAGTCTTGTCTAACATCAAGTGCGCGACGAACCTTTCGCAGAATGTTTGGCGGGATGTTGAACCCATGCTGTGTCTCAGGTCCGCGGAACGGATGAGCGAGCGTAGGTGGTGGGCTAGACAATTTGCATCCTGAGGTGGAATGAGGAAGCCATTCACACCGTCGTTGATGGCTTCGTTGATGCCACCGATCTTGGTGGCGAGGATGGGGAGACCTTCACGCATGGCTTCGAGCATGCTGATAGGGAAGGCTTCCCAGTTGGAGATGAGGACGAAGATGTCGCTCGCGGCGAGTAAGGCGGGAGTGTCGGGGCACTCATCGAGAAAGTGCGTGCGCGGGGTGAGGCCATACTCCTCGGCGAGACGTTTTGCGGCGGGAAGGAGCGGGCCAGAACCCGCGAGGCGGAGCTCCCAATCGAGATCGGAGAGGGTCGACAACGCCTTGAAGAGCGTTGCGTGATCCTTCTGAAGATCGAATCTGGCGACAATGGTGATGACGAGGGGAGAGTGTTGTTGATGAGGTGTTGGCCTGCGGTCCGGAAGTCCGTTGTGGATGGTCGTGATGGAGGACGGACGGATGGGGAGCATGTCGATGGCAAGGCTTCGCTCTGCGTCGCAAACCGCGATGATGCTTGCTCCAGAGGAGAGAGCGATGCGCTCCAGGGCGAGACGGAAGCGTATTGGCTTTCCGGTCGCGCGGTTGATGAAGGACAACCCGTGAGGCGTGAAGAAGCTTGGGATGCCGAGGAAGACAGCGGCGATTCGGCCAATGAATCCGGCCTTGGATGTGTGGGTTGCGATGATGTCGGGCTGTAGCCTGCGCAGCGCGGCGATGACCTGAACGAGACTGATCAGATCGCGGAGAGGATGGATCGGCTTGCGTAGTGCGGAGATGATGACGACGGGAATACCGCTGGCACGGAGTTGCCTGGTGAGTAGAGCTTCGGGCGGGCCGACCATCACGACGCACTCATGCCCGCGAGATTTCAGTCCGATGGCGAGGTCGCGAACGTGAGCTTCGGCGCCGCCAAAGGATGAGCTTCCGGTGATGAGTTGAACGATTTTCATGGTGTCGTGGGAGATAGATCAGCGGCAGGTCTGGTTAGCGCAAAGGTTGATGATGTTCGCTTTCGTATTTGCGGGGATAGTCCCGAATTGATCGAAGACGACCATGGGGGGAAGGCCTGCCATGGGTTGATAGGGCCGACCCTTGAAGCTTGGGCTGCGGACTGCGTTCCAGGTGTCGGCGTCGGTGGGAATGGCGCCGTGAGAGAGCTTGTTGAGGGTTTGGAACCAGACGGTGTCGGCTTGTCGATAGGGATTGGCGAGCCATGATCCGTAGGGGTGATCGGGGATGAGCGGAGAGTAGTCCTGCCCCCAGTAGCCGTCTGGAAATCGCTTCACGTATACGTCGATGGGTGCGGTGCGCCAGTTTCCATGGGGATGGGTTTTGCGCCAGGATTGGAAGTCGATGACCTTGCGGCCGTAGTCGGTGAGGTTGTAGGAGCTGTCGAGCAGAGCTTTGACCTGTTCGATGTAGACGTAGTCGAAACCGGCGGTGTCGGCGAACTGAAGAGCATCGAGTAACTGCTCTGGCGTGTGATAGCCGGGGCCATATTTTCCGGCGGTGGGAAACTTGTCGAGGAACCATAGATCGACGCAGGCCCAGAGTTCTTTGGAGTGATATTCGAGGGCCGCGCCACGGAAGACCGCGAACATCAGATCGTTGAAATTCTCCTTCAATAGTTTGGGTGCGAGGAGGGCACCGCCGCGTGCGACAGCGAAAGGATCATCGGGAAACGTCATCTCGAAGATGAGGCGCTTGCCGTAGGAGCGGTACATGCTGGACAGCTGCGTGATCTTGTTGGCTACCGCGAGAAAGGCATCGGGCGCGGACATGTTTCGCGTGTTGACGAGATAGGGCTTGAGGGGAGTTCCCTTCTCGTCACGAACGCCGAGGAGGGACTGCATCATGTCCGTCTCGTCGTAGACGACGCCTAAAAAAAGCGGGGCGTTTTTTAGTTGAGCCAGAGTCTTCTCTGCGAGGTCGTAGCGGTAGGTTCCGTCGGCGTGCTGCAGGGCGGGTAGATCGCGACGGTAGTTCCCTACTTCGGTGTTGAATAAAAAATGCCAATGGTGCTGGTGGCAGAAGTCGACGATCGCCATGAGATGTTTGGTGTCGGCCTCTTCCTCGGGCTGGATGTGCCAGGAGATGAAGTCGATGTTCATGGCGGTGAGGCTTTTGGCGAACGCAGGATTCTGTGTCTGGCCACTCCAGTTGTCGGCGTCGATGCCGAGCTGCATGGGATGGGGTGGAATGGGCCTGGCGTGCGCGTCGTTGGCCACGCAGAGTAGAGCGAGTGCGATGACTAGACGACGCATGTGGGTACCGGATGTGCGATTCCTTTGAGGAGTGCCGCGTACGGAGGCCATGCACTCTCGACGGAGTAGGAACGGCGAACAAGGTCGCGCCCGGCTGCTCCCATGCTGCCGCGAAGACTGGAATCGTCGATGAGGGTTCGCAGTGCCGTGAGCCACTCCTCCTCGGTGTCCGCGAGGAAGCCGTTGCGTCCGTTCTCGATTACATCGCAGTTCGCGCCGACAGGAGAAGCAATCACCGGCTGGCCTGCTGCCATATATTGCAAAAGCTTAAACGCACACTTGCCGCGAGCAAAGGGTGAGTCTTTGAGAGGCATGATGCCGATATCAAATTGCTTAAAGAAGTCGAGCTCTGCGGCTAAATTCCATTTCAAATAACAAACGTCCGGGAGGTTCCAGCAGAGAGGTTCGTTGAGACCTACGATGATGAGCTTGAAGCGACGCTGCTGGGCCAATGCAAGGAACACAGGCTGCAGTAATTCGACGTGATGACGATTGAGCGGAGTGCCGATCCAGCCAATGCGTACGAGGTCGGAGTCGGTTGGGGTGACAGTTGCGTAGCGGTCGGGCTCGACCACGGTGGGAATGATTTGAACGTTGGCCGAGTGGCGCAGATAGAAGTCTGCGAGGTACGCGTTGCCGCAGACGACGGCTGTATAGCGAGATGCCATGCGGCCGAATTTGCCGTAGTCGCGCAGCAGTCGCGGGAGCCAGTGTGAACTCTGCTTGTCGGAGATATGGAGGGCGTCGTCCATGTCGAGGATGACTCGCGGACAACGCCAGATGAGAAATCTCGCGAGCAGCGGTGGGCCGAAGGGGAGCATCTCGCGGGAGATCCATACGGCGTCGTATGAGGGGGCAATAAAGATTACCTGGCAGAGGCGATGCAGGAGAAGGATAGGAAGAAGCAGCAGGCGCAGAAGGAGATGGCTGTTCTCGATCTGCCAACGGAAGTAGCGGCTGCCCATGAGGCTGCGGTGATCGATGCGCACACCGTCGCGCTCCGCGATGGAGTGGTACTGCAGGATGCGGTAGCGTGAATCGGCGGATTCGCGGGGTTTGACGGTGAACGCGAGGACTCGAAACATAGATTTTCCTTAGGGCCTTGGAGCACTGCCGATGGCAACCGTCCAGAAGCCATAGGCCTTTTCGCGGTAAGCACTCTTGCGCCGTATGGCCCACAGAGCGCTGAATACTATTAGTTTCTGAAGAGCTTCGATCCGATTGACGAGCACTAACGAGAGGGTGGCAAACTTTCCGAAGTGCTTTTCGAAGTACTTCCTGCGGCTGTCGCGAAGAATATAAATTGTGCTCGCATGGACCGCTTCCACTTCACAGGAACTGCCGGCGAGATGCTGCACGCTGGCCTGTGGCCAGAACCAGATTTGACCACCCGAGTCGAGTAGACGCTTGCAGAGATCTACCTCCTCGAAGTAGATGAAGAAGCGCTCATCCATGCCGCTGGCCGACTCATAGATTTGCCGAGGGATGAGCATGGCGGCACCGATAATCTGATCGACCTGGCGTGGCGTGGTGTGGCTGAAGCGAGTGAGCTTGTAGGCTCCGCACCATTTATCGAGGCCGGTTGCATCGAGGATGATGCGGCCGAGGGTGGGGAGATTTCTGCAGGTGGGTGTGACTTTTCCTACGGCGTCGAGGATGGCGGGGCCTGCGGCCAGAGCGGATGGATGCTGCCTGAAGCAGTTCGCCAACTGAGCGGCGGCGTCGTTCAAGAGTTGGGTATCGGGATTTAGAAAGAAGAGATATTTTCCGGTCGCAAGGCTGGCACCACGGTTGCATGCACGTCCGAAGCCGATGTTTTCTTCAGACTTGATGATGTGAATTGCAGAGCCGGGATTGGATGCCATGAAGCGATCGATCGCTAGCATGGTGAGGTTGCCGGGCGAGTTGTCGACGACGACTACTTCGTGAGGCGCAGCGGTGCAGGCAGCGATGGATTCGAGGCAAGGCTCGATGGTGTCTGCGCTGTTGTACGTAACGATGATGAAGGAGAAATCGATGCCGGTCATTTAGTGGACGTATTTACCTTCCTGGATTCCCTTCCTGTACTGCAGATAACCGCGATAGGCGGCTTCGCGATGACGCAGGCGCATGCTCAAGGAATAGCCAAGAAGCTTTCTTCCGAATCGTGACGCATTGATGGGGTGCAGTAGCGAGGCCTGTAGCTTTACCAGTCTTCCCTTCTGTTCGAGGCCGAGGGCTTTTGTGATCTCGGGATACATCTGCTGCAAGCGAGCGATGCCGCAACCGACGTTGAATTCACGGCGCAGATATTGCTCTTCCGTCATGCCATGAAGATGATCGGCAATCGCTTCCCTGTTGAGTGCGAGGCGGGCACCATTCTTCTGGAGCTGGTAGGCAAGGACGGTGTCTTCAAATGCGCTGAAGGCAAGTTGCCTGTCGAACAGGTGTTCGTCGAAGCCGCCGACGGCGAGAATGGCACTTCGAAGTACGGCAAAGTTTCCTGTGTAGACGTAGGCAAAACCCAAGTGGGTGGGATCTTTTACGTCGTCGAATGCAAACTGTGAACCGCGTGAATCGATGTATTGAATCAAGCGGGTGATGGCAATCTCCTCGTGCCAGAGGAGTAGGCCCTGCGAGCCGGTGTAGCCTGCATCGAGCATCTCCCAGTGCCGTTGCAGCATGCCCTGGCGCGGAAACACATCGTCGTCCACGAAGAGGATGCGATCAAACTTCGCTGCGGCTACTCCTGCGTTGCGAGCTTTTGCGGGGCCGCCGTTGGTGACGGTGATGACTCGCAGAATGGACGGCGCACGTTGCGTGTAGTGCTCGAGCACGGAGGCCGTCGCGTCGGTGGAGCCATCGTTGATAACGATGATTTCGCAGGAACGAATGCCCTCAAGTGCGAGCAGATGCTCGAGGGTCCGCTTGAGGATGGGTGCTCGATTATGGGTTGGAATCACGAGGCTGAACATCATGGGTCAGGCCGTAATGGCCCACTTGAAATACTCCAGGTGAGATTGTTCACGGCTTCGCAGATAGCGGAGCAGGTAGAGTGCGGCGATCATGTTGCGCCAGGCATACGCGACGACGGAGCCGTGGTGTTTCTTGAAGTAGTACTCCTGGCTGATGAGGTTCTGGAGGACGATGCGACCCACGGAACCGAAGAACTGGATGGTGCTTTGACGCTCCTTGTGTAGCAGGCGGGCGGTGTGGAGATACCACACCTGCAGGCTAGCGGAGCGTAGTCTGCAGCAGAGATCGACCTCTTCGCTGTAGAGGAAAAACTTTTCATCGAAGCCTCCGATGGAGGCGAAGACTTCGGAGCGCATGAGCATGCAGGCTCCGAGGATGGTTTCAACTTCGCGAGTAGAACGATGATCCCAGTTGGAGAGATACGGTTTCGAAGTCCATGCTCCGTGGGGAAATTTGAAGGCCAGCGTGCTGTGCTGGAGGAACTCATTGAACAGGGTTGGCAGTGATCTGCCGCCATCGAATTGCACGCTGCCTGCGCTGTCTACGAGCATGGGGCCGACGACACCGGCAGAGGGATTCGCCTGGAGAAACGCAAGGAGTTCGCCGAGGACGTCATTGAGAAACCGCGTGTCGGGGTTGAGGAAGAGGAGGTACTTTCCTCTCGCAGCGTGGCTGCCAAGATTGCATCCTGCTCCAAATCCTTTGTTCTCGTTGCTGAAGATGAGGCCTATGCCGGGATCTCTATCGAGAGGTGCGGAGCCTTGCGGAGAATCGTTGTCTACTACGATGAACTCGTAACGGCACGCGGGACTCATGGTGCGGACCGACTGGATGGAGTCTGCGATCTCCTCTGCACAGTTCCAGTTGACGTAGATGATGGAGACGTCAATCTCTGCAGCGGCATCGATCGCTGGCTGCGTCGAGTAAAGCTGCGGCGAGATAGGCTGCGGGTGGTGCGCGGGTTGTTTGTTCTGTTGGAGATTACTCACGGCAGGGTTTCATGGATATGGAGTCGTTGCTGTCTTCGGGGACGACTGCGGGAGTTGCGGCGTGAAGGTAGCGGGCGCCTATACCGAATCCCAGGCCCATCAGGATGAAGATATATTTTGTGACTTTCGTGAATTGATGGATATCGGCAAAACATCCGGTGACGGAGTAGGTGACGAGGGCGAGTTGAGCACTACGCACGAGCGAGGCCTGTGCCGGAAGATGCGATGTGAGGAGACGTTTGCGCAATCTGCCGAGCGAGAGGCCGAGAAAGATGAGTGTTGCAACGAGTGCGATGAACCCGATGATGCCATGTTCGACCAGCGTGGTGAGGTACATGTTGTCGATGGCGAAGATCTTTGAGATATCAAAGTGCGCGGTGTTGCTGATGTCATGGACGTAGGCGAGGTAGACGTTTTTGAATTGCAGGTGACCGATGCCGATGGCTGGATGGTAGGAGAAGACCTTGAGGGCGAGCATCCAGTAGACGAGACGGCTGTAGAAGTTGTTAGGGTCCGTCAAGCGCTGCATGAAGGGCGTGGTGCGGAATGCGAGATAGCCGATGGTTGCGCCGATGCTGGCTACGGGAATCGCCGAGAGGACGATCAGCAACGGGTTGCGTGCGAGGAGAAGAGTAGCTACTGCTATGCCAAGCCATACACCGCGGGTTGCATTGACGAAGACTCCTCCGGCAATGACCGCGATGATGGCGAAGGAGATGAAGGAGCGGCGCTGCATCCATCTGCGCAGAGCAAATGGAACGCCGAGGGCCATGAAGGTTCCGGTTTCAGAGGGGTGGAAGAAGGAGACATAGGGCCTGTAGACTCCTTCGGTGATGCGTACCAGCTCCGGTGAAATATAGGCGACGGCTGCATTGTGTTCCATCACGGGGTTGCGCTGAACAATGCGCTCGATGAGGCTCAAGGCTGCAATGAGGAAGGTTAGCCAGCCAACTGAATCGGCAATCCACTCGGTCTCTGCGCTGTTGGCCGACTCCTGCAGGAAGACGACCAGGAGAAGGACACCGAGAGCATCGGTCTCGAGGAAATTGCGAAAGGCGACGAGATCTGATCCGGCAAGGAAGGCGAGCGATTGCGCGAAGAGAAAGAGGACGAGAGCCCAGTAGATGGAACGGAAGCCGGGCTGCCAGGTTCTTGACTGGGAGAGGTACAGCGCAGGAAATACGACAAGGTAAAGCAGGAGAAGACTCTCGTCGCCGAAGAGCTTGGGGAGAACGCCTGTGGTGATTCCCCAGCTGAAGGGAACGAGGGCGAGACACCAGATAGACGCGCCGATGGTGAGTGCAGGAAAGCGCAGAGCGACGGCTGCAAAGACGATCAGTGTAGCGAGGATGATCAGGGCGTAAAGGCCCGGGAGACCGCTGAGCGCAAGGACGGAGCCCAATAGAATTGCGGCCGCTGCCCAGCCAAAGACTGAAGCAACGTGGAGCGGCGCCGTCGCGGGTAGAGCGTTTCTGGCGTTCACGACGTACTCCTCTGACGGTGCAGCATACGGATCACCCAGGGGGCGAGTAGAACGACGGAGATCAACTCACAGGCAAAGGTGACGAAGGCTGCGCCGTTCATCGACCACTTCGGGATGAGGTAGAGATCGAGGCCGATGTTGATTGCGACGAGGAACGCTGCGAGGACGCCTAGCATCCTGACTCGTCCGGCAACGACAACTGCATTCGCAAGCGTGGAGTTGATATAGACCAGGGGAACGGAGCACATGAGCCAGATGAGTGCGGTGGATCCACTGGTGTACTGGTGCTTGAAGATGGAGAGGATCAGATGCCGAAACGTGATGATGATGCTCACCGGAATCATGAGCAGGGCTGTTCCAACGAGTAGATTGTTCTTCAGCCATTGATGGCTTTTGTTGCGCACCATGAGGGGGAACGCGGCCTGCAGGAAGCCAGAGAAGAGAGAGAGGCAGAGGTCAAAGATCTTGTAGGCGATTTGATAGACTCCGGTGTCGCCGAGGCCGCGGAGCTTGGCCATGATGAAGACGTCGGAACGGAAGTAGATGAGGGTGAGAACGTCGACGAGGAAGAGCTCAAGGCTTTGG
>VFSW01013930.1_pt1 | contig 11154 bp, 5 predicted proteins | sample 5358111 | NCBI WGS metagenome assembly VFSW01 (sample SAMN11554181, study PRJNA540505) | mine drainage metagenome | isolation source: sediment from site ElyBrook_90M | place: USA: Ely Copper Mine, Vershire, VT | collected 2017
GCGCCGTGGCCCCCCCCTAATAAATTGCCCCCCCCCGGGTCTTTAGTGGGCCCGCCCCCAATGGGGCGCGCGACGATCGCCGCCGGAAGTCCTCGGGCGAGCGACGTCCCCGCCAGGTGCTCGCCCAGCGCACGATGCATTGCGACGTGCTGCACGGTCTGGAGCTCCGCGTAGGCCACGTCACGGGTCAGCGGATGGCGAAAGTCGACGAGCTCGCCCTTGCGATCACACAGCCCCCGCGCGCAGAGGCGGATGATGGCCTCGTCGGTGTCCAGCGAGGTCAAGCGAAGGACGTCGGCAAGCGACAGCGGGCCGCCGGCGACTGCGAGCCAATCGACGACCGCGTGCTCCTCCGCAGGGAGCTCGCGGATGCGGTCGCCGAGGAGCTGCTCGAGCGTCGACGGAAGCGCGCTCGCCCCCGCATCGACCCGATCGGTGCGCGCCAGGACGGCGACGCGCTCACCCGCCTCTCCCTCCGTCTCGCGGATCTCGAGCGCCCCCCGCTCGAGAAGCGCGTCGATCATCTCCAGCAGGAAGAAGGGATTGCCCGCCACCTTCGGAAGCAGGTCCGCGCAGACCTGGCGGGCACCGTCGCGAATGCCGAGGCGCGCTTCCACGAGGCGCAGCTGCTCCTCGGTCGTCAACCCGCGGAGCTCGACGCGGACGACGCCCTCGAGGAGGTGCTGCACCCGCTCTTCGAGGCGGGTGACGAGGAGGACGAAGATGGGGAGCGGGTCGCTCCCGTGGACGAGCTCCCCGAGGATGTCCAGGCTCGTTCGGTCGCTCCAGTGCACGCTCTCGAGGACCAGGACGACGGGCTGGACGAGCGCGATCGCGGCCAGCAGGTTGCGCACTCCCGCAAGGATGTTCTTGCGGCGCGAGTGCGCTTCTTCGTCTTCGCCAACCACGGACCGATTCGTCGCGAGCTCGGCGAGCCGCACGACCATCGGATTGGACACGTCGCCGCTCGCTGCCCCCCCGCCGGCTCGCGCGATCAGCGCGGCGACCTCCTCGAACGGCTCCTCTCCCGTCGTGCCGATTGCGCCACGCACCAGCTCGACGATCGTGCCGTACGGCACCTCGATCTGGACCGGCGTGCACTCGACGTGGACGATGCGCGCGTTCGGGGGCAGCTCAGCCAGAAACGTCGCGACGAGCGCCGTCTTTCCGATGCCCATCTCGCCGACCACCGCCCGGCACACGAGCTGCCCGTCGCCGTTGCCCCCGCTGACAGAGGCGTGGAAGGCGGCGTGAAGGTCCGCCCTCTCCTCGTCGCGCCCGACGAGATCGCTCCCGCCCTGGACGTCGGCCAGACGCTCGTCGCGCGAGAGGCTGCGCTCGAGCGCGTAGAGGCGCATCGACGAGGGGACGTCGACGCCCGCGGAAGGATTGAGCTTCACGTTGGGCGCGTCGCCCCAGCGGAAGTCGCGTCGAACGAGCCGGTAGATCCCGCCCGCGACCCACGTGCGCCCCATAGGCGTCGCGCGCCCGAGGACCTCTGCGAGGTAAATCGCTGGCTCGTGGAGGGCATACCGGACGAGGTGTCCCTGCAGATCGCGCGTTCCGCTCGCGATGCCTCGAACGATGCCCACCGCCGCCGCCGTCGGGAGAGCGTCCGTGAACCCCGCGATGGTCTCGTGCACGTCGAGCGCAAGGTGCGATGCTTCGCTCGCCGCGCGCGCTGGGTTGGCGGTGAGGCCCGCGATCGCGCGCGCCGTCGTCGTCCCCGACGCGGGATCGTCAGCCCACACCCAGCGCATCCCTCTCTTGAACGCAAGGTCGTCCAGGATCGAACGAAGCTTCTCGAACGTGCGGCGTGACGACGCCGGCGCCCCGGCCCCCTCGAGCCGCAGCGTCAACACGGCAACGTGCCGAACCTCTCGTGGCCCGTCTTCGATCATGTGTTGACCACGCAGCGGATCCGCGGACGTGCCGTCCATGTTTTGACCACGCCGCAGCGGAGCCCCGGACGTGCCGTCGGCGATGGCTGGCAGCAGCGCCGGCTCGGGGAGGGGGGACAGAGGCACCCCCCGGAGCGACGGCGGGCCCGACGAGACCTCGGCCGAGCTCCGCGCAAGCGGCACGGCGGCCTGCGTGCGTGCGTCGTCGGAACGACTCGCTCGCGACCGCTCCCGCTCGAGCGACGGCGGGTCGTCGCTGTCCCGCGTCTTCGCGTCGCGTGCCACGAGCGCCGTGAGGGTCGCCTCCAACGTGGATGCGTCGATGAGCTCCCCTTGCCGGAGAATGCTCTTGCCCACGGCCGCCGCGAGCTCGCGTCCGGTCGCGAAGCGGCCCTCCCGGGCAGGCGAGAGCGCTCGGAGCGCGATCTCCTCGAGCTCCGCCGGGATGTCCGCGACGTAGGTCGACGGTGGCTCGAAGATGCCCGATCGTACGATGTCGAGCAGCGCCTCGCCGCCGAGGCCGCCGTGGAGCTGGCGTCCCGTCAGGATCTCCCAAAAAATGACGCCTAGCGCGTAGAGGTCGCTCCGACGATCGACCGATTCGCCGCGCGCTTGCTCGGGCGACATGTAGCCGAACTTGCCCTTGATCACGCCTGTCTCTTCGCCCACGAGGCGCGCGCTCGCGATGCCGAAGTCTGCGATCTTCACCGCCCCGTCGAAGGATAGAAGGATGTTCTGCGGGCTCACGTCGCGGTGGACGATGTCGAGCGGCTTGCCTTCCTCGTCTTTCTTGTCGTGCGCATAATGGAGCCCCTTGGCGGCCTCGGCGATGATCCATGCGCCCAGCCAAGGCGGAATGCGCTCCGCGTTCGTCCGTGCCGCGATCATCAGGCGACCGAGGTCGCAGCCTTCGACGTACTCCATCGCGAGGAGTAGGCCCTCGTCACCCGCGTCCTGGAACTCGTAGACCTGCACCACGTTGGGATGGTTCAGTCGCGTCGCCAGGTTGGCTTCCTCGACGAACATCGCGCGAAAACGACGCGAGCTGCCGTGCATCGGCAGGATGCGTTTGAGGACGAGCACTTTGATCGTGCGCTCCGCGCCGCGCTTCTCGGCGAGGAAGACCTCGGCCATTCCACCTGCCCCCAGCCTTCGACGGATGCCGAACTGAGCGATCCTTTTGGGCGCCGGCGTGGAGGAGGGCTTGGACATTTTCGCCCGCGCGCATTCTACCTCGGCGCTGACCCCGCGGCTCTCGCGCATGGCGATGACCTTGCGGTAACCTTCGGAGCCGTGCCGCCGGAATGCTCGTACACATGGTAGGAGCGAATGCCTCCAGGCCGCCTCCTTCTGCCACGGGGTCGTTCTCAAAGACGCCCTGGCTCCATCTGCTCGTCTATGTCCACGGCAAGAAGCTCTCGGGCACCGTCGAGCTCTCGGCTCCGGACGGCACGGGCGCCGAGGTGCTTTTCGTCGAGGGCGAGCCCGCGCGCATCCGCACCCGCGTGCGCGGGCTCCCGAGCAAGCCGAGCGAGGGGGACGAGCTCGGGCGCAAGCTGCGCCAGATCGCCTGCATGCCGCCGTCGACGGAGTACGCATATTATCCAGGGTTCGACGAGCTTGCGGGGGCGGGCCGACCAGCCAAAGGGGTCGACCCGATCCCGCTCTTATGGGGGGTCCTTCGGGAGAACCCTCCGCGGGAGCATGTCGTCGCGGGCTTGGCGCGCCTCGGCGCCTCCGGAGTGCGCCTCTCCACTGCTGCAGAGGTCAATCGCCTCGCGCTCCCGAACGAGGAGGCCCAGGCGGTCGAGCGGCTTCGCGCGCAGTCGTTGACACCCGCGGCGCTTGCGAGCGCGGCTCGCATCGACGAGAGGTCTGCGACCCTCCTCGTCTACCTTCTTCTCCTGACCAAGCAGGGCGATATGGTTGCGCCGAGCGAAGCGCGCGTTGCATCTGATCCGAGCGTGCCCCCGGTGGCGTCGAGTCCGAGGCCCACGAGCTCTGTTTCGCTCCCCGCCCATGCGAAGTCCGTGAGCTCGGCGCCGTTCGCTGCGATCGCGCCGCCGGCCGCGCTCGCGCCCGATCTCGCCAGAAGGTGGCGCGAGGTCATCGAGCGCGCGACGGATATCGATCGCACGGACTATTTCTCGATGCTCGGCGTGGCCCGCGACGCCACCCGTGACGACGTCGAGGCGGCATACTTCGGCCTCGCGAAACGCTGGCATCCCGATCGGCTCTCGCCCGAGCTCGCGCCCGTCAAAGACGCGTGCAGCCGCGTGTTCGCGCGGATGAGCGAAGCACATGCCACCCTCGCCGACCAGGAGCAACGCAAGAAGTACATGCACCTCCTCGCAGACGGGAGCGGGTCACCCGAGTCGCAGGAAGTGGTGGCGAAGGCGGTCGTCGCATCGACCAACTTCCAAAAGGCGGAGGTGCTCTTCAGGAAAGGTGACCTCACGCAAGCCGAGGCCTTCTGCCGCAAAGCCGTGGAGGGCGACGCGACGCAGGCGGACTACCACGCGTTTTTGGCATGGCTCATCGCGCTCAAGCCGGAGAGCCAGACCCCGGAGAAGACGGCGGAGTGCATCGCGAAGCTCGGCAATGCGATCGGCGTCAACGACCGCTGCGAGCGGGCATACTTCTGGCGAGGCATGCTCTACAAACGTCTCGGCAAAAACGACGTCGCGTTGGACGACTTCCGCCGCGCCGCGGAGCTCAACCCGCGCAACATCGATGCCGCCCGCGAAGTGCGCTTGCACCAGATGCGGACGGGCCGGCTCGCCGGTTCGAGGTCGTTGTCTTCCTCCTCGACGCGGCCCCCCGTCGGATCGGACAGCGGCAGCCGTTCCGTCCGCCCGAGCTTCCTCAACCGGATCTTCAAGCCGCCGTCCAAGTGAGCGGCCACGTTCCCATTCGTCCTTCCACCCCGGCAGCCCGGCGCAGGTCAGGGGCTCGGCGGCAGAATCGACGTCGTCGGCTCGCGGTCCACGAGATACCCGAACTCCTCGCGGAACTTCTCGGAGGACATGCCCGTTGTCTCGGCGAGCCGCGCGAGCTCGTTTGCGTCCTCGAAGTCTCCCCGTTTCAAGCGCAGCATGTACGCATAGGCGATCCGGTACCGGTCGCTCCCGACGTCCACCATCCGGACGCGCATGCGCCCCGTCGCCGGGTTCATGATCTGCTCGAACGGCACCGGCTTGAAGCGCCCCTGCTGGATCGACACGAGAGCGTTGGTACCCCCGTTGATCACGTACTTCGCCGCGCAATATCCGAGATCGCGGGCGTATTCCATGTCGAAGGGGATCGGGTCGGCGCAGCGCAGCTCGTAGCCGATGTTCTTCGACACCAGCGTCGCCTTCACGCCGAGCTGCGCGAGCCGCTGGCGCACCTGCGTCTTGCAGATGTCGCCGAAGCTGATCTCGTCGAGGCGCAGGTGTCCGTGCTCGTCGCGCTCCGCGCTCTCCACGTTCGTGAGGTCTTCCGACGGAACGGCCTCCGCCAGACCCTCGGCCAGCACGACCACCCCATCGGCCCTCCCCGATGCGAGCCGCTTGATGATCGCGCCGGTCAGAATGTCGACGACGTGCTTCATCCGCACCTGCTTCTCGCCGAACTCCTCCGGGATGACCGTCAGCGTCGCTCCGGCGGCCTTGCCGATGCCGAGCGCCAGGTGCCCCGCCTTGCGGCCCATCGCGACGACGAAGTACCAGCGCCCGGTCGTCTTCGCGTCGACCATGAGGTTGTGCACGATCTCGACGCCGAGCGCGCGGGCCGTCTGGTACCCGAACGTCCAGACGTCGTGCGGCAAATCGAGGTCGTTGTCGATCGTCTTCGGCACGTGGACGACGCGCAGGCTTCCCGCCGCCGCCTGAGCCAACTTGTACGCCGAGAACGCCGTGTCGTCGCCGCCGATGCTGACGAGCATCCCGACTCCGAGCTTCTTCAGGGAATCCAGCACATTTTGCATGTGCTCGGGGTTCTTCGTCGGATTCGCGCGCGAGATCCCGAGGCACGACCCTCCGCTGAAGTGGATGCGGCTCGTGTCGGCGATCGTCAGCGGCTGGGCGTGGCTCAGGTCCTTTTTCATGAGCCACGAGAAACCGTCCTGCAGCCCCACGACGTCGACCTTCGAGAGGCGAGCGCGGATGGTGGCAGCACCGATGACGCTGTTGATGCCGGGCGCAGGGCCCCCGGCGACGACGATGGCAAGTTTGTCCAGACTCACGGCGGCGATTCTCCTGGTTTTCGAGCCCTCGCGGGCGTCAGTGAGGAGGGGGGAACGGGAGGACGCAGGGAGAGAGCTACGACGCTCGCGCACTGCGCCGACGTCGGCAGAAGAGGGCGAATATCGGCGCGGCGAACGCGGTGGAGACGAAGACGAGCCACCACACCCTTTGCCTCGTGCGCACGCGCCGCGCACGCGCCGCTTCTCCTCCTGGGAGGAACAACGTGAGCGCCCTCCTCTCGCTCGTGAGAACGCCTTCGGTCGTCGCGCTTCCCGCCGTCATACGGACCACCTCGCGGTGACCGGGTGACAGCGCGCTCAAATAGTAGAGGACGACTTCCAGCGACGCGGGGTCGCGAGGGCATGCGTAGGCAGAGCTCAGCACCAGCCCGTCCACCTCGCTCAACGCCGCGTCGAAAGAAGAGGGCGAACATCGCGAACCGTCCGCGGAGACGTCTACACCATCGGCCAGGAAAGCGCGTAGATCTTCGTGCGCGGCCTTTACGTCGCGCTCCGTCACGATGCCGTCATGATCTCGGTCGAGCGGGAGGCCGGCGAGGGGTTCGGCGCTCGCGAAAGCGAAGCGAGCGTTGACGCGACCGCCAGCGGCCTCGAGCTCGAAACTTGCCGTGGACAGGCCGAGGGTGTGCGCCGCAGCGATGCGTGGCAAAAGAGTGAACGCCATGACGAGCAGCGACTTCTTCCCCAAGCGGAAGGCCGGAGAGCCTCCCGCCCTTGCCCTCGGAACGATGAACTTCGGCAAGCGCACCCCGGTCGCCGAGAGCGAGCGGATCGTGCGGCGCGCGCTCGAGCGAGGGATCCGCGTCTTCGACACCGCCAACGGATATAGCGGGGGCGAGTCCGAGCGCATTCTCGGCCGTGCGCTCGGCCGCGACCGCGACGGGGCGATCGTGGCGACGAAGGTGGGCGTCGGCCCCGGCGGGCCGGGGAAGCCCGAGGGCCTCGGCGCGGCGACGATTGCTCGAGCCCTCGACGCGTCGCTCGAACGGCTCGGGACCGACCGAGTCGATCACTACTACTTCCACGTCCCCGACCGTGCAACGCCCATCGAGGAGAGCATCGACGCCATGAGGGCGCTCCTCGACACCAAGCGCGTGCTCTCGTGGGGCGTGTCGAACTACGCGTCGTGGCAGATCCTCGAGATGGATACCCTGGCGGACGCTCGATCCATGCCTCGCCCCGCCGTCTCGCAGGTTCTCTACAATGTTCTGCACCGCCAGCTCGACGTCGAGTACTTCTCTTTCGCACGCCGCTACCCGATCCATACGAGCGTCTACAATCCGCTCGCCGGGGGCCTGCTCAGCGGAAAGCACCGCGCGGGGGAGGCGCCCGAGAAGGGGTCGCGCTTCGACGCGAACGCGATGTACCAAGGGCGGTACTGGACGCGGGCGATGTTCGAGCGCGTCGACGCGGTCGCCGAAACTGCGCGCGCGGACGCAATGACGATCGTGGAGCTCGCCTATGCGTGGGTGGCCGCGCGCCCCGGCGTCGACTCGATCATCGTCGGCCCGGCGACCGTCGAGCAGCTCGATTCCGCGATCGACGCCGTGGGTCGGAAGCTCTCGCCCGAAGGGCATCGTCGGCTCGACGACCTCTGGCGCGAGTGGGCGGGCACCGATACGAATTACGTGCGGTGAAAGCGCCCCCGGCCCCCATGTCGAATCTTTTCACGCGCAAGCCCCTCGCCCGCCTCCTCTCGGAGGCGCACGGCACGGAAGGTTCGGGCGCCCATCTTCGGCGAACGCTCGGCCCCTTGTCGCTCATCGCCCTCGGCATCGGCGCCATCATCGGCGCCGGCCTCTTCGTCCGCACCGCGGCCGCGGCCGCGGCCGCCGCCGGCCCCCCCGGGCCGCGCCGCGTCGTCGTCGCCCGCGGAGGATGGGCGGTGGGCGGGCGGGGTGACGCCGGGCGGGCGGGGATCATCCCCGTCGCGGGCAGCGCCTACACCTATTCGTACGCGACGATGGGCGAGCTCGTCGGGTGGATCATCGGGTGGGACCTCGTGCTCGAGTACGCGATCGGCGCTGCGACCGTGGCCATCGCATGGAGCGAGTACTTCAACAAGCTCCTCGGCCTCTTCGGCGCGGGCATCCCCTTCGCGCTCTGCCACTCTCCTTTTCAGGCAGATCCGGTGAGCGGCGCGCACGGCATCGTGAACCTGCCCGCGGTGTTCATCCTGCTCGCGCTGACGCTGCTCCTCATCCGGGGAATGAAGGAGTCGGCCCTCGTCAACGGTCTCATCGTCGTCCTGAAGATTACGATCGTCCTCCTCATCATCGCCCTAGGCTGGCATTTCATCGACCGGGCCAACCAGTCGCCCTACATCCCCGCGCCCTCGAGCTACACGGACGAGGACCACGTCGTGCACGCCTACGGGGGCCTCCGCGGGATACTCGGCGGCGCGGGCATCGTGTTCTTCGCGTTCATCGGGTTCGACGCGGTCTCGACGGCGGCGCAGGAGACGAAGGAGCCCAAGCGCGACATGCCGGTCGGCATCCTCGGGTCGCTCGCGATCTGCACCGTGCTCTACATCCTCTTCGCGCACGTACTGACGGGGCTCGCGCCGGTATCCTTCTTCCGCGGCCCGGGGCGGGAGGCCTCCGTGGCCAAGGCGATCGACGCGTTCATGCCGGGCTACCGGTGGCTGTCGGACGGCGTCACGGTCGCGATCCTCGGGGGGTTCTCGTCGGTCATTCTCGTCATGCTCATGGGGCAGTCGCGCGTCTTTTACTCGATGAGCTCCGACGGCCTCGTGCCGCGCGCCTTCTCGGATCTGCATCCGCGGTATGCCACGCCGTACCGGTCGAACTGGCTGTTCTTCGTCTTCACGGGCCTCTTCGCGGCGTTCGTCCCGGAGGACGTCGTCGGCAACATGACGAGCATCGGGACGCTGTTCGCGTTCATGCTCGTGTCGATCGGCGTCTGGGTGATGCGCGTACGCGAGCCTGCGACACCGCGCGGGTTCCGCGTGCCCGCGGTGCCGTTCGTCTCGACGATGGGAGTCCTCGTCTGCGGAGCGATGATCTTCGAGCTCGGCTGGACGAACTGGGCGCGCCTGGGCGTGTGGCTCGTCGTCGGGCTGGCGGTGTACTTCGCGTACGGCGTGAAGCACTCGAGGCTGCGCGTGGGAACGTAGCTCCGCTGCGGAAGTCGATGCCGCCGGCACGGCTCCACCGCTCCCTCTCGCCAAGTGGTAGCCTCGCTGGGATGGAAGATCTCGAGCTCCACAGGCGGCTCGACGCCGTCCTTCAGCAGGTTGGCCGCCTCGAGCAAAAGGTCGACTTTCTCTTCCGGCATCTCGGCTTGGAGTTCGTCGACGACCGGCCGCCGCCGAACGATGTCGAAGGCCTCCTCGTCGCAGGCGACGTCGTGGGTGCCGTGAAGCTGTTCCAGCGGAAGCACGGGGTGCACCTTCTCGACGCAAAGCGCGCGGTCGAGGAGATCAAGGCGAAGCTGGGGGTGTAACACCCTAACCTTGCGCGGCGGCCCGAAACCCGTCATTGCTAGCGCGCGTGCCGTCGCCACTTCTCCGCGAGCGCATCCGTCGACGTCTCGCGGACGAGCGCGGGCGCGTCGCCAAGCAAGCGCCGTTCACCGTCGCGCTCTGCTACCCCTCGCCCTATCGCGTAGGGATGAGCTCCCTCGGGTATCAGCGTATCTACCGCGCGCTGATGGAGGAGCCCGGGATGGCGTGCGAGCGCGCGTTCCTCGACGACGAGTGCGAGGTCGACTCGGCGCGTCTGCCCGAGCATCCGGTCACGTACGAGTCGATGCGGGCCCTCGACGAGCTCCCCGTGCTCGCCTTCAGCGTGGCCTACGAGCTCGAGATCGCGGGCGTGGTGCGGATGCTCGAGGCGGCCGGGATCCCCGCGCGGCGTCGTGAGCGGGACGGACGCCACCCGCTCATCATCGCGGGGGGGCCGCTCACGTTCTCGAACCCGGCACCGCTCGGAGCTCTCGCGGATGCCATCGTCGTGGGCGAGGCTGAGTCGCGCGCCATCGAGGTCGTCCGCGCCGCAGAGTCGGAGGGAACGCGGGACGGTCAGCTCGACGCCCTCGCGACGATCGCGCACGTCTTCGTCCCGGCCCGCCACGCGGTGCTCCCACCGGTCGGCGCGGAGGACGACGCCCTCCTTCCGGCGCACTCGGCGATCCGCACTCCGCACGCCGAGCTCTCCGACATGTTTCTGATCGAGACGGAACGTGGCTGCTCGCGCGGGTGCACCTACTGCGTGATGCGCCGCTCGACCAACGGCGGGATGCGCATCGTGCCCGCCGCGACGATCCTCCAAGCGATCCCGCCGGAGGTGCAGCGCGTGGGTCTCGTCGGCGCCGCCGTGAGCGATCACCCACAGATCGTCTCCATCCTGAACGCGCTCGCCGATCGCGGCTGCCACGTCGGCCTGTCCTCGCTCCGGCCCGACCGCCTCGCGATCTCCGAGGAGTTCGTCCGGGCGCTCTCGCGCGTCGGCACCCGCACGCTCACCACCGCGATGGATGGCACGAGCGAGCGCGTCCGCGAGACGCTCGACCGGCGAGCGCGCCCGAAGCACCTCTTGAAGTGCGCGGAGCTCGCGAAAAAATACGGGATGGACCGCTTGAAGCTTTACCTGATGATCGGCACGCCGGGCGAGACGGACTCGGACGTCGACGAATGCGTCGCCTTCGCGACCGAGCTGTCGCGGATCGTCCCAGTGGCGCTTGGCATCGCCCCGTTCTGCGCGAAACGCAATACGCCGCTCGACGGGGCGGCCTTCGCAGGAATCGACGTCGTCGACGCGCGCCTCGAGCGGCTGCGAAGGGGCCTCAAGGGGCGCATCGACGTCCGCGCGACGAGCGCGCGCTGGGCGTGGGTGGAGTACGTGCTCGCGCAAGGGGGCGAGGCGGAGGGGCACGCGGTCGTCGACGCCGTGCGTGCCGGTGGTGGGTTCCGGGCGTACGAGCGTGCATTCGCGGGCGTGGTGAGCCCGACGCCGAAAAGCATGCCCGGTTTGGGGGGTGTCGGGG
>VFSW01013931.1_pt1 | contig 11154 bp, 12 predicted proteins | sample 5358111 | NCBI WGS metagenome assembly VFSW01 (sample SAMN11554181, study PRJNA540505) | mine drainage metagenome | isolation source: sediment from site ElyBrook_90M | place: USA: Ely Copper Mine, Vershire, VT | collected 2017
GTCCCCCTCCTCCTCGTCCTCACCAAACAGATCATCGTCATCAAACGCATCGAAATCCTTGCCTAAGTCAATGTCCACAATAATCCCATCCTCCTCCTGGGATAAGGCGAAGAAACACAAACGTGAACAGCACTGCAACAACCGCTACAAGCGATCCGCATGTTCAAAAAATTCATTCAACTCTCTTTCACCTGCGAAGCAGCTGCAGCCTCGTTTTGTCCAGGCACCGACGAGGTACTGGAGTCAAGTCCTTTCGAGAAGTAGGGAGCGGAGCGCTGCTGCTGCTGCTGGTCAGCCTTGGCGGTGCCCTCGAAGGCGGCCAGCGCGACCCTCGTGGTCAGCGGTGCCATGCGCTGCCGCGGGACCGCTGGGGCAGCCAGGGCGGCGGCGTTGGCGACGCTGAGGCCTCCGCCCCTCTCACCCCTACGGCCGGAGCCGCTCTGCTGCCAGGATGGCGCCTTGACGGCGGGCTTGCCGTCGCGCCTGAAGACAAACTCCCGGCTGTGGTCAGAGGCCAAGGGCCGGGCTTGGTCCTCGTCGGCTGCGCCTCCGATCTTCTTTTTGAAGCCCTCGATCTTCTGCCTGAAGGCGGAGGCCTTGAGGTAGGTCTGCAGCTGCACTGAACTGAAGTCCTGCGGGCGCTCCGCGGCCGCCTCCTGGAACTTCTCTCGGTTGGCGGCGTTCTGCGCATCCCTCATCTTCTCCAGGATCTCGAGCTGCAGCGACTGCGGCAGCATGGACAGGGCCTCGGCATCCAGCTTGGACAGGTCGGCCGGGAGCATCATGGCCAGGCCTCCATCGTTGTCATCGTCGTCAGAGCTCGCTCTCGCCTCCCGGTCAGCGGCCGCGCTACGGCGGGCCTGGGCAGCTGACGAAGAGGCTCGCGCCCGCGCGCGAGCTCTCATCTCGTGCTCCACCGTCTCGCCGGCCACCCGGCTGGCCATGAAAGCCATCTCCTCGGCGGAAAAGGCGCCTTCAGCTTCGTCCTCTCCGTTGTCGTCGATCACGACGGCTGTGGCGCGTGCGCTGCCCGCCCCCATGCGACCGGAACCCCCGAGCTGACGCTCGTCCTCCTGGAGCACCATCTCGATGGCAAGAGCGTCCTCGGCACTCACACCTTGCATAGAGGCGATCGCAGCGCGGACAGGTGTGTCAGCTGACGTGGGCCGGACCTTGCTCCGCTGCCGCTGCTCCTGCTCCTCCATGGACCGGGCCAGGTGCTCGTCAAAGTCGACCTGCGGCAAGATGCCGGGAACAGTTGTAAGACCACTGAGCAAACCCTCTCTCTCTCCGTCACAACACCGTGCCCCCACCTGCTGCTGCTCTCTATTGCTTCTCGGCGGCAAGACAGAGGGCTGCGGAGGGTAGAAGCCCGAGGGGCCTGCTTCGTCACTCGCACCCGAGGGTCCTGCTGCTGCGGCACCCGACGATCCTGCCGCGGCGGCGGCGGCATTTAAGTTGGCTGCTGCACCGCCCCCCGCGCCCACTGCAGCTGCCGCAAAGCCCGGAGGAGGAGTAGCACGCTCATCGTCGCTGCTGACCTCTGGGGCTGCGGCCGCAGCTTTGCCTCCCCTTTTTCTCTTGCCTCCCGAAGCCACCTGCTCAGCCTTGGCATCCTCCAGCACCTGTGCTCCGAGCGATGGAACGAGGCGCCTCACAGCGAGACCGAGGTTTGCTGGGTGTGTTACCTGTTGCTTCATCCGGTTGAGAAGGAGCTTCTCCGCATTCTTACGGTAGACCGCGTCCTGCTTCTCCCTCTGCCTCCGCCGCGCAATGTGCGTGGCTTTCTTGAAGGCCGGCTTCTCACCGTCAAACACAAACACTGGATGCACCTTGTGGAACAAAAGCCTATTGCGGGGGGGACGTGATTGGAGGAGGACAGGGGGTTTGCACCTACTGCACGAGACAGGGAGGCAGGATCACCTGCAGATCCTCTTGAAGAAACCCTGCAGATGGGCATTCTTCACTGTCTCCCCCTTCTCGTCACGCATGCCCCGAATGAACTGGAACAGCCAGATCGAGGCATCTGTGAGGATTGAGCACAGCTTTGCATGCTGCCCTCCGGTTTAGCCTGCACGGGATCTCACCAATGGCCAGCCTCTTGTTCTGAATCGCCTCGATGTTGATCCTCCGCCCGACGGGGGCGAGCAGGTCCCACAGCTGCGTTACGCCCATGCTATGCTATGCTTCCCCTAGTGTGTGTGTGCATGCATGCTGGGAGAACTGCATGCGGGTGCGGGTTCAATTCAATCAGTCAATCAATCAGACAAGTTCAATCTGGATCCAGATCAGCATCAGAGCATGCCACGACGATATCTACAACTGCGAATGCTCTACAGATGGACGACTCCTTGGCGTTTGTTTCGTCAGTACAGTGTTTCTGCACCGAAAGCAAGCGTTGGTTTACGCTACGCACTCGGTGCTGTCTTCGGGTCCACAGCGCTAGCCACGGCAACCGCCTACCCGGAGAACGTGGCCCTCTCCATCTCCATCCCCACAAGGATCGTGAGAGACGCGTACACAGCAGCCGTGATCGTCGCAGGTGACTTGTATGGCGCTCGCATGGCTCACACTGACGACGGTCCATCTAGACTACAAGCTGTCCTTAAGAGGCAAGACCGGGGCTGAGCGAGAGGAGGCACTCGAGCTCTGCCATGCGCGAGGGGCAAGAAGAATGATGGAACTCTGCTTTGCCAACGGCGGAATTTACATCAAACTGGGCCAGCACGTCGGCCAGATGGTGAGCAGGCAGCTGCTCTTGTGACACGAATTTCATATTTCTGACCCCTGCTGCTGCAGGACCACCTGCTGCCAGAGAAATACGTCGAGTGCATGAGAGAAAACCTGCTGGATAAATGCCCGGTGTCTGCAGAATCTGAGGAAAGGAGGAGCGTACGGGTAGGGACGATGTCCCGACTGCTTACGTGTCGTTGCTGCTCCAGGTCAGAGGCATATTGACTGCCGACCTGGGCAATCCCGAAAAGCTGTTTACCCGATTTAATCCAGTCCCGATCGCAAGCGCATCCTTGGCTCAGGTGATGAGCGTTGCGATCCGTGCACGCCAGGCTTCTCGAGATTTCGGCTTCTTTGTTTGCATCAGATGAACGGGCAACTCACCCTGCAGGTGCACGAGGCCGTGAGCCATGACGGGCGCAGGTTGGCCGTCAAGGTTCAGCACGCTGGACTGCGCGAGGCTTGCAACGCTGACTTGGCAACGATCGAATTTTTAGTGCAGACCGTTCGAATCTTCTTCCCCGTGAGACATGAACGTGATGATGGGCACTAATCGCTTCAAGAATCTCGTTTTACTCTTCTCATGAGCCCCAATGCTCGATGCCTCTGCAGGGTTTTGACTACCAGTGGCTTGTAGATGAGACCAAGCTCAATCTTCCCCGCGAGCTTGATTTTGAACATGAACTGCAAAACGCAGAGCGGTCGAGAGCGAACCTGGCCTCTTCTAGCCTCAAGGGGAGGGTTTACGTCCCCAAGGTGAGGGTTTACGTCCCCAAGGTGAAAAATTCCTGGAGAGGAAAAGGGTTGTGTTATATGTCAATGTCGAGACCCTCGATGATGCACTGCCTGCGCTCTCACAGGTCTTCCCCCAAATGTCCTCCAAGAGGGTGTTGACGATGGAGTTCATCGACGATGCCGTGGCAGTATCAGATGTGAAGAGCATAAGGAGCTTGGGCTTGCGGTGAGGGATGTCCCCTTGACAGTACCTAGTAGGCTTGACACCTCTTTTGCTGCAGGCCCGGGGCAGTGGCGAAGCTTATAGCAGAGACGTTCTCTCAAATGATCTTCACTCACGGATACGTGCACTGCGATCCGCATGCAGGCAACTTGCTCGTGCGAAAGCGTGGCCGGGTCAGTATCTTCCACTAGCCTGCTGCCAGGGCAGGCCAGACCTGACCTGCGCCATGTCTCGCAGGACGTACAGCTGGTGTTGCTAGACCACGGCCTGTACCGCGAGCTCAAGGATGACTTTCGCCTCGAGTACGCCGGGCTCTGGCGATCCCTCGTGTTTGCAGACATTGAAGGAATCCATCGCCACAGCGTCAAGATGAACGCCGGTCATGCCGTCCCAATCTTTGCCGCCATGCTGACGCAGCGCCCTTGGGATGACGTGAGTTCACGTCGAAGCTCTGCTACAAATCGCCTTGAATTGCGCTTCGTGCGCCCTTTTCAGGTCATTGACAAGAGCCTGAACCATCTGGATCTTCCCAAGACAAAAGAGCACAGAGAGCAGCTTGCGAGGTTCGCGGCTGAGCACGTCAGGGAGATCTCCGACATGCTTCAAAAAATGCCAAGGGAGATGGTGCTGCTGCTCAAGACCAACGACTGCCTCCGGAGCGTGGACAGTCTGCTCGGGGAGAAGATCAATACCTTTGTCATCACGGCCAGGGAGTGCACGAAAGCTCTGGCCGCAGATAGGATCATGACGGCATCCGCATCAACGACGTGCCCTTCTGGCCCCGCTGCTGTCGTCGTGCATCGCGTGCTGAAAGAAGCGAGGCTGCTGCCTTTGAGGCTTGCAAACAGCATCGAGGCCCTGATGTTAGAGATGCGCATCTGCACACTGAATTTGATTATGTGGTGTAGACGAAGGGATTGAATGATCGGTCAAGCATGTAAAGGAGAGACAGTGTTTGCCAACTAAGGACCGACTAGTATTTTTTAACTACTAAATAGAGCTCATTTCAAGCTCGTCAATGGACAAAAATTCGAGTATCAGCAACTGTTAGCATTGATATGCTGCCTGGATTGCTATATATTTGTAATATTGTGGTTCTCCACCCGGCAGCTGAATGCCTCTTCCAGCAACACGCACGAGGTACCTGGTGGGGGTGAAGTGGGTGGGTAAAATGTGTATACCGGTGGGCCGTTTGAACGCTCGATCGCACAGGAGGCTTCTCTCGCGTCTTCTCGGCGACGCTGGAAGGCACTCAAGTCGCTCTCAAAGTCCTGGCAGCCAAATTCTGCTCCAGCGGCGACAGGAGGAGCAAGGTCTTTCAGAGGCACTTGCTGAAGGAGGCAATTTTCTTGCACAACACAACTCACCCGTGAGTTCTTCGTTGCAATCAGTGCCGCCCGCCAGGCCAGCGAGATGCCTGACATTACGTTCCTGGGTTCATTAAGGAACATCGCCAAGTGCCTGGGCGTGACACGTCTGCCTCCCGGCTTCAGAGGCCTGCCGCCTGAATACGAGCACCCTGCGTGGGCCATGGTGGTTGAGCTGTGCGAGGTGAGTGAAGGAGGAATGAATCTCCGAAGTCATTGAGTGAATGGGGTGACACAGCTCCATCGGAACCGCCGGCCCTCTTGATTCGCAGAACGGATCTTTGGAGAGGCTCATTCACGACCAAGTGGCCTACTCTGACTTTGAGGCGCTGGGTTGGATGCTCGATGTCGCAGAGGCCCTGCATCACCTCCACAAGCTCCCCAAGCCCGTCGTCCACAGGCTGATAGGCTTTCTCTGCTGGCGGCAAAAGTCCACTAGGAATGAAATGATCGCGCCCTCAAACCACTCAGGACGTCAAGCTGGCCAACGTTCTGCTCACCGTGGCCCCTTCGGATTCGCCAACTGGAGAACGTAATCACAGGTTGACGGCCAAGCTCGTGGACTTCGGGCTGCACATGGTCAGTGTCGATTGTTTTGGAGCCTTTTGCGTCACAATTGTTGAATCGCATCTCTCCCACGTTGCAGGAAATCGACGATTCGAAGCCAGCCCTTGTCCGTCTGAGCAGCGACGGCAACTGGCGGCACTGCGACCTCTCTTCCTCAGTGCATATGAGGCGGTTGCAAGAGAGACTGTCCTACCGCAGCGGGTCTCTCACAGGCGGGCCAGTCACATTCTCTGGCCGGGGGACTCGGTCTAAGCTTTCCGTGGCTGGTATTCGCGTCAATTCTCAAGACCCGTTTTCACGAGTGTCCAAGTCACAGCCTCTGGACAGGGACACAGAGCAAGACGTTAACGGCGTGGATTCCAGTGATGACTCGGTTCGGCCTCGCCGGGTTGGCGTCATCGAAATCACTCCATCGTCTTCCCCTGCCCACACACCAAACCGAGGTACTCCTCCCCATCACGTGGAGACACTCAGTCCGCAGCGGCATAAGGCAGATCGAGCGATAACAGCGGACATCGGGCGACCTCAGCCAATCCTGCCGTCTACAGACATGCCTGTTCCTTTGAACAGCGACTTGGACCTCCACCGCCATCTCCAACCTGATGCTAAACGTTGCCACGAGAAGAGTCATGAAATCAGCGCCCCTCTGCCGCTTCTTGTACAGAATCGCTGCGGGGTGCACAGCAGGCCACATTCGATGGACGTTCAGCGGGGCATCTCGTTGCCACCAAACCTACACGCCCCTGGCGGGGCCGAATCGGACAGGCCCAGCTGCTTCAGCTCTGCACAGAGCATCAGAGAGCACATCAGGACCGCTGCCGTAAGCTGTTGCGAGATCGCCTACATGATGACGGGTGAATTTGTGATCAGAGTGGGAGTGAATTTGTGATCAGAGTGAACCCCCTTGCATTTTTATGATTTCATGTTTCAGGCGAGACGGGCTCGGCGATGTACATGGCCCCTGAGGTCCATCGCCGAGAACCGTGAGTCAAGTCATGTCTGATGTAGACCCTATCGAGCCCTCACTTGCATTTGACCCGTGTGGCTGAAAACACTCCCTACGTCGATCCTAGGTATAATGACAAGGCCGACGTCTTCAGCTTTGGCGTGATGATGTTTGAGATCTTCTCGAGGACGATGCTGTTGAGGACCCACGGCAGAGGGGATCCATGTGAGTTGATTGCCAAGACGACCGTCGCGTCGAATCTGAAGTCTTTTGTGCCCTCACAGCCCAATTCACTGCCGTGGTGGCACAAGGCTTTCGTCTCCAGCGCCCGGATCGAATGGATCAAGAGATTTTCGATCTTATCACCTGGTGCTGGAAGCAAGATCCGAACGAGAGGCCCAAGATGTCAGGTACGAAGCCTTGCCTTGAATAATTTGTACCTCCCCTCAACCCCTCGCTTTCACCCCCTACATCAGACGTCATTGCCGGTCTCAAAATCCTGATAAACAAGACCGAGGATGCTGCAAATGAGAAGGCAAATGCAGAGGCAGACGCCAAGAAAATAGGCTGCGGCTGTGTGGTAGGTGTCGTAGGCTCGTCTCTAAGTACGTAGCAGAGAGACAATTGTCATATTTCCAGATACAGGATTTCATAAAAATGAATAAATGTGCTTTCCTTTCTAAGAAGGATATTTGTCGTTTCATCATAGCATCTGCTATATTTGTTTTGTGTCGTGACCTACTACCGCTGACGCCTGCATGGCTCAGTCAGACTCAAGCTAAGACATCCTTGAGTTAAATAAAACAATGATCCAATGTGTAAAAGCGTAAATGAAGAATCTCACTACGCTCAGAAGAGTCGAGGCAGCTGGAGGCCGACTGACGGACGGAGGCTTTTGATGGTGCTCGAAGTGAGGGGCATCATGCAGCTGCAGATCATGGGGGGCGGGCTTTGCTGAACTGGTGGTCGACTGATACGCTGATAGGCGGCTCACAGAGGCGGATGCAGGCACTAATTCTACGAAGGTTTTAAGGCACTCTGACTGAGGCATCACTCATTTTGCCGCTGATGGATTTGTGGACGGTTGGCGGTTCGTATCCCTACGCCTCCCGAGCGAGATAGCGTCCTAAATAAGGACGCTATTTAATTTAAAAATTAACCTAAATTAAGAAGACCTGTGAAACAGTTAGATATTTACAAGATATTTTGCAATGAGCGTAGACGTTCACCTCGCAAATGACTTAGTGACTCGCCTGCTGCTCCGCGAGGATCGCGTCTTGCACATCACCGGGCCAGTCCTCGGGGCAGGTCTGTGGCTCGATCGTTCGTTCGCTTGACCGGGATCTCGAATCGAATCGCACAGGAGGCTTCTCTCGCGTCTTCTCGGCGACGCTGGAAGGCACTCAAGTCGCTCTCAAAGTCCTGGCAGCCAAATTCTGCTCCAGCGGCGACAGGAGGAGCAAGGTCTTTCAGAGGCACTTGCTGAAGGAGGCAATTTTCTTGCACAACACAACTCACCCGTGAGTTCTTCGTTGCAATCAGTGCCGCCCGCCAGGCCAGCGAGATGCCTGACATTACGTTCCTGGGTTCATTAAGGAACATCGCCAAGTGCCTGGGCGTGACACGTCTGCCTCCCGGCTTCAGAGGCCTGCCGCCTGAATACGAGCACCCTGCGTGGGCCATGGTGGTTGAGCTGTGCGAGGTGAGTGAAGGAGGAATGAATCTCCGAAGTCATTGAGTGAATGGGGTGACACAGCTCCATCGGAACCGCCGGCCCTCTTGATTCGCAGAACGGATCTTTGGAGAGGCTCATTCACGACCAAGTGGCCTACTCTGACTTTGAGGCGCTGGGTTGGATGCTCGATGTCGCAGAGGCCCTGCATCACCTCCACAAGCTCCCCAAGCCCGTCGTCCACAGGCTGATAGGCTTTCTCTGCTGGCGGCAAAAGTCCACTAGGAATGAAATGATCGCGCCCTCAAACCACTCAGGACGTCAAGCTGGCCAACGTTCTGCTCACCGTGGCCCCTTCGGATTCGCCAACTGGAGAACGTAATCACAGGTTGACGGCCAAGCTCGTGGACTTCGGGCTGCACATGGTCAGTGTCGATTGTTTTGGAGCCTTTTGCGTCACAATTGTTGAATCGCATCTCTCCCACGTTGCAGGAAATCGACGATTCGAAGCCAGCCCTTGTCCGTCTGAGCAGCGACGGCAACTGGCGGCACTGCGACCTCTCTTCCTCAGTGCATATGAGGCGGTTGCAAGAGAGACTGTCCTACCGCAGCGGGTCTCTCACAGGCGGGCCAGTCACATTCTCTGGCCGGGGGACTCGGTCTAAGCTTTCCGTGGCTGGTATTCGCGTCAATTCTCAAGACCCGTTTTCACGAGTGTCCAAGTCACAGCCTCTGGACAGGGACACAGAGCAAGACGTTAACGGCGTGGATTCCAGTGATGACTCGGTTCGGCCTCGCCGGGTTGGCGTCATCGAAATCACTCCATCGTCTTCCCCTGCCCACACACCAAACCGAGGTACTCCTCCCCATCACGTGGAGACACTCAGTCCGCAGCGGCATAAGGCAGATCGAGCGATAACAGCGGACATCGGGCGACCTCAGCCAATCCTGCCGTCTACAGACATGCCTGTTCCTTTGAACAGCGACTTGGACCTCCACCGCCATCTCCAACCTGATGCTAAACGTTGCCACGAGAAGAGTCATGAAATCAGCGCCCCTCTGCCGCTTCTTGTACAGAATCGCTGCGGGGTGCACAGCAGGCCACATTCGATGGACGTTCAGCGGGGCATCTCGTTGCCACCAAACCTACACGCCCCTGGCGGGGCCGAATCGGACAGGCCCAGCTGCTTCAGCTCTGCACAGAGCATCAGAGAGCACATCAGGACCGCTGCCGTAAGCTGTTGCGAGATCGCCTACATGATGACGGGTGAATTTGTGATCAGAGTGGGAGTGAATTTGTGATCAGAGTGAACCCCCTTGCATTTTTATGATTTCATGTTTCAGGCGAGACGGGCTCGGCGATGTACATGGCCCCTGAGGTCCATCGCCGAGAACCGTGAGTCAAGTCATGTCTGATGTAGACCCTATCGAGCCCTCACTTGCATTTGACCCGTGTGGCTGAAAACACTCCCTACGTCGATCCTAGGTATAATGACAAGGCCGACGTCTTCAGCTTTGGCGTGATGATGTTTGAGATCTTCTCGAGGACGATGCTGTTGAGGACCCACGGCAGAGGGGATCCATGTGAGTTGATTGCCAAGACGACCGTCGCGTCGAATCTGAAGTCTTTTGTGCCCTCACAGCCCAATTCACTGCCGTGGTGGCACAAGGCTTTCGTCTCCAGCGCCCGGATCGAATGGATCAAGAGATTTTCGATCTTATCACCTGGTGCTGGAAGCAAGATCCGAACGAGAGGCCCAAGATGTCAGGTACGAAGCCTTGCCTTGAATAATTTGTACCTCCCCTCAACCCCTCGCTTTCACCCCCTACATCAGACGTCATTGCCGGTCTCAAAATCCTGATAAACAAGACCGAGGATGCTGCAAATGAGAAGGCAAATGCAGAGGCAGACGCCAAGAAAATAGGCTGCGGCTGTGTGGTCTCGTAAATGCATCAATTATCGTCATATGACTGGTGAGTGTGAAAAGAATTCCATATTCAAAAATAGTTGTTGTGTTGTGTTTTGCGTTGTTGTTGCGTCTGCGTGCTTGTGGAGTCGTTCGATAACATTGTGCTGTTGTGGTGCTACATTCATACTGGTACAATGAAAGTTCACACTTTCATTTATCTCCTGTCCCTGTGTTCTTCCCGTTCGTTGTGATGTATGGTGGTAATTACGATCAGGGGGGGGATGGCCCTGGAGGCGGATACACGCGTGGCCCCAGAACAGGCGGCACGTCTCTTCGCTACGACACGCAGAAAACAGTCGGCAAGTGCTTCATCGGCGGGCTCGACCTCAACACGACCAAGGAGACGATAATCGAGTACTGTTCGCAATGGTGCGCATGCCGCCCATGCGGCACCTGTGCACACTGACTCTTGTCTCTCTCTGAAGGGGAGAGATTTCAGACGCCGTCGTCATGGAAGGGCGTGGCTTTGGTTTCGTGACGTTCGCCTCGGGGGAAGCAGCCGACACCTTTCTGCAGCAAAGAGATCATGTGAGAATGACGCAGCATGGGTTTCCACAATGCAACAACGCCATGTGTGTTTCAGGCCATTGAAGGCAGGCGCGTGGAGGCCAAGGCAGCTGTTCCAAAAGAAGGCGGCATGGGCAGGCCCCCGGTGAACCCGACAAAGATCTTTGTCGGTGGGACGGGTGATCTGACCGACGAAGACCTGAGGTCCTACTTCAGTCAGTTTGGAGAGATTTCGGATGCCGTGATTGTGAAACTGCCGGATGGAATGAGCCGAGGTTTCGGATTTGTCACCTTCACCGGAAACGAGGCAGTGCAGGCTGCCATGAACGTCGGCACTAATCATGAAGTCAACGGGAAGGGCGTTGAGATCAAGCCTGCCGTGCCTAGAGAGGATGACTCGTTTCGGGGGCGACGTGGCGGCTTTGGGGGAGGGA
>VFSW01013932.1_pt1 | contig 11154 bp, 7 predicted proteins | sample 5358111 | NCBI WGS metagenome assembly VFSW01 (sample SAMN11554181, study PRJNA540505) | mine drainage metagenome | isolation source: sediment from site ElyBrook_90M | place: USA: Ely Copper Mine, Vershire, VT | collected 2017
GTCACGGGCAGCGGCGGAGTTCATGACGGCCAGAAGGTATTTTGCGGCAAAGCGGCTACTTATCTTTTCGAGTTCCTCCCGTCGAGGAAGATCGGGCCGTGGCGGCTTCTCCCCCTCGTACCGGGCCGTCTTCTTGATTGATTTGTTCCGCACGCCAGCGAGGCTGTGCCAGGGAACAAACGACCAGGCGGAGTGGTTGTGGTAGAGTTGCTGATCGTCGTAGACAACGCGGAGCTGTTTGGACCGGGCGGCCATATCCACGGAAATGATCTTCTCCGCCACCTCATACAGTTCCGGGAACGTGGGCCGGCTGAACAGGGCGGGCGCCCGTTTCGTCCCCCACTCCAGCCACTTGCGGGCGGCGGGTAGCCAGCGGTCGAGGTGCTTTCCCTCGACGAAGGGCTTGGGGCGGAGGTCGTCCTGCGCGTTGGAGACCAGGTCCTCCATCTGAAAGGCCCCCTGAGCGACCTTCTCGTCGGCGTGGACGACCATCCCTTTCGTGATGTAACAGATCTCGGCCAGCGGCCGCGTCGGCCCGGAGAAAGCGTTTTTCTCCGTATCCTCGGGAAAGAAGGCGCGGCAGGTAAGGTTCGCCTGTATGTCCGTCGGGAGCAGGCTGACGGCGCCGAACTCCGGCTCGTGGAGGCGGCGCTCCGGCCGGTTCCCTGCGCCACCGACCTTCTGGAAGAGATAGGTGATGTTCTTAACCGCCGCGTCGAAGATCTGAATCCGATTCAAAAAATCGAGACGCCGGACGCAGGCGTTCTTCAGGAACCATTTCTGGGGCTTGATCGCGTACTTGGAATGGCAGAAGGCGTCGGAGACGATCATCGTCGTGAACCCTCCGGGCTTGAGGAGCTGGAAGCCCCGCTCGATGAAGGGGACATAGAGGTCCCACTTCTCCCAGAGCGTCTGGTAGCAGCCGCTCTGCTCGATGGCCTTCCGGAGCTCAAGGTGCTCCTCGCCGGAATCGGCCCGGACGTAGGGCGGATTCCCGAGGGTGATGTCGAAGCCTTCGGTGACGCCGAACATCCACTCCGGATCGAAAAAATCTGCGGAGGCGCTCTGGTCATAGGGGTCCCACTGGGCGAGTCTCCTCGCCTCTACGCGCGGGAGCAGACGTTCCTTTTTCAGCAGGTCGGCGATCTCGGCGCGGATCCGTGCATCCTGCTCGCGGTACTTGGCTTTTGTCGCCGGCGTGCGGGCGGTAAAATGTTTTCGCCTGATTTCTGCAAGTTCCTGTTCTCTTTTGTCGATGGTCCAGTCGCGCAGAAGAACTTGTGATAAGTCAGGCCGGTCGACCATCAGGAGCGTATTGGCGGCGACGAACTTCGTCTCCAGGTTGGGCAGGGGGCGGATGCCCCGGTTCTCGCGGGCGTCGTCGATCTTCTGGTCCACGATCAGCGAGATAAAGAAGCGGAGCTTGGCGATCTGGACGGCAATGGGTTGGATGTCCACGCCGTAGATGCAGTTCTCAATGAGATAGAGCTTTCGCCCGTAATCGAGCTCATTGAAGTCGAATGCCTCCTCAATGTCGGCAATCGCCCGGTCGCGGATTGCCGGATCGTCGATGGCGGCGGCCTTGGCGATCTGCTTTTCCTTCCAGCGGCTGTTGTGGGGATCGAGCTTAGCCAGGAGGAAGACGAGGCGATGGAGGACGCCCATTGGGAAGGCTCCGGAGCCGCAGGCGGGGTCAAGGATCTTGACGTGATCGATCGCCTCGATAAGCCGGGCGGTCTCCGGCTCTGTGAACCGGTGGGGTGCTTCGGTGTAGGCAAAGAGCTGCTCCAGCTTGGTATCCGTGTCTGCTGCTTCATCAGGCGAGGCGGGACCCACCGGGAGAAGCCGCGTTCGGAGGTGGGCCTTGAGCGCTTCGTCCACCATGTAGTTGACGATCTCACGCGGGGTGTAAAAGGAACCGGTCTGTTTGCGGGCCGTGGCGCCCGTCTCCGGGTTGTAGGCGGCCAGCAGGTTCTCAAAGACCTTCCCCAGGAGCTCGGGGTCGAGGGCGATTTCCTCCTCGACCGGGGTGTTTTCGTCGATCGTGAACTTGTATTTCTCGAAGATGGGGATCAGGCCTTGGACGGTGTAGCGCCTGTTCTTCGTCCCGTAATCGGCGTTGAGATCGGCCTCGACCGGGCCGGAGAAGAAAAGGAAATCTGGGACTGCAATCTCGTTTTTCGGGTGATCTGAAAAACCGTCGATGCGGAGGGTCTTCTGCGGGTCCTTCTTGTCCAGCCGGTCGAGGCATTCGAAGAGGCCGCCGTTGAGGAAGGGGATCGAAGAGAAAAGCTGCAAAGCCGCATCGGGATCCTTGAAGGCGTATTCGTAGCGGTAGACATTGTGTATCATGTAGTGGCTGTCGCGCCGGCCGGGTTCTTTCGCCCGGCTGCGGAACTTTCGCCGGTCGGGATTCTTCGCCGTGTTCATCTCCTGGTTCAGGGTGGCAAAGAAGAGGTTCTGGAGGATCGCCTTGTAGTAGGTGCTGTCTTGGGGCTCGCCGAATCTCAGGAGCCCGTCTAGTTTGCGCCGGCTGAAGAGAGCCTCGGGGATGAGACCCTTTTCCTTGATGAACCAGACGAAGATGAGCCGGGTGATGAGGCGGATGACGCTGACCGCCTGGCGTGTTGCCTGCTCTTTCCCGGCGTCCTTTGGGAACGTTGTATGGTGGATCGCACAGAAGTACCAGTCGGCGATCTCCTTGAAGAATCGCCTGTTGAGTTCGGTGATGTCCAGGGTCTTTTGCCAGGCGCGGTGGAGTTCGACGAAGTTCGTAAAACCGTGGCGACGCCGGAGTTCGTCGAGGGCGAGGTCGTGGAGGATCTCGATATGGGCGCGATGGGGGTGCGCGCAGACGATATCCTTGATCAGTGTGACCTTTTCCAGGACATCCCGGGAACGCTCCTTTTTATTGAGTCGGCGGTCGATGACGGCGATTGTCAGGCGGCCATTGTAGAAAAAAAGGACCATGGCTGGCATGGGGGTCAGCTTGTTGATCTCCCGGGTGATCCGGACCAGGTCGCCTCGGGTGTAGGCCTCACCGGCAAGCGAAACTGCGAAGAAAAGATAGGATTCGATAATCCTGTTATCAACTTCCCGGATTTCGAAGAGCGTGTGTTGAGTTTTAAGCTCATCCTCGGTGAGCTGGAAAATAATGTCGATACTTTTCCATTCGCAGGTTCTGGCCTTGGCGGGATCAAAGATGCCGGGAATCTTGATGAAATAGTCCGCGAACCCCCCGTAGTTGTTGGGCCGGAGGGAGAATGTTTTATCGCTTTTGTACCCGAGCACATTCAGAAGGTTGCCCGCGTTTTCGAGGAGAGGGGCGCTCGGAAACGCCTTGAGGGTGTCTTGAATGCGTGTTTTCAGATCGATCATGAAAGCTGCCTTTATGCCTTACTTCGGCGAATGGATGGTGAGGCCGGGGATAGTGTAGAAATGCTCATCCACCGTCATGACGGCAAGATTATTCTCGAGTGCGAGCGCTGCAATCAGGATGTCGGAGAAGGGTATGGTTTTTCCCGCCTTCCGCAGAGAAGCGGAGAGTTGACCGGCCGTGACCCAGAGGGCTTCCGTCATCTCCAGAAACGGCAAGGCGCTCAGGGCATCGGTCAACTCCGCCCGTTCTTTTTCCGATCTGGCGCCCTGCACAAGCTCATAGAGAACCGGGCCGCAGGCATACACGGCAGTTGCATTGATGGCTTCTTCCAGGCGGGTCCCCAGTGAGGTCGCCCCTGGGCGGAAATAGTCGATCCAGGCGCACGTATCGGGAAGGATGCCGCTATCTTTCAAGGTATTTCTCCCTTTTTTTCTGCGCCTTTAATTCCGCCGCTTCCCCCTTTTGCCAATCATATTCCAGGGGCATCTTTCCCCGGAGGGCGCGAAGCGCGGTCATCTTCTTATCGCGCACATAGGCCTCCATCGCCGTAACGATGGCTTTGGTTTTCGATTTTTCTTTCGAAATTTTTTGGACTTCTGATATCAGGTCGTCGGGGATGTTCAATGTCGCACGCATATTTTTCACCTCCGTCATATGCGCTGATAGTATGCTTAATTATGCAGTATGTCAAGCAGGATGATCGGCTGCACAGACCGTATCCCGGATGATCAGCCAGGTGACGAGTTCGAAATCGTCCGCGCCTTCCGCCTGCCGGGGCCGGGGGATCAGTTGGCCGCTTCGGCTGGATAAAAGGGCGCCGATCGCCCGTTTCTTGAACATGGATGTGATCGCGGTAATCGCCTTCGCGAGGAGAACATCGTATCGGGCCATGTCGTCGCCGTTTCCGGTCTCCCCGTTGAATCGGTCGCACAGTGTTTCAATAGCCTTGGTCTCATCGGCGGCGAGCATTCGGAAGATCTCCAGGATCTGCTTGGCCTGGGTGATGTTGAAACGGATTTCGCCGTCCTCTCGGACATAAATGAGAAAACAAGGTTGGAGGGGGTTGACGACCTCATTGCCGGCCGTGTCCCCGATTTGGCGGAGACAGAAAACCACCCCGGGACGGATGACCGGATGGGCTTGGGGGGCGGGGACGACGGCGTAGAGGCCGAGCGGCGCACTCTCCAGCTTTTGACGGTTGGCCTCGATATAATTGGCCAATTCGATCCGGAAGTCGTCGAGGGTGAATTCGCTTAATGAGACGCCGTCTGTCACATCCTCCAGGTCGAGGATTTCATCGCGGAGTTTCTTGAGCTGCCTGTCGCGGTATTTCAGATCGCTTTCAATGAGGTCCCGGATCTCTTCCTGGAGGAGGTTGTCGTCTGCCGTGGCCGTGATATCCACCAGCGCCATTCGCGCCTCGACGCGGTCTTTCAGGGCGATGTAACGATCTAGGTCCTTCGTCGGCCAAAAATTGATCAGACGGATGGATGCATTGCGGCTGCCGATCCTGTCGATCCGGCCGAAGCGCTGGATGATCCGGACCGGGTTCCAGTGGATGTCGTAGTTGATCAGGCAGTCGCAGTCCTGGAGGTTTTGTCCCTCGGAGATGCAATCCGTGGCGATAAGGATGTCGATCTCCTCCTCCTGCGGCATTGATGGCATCTTCCCACGTTTCTTGGCCAGGGGAGAAAAGTTCGTCAGGATGTGGCTGTATTCATTTTTCCCGTAAGTTGTTTTGTTCTCGATGGCGCCGCCGGTTACCATCGCAATATGGACCCCGAGTTCTTTGCGAACCCAGTCTCTCATTGCGTCATACAGGTAGAGAGCAGTATCGGCGAAGGCAGTAAAAATAAGCACCTTACGGTTTGGCTCGCCGTCTTTGTTGATCTTCGGATGGGCGACCTTTTCTTGGATGAGCCGCTTCATGTCCGCCAGTTTGGCGTCGCGCGGGACCGTGACGGCATTTGCTTCGGTGAACAGCCTGGCAATTTGCTGCCGGTCCCGTTCGAGATCTTTAAGCCAACAATCCAGGTCCAAATCGGCAAGCGCAAAGGTGACTTTCTTTCCGACTTCCCATGCATCCTGAGTTTCCGGATCGTCGTCTTCGATATTCAACTCATCGAGATCGATTTCCTCGGACTTGGCTTGATACGCTTTGAATTCACGAATTTTGCTTTCCAGGTCGTCAATTTTCTTAACGGTCCTCTCCATAGAGACGGCAAAAGAGTGCACCGAACTCTCCAGACGCTTCAGAAAATTGACTTTCATCATTCCGATGAGGAATCTTTCGCGGCCTTCCTGGGTGAAGTTTCTTATTTTATATTCATATTTTTGTTTCTGTTCCGGTTTAACGTATTTCGACGGGTTGAACAGGGAAAGCTCATATTTCTGAATTTCCTCGTTGAGAATGTCATAGGACATGAAACTGTTTTTCGTATCGATGGCAGGGTAGACGGCCAGAGGTTTCTCCCGACGGGGGAATTCGCCGATTTCTTTCAAGTCGTAATATCTCCTGATGTGCTTGCGGGAGCGAGCGATCGTCAATTCATCCAACAGCTTGAAAAAAGATGAATCCAAGCGTTCCATCAGGTCCCGGATATCCCTTTCGGGTTTGTTGGACCAGATGGTGAAGGCTGACTGCGCGACTTTAAGGGTATCGCCGATACTGCGAATCCTGATGGATTCTTGAAACGCATCATCTTGCTCCTCGGTGATGAAATAGAACTGATTCCGCAGATCCCGGAGATTGTTGTTCACGGGGGTTGCGGAAAGCATCAGGACTTTCGTTTTCACCCCTTTCTTAATAATGTATTCCATCAGCCGTTCATAGCGGCTAATGCTGACGATTCTGCCCTCCTCGTCTCTTCTGCCTTTGGTATTGTTCCGGAAGTTGTGGGATTCGTCGATGACGACGAGATCGAAATTGCCCCAGTTGATGTTGTCCAGATCGATATCGCACGATTTGCCACTGTTGCGGCTCAGATCCGTGTGGCAAAGGACGGTGTAACTGAATCGATCCTCCAAGAACGGATTCAATTCACTATTATTCTGGGCCTGATAGATCGTCCAGTTCTCACGGAGTTTTTTAGGACACAAAACCAGGATATGGTTGTTCTTCAGTTCGTAATATTTGACGACGGCCAAGGCCTCAAAGGTTTTTCCCAGGCCGACGCTGTCGGCGATTATACAGCCGCCGTGCCGTTCGATCTTGTTGATGGCGCCTTTTACGCCGTCTTTCTGGAATGTGTAAAGGGCGTTCCAGATCCGGGTGTCGAAGAAGTTGATCCTCTGATCGAGCAAACCGCCCGTTTCCTGGTCCATGAGAAATTTTTCAAAGATGTGGTAAAGCGTTTTAAAATAAATAAATTCAGGTGCATTTTCCTGATAAAATTGAGCGAGATAATTCAGAACATCCTCTTTGACGTCTTCCACCATCTCCGGGTTATTCCAGAGCTCATCGAACCAGTTCTTTAAGTCGGTCCGGTCGCGATCGTCAGTGACTTCGAGATTCAGCTCGATATTGGGCAAGGAGCCGTATCCCAGGCCGCTGACGGTGAAATTGGAACTGCCCACAAGGGCTTTTTCGATGCCGTTGTGGTCAATATGGTACATCTTGCCATGGAGAAGGTTGCTCTGGCGTACTGAGCGGATGTTTACCTTCTCCCGGATCCACTCTGCGCATTGCCGAGCGGTGACCTTCTGATGCAGCCGATTCCTCAACTGAAGCTTTTCATCCTCGATCTTGTAAGCCTTTGTTTCGGTTCTGTCCGGATCGAGGCTTTTCACAAAACGCGGCTCGCCGAAAAGGAAATTGAGATGACGCGCATTCTGGAGGTGCTCTTTGATGTGTGCGAAAGCGTAAATGGTAAAATAAGCTGATACAAAAGAGAGATTAGAATCCGGCAGAATGTGGGTTTTCAGAAAGTCGCCCACATTTCCCCTTCCTTGGTTATCACGGATAGAAGAGCTTGAAATCAAGGGTAATGACGTCATTTACTGATTCTCCATCAAACACAAAACCCCGGTCTCTTCTTGCGAGACACGGGGTATTTGCGGTGATCGCTCCATGACTTCCTTTCTTGACGAGAAGGTGTGCAGGATCAGAGGGTATTTCAAAGTACCGATTTTTTACACGCAAGCGAAACTAATCAAATAATATCCGTTACGTCAAGGGATATTTGCGGACTGTCCACTACAGAAATAACAATATAAGCGGCTCCTCTACGCCTCGCTCACCGATACCTTCTCCATCCGATCGCCCTGCCGGATCGCATCGACGACCTCGATCCCCTTGACGACCTTCCCGAAGACGGTGTGTTTCCCGTTCAGGTGCGGCTGCGGCGAGTGGGTGATGAAAAACTGGCTCCCGTTCGTGTCGGGTCCGGCATTGGCCATCGAGATGACCTTGGCTTCGTGGGTCAGCGGATTTCCCTCCAGTTCGTCCTCGAACCGGTACCCTGGTCCGCCCCGGCCCGTTCCGGTCGGATCGCCCCCCTGGATCATGAAATCGCCGATCACCCGGTGGAACAGTACGCCGTCGTAGTATCCCTCCCGCGCGAGAAAGACGAAGTTGTTGACGGTTTTTGGTGCGTGCTTCGGGAAGAGTTCCAGCTCGATGGTCCCCCGGTTCGTCTCCATCGTGACCCGATAGGTCTTCTTCGGGTCGATCTGCATCTCCGGTTGACGATCCCATTGTCTTGCAGTCATATGATTTCTCCTTTGCGGTGATGGTTGTTCTGCTCCATCCATACCTGGTTTTTCCGCATTCGGCAACTGTTTCGCGGAAAGGCGTTCGGAATAAGTCGACAAGAATATCCGACTGCGGTATGATCCCGCCCATACGCATCCCCTCCTGTTGATCGGCGCGACCGCTGCAATCGCCGCGAGAGGGGTGCATTTCTCAGGGAGGTACCCATGGCCTTTCTCTTAGCCCTCGATCAGGGTACAACCAGTTCCCGGGCGATCGTCTTCGATGACGCGGGATCGATTGTCGGCTCGGCCCAGAAGGAGTTCCGCCAGCACTACCCCCGGCCCGGCTGGGTGGAGCACGATCCCCTGGAGATTTGGGAAACCCAGGCCGGTGTCGCGGCCCAGGCCCTCCGGGAAGCAGGCCTGCGCGCCGCCGACATCGCCGCCCTCGGCATCAGCAATCAGCGGGAGACGACGGTGGTCTGGGAGCGCGCCACGGGCCGGCCGATCCATAACGCCATCGTCTGGCAGGACCGCCGCACCGCCGCCGCCTGCGACCGCTTGAAAGCCGACGGGCTGGGGCCGCTCATCCGGGAGAGGACGGGTCTTGTCCCGGACGCCTACTTCTCCGGCACCAAGGTCGCCTGGATCCTCGATCATTGCACCGGCGCCCGGAGGATGGCGGAGGAGGGTCGGCTCGCCTTCGGGACGGTTGACACCTGGCTGATCTGGAACCTTACCGGCGGGGCCCGGCACGTCACCGACTGCTCGAACGCCTCCCGGACAATGCTCTACGACATCCATCGAGGCGACTGGGATGACGAGCTCTTGCAAATACTGAAGATTCCCCGGGCGATCCTCCCGGAGGTGCGCTCCTCCAGCGAGGTCTACGGCGCAACGCATACCGCGGCTTTTTCCCCCCCGATTCCCATCGCCGCAGCGGCCGGCGACCAGCAGGCGGCGCTGTTCGGCCAGATCTGCACCCGGCCCGGCATGGTAAAAAACACCTACGGCACGGGATGTTTCATGCTGATGAATACGGGGACGACCCCTGTTGCTTCGGCCTGCAGCCTGCTCACGACGGTGGCCTGGAAGATCGGGGAGAGGACCGACTATGCCCTCGAGGGGAGCGTCTTTATCGGGGGCGCCGTGGTGCAGTGGCTGCGGGACGGGCTGGGAATCATCGGCTCTTCCGCCGAAGTGGAGGCGCTGGCCCGGCGGGTGGAGGATACCGATGGGATCTACCTGGTGCCTGCCTTTGCCGGCCTGGGGGCTCCCCAGTGGGATCCCTATGCCCGGGGAATCCTGGTGGGGATCACCCGGGGGACGACGGCAGCCCACATCGCCCGCGCCGCCCTGGAGAGCATAGCCTATCAGTCGGCGGACCTGCTGAACTGCATGCGGGCCGATTCGGGGATTACCATCGGGGAGCTGCGGGTCGACGGCGGCGCCACCGCGAACGACACCTTGATGCAGTTCCAGGCCGATATCCTGGGGATTCCGGTGGTGCTGCCTCTCGTGAGGGAGACGACGGCCCAGGGCGCTGCCTATCTTGCGGGCCTTGCCGTGGGGGTGTGGAAAAACGCTGAGGAGATCAGCAACCGGATGCCCGTCGAGAGACGGTTTCTGCCGAACATGGACCGGGAGCGTGTCGAACGGCTGACCCGGGGGTGGAAGCGGGCGCTGGAGAGGTGCCGGTGTTGGGTCGAACCCTAAATCCACCAGTGGAGCATATAAAAAGAGGCACCTCGTGCCATTTTCATGGACCAGGATGCCTCTCTCTGTTTTTCCCTTTGGGATTATAGGGGCTTTACGTTTTCTGCCGCGGGGCCCTTGGGACCCTGCTTGACTTCGAAACTCACGCGCTGGCCCTCGGCCAACGTCTTGAAGCCAACTGCCTGAATGGCGCTGTGATGTACGAACACATCGCCGCCTTCATCCTTTTCGATGAAGCCGAAGCCCTTCTGCTCATTGAACCACTTTACCTTACCTTCTGACATTGCTTGCATCCTCCTTTCTTAAAATTCTCCTTAAGTCGGATCCGCACAATGACAGAAAGCAAAAAAAGCCACCAAAATCGCAAAAAGCTTGGTGGCTGCCTTCATACATCATAATGTCTTAATCCAAACTTATTGTTATGTTTACTTTACACCGTCCCTGATCAAAAGTCAAGGATTAATAATGATAATTTTCATCTCGCGATTTCGGGAGGCCGAACACCATTGAAAACGGACGTACGTCGCGGGGATACATGCGGACGCCGATGAGGGATGGGCAGGGTGATCAGGGTTGTCACGACGCCGCCGAGAAGGAGGAGTTGATCATTGTCGTTCTGCTCCCGTGTTTTCCCGGCGGTGCCGCGGCAGTGAGGCGACAGGGAGATGAGAGGAAAAGATTGCTCCGGCGCGCGATCGCGACTATGATCGAACGGCGGGAGAGGTGCGACTGACCGATGCAGATGCGTCTGAGGGAGCACCGGCCATCCGGAGTGCCGTTTGTGCCGCAGTTAACGCGGATTGCAGGGGGAGTGTTACATGAATACCGTCTTGAAGCGGGTGTTGATCGCCGCGTCGTTGATGGCCGTCTGTGCGGTCATCTTAGCGGCGACAAAACTCTTAGGGGTATGGATTATCACCGGGATCGCCGTCGTCCTTTTTATCCTGGGAATTCTCCGGAAGGAAGATTTTCCCGGCAAGGGAGGCGACATCCCGGATGATACCGATGGGCGGCCCCGGAAGGAATAGAATGCGGTATTTATAAAAACCAGTCCGAACCGCAACGCCGCCGACAAATTTGGTGAAATGCCTTGACTTCGCTTCCTGTTGGGCGTACAAAGAAAAATAAATGCCGGGATGGCGACGCAGGGCCGATGTCCTGAAGTTGGCCGGCAGGTGTACATATCGACGATATGAAGCGTAAGGTAAACCGCCGGACTCTTCAGGGTCTCGGCGGTTTTTTACATTGTTAAACCTTCATGCCCCGGCAGGACGCTGCGCGGTGTGAACACAACCATGGTCCATTTCTTCCCCTTGCCAAGGAGGAATGGAGGGATTTCGCTAACAAAAGGAGGCGAAAAATGAACA
>VFSW01013933.1_pt1 | contig 11154 bp, 10 predicted proteins | sample 5358111 | NCBI WGS metagenome assembly VFSW01 (sample SAMN11554181, study PRJNA540505) | mine drainage metagenome | isolation source: sediment from site ElyBrook_90M | place: USA: Ely Copper Mine, Vershire, VT | collected 2017
GGCCGGCTGGCCGAACGCGCCTGACTGGGCCGGCTGGCCGAACGCGCCTGACTGGGCCGGCTGGCCGAACGCGCCTGACTGGCTCGGCTGGCTAGTGGCGCCGGGCTCGAGACCGGGCTGAGAATGACGGCCGACCGGCTGCTGGGTCCCCGGCTGCTGGGTCCCCGGCTGCTGGCCGGCGGTCGGCCGGTCACGGCGAGCCGCCGCAGGCCGGGCGGGGCGGCCTCGGCCCGCCGCGCCAGGCGAGCCTGCGGGCCCAGGCGGGCCGCCCGGGCCGCGCTCTGGCGGCATCCGCTCCTGCGCGTAGGCCCCGGCCGCTCGCGGCTCGGAATGGTAGGACTCAGCCGTGAAGGAATCACCAGGGAAGAGGTCCGCCGGGCGCTGGCCCGACCGCTGCCTGTCCGCCGACGCTTCCACGTAATCCCGCGGATACGGGGGTCCGGGCCGAACCTCGGCCGGCTTGCGCTGGCCGGACCTGGTCACGCCGGTCAGATCAATCCCGGACTGCTCGAGGATGTCGGATAGCGACGGCAGCGGGGACACCTTGGCCTGCTGTAGTCCCAGTTCGATCAGGTTCGTGGCCAGTACCATCGGGCGCCGCTCCTCGGCGTACCTGGCCACATACGGCTGCCGCAGGTGTTCCTCGTACGCCGTCCGGTCGCGGTAGACCTCGTAGAGGATCCGCTGCGCGGGCGCGGTCGGCACCTCGTGCACGATATAGACGAGCGTGCCGGGTTCCCGTGATCTTACCTGTGCGACGACGCGTTCGGTGATCCGGTCGAAGAACTCGGCGGTCTCCTGGACCAGCGTGAATATCTCGATCTGGCCGAACAGGTCCGATGCCTGATCCTCGCGGGCCGGGCTAGCCGACTGGTCGTAGCCGGCGTCCGGCACCCACCCGTCGGGACCCCCCAGGACCGGGCGGGCCCTCGACCCAGCCGGCTCACCCGGCGTTCGGTCCGCCCGGGCGACCAGATCGGCCAGACCCGGGTAACGTCCGTCAGCCTCGTCACTTGCGTACTTACGGCCGCGCTCGAAATCCAGGTCGTCCGGGTGAGCTTCACCCGGATGCGCGGACTGATCGGCCCAGCCATCGTCGTTCCGAGCCGCTGCCCGCCCGGCCCGTTGCACCACCGCCTCCGCCTGATCGCCGGCCTGGTTGGCGGCCAGCCAGATCAGCACGGCAGCCAGCAGGTACGCGGGCCCGAAGAGCTTGGTCGCCGCCAGCGGCACCGTGATCTGCGCGAACTGCTGCAAGCCAAGATCAATCGCTGGGGCCGCGAGTAGCAATGCGGCCACTCCGGCCACGACCGGCGCGAGCGCCGCGTTGCCCCGGCCCGAGCCGCGCGACCGAATCAGCCCCACGATGACCGCGATCAGGCCGGTCATGGCGGTGAACGGGCCAAGCACGAAGGCGATCAGGACCTGCGGCAGGTACTGATAATAGGTGACCGGGTCTGGAAAGGATTTGCCGAATGCGACGGCACCCGAGGAGATCGGATCGGTGCCGAGCACGGCGATCGCGATGATCGCGATCGCGCAGACGGCGAGCCGCATCGCGAACCGGCCGGCCGTCCGGCGCGCTGTGACCTCCACAATCCCCAGGCAGGCAGCCAGCGGCGCCAGTACCTGCCCGCCAAGTTCCATGGCACGGAAGATGATCGCGTCATAGCCGAGCAGGTACCCGAGTGCCTGTGCGGCCAGGCCGACCGCAAGGCCGAGCAGGGCGAGTGTCCAGGCGATGAGATGGCCGGAAGGCCGCCTGGCGGCTCGTGCCGCGAGCACACCGGTCCAGGCGACGGCGACCAGGGCGCCTACCGAAGTCACGACCAGAGAGAGTGACATCCCCTGCCTATGGTGCCCGACGGCCAGCGTTTTTGCGATCGCCTACACCTGCTACGGCATACCTCGTCACGCGAGGCACGCGCTGGATCACTAACAGTACCTACTAAACTCAGTTCCCGTGACCCGGCTAACCGGACGGCCAGATCCGTCCCGGTCGGCGGCCGAGGTTCTGGACCCGGCGGCTGACCAGCCCGGCGTAGTCCCTGACCGGCAGGCGGCTGCCTTCTTCGACGTCGACAACACGCTGATGCGAGGCGCGTCGATCTACTACTTCGCGAGGGGCCTGGCGGCGCGCAAGCTATTCGGCCCCAGTGACCTGCTCAAGATGGCCGCGGGCCAGGTGATTTTCCGACTCCGCGGCCGGGAGAACGCGGGCCATATCGACGCGGCCCGCGAGGCGGCGCTCGCGTTCGTGGCTGGGCAGAAGGTAAGTGAGTTCACCAGTCTCGGCGAGGAGATCTACGACGAGACGATGGCCAGCCGGATCTGGGACGGCTCCAAGGATCTGCTTCGGGAGCATCTGGAAGCCGGGCAGCGGGTATGGCTGGTCACCGCGACGCCGGTAGAGCTGGCGGCGATCCTGGCCAACCGGCTCGGGCTGACCGGCGCTCTCGGGACGGTGGCCGAGTCCAAGGATGGCGTCTACACCGGCCGGCTCGTTGGCGGCCTTCTGCACGGTGCGGCAAAGGCCGAGGCCATCCGGGCCCTCTCCGAGCGCGAGGGACTCGACCTGTCTCGCTGCAGCGCCTACAGCGACTCGCTCAACGACCTGCCCATGCTCACCCTGGTCGGCCATCCGCACGCGGTGAATCCCGATGCCGGGCTCAGGGCGCTGGCCAAGTCCCGGAACTGGCCGATCCATGATTTCCGCAAGGGCCGCCGGGTCACGATGATCGCCGTGCCGGTAGCGGCCGGCGCGGGTGCCGTGGCTGGCGGGCTCGCCGCCGGTTTCGCCGTCCGCAAGCGCCGCTCCGGCGGCTCCTGAGGACCCGCCCCGCTAGTTCTGAACCGCTGCGATGAATCCTCGCCCCGGTTGGTGCTGCCGGCACCACGAGCCATCGCCACGAGCGCGGGTGTTCGGGAGCGCGGAACAGGCGAGGCGAGGCCGGGCCAGGCCAGGCCAGGCCACCGGGGAGGCTAGGCGCCAGCTGGCGGCTCGCCGAAGGCAGGGCCGCGTTCGGCCAGCAGCTCACCCAGCTTCCGGTCGATCGCGTCCCTGACCTTTCCAGCCAGTTCGGCGATCGCATCCGGATCCTCGCCCTGACCAGCCATGAAGCCATCGGTCGGAACCGGATCGCAGAACTCGATGATCCAGTTCGACGGCAGCGGGATCGCGCCGAACGGACCCAGCCACGGGAAGAGCGGCGTGACCGGGAAGTATGGCAGCCGCAGCCGCTCGGCCAGCTCCGACCAGTCCGTGATCATCGGGTAGATCTCCTCGGCACCGACGATCGCGCACGGAACGATAGGCACGCCGGTCCGCAGCGCGGTATTAGCGAACCCGCCGCGGCCGAACCGCTGCAGCTGATAGCGCTGGCTGAACGGCTTGCCGATCCCCTTGAACCCCTCAGGGAAGACTCCGACCAGCTCACCGCAGCGCAGCAGCCGCTCCGCCTCGGCCGGGCTTGCCGGGACGTGCCCGCTCTTGCGGGCGAGCCCGGCCAGGACTGGGATCGTGTAGATCAGGTCGGCCCCGAGCAGCCGCAGGTTCCGGCGCGCCGGGTGCTCGTCCAGTAGGCCGACCTGAAGCATCAGAGCGTCGAACGGCACCACGCCGGAGTGATTGGCCACGACCAGCGCCGCGCCGACCGCCGGCACATGCTCCAGGCCGCGCATCCGCACCCGGAACCAGCTCCGGTAGAGCGCCCGCACGGCCGGCATCAGCACAGCGTGGCTGAACTCAGGATCGAACCCGGACTCGGGATCGACCTCGTAGTCCCCGGCCAGGCGCCTGAGCACGAACCCGGCGGCCTCATTGAACCGCCTGGCCAGACCGGCTAGCACGGCCGACCCGCCAGGCTCCCCTGGTCCGTTGGGCGTGCCCGAGCCGTCCAACCCCGCCTCGGCGGCTACTTCTTGTTCCGGCGCTGTACGCGCGTCTTGCGAAGCAGCTTGCGGTGCTTCTTCTTCGCCATCCGCTTACGCCGCTTCTTGATGACAGAGCCCACGAAACCATCCTTGCTAAGTAAAACGCGCAATGGCGTGCCAGCCACTCACGCCCGCATCCGGGCGGCCCGGGCACGCGCCAAACCCACAGCGTACCCCGCCACGGCGGCCCATGCTCCGGCGCGGCCCGCCTTAAGCGCGGCTGGCCGGGGCTGCTCCGCCACCCGTAGGCAGCACCCCGGCGCCAGCCAGCCCGATACCGGTCAGCCCGCCTCTACGAAAGCGTCCTGCAGGTACTGGTTGACGGCCCGCTCTGGAACCCGGAACGACCTGCCGACCCTGATCGCCTCCAGCTCACCGGCGTGAACAAGTCGGTAGACGGTCATCTTCGACACGCGCATGATCGCCGCTACCTCAGCCACAGTCAGGAATCGGACGGCACTGAGCGGGGTTGCCTCTGCTGCCATCGATCTCTCTCTCCGGCGCTAGCTTCCGCGCCAGCCTGTTAGACGCACCAGTCACGCCCGTATACCAGCGTAATTGGTGCGAGCGAAAGGGCAAGCCCGGTAGGTGGGTGAATTCGGGTTTTGTGTAACATTTAGCCCGAAGAATTGGTCGCTTGGTGCGGCCGGGCAGAGCGACCCTGAGACTGGGTTGGGCGTTTACCCCGCACCGAGCTCCCGGCTCCGGTCCCGCGCCGCCTCGATCGCCGCCAGGAATGCGGCCCGGACGCCGTGCCGCTCGAGCTCCCTGATCGCGTTGATCGTGGTACCACCCGGCGAGGTCACCGCCTCGCGGAGGATCACCGGGTGCTCACCGGACTCGCGGAGCATCGTCGCCGCGCCGAACACCGCTTGCTTAACCATCTCCAGCGCCGTACTGCGCGGCATGCCGAGCAGGATCCCCGCGTCGACCATGGCCTCGACCAGGAAATACACATAAGCCGGGCCACTGCCCGACAGTGCCGTAGCCGCGTCCTGCTGGGATTCCGGGATCCGCAGCACCTTGCCGACCGGCCGGAGCAGCTCCTCGGTCCGGCGCAGGTGCTCCTCCCCCGCGTGCCGGCCGGCCGAGATCACGCTCATCGCCTCGTCTACCAGCACCGGCGTATTGGACATGACCCTGACGACAGCGACTTCGGCCCGCAGCCGGGACTCGATGAAAGCGGTCGTGATCCCGGCCGCGACCGAGATCACCAACTGGCCGTCGCAGACCCGGGGCGCGATCTCCTCCAGCAGCGCGGCCATGTCCTGCGGTTTCACCGTGATCACCAGCGTGTTCGCCTTGGCCGTCGCTTCGGCGGCGCTGAGCACGTCGATGCCGTAGGCCTCGCGCAGCGCGCTGGCCCGGTCACCGCGCCGGGCGGCCGCGACCACTCCGTCCGGCGCCACCCCGGCCCGCAGCATCCCAGACAGCAGCGCCTCGCCCATCTTGCCGGCCCCAAGGATCGCGATCATGCTGCCGAGATTAGCGAAGAAGACATCCGATCCAGAAAACGGCCCGGCTGGGGGGAGACGGCCCGGCCAGGGGCCGGGCCCGATCAAGCGACGCGCGCCTGCCGCCCGCCGCATCCGCCGGAGGCCGGCCACCGGCCCGTATCATCCGCGCGAGGCTAGCGCCCTGAGGAAGAACGTCAGGTTGGCCGGGCGCTCGGCCAGTCGCCGGACCAGGTAGCCATACCAGTCGCGGCCATAGGGCAGGTACACCCGCACCCTGGCCCCGCTGTCGAGCAGTCGCCGCTGCTCATCGGGGCGCACCCCGTAGAGCATCTGGTACTCGAAGCTGTCCGGCGCGCGGCCAGTCGACCTGGCCCGGAATCCGGCGATCTCGATCAGCCGCGGATCGTGGGTCGCGAGCATCGGGTGCCCCGGACCATCGAGCAGGATCCGCATGCAGCGCGCGTAGGCGCGGTCCACCTCGGACCGGACCGCCAGCGCGACCCCGTCCGGGGCACGATAGGCACCCTTGCAGAGCCGCACCCGCGAACCAGCTACAGCGAGCGTCTCGCAATCCCCTGGCGTCCGCCGCAGGTAAGACTGAAGTACGCAGCCCAGGTCCGGGTAGTCCGCCCTCAGCTTGGCGACCAGTTGTAGCGTCGCATCGACGTGTGTGTGGTCCTCCATGTCGACGGTCACCGTGGTCCCGGCCGCCCGGGCGACCTCGCAGATCTCAGCGATGTGCCCGGCCGCGACCGCCTCGCCGTCGCCGGGCAGGCCCAGCCCGAGTGCGGTCGGCTTGACCGACACCTCGGCCCTCCCGCCCGAGGTCACCCCGGCCGCGCGCAGCCGCTCCAGCAGGGATAGGTACTGCCTGGCTGCGGCCGCCGCCTCCAGCGGTTCGGTGGTGTCCTCGCCCAGGTAGTCCAGGGTCACCGTGAAGCCATCGGCGATCAAGCGCTCGGTCACGGCCAGCGCGTCGGCGGCGCTCTCGCCGGCCACGAACCGGGCGACCACATCGCGGGTGACCGGCGCGGTGCTCACCAGGCGCCGGATTCCCTGACTTGACGAGGCTGCCAGCAAGACCTGGCGCAGCACCAGCCACCTCCCCGGATGAAAGGACCGGATGAACCGAACTGCCTGACGGCTAGGTTACCGTTGCCGCGCCTGCCGCAGTCAGAGCAGGCCGCGCGGGCGGTTCAGGGTTATCTTGACGTTGGCACCCGCGTCCGGTGGGACGATTACCTGCTGCGCGGCGCTGATCCCGGCGGCGGTCAGCGGCTCACCGACCGGAACGGTCCGCTTGATCAGCGCGAGCGCGATAGGGCCCAGTTCGTAGTGCCGGGCCGCCGACCCGACGAAGCCGACCGGAGCGTCGCCCGCGAGCACCTGAGCCCCGTGCTCAGGCAGCGCGTCCGCGCTGCCGTCCAGGTGCAGCAGCACCAGCCGACGGGGCGGGTGGCCAAGGTTGTGCACCCTCGCGACGGTCTCCTGGCCCCGGTAACAGCCCTTGCCTAGATGCACGGCGGTATCGATCCAGCCCAGTTCGTGCGGGATCGCACGATGATCGGCCTCGGTCGCCAGGCGGGCCCGGCCGGCGCCGATCCGCAGCGCCTCGTGCGCCCAGACCCCGGCCAGCCGATAGCCAGCGTCCCGCAGCGCGGCCGTCCCCTCGGCGAGCCGGTACCGCTCGATGATCAGGTCGGTGCCAAACTCAAACCCCAGGGTCGCGGCCGGTTCCAGCTCCAGGTCCGGTGTCGGCCGCTGGCCGCCGAGAGTGAGCACGGCGTATTCGCCGCTGACATCACCTGGCGCCACCCGGAGCAGGAAGCGCATCGAATCGAGAAAGTCGAGCAGCGGCCTGGCGGCTCCCGGCTCGACGTGAATCCAGGTCGCCGAGCCATCGTCGGTCAGGCTCAGGTGATGTTCGACGTGCCCGTGCGGGCTGAGGATCAGCGTCTGGGCCGGCCTGCCCGGCGGCAGGTCGTCCAGTTTCTGGGTGCTCAGGTCGTTGAGCCAGCGGAGGCGGTCCTCACCGGTGATCTTGACGATGTCGCGGTGCGAGCGGTCCACCACGGCGCGTCCCTCGTCCAGCGCGCGCTGCTCGGCGTACGGGTCGCCGTAGTGCGCGGCCACCCCCGGGTCGGGCGGGCCGGCGGCCACCGCTCCAGCAGTGGTGAGCAACGGGCTATCCATAGATTCCAGGCTATGCCCGCCGGTCCGGCTAGGAGCCACAAGCCGCGCAGGTCCCGAACACGGTGAGGTGGCCGACGTCAGTACTGAATCCGTAGTCCGATTCCAGCATGCTCACCAGCGGCCGGACCACTTCCGGGTCAAGTTCGGTTATGCCTCCGCAGACCCGGCAGACCAGGTGCAGGTGCTGCGGATCCGCGGCCAGGTGGTATCGGTGCGCGCCGTGGCCGAGGTGGGTATGCGTGACCAGCCCGATCTGCTCAAGCAGCTCAAGCGTCCGGTAGACGGTGGATACGTTGAGCCCGACCGCGTGCTGCCTGACCTCGGCATAAATCTCATCCGGGGTCGCGTGCTCAAGCTTGGTGACGGCCTCGAGCACGAGCTGCCGCTGCGGGGTAACCCGGTAACCGCTGGCCCGCAGGGCCGCATCCCATGTCCGCGACACATGCTGAGTGTAATGACGCCAGGAAACGTGCTTGCCTGGCCGGGCGGCGGTGACATAGCGTCTGCGGTAACACGGGAAAGGAGGTGGTCCAGCGCAATGCATGATTGTCGGACTTGTGAGGTGGCCGTCCGCTAGCCGCCGTCTCGTGGAGCGCTTGGCCAGGCACCGAGGGTGCGGTTATCCGTGCCAGTAGCACGGATGACAGCATCAAGGCGGCCGGCGAATCCAAAGCGGACACCGGATCCCCGGGTGACCGGACCTTGTCCAGCCGGTCCCGCGCCGCACTTTAGGCGTGGCGCGCGAGCAACCCGGGGATTCTCTAAAGACGCAGATCGCCGCGCCTGCTGTCCCGATGGTGGGCTGCCGGGAGGACCGGAGGACAGCCTGCCCATTTCGCGGGCAGTTTCAGAATGCCACTCGCTTGAGGCGGGCCGAAACGTGTGGCTGCAGCGGCTGGCCGACCGCGGCCATGTCGTAGGCATAGGCCAGGTCGCCTTCTACCAGCCCGTAGAGGCGCTTGCCCGCGGTGACCTCCTTGGCCGAGGTGGTCCTGACCACCGCGTCGGTAGCCATCTCGATCTTCGTGCCTGAGATCTCGCCTAGGTAGATCTCGGTGATCCCGGTCGGGTGGACCAGCAGCACCTCGATCGCGCCACCCGGCTGGGGCCGCCAGTATCCGGTCTCGGCCGCCAGCGGCCGCCCGATCGTCCCGTCCGGGGCGAGCAGCCAGGTCCGGCTGACGTAACTCAGGAACGGCTTGCCGTTGTGCCCGAAGCTGATCTCCTGGCCGAAGTTCAGGCTTTCTATGGTCGGATAGCCGACCACTCCGGCGCCTTCCCACCTGCCAACCAGGAACAACACCGGAACAATGGCCGGATGCGGTTCTGTACCGAGCCCATTCAGGCCGTCACCACCAGGGCCGACGTGACCGTGCCTCGACTGGCCGGCCGCGGCACCGCCGGCCGGAGAACTGCCTGGTTCGGGGCCGCCGGCCGCTTGGCTAGTCACCGGCCCGCCAGAGCCGGACGAACAGCAGGCCGCAGCAGCCCGCGAGCACCGCGCACGCGACCGTCACGATCACCGCGCTCACATCCGCCGTCACGGCGGCAGTGTATGCCCAGCCTGGCCGGTTTCGCCGCCGACTGGCCGGAGCGGCCCGGTGCGGTGCGGCGGAGTGGCTGGACCGCACTCTCCTTGATCGATTGGCTAGGGTTCATGCATGAGTTCCGGTTCGCTGGTGGTCAAGATCACGGTCGGCAAGAATGACCCTGAGCGTTGTAACCAGGCGCTGAGTGTCGCCGCGACCGCGGCCGTTTCCGGCGTGGCGGTGTCGGTCTGGCTGACCGGCGAGGCCGCGTGGCTGGGGCTGCCCGGTCTGGCCGGCGATATCGTGCTGGACCATGCCACCCCCGCCGGCGAACTGCTGGCGGCGGTTCTCGACAGCGGGCAGGTAACGGTCTGCACCCAGTGCGCGGCCCGGCGCGGGATCACCGAGGGCGATCTGATTAGTGGCGTCCGGATCGCGGGGGCGCCGACCTTCGTCGCCGAAGTCATGGCCGACGGCGCCAGGGCGCTGGTGTACTGAACCAGATGTAATGGGCCAGACCGGTGCCGGACTGGCCAGTCCGGATCCGGGTCCCAGCCAGATTCGGTCCAGGACAGTTCGGGCCCGGGACCGGCCGATGCGACGGCCGGGCGCATTCGCCGGGCGGCGGTCAACGCGCGACGGCGGTTAGCTCGCGGCGGCGAGCCGTTCCTCGCGCAGTTGCGCGGTCCACCGCTCCGCCTCGTCCGGCATTGGCGCCAGCGGCCCGATGACCCAGGTGAGCAGCAGGTCAGCCAGCCCCGGATTGCGGACCAGGGCCGGCCCGTGCAGGTAGGTGCCGAGCACCCGGCCAGCGTAGGCGCCTTCGGTGCCGTCCCCGTTCCCGACACCGGTAACCACCTTGGCCAGGGGCCGGGCTCCGGGGCCGAGCCGGGTGACGCCCTGATGGTTCTCGAATCCGGTCAGCCGGGGAACGCCGAGCTGGCTGTCCACGTCCGCGACCACTTCGCCAACGCCGCGCCGCTCGCCGCGGCCGCTGCGGACATCCAGGATCCCCAGACCTTCCACCGGCTCTCCGTGAGCACCGCCGAATTCGATCCCGGCGAGCTGGTAGCCGGCGCAGACCGCGAAGACGACCGCGCCGCGGGCGGCCGCCGCGGCGATCCCGCCGTCGGCTCGCAGCCTGCGCGAAGCGAGGACCTGCGGCAGATCCTCGCCTCCGCCGAGCAGGTAGATGTCACCCTGCCGTGGCACCGGCCGGTCGGCATGGACCTCGACCGTCTCGACCGCGACCCCGCGCAGCCTGGCCCGCCGGGCCAGCATCAGCAGGTTGCCCCGGTCCCCGTAGGTGCTCAGCAGGTCAGGGTAGATCCAGACCAGGCGCAGGGCGCTGGGTCCGGGGGCGGTCTGCCGCTCGCCTGCGACTTCCGGCACCGGCCGGGAGGATTCGACCCGCCGCGCCGGTCTGGGGGCCGGCTCCGCCGGTCCCGGCAGCGGCGGCAGGTAGCTGCCGCTCGGCGACGGCGCCGGGTGCCCGGCCTGAACCGGCCCGGAACTCATCGGGTGCACGCTCATACGGTTCGCCCCAGTGCGGTGCGGATCTGCTGGAAGGCCGTGTAGTTCGCGATCACGTCCAGGTGACCGGGCGGGACCAGGTCGACCGCGGCATCAATGCCGTCCGCGATCCCGAACGCGACCTCGTCGGCCTCCAGCCGCACCGCCAGGTCGGTCCGCCGCTCGCCGGAGATCAGGATTGGCCGGCCACGCAGCACCCGATAGTCCACGTCCCAGAGCCAGGAGGTATCGCGGCCGTCCGGTCCCTGCGCGTTTACCGCGAGCAGCACCGGACCAGGCGGCGGTTCGAGCACGTCGAACGCCTCCAGCCACCCGGCCGGGTTCTTGGCCAGGAGCAGCCGCAGTTTCCTGCCGCGCCGTTCTACCGTGGTGTACCGGCCGGCCACCGAGGTCACCGTCCGCAGCCGCGGCAGCGCCTGCTCCACGCCCGCTCCGAAGAACGCGCCGCCCGCCAGGGCCATCCCCGCGTTCGATCGGTTGGCCCGGCCGGGCAGGGTTAGCTCCCGGTG
>VFSW01013934.1_pt1 | contig 11151 bp, 8 predicted proteins | sample 5358111 | NCBI WGS metagenome assembly VFSW01 (sample SAMN11554181, study PRJNA540505) | mine drainage metagenome | isolation source: sediment from site ElyBrook_90M | place: USA: Ely Copper Mine, Vershire, VT | collected 2017
GTCTGGATCAGGAAAGCTGGGATCCGTCCTCTGATAAATGTCTATCGAAGAATTATTCAATTACAACTTTACAAGACCGGAATTTGAATAAGAAATACCTGGCTGACGAATTTTCTTTAGACCCGGATCCATTGATCCCGTTGTTAATCCTGATCTCACGCATGGATTCGCAAAAAGGGGTTGACCTGGCTTTGGAAGGACTGCGGAATTCACTTGACCGGAATTGGCAGGCAATTTTACTGGGCACCGGGGATCCTGTGCTCGAAAATGCCTGCATTAGCCTGGAAAAGGATTCCCCAGGACGAATTCGCGCAGCAATCCGGTTTGATGCCGCCTTATCCAGACGAATGTATGCCGGGGCAGACATTTTGCTAATGCCTTCGCGGTATGAGCCTTGCGGACTTGCCCAGATGATGGCAATGCGCTACGGTTGCATCCCCCTGGCGCGCTCAACTGGCGGACTTCAGGATACAATTATTGATAACAGCACTGGGTTTTTATTCAAGCCCGCAACGATGCCTGCCTTTGTTGAAACATTAAACCGGGCCTTGGATCAATTCCAAAATCGAAATGGTTGGCAGGAGATGCAAAAAAGAGGCATGGCCCAGGATTTTTCCTGGAGCAAATCGGCAATCGACTATGCGCATATTTATCAGAATCTACTTTTGAAGGAGGGCCTAAATTGAAAACTCGAGCGGTTATTCTGGCAGGTGGTGAAGGTACGCGTTTGGGCGTTCTAACCGCCAAACGGACCAAGCCGGCAGTTCCGTTCGCTGGTAAGTATCGCATCATTGATTTCCCGCTTTCGAACTGTGTAAACTCAAATATTTACGACGTGATGATTATCGCCCAATACCGGCCCCAATCCTTGATCGAACACATCGGATCCGGTGGTCCCTGGGATTTGAACCGTGATTTCACCGGCGGAGTGCGCATCTTTACCCCTTTTAAATCTCGCGCCTCAGGCTGGTTCATCGGCACCGCCGACGCTGTCCAACAAAATTTTTCCTTCATCAAACGCAGCGATCCGGAATTGATCCTGATCCTTTCGGGCGATCACGTCTACGCAATGGATTACACCAGGATGATCCAGTATCACCATGATCACAAAGCAGACCTGACTATGGCAACGATTCGAGTGCCAATCGAGGAAGCCTCTCGGTATGGCATTATAGACGTGGCGCCAGACATGCGCGTGACCTCTTTCATCGAAAAACCTGCTAACCCACCCTCCAACCTGGTTAATATGGGCGTCTATTTGTTCAATCGCCAGGTGTTAGACTTGATGTTATGGGAGGATAGCCAGCGAAAGGATTCTTCCCACGATTTTGGTAAGGACATTTTGCCGGAAATGGTAAAAAATGGGGCAAAGGTATTTGCTTATCCCTATGAAGGATATTGGGTAGACGTCGGGACCGTTGAATCATACTGGCAGGCCCATATGGATTTACTAAAATCCCCGACGCCTTTTGATCTTTACGATCGTTCGTGGGTCATTCACACTCGAACCGAAGAACGCCCGCCAGTCCATATCGATCAGGGAGCGGTGATTGAGGATAGCCTGATTTGTGATGGGTGCATGATCGAAACAGGCGCCAAAGTGGTTCGCAGCATTCTTTCCCCGGGTGTCCACATTCATGCCGGCGCTACTGTGACCGAGTCAATCATCCTTACGGATGCTGAGGTTGGTCGTGGAGCAGTTATCATGCGTTCAATCCTCGATAAATTTGCCCATGTGCTCGAAAGCACCAGGGTTGGAGATATTTCTTCCGAGAGCTTGAAGATTTCAATGGTTGGCAAACATTCAGTCGTACCTGCAAACACAATCGTCGAAGCTGGCGCAACAATTGGCCCGAATGTGAGTTCGGAAGATTATTCATCGAACCTGATCCAATCAGGTCAATATTTACAAACAAAAAGGTTGCCATATGAAATATAAGCGCGCTTCTGGCATCATTTTACATCCCAGCAGCCTCCCAGGTCCGGATGGAATCGGAGATTTAGGGCCTGAAGCATTTCGCTGGATCGATTTTCTCAGCGAATCTGGCTGCAGCCTATGGCAGGTTTTACCCCTCGGTCCAACCGGTTACGGCGATTCACCGTACCAGTGTTTTTCTGCCTTTGCAGGAAACCCTTTCCTTGTCAGCCCGGCTTTGTTAATGGAAATGGGGCTGCTTTCACGGACCGATGTGGCAGACCGGCCACAATTTCCATTGAAAAAAGTCGATTTCGGCGAGGTTATCCAATGGAAGATAAAATTATTGGACCGTGCTTATCAGAAATTCATTAAAACCCCCCGCCAGGCATTGAAAGAAGCATTCGCCGATTTTAAAGAAAAGCAGAAAGACTGGCTGGATGACTTTGTTCTGTTTATGGCGATCAAGGAAGCCCACGGGGGTGGGTCCTGGGAATACTGGCCAGAAAAACTGCGCATGCGTGACCCGGAGTCTCTGGATTTATTTCGCCAGGAAAACATTCAGGCCATTCAAAGCCAAAGCTTTCGCCAGTTCCTTTTCTTCCAACAATGGGAGGCCTTGCATCAATATGCCAACCAAAAAGGGATAAGGATCATTGGCGACGTCCCAATTTTTGTATCTTACGATAGCGCAGATGCCTGGTCACACCCGGAATTGTTCTATATCAATAAAAAAGGACTTCCTACCCGGGTAGCAGGGGTTCCACCGGATTACTTCTCAGCAACCGGCCAATTATGGGGCAACCCGTTATATCGATGGAATGTCCATAAGAAGACCGGGTATTCATGGTGGATTAAGCGCATGCGGTCGGCACTCCAATTATTCGATATTATTCGCCTGGATAATTTCAGAGGATTTGCCGCCTATTGGGAAGTTCGGTACTGTCCGCCGACAGCCGAATTTGGTCGATGGGTAAAAGGTCCCGCCTCGAATTTTTTTGATGCCATTAAGAAAGATCTGGGAGATTTGCCCATTATTGCTGAAGATCTGGGGGTTATCACACCAGACATGTTGGCTCTAAGAGATAAATATAAACTGCCCGGGATGAAAGTTTTTCAGTTTGCATTCTTAACCGATCCAACAGAACCCTTTTTGCCGCATAATTTTACCGAGAATTTCGTCGCCTACACCGGGACACACGATAATGACACCACCCTCGGTTGGTACGAAGCGGCTCCCGAAAAAGAACGAGATTTCTGCCGCAGGTATCTTGCTCGGTCGGGTAACTATATTTCCTGGGATGTAATTCGCGCAGTTTGGAGCTCGGTCGCTGTCCTTGCATTGGCGCCCATGCAGGACCTGCTCAGCCTCGGCAGCGAAGCCAGGATGAATTTTCCCAGCCGGGCAAGCGGAAACTGGTCCTGGAGAATGATGCCCAATTCCCTTACTCCCGAACTACGAGCCCGGGTTAAAGAGGTTAATTACCTCTATAATCGAGGCATAATCAAATAGTCATGAGTGATATGTTAAATGGATTGTTTTGGGCGCTTTACACCCAAAACAATCCATTTAACATTTGACAGACCACTGGTTTCCCCCAGTTCAGAGATAATAATCAAAATCGTGTTCAGTACGTACCCGCCGCCTGATGATAAAAATATGCGCCGGCACAGTTTGGATGTTCAATTCGACATAATTACGCGGGCCTTGCCACAGATACCGCGCATCGGTCAACAGATCATGAGCCTGATACGGTTGGCGGGGGTCAATTCCAAGTTCCTCCAATGGCAAAGTAATAAAGCCGGATTGTTTGTAGTGGGGATCTAGGTTTATTACAACTAAGACAATGTTAGAACGGTCAATATTCGTCTTGGAATAGGCAATAATCTGTTCATTATCAACATCGTGAAAACGCAAATTATAATTGGCCCGAAATGCCGGATTTTCACGACGGATTTGATTCACCTGGCCAATCAATTTACTCAGACTGTCAGGTCGTTCGAGGTCCCAGGTTTTGATCTCGTATTTTTCGGAATTTAGGTATTCTTCTCTACCAGGCTCGACAGGTTTGTTTTCGCACAATTCGAATGCCGGGCCGTAAATGCCATAGCTCGGTCCGAGGGTCGCAGCCAGAATTAATCGGGTCATAAAAGCTGGGCGCCCACCGAACTGGAGGTATTCAGGCAGGATATCCGGAGTATTGGGCCAAAGATTCGGTCCATAAAACTCATGAACCTGGGTTTGGGTTAATTCAGTAAAGTACTGGGTCAATTCCCATTTGGTGTTTCGCCAGGCAAAGTAATTGTACGACTGGGTGAAACCCCGCTTTGCCAGACCATAAAGGGCCTTCGGTCGAGTGAAGGCTTCAGCCAAAAAAATAGCTTCGGGATTATCCTGCTTGATTTCTCTAATCAGCCATTCCCAAAAGGGGAATGGCTTTGTGTGGGGATTGTCAACCCGAAAAATACTGACACCCTGGTCTACCCAGAACTGAAAAATACTTTTCAATTCATCCCAAAGTTCACGCCACTGTTCGGTCTCGAAATCAAACGGGTAAATGTCCTGATATTTTTTGGGCGGATTTTCGGCGTATTGGATCGTGCCATCCGGCCGTTTTCGGAACCATTCCGGATGCTCCTTAACGTAAGGATGATCGGGCGAGCACTGGAATGCAATATCCAGTCCCACCTCAATACCGAATTGCGATGCGATCTCTACCAGGTGCCGAAAATCTTCAAGTGTGCCCAGCTCTGGGTGAACAGCTTTATGACCACCCTCAGCTGAGCCAATAGCCCATGGACTGCCCGGGTCATTCAGAGCAACAACAGTCGAATTATTCCGTCCTTTGCGAAAGCTGTGTCCTATTGGGTGAATTGGAGGCAGGTAAAGCACATCAAAGCCCATCGAAGCCACGTAGGGCAGTTGTTTCTCGACATCCTTAAAGGTACCATGCCGACCTGGGACAGATGAAAAAGATCGCGGAAATAGCTCGTACCAGGCACCGAAACGGGCGCGCTCGCGGTCAACCACCACCACTAATTCTTTATCATAGGTGGTTGGGAACTGTCTCTCACCGTACAGGATCATCAGCCGGGCTAAATCTGGAGAAAGTGCCTGTCTCGCTCCTTCTTCGCCGCCGACCCGCAGTGCTTCACTAAAGTCTGCAAGGATTCCATCGTGGATAGGTGATGCTGCTTTACGCGCACTTTCGATAAGTTCTGCACCAATCAGTAGATCAACAGATACATTTTGCCCGGCATTAATCCGTTTTTCAAGATCACGCGCCCAGGTCTTGAAGTGATCGATCCAACCGATCACTGTATACAAATAACGCCCAATTTCCTGACCGATAAAGGAGCCACGCCAGCGATCGTTGACCAGAGATTCCATTAGAACCTCATTCCAGCTTTCTTCGCCTTCTTTACGGTAAAGCAGGGCGCAAGAAATTAGGTCATGGCCATCCGCCAGGATATCAGCTTCCACTACAATATTATCCCCAAGGACGCGCTTGATAGGGAACTTCCCCGCGTCGACCTCAGGTGCCACCGCTTCGATAATCACCCGGTTTCTTCCTTCGTCAGGATGCATGGTCTTCCTCCCGGAAAATCGTGGTGTCTAAATAAACCAGTATGCTAAGGCTGGTGCTCTATCAAGGTTGCTTTATGATACGCTTTAGGCGCGTTGCGCCTAAACCATACCATATAAAACTCCTGACAACCCCTAGAGCGATCTATAGAGATCCAAAGTCCGATTTGCGATTGCCGTCCAGCTAAAATGGTCCTCGACCCGGCGGCGTCCATTGCGGCCAAACTTCTCTCTCAGGCCGGGGTCGAGCGCAACACGGTTAATACCGGCGGCCAGATCGGCAGAGAATTTTTGTGGATCAACCGGATCAAACGTGCCTGGCTTAAGCTTTAAGTCGACTAACAGGCCCGTCTCCTCCGGAATTACTACCTCAGGAATTCCACCCACGGCCGATGCAACAACTGCGGTCTCACAAGCCATCGCTTCCAGGTTGATGATCCCAAACGGTTCATAAACAGATGGACAGCAGAAGACAGCCGCGTTTGAATAAAACTGTATTGCATCCTCACGCGGCAGCATCTCACGGATCCATATCACCCCAGGTCGCCCCGCGCTAACCGCTTCGACGCCTTCAGCCATTTCCTTCCCAATCTCTGGAGTATCAGGCGCACCCGCACATAAAACCACCTGAATCGCTGGATCAATCGCTGGAATAGCATTAACCAGATGGATGATTCCTTTCTGACGGGTAATCCGACCCACAAACAATACATAAGGTCGGGCCGGGTCTACCCCGCGTTTAATAAGAGCATCGACGGAAAGGGTCTTACGGTATTGATGCAGGTCAATCCCATTGTGGATCACGCGTACTTTACCAGGATCAACGTCAGGAAATAAGCGTAAAATATCGTTCCGCGTCTCCTGCGAAACTGCGATGACGGCATCGGCTTCCTTGATCCCGTTATTCTCGATCCAGGAGCTCAAATGGTAAGCATTACCAAGTTGTTCAACCTTCCAGGGACGCAGTGGTTCCAGCGAATGGACGGTCAGTACGAATGGGATTCCCCACAATTTTTTTGCTACAAAGCCGGCAAACTGGACATACCAGGTGTGTGAATGCACGATACTGGCATCCAGGTTATCTTTTGCCATCGCAAGGCTGCGGTACATGGCATCCAGCGCTCCACTAAATCGCGGATCGGAATTATTCCTGGCTTCTGCCCAGGGACCATATCCTTTCACCCGCAAGTTTGGCATCTGCTCATCCTGTGAGCCGAAGCAGCGTACTTCCACTGGCAAGAGATTAGATAATTCTCGGCTCAGGTACTCTACGTGAACTCCTGCGCCTCCATATACGTTTGGAGGATATTCATTAGTGAAAAGCGCAACTTTACTGATATCAGCCATCGGTCCCTCCTATCAGATTTCTGCATGCCCAAACATTCTAAGTAAAAAAACTATCATACCTCCTCAGCAAGAAAGAAAGGGATGTGAGTTTTTGGAATTTATTTGGTGCTTCGCACCCAAAAAATTTCAAAAACTTTTCCTTTCTTCTGGCTGGCTGAGCAGTTACGAAATTTCTTGTTTTACGGGGAATGCTAGGCGGTAATTGTTCTATCGCCGCGCAAATCCTGTTTTATTTTAACATAATCCGGTATTCGAGATCAATAAAAAATGACGTCAGTTCAGGATAGGTGTTTTTTTAATTTAGGCAGCTTTGCAGCCCAAAACAATAACAAAAACCCGCCTCCGTTCATCCTGGCTGAGCATTTATTGGTATACGACCTTTTATGCTGAGGGAGGGTTCCCTATTGGTCCACATTTGTCGGAATTTTGGAAGAAACCCCGTTTTGTCTCAAGGTTTCCCTTTTTTTATCCTGATTAGCCGTTGCCAGGTAAATTCCAAATAAAATCAAAATTCCCCCAAGGCACTCTAAAACAGTTGGCGGCTCTTTCAGGATTATGAATGCCATGATCGAAGATGAGATCGGCTCACCCAATAAAACAATCGACACCAACGCAGCCGGCAAGAACTTTAAAGCCCAATTGAACGAGGAATGCCCAATAAGTTGTGGAATGATTGCAAGAGCCAGAAAGAACATCATGGTCGACGGAGAATAGCCAACCATGCTTTCTCCTGAAATCGCCACCATAATCAGCAAGGTTACTGCTGCCACGCCATAGACGACAAATGTATAAGTAAGCAGGGATAATCCACCGCGTACCTTGCGCCCGATAATGAGATAGAAGGCCGCGAACCAGGCTCCTACAAAGGCCAGCGCATTGCCAAGCATACTATTGCCTCCGAACGCCTGAGAAATGTTCTGGCAGTTCAGGCCGTTCGCAGTAATTTGACATGCATCACTTCCCCCAACAATGACGCTGCCAGTTAATGCGATGATCAGGCCAACACCCACCATCCTTCTTAGCGGTTCCTTAAGAAAAATAGGAGATAACAAAGCCACCCACAATGGTGATGTTGTAACGAGAACTGCCGAGCTGGGAACGGAAGTATATTTCAACGAAGAGATCCACGTGGCAAAGTGGCAGCCGAGAAAGAAGCCCGAAAGCGCCATCAGCCCTATCTGTCGACGATTTAGTGATTTAAGTTCATCCCAGCGCCTTGTGAGGGCTACAGGCGCCAGAATAATCGTTGCCAAGGCCAACCGGTAAGCTGCGATAACCAGGGAAGGGGCTTCCAATTGGGCGAAACGGATAAATATTGATGCACTGGATGCGGCAAGGATCCCGATAATCAATCCAATATATGGCGAAGTGGCTCCACTTTTTCGTTCTGTTTCCATGAGAATTCCTTAAGAAATTTGAACAGCCATTAAAATGATTACTATCTCTATCTGTTTAGTGGTAATATTAATGCACCGATCAACAAGAATTTTCTTATTACTTTAGGAGGTACATAATATGTCTTTCGAACTGCCAGCTTTACCCTATGCTTATAATGCCCTCGAACCGGCTATCGATGCGATGACGATGGAAATTCATTATACCAAGCATCACGCGACCTACTTGAAGAACCTTAACACTGCCCTTGAGAAATACCCCGACTTATCCAAGATGACCATCGAACAAATTCTTAAGGATCTGAGTAAAATCCCCGAAGACATCCGCACTGCTGTACGCAACAACGGGGGCGGTTATTACAACCACATGATTTTCTGGACGATCATGGGGCCAAATATGGGTGGAGAGCCAACCGGGAAGCTTGCAAGTGCCATCAACAGTGCCTATGGAAACTTTGCTGCCTTCAAGGCAGAAATGGAAAAGGCTGGGATGGGTCGCTTCGGCAGCGGCTGGGCCTGGTTGAGCAAGAAATCGGATGGATCAGTCTTCGTTCACTCTACCCCCAACCAGGATTCGCCGCTTAGCGAAGGCCTTTTCCCGGTGATTGGTGTTGATGTTTGGGAACATGCCTATTACCTGAAATATCAGAACCGCCGTGCAGAGTATCTCTCAAATTGGTGGAGTGTGGTAAACTGGAATGAAGCTGGACGGCGTTTTGAAAAGGGAAATTAATATTTTTTAGGCATAGGAGGATGTCATGACTCACGTTATCACCAGTCTTTGTTTACGTGATGGGGGATGCGTTACTGTTTGCCCCGTCGAGTGCATCATCCCTGGCAAACCAGTCGATAAATGGCCCTGGTTTTATATCGACCCGGACACCTGCATTGACTGCGGCGCCTGTATCCCGGAATGTCCCTATTCTGCGATTTTCCCGGAGGATGAAGTCCCCTCAGCTTACAAAGCCAAAGGCGGCGAATCTCTGGCTCAGCCGGTAGGTACATCTGGGTTTTCCACCGTATACGACGGCTCGAACCACGATGGCGATCCTGTGCACATTGAATCGACCAGGGTGTTAAAAGCTGGTGAAGTCGTCGACCTGACTCCTGACACCGATGCGAATGCCGAGTTTTTCAAAAAAGGTCCCGGATACGCAGCGGCAAAATAAGCAAAAATTCAACCTTTTACACCTGACAGGGTAATCTGCCAGGTGTTCTTTTTATATGATTGGGGTGTAAGAATGTCTGAAGTGCTATCAAAATTCCGGGTTGAGCACGACTCGCTGGGCGACGTACAGGTTCCAGCCGATGCCCTATGGGGCGCTCAAACTCAACGCGCCGTGCAAAATTTCCCGATATCCGGCCTCAAGCCCTGGCGAGCCTTTATCTGGTCAATGGCAGCCATCAAGCGGGCCGCTGCCGATGTCAACCTCCGCCTGGGCTTGCTGGAAAGCTCAAACGCAGGCGCCATTTCGCAAGGTTCGGATGAAGTGATGGCAGGCGATTGGGATTCACAATTTGTTGTAGATCCTTTTCAGGCAGGGGCAGGCACAAGTCATAACATGAATGCCAATGAAGTCATCGCGAACCGTGCCACCCTGATTCTCGGGGGTTGCCTGGGACAGTACAGGGTCAATCCAAACGATCACGTCAATATGTCCCAATCCACAAATGATACCATTCCCACCGCCATTCGCCTCGGCTGCTTGTGGCGGTTGGATGAACTGCTGTTGGCGCTCAAGAATCTGGCAGGGGCGCTGGCCGAAAAATCAATCGAATTTGACGACGTCGTTAAATCCGGGCGAACCCACCTCCAGGATGCTGTTCCGGTGCGCCTGGGGCAGGAATTTGGCGCCTATGCCCGGGCCGTGGAGCGGGATGCCGAACGCATTCGCAGGTCGGCTGAAGGCCTGCGCCGGCTGGGTATCGGGGGTACTGCCACTGGCACTGGCTTGAACGCACATCCGGATTATCATCCGCAAATGGTAAAAAGGCTTTCCGAAATCACCGGCTTGACCCTGTACACGTCGGATAATCTTTTCGAGTCGATGCAATCTATGGCCGATATGGCCGATTTCTCAGGCACCCTCAGGACTATGGCCCTGACTTTGATCCGCATTGCCAATGATTTCCGCCTGCTGGCATCTGGACCTTCAACCGGGCTGGACGAAATCAGGCTGCCCCCGGTCCAACCCGGTTCAAGCATCATGCCGGGTAAAGTAAACCCGGTCATGGCCGAAATGCTGGACATGGCCATGTTCCATGTTATCGGCTGTGATACGACCGTGGCTCTGGCTACCCAGGCAGGTCAGTTGGAATTGAATGTAATGATGCCAATCATCGCTCACAACCTCTTTGAAAGTATGCATATCATCATCGGATCAGTCAATGCATTTACCGAGAAATGCGTTCGCGGCCTGAAGGCCAACCGCGAGAAGGCCGAAGGCTGGCTCGGAAAAAACGCCATTGTCGCCACCGCCTTGAACCCGATCATTGGCTATGCCGCAGGCGCAGCCCTGGTAAAAGAAGCCCTGCAGCGTAACGTGACAATTCGCGAGGTAGCCCTTGAAAAGATCCAGCGCGGGGAATTGAAGCACCGCGATACAGATCGGCCGGTCGATGCGGAAGAAATCAATGCAGCCTTGAGTGACTTAAGGAAGCTCACCGAAGGTGGAATTGCCGGTGTGAGCGGTGGAGGTTAGCAGAAAAGCATGATAGATCCCGAATTATTAAATTCGGGATTTATCATGCTTGTACAATACCGCCCCACGCCTTTCCCGAAGCGAAAGGATCATCGCCTTGGGGAAAGGATTTTATTCTTTTTTGGTTTTCTGGGCTTGCTAGCCAGCCCAGAAAACCAATTAAAATATTTCCCCCGCCCAGTGAGGGCGGGGGAAGGGGGGGTGTGG
>VFSW01013935.1_pt1 | contig 11149 bp, 21 predicted proteins | sample 5358111 | NCBI WGS metagenome assembly VFSW01 (sample SAMN11554181, study PRJNA540505) | mine drainage metagenome | isolation source: sediment from site ElyBrook_90M | place: USA: Ely Copper Mine, Vershire, VT | collected 2017
AGCATGCGGATGATGATGTCGTCGGAGACGAGCGCGCCGGATTCCATCACCGCCTTCGCTTCCCGCCCGACCGGGCTGCCGGCGGCCACTTCGGCGCGCAGCATGTCGCCGGTGCTGATCTGGGCGATCCCGTAGCGGTCTTGCAAGCGCTTGGCCTGGGTGCCCTTGCCCGCGCCGGGAGGACCGAGAAGGATCAGGTTCATCGGCGTGCCTTCTATCTGCGTCCCTTGGCCCGGCTCTTGCGGATCAGACCTTCGTACTGGTGCGCGAGCAGGTGGGACTGGATCTGCGTGACCGTGTCCATCATCACCGACACGACGATCAGGATCGACGTGCCGCCGAAATAGAACGGCAGGCCGTAGTCGGTGATCAGGATCTGCGGCAACAGGCAGACCGCGACCAGATAGATGCCGCCCAGCACGGTCAGGCGGGAAAGCACCGTATCGAAATAGTCGGCGGTGGCGCTGCCGGGGCGGATACCGGGCACGAAGCCGCCGTATTTCTTCAGGTTGTCCGCCGTCTCCTCCGGGTTGAACACCACGGCGGTGTAGAAGAAGGAGAAGAAGATGATCATCCCGGCGTAGATGACCATATAGAGCAGCGTGCCCGGCCCGAGCGCGGCGGAGATCCGCTGCAGCCAGCCGCCGGTATTGCCGGAGAAGCCGGCGATCGTGGCCGGGATCAGCAGGATCGAGCTGGCGAAGATCGGCGGGATCACGCCGGCGGTGTTGATCTTGAGCGGCATGTGCGTCGAATCGCCGCCGAACATGCGGTTGCCGACCTGTCGCTTCGGGTATTGCACCGGCACCCGGCGATAGGCGCGCTCCATGAAGACGATGAAGCCGATCACCACCACGGCGAGGATGAAGAAGCCGATGATGAACACGGTGGACAGCGCGCCGGTGTGGCCGAGTTCCAGCAGCGAGGCGAGCGCGCCGGGCAGGTTGGCGACGATGCCGGACATGATGATGAGGCTGGTGCCGTTGCCGACGCCGCGCGCGGTGATCTGCTCGCCGAGCCACATCAGGAACATGGTGCCGCCGGTCATGGTCACGACCGCGGTGAACAGGAAGCCGAAGCCGGGATGCACCACCGCCTGGCCCGCCGCGCCATGCATGGATTCCAGCCCGAGCGAGATGCCGTAGGACTGCACCAGCGCGATCAGCACGGTGACGTAGCGGGTGTACTGGTTGAGCTTGACCCGCCCCTGCTCGCCTTCCTTCTTCAGCGTCTCCAGCGACGGGATCGCGGCGGTCATCAGCTGGATGATGATGCTGGCGCTGATGTAGGGCATGATAGTCAGCGCGAACACCGTCATGCGCCCGAGCGCGCCGCCGGTGAACATGTCGAACATGCCGAGGATGCCGCCGCCGTTCTGGTGCAGCATCTGCGCCATCACCGCGGCATCGACGCCCGGCACCGGGATGTAGGTGCCGAGACGGTAGATGATCAGCGCCCCCAGGGTGAACCAGATGCGCTGCTTGAGCTCGGTGGCCTTGGACAGGACTCCGAGATTCAGGTTTGCCGCGAGCTGTTCGGCCGCTGAGGCCATTGCGTTGGATCCATGAAGAAAAAACGGCGCCCGCGGGACATTCCAGGGCGCCGTCGCCAGGCCGTGTTTACCGGGTCCGCGGACCGGCTGGCAAGCGCGCCGCCGGTCCTTGCGTCACCTCGCGGGTCAGGCGGCGGCCGCCGGAGCCGATTTAGGTGGCACCGTGGTGGTGACGGTGCCGCCCGCTGCCTCCACCGCCGCCACCGCCGCGGCGGACGCGCCGGAGAGGGTGATCCGCAGCGCGCGGGTGAGCGTGCCGTTGGCCAGCAGGCGCACGCCCGCCACCTTGGTGCCGACGCGCACCAGGCCGGCCGCGCGCAGGCTGTCCTCGGTGATCTCCTGCCCGGCGTCCAGCTTGCCGGCCTCGATCGCCGCCTCCAGCGTGCCCAGATTGATCGGGGCGTATTCCTTGCGGAACAGATTGTGGAAGCCGCGCTTCGGCAGGCGGCGGTAGATGGGCATCTGCCCGCCTTCGAAGCCGTTGATCGCCACGCCGGCGCGCGCCTTCTGACCCTTCACGCCCTTGCCGGACGTCTTGCCCTTGCCCGAGCCGATCCCGCGCCCGAGGCGCTTCGACTTCAGGCGCGCGCCCGGATTGTCGCGCAATTCGTTGAGGTTCATGTCAGGACAGCTCCTCAACCTTGATCAGGTGGGCGACCGCGCGGATCATGCCGCGGACCGACGGGGTGTCTTCCAGCTCGCGCGTGCGGCGGATCTTGTTCAGGCCGAGGCCGATCAGCGTCCCCTCCTGGCCCGGCTTGCGCCCGAGCACGGAGGCGATCTGCGTCACCCGGACGCGCTTGGTGGTGTCAGCCATTGGCCGGTGCCTCCGCCTCGGCCACCGGGCCGACGTCGCGGCGCGGGCCGAACAGTTCCGCCACTTTCTTGCCGCGGCGGTTCGCCACCGAGCGCGGGCTGGCGCAGCGTTCGAACGCGGCGAAGGCCGCCTTCACCATGTTGTGCGGGTTGCGGCTGCCGAGCGACTTGGCCACCACGTCGCCCATCCCGAGCGATTCGAACACCGCGCGCAGCGGCCCGCCGGCGATGATGCCGGTGCCGGCCGTGGCCGAGCGCAGGATCACCGCGCCGGCGCCGAAATGCCCCTCCACGTCGTGATGGAGCGTGCGGCCTTCCTTCATCGGCACCCGGATCATGGTGCGCTTGGCGCGTTCGGTGGCCTTGCGGATCGCCTCCGGCACCTCGCGCGCCTTGCCGGCGCCGTAGCCGACGCGGCCCTTGCGGTCGCCCACCACCACCAGCGCGGCGAAGGCGAAGCGGCGTCCGCCCTTCACCACCTTGGCGACGCGGTTGATGGTCACCAGCTTGTCGATGATGCCGTCGTCGGGCTCGCGGTCGGCTTCCCGATCGCGCCGGCGTCCACCGTCCCTCGGTTCACGTGCCATCTGTCGATTTCCTCAAAACGCCAGCCCGCCTTCGCGGGCAGCTTCGGCCAGCGCCTTGACGCGGCCGTGATAGAGATACGCGCCGCGATCGAACACCACCTGGGTGACGCCGGCGGCGAGCGCCCGTTCGGCGACCAGCTTGCCCACCGCCGTGGCGGCGTCCTTGTCGGCGCCGGTCCGCAGCCCCTCGCGCAGGGTCTTGTCGAGCGAGGAGGCAGCGGCCACCGTGCGGCCGTGCAAGTCGTCGATCACCTGGGCGTAGATGTGCTTGCCCGACCGGAACACCGACAGCCGTGGGCGGCCGTTGCTCTTTTGCCGCAACGAGAAGCGCAGGCGCGCGCGCCGGCGATCCCTGAGATCCTGTACCGCGCTCATGTTACTTCTTCTTGCCTTCCTTGCGCCGGATGGTCTCGTCGGTGTAGCGCACGCCCTTGCCCTTGTAGGGTTCGGGGCCACGGAACCCGCGGATCTCGGCCGCCACCTGGCCGACCAGCCGCTTGTCCACGCCTTCCACTTTCACCGCCGTCGGCCGCTCGCAGGTGATCTTGATCCCCGGCGGGATCTGATAGACCACGTCGTGCGAGTAGCCGAGATTGAGCACGAGCGAACCGCCCTGCACCGCGGCGCGATAGCCGGTGCCGGTGATCTCCATCGACTTGGTGAATCCGGTGGAGACGCCCTTCACCATGTTCGCCGCATTGGCGCGCGTGGTGCCCCACATCATCCGCGCCCGCCGGTCCGGCGTGCGCGGCGCGACGGTCAGGCGGTTGCCCTCGATCGTCGCTTCCACCTGATCGGTGAGCGTGAGTTCGAGTTCGCCGAGCTTGCCCTTGGCGGTCAGACGGTTGCCGACCACCGCGAGCTGGACGCCCGCGGGGATCTCGACCGGGTATTTGCCGACGCGTGACATCGCGGCTTCCCTCAGAACACGCGGCAGAGGACTTCGCCGCCAACATTGGCAGCGCGGGCCTCGGCATCGCTCATCACGCCGCGAGGCGTGGACAGGATGGACACGCCGAGGCCGGCATAGACCCGCGGCAGTTCCTTGATCTTCGAATAGACGCGCCGGCCCGGCTTGGAGACCCGGTGGATCTCCTTGATGACCGGCTCGCCCTCGTTGTACTTCAGCTCGATGCGCAATTGCGCCACGCCGGGGCGCAGCTCCTCGGCGGAGAAGCCGCGGATATAGCCCTCGCGCTTCAGGACATCGAGCACGTGCGCCCGGAACTGCGACGCCGGCGCCACGCAGGAGCTGTGGCGCGCATGCTGCGCATTGCGGATGCGGGTGAGCATGTCACCCAGCGGATCGGAAAGCGACATCTTGCGCCCCTTACCAGCTCGCCTTGACCATGCCGGGGATCTGCCCGGCCGAGGCCAGGTCCCGCAGCACGATGCGGCTGAGCTTGAACTTGCGGTAATTCCCGCGCGACCGGCCGGTCAGCGCGCAGCGCAGCCGCACCCGCACCGCCGAACCGTTGCGCGGCAGTTGCGCCAGCTTGAGCGAGGCGTTGAAACGGTCTTCCACCGGCAGCGAACGATCCATCAGGATCGCCTTCAGCGCCGCGCGCTTGCCCTTGTCGCGCGCCGCCATGCGAGCCCGGTTGTTGTTGCGGTTGACCTGTGAGGTCTTGGCCATGCTCTATCCTTGTCTCCGGAACCTGTCAGGGGGACCCTGGCGGTTTTCCAAACTCAATTTGCGAACGGAAGATCGAACGCCTTCAGCAGCGCCTTGGCTTCCGCATCCGTGCCGGCCGTGGTGACGAACACGATATCCATGCCGCGCACCGCATCCACCCGATCGTAGTTGATCTCGGGGAACACGATCTGCTCCTTCAGCCCCATGGCGAAGTTGCCGCGGCCGTCGAACCCCTTGCCCTGGATGCCGCGGAAATCGCGCACCCGCGGCAGGGCGATGGTGATCAGCCGGTCGATGAACTCGTACATCCGGGCCTTGCGCAGCGTGACCTTGCAGCCGATCGGCAGACCCTTGCGGATCTTGAAACCGGCGATCGCCTTCTTCGCGACCGTCTTCACCGGCTTCTGCCCGCTGATCGCCGCCAGCTCGGCCACCGCCGCATCCAGCGTCTTCTGGTCGTTGGTGGCTTCGCCGACGCCCATGTTGATGACGATCTTCTCGAGCTTCGGCACCTGCATCGGGTTCGTGTAGCCGAACTCGGCGGTCAGCTTGCCGCGCACCTCGTCCAGGTAGCGCCGCTGCATCCGCGGCATCTCGGCGGGCGAGGCGGCGGGCTGCTCGGCGCCGACCGGAATCGGGGCCGGACGCTCGCGGACGATCTTGCCGGGAGGCGCACCCGCGCCGCCCTTGCCGGACGCGCTCCGGCCGCCCGCGCCGCCCTTGGCCGCGCCGCCCTTGCCGGCCGCGCCACCCTTGCCGGGGGGACGCGCGCCGCCCTTGGGGGCGCCGCCCTTCTTGGAAGGTGTCTTTGTTCCGCTCATCTCAACCCTCGATCACCTGGCCGGTGGCCTTGGCCACCCGCACCTTCCGCCCGTCTTCGAGCACGCGGAATGCCACCTTCGTCGGCTGCTCGCTTTTCGGGTCGATCAGCTTCAGGTTGGACAGGTGGATCGTCGCCTCCTGGCTCACGATGCCGCCTGGCTGGCCCACGCCCTGCGGCTTCACGTGCTTGCGCGCCATGTTCACGCCGGCCACGGTCGCCCGCTCGGCCTTCGGGAACACCCGCAGCACTTCGCCCCGGATCCCCTTGCTCGCCCCGGTGATCACCACCACCGTATCGCCCTTGCGAATGCGCGCGGCCATCAGATCACCTCCGGCGCCAGCGAAATAATCTTCATGAACTTCCGTCCGCGCAGCTCACGCACCACCGGGCCGAAGATACGGGTCCCGATCGGCTCCTGCTGCTTGTTGATCAGCACCGCGGCATTGCGGTCGAAGCGGATCGCGCTGCCGTCCTGGCGGCGCACCGGGAAAGAGGTGCGCACGATCACCGCCTGGTGCACGTCGCCCTTCTTCACCTTGCCGCGCGGGATCGCCTCCTTCACCGAGACCACGATCACGTCGCCCACGCTCGCGGTGCGCCGGCGGGTCCCGCCGAGCACCTTGATGCACTGAACGCGGCGCGCGCCGGAATTGTCGGCCACGTCCAGATTGGTCTCGACCGAAATCATGCGCTGAGTCCTTCAGCCGGAGCGGACGCGGCGGCAGCGCCGGGCCCCCACAGGGCGGCGCCGTTGCGCTCGATGACCTGCCAGGTCTTGCGCTTGCTGATCGGGCGGCATTCCTCGATCCGCACGACGTCGCCCACCTTGCACAGGTTGGCCTCGTCATGCGCGGCGTATTTCTTCGAGCGCCGGATGAACTTCTTGTACAGCGGATGCATGACGCGACGATCGACAAGGACCGTGACGGTCTTGTCCATCTTGTCGCTGGTCACCCGGCCGGTGAGCACGCGCCTCGGCATGTTCGTCGCTACCTCTTCAAGTCCGCGTGGCGGCGGTTGCCCGCTCGCCACGGGTCCGCTCGCCCATGATCGTCTTTACCCGCGCGATCTCGCGCCGTACCGTGCGGATCCGCGCGGTGCCCTCGGCCTGGCCGGTGGCACGCTGGAAGCGCAGGTTGAACTGCTCCTTGCGCAGGTCGAGCACCATCTGGTTCAGCTCGTCCGGCGTTTTCGTCCGGACATCGGACGGCTTGGCCTCGGGGTTCTTCGCCATCACGCGTCTCCCATCCGCTGCACGATCCGGGTGCGGATCGGCAATTTCGCGGCACCGAGCGTCAATGCGTCGCGCGCGATGTCCGCCGCCACGCCGTCGAGCTCGAACATGATCCGGCCCGGCGCCACGCGCGCCACCCAGAACTCCGGCGCGCCCTTGCCGGAGCCCATGCGGACTTCGGCCGGCTTCTGCGACACCGGCACGTCCGGGAAGATGCGGATCCACACCCGCCCGGTGCGCTTCATCGCGCGGGTGATGGCGCGCCGCGCCGCCTCGATCTGCCGCGCGGTAATCCGTTCGGGTTCCAGCGCCTTCAGGCCGAAGGTGCCGAAATTGAGCTGGGTCCCGCCCTTGGCGTTGCCGTGGATACGGCCTTTGTGCGCCTTGCGGAACTTGGTGCGCTTGGGTTGAAGCATCTGTGCCTACCGAACCATCTACCGTTGCGGCGCCTGCTCGGCGGCCCGACGGTCCTGCGCCATCGGGTCGTGCGCCAGGATCTCGCCCTTGAAGATCCAGACCTTCACGCCGCAGGTGCCGTAGGTCGTCTTCGCCGTGGCCTGCCCGTAGTCGATATCCGCGCGCAGCGTGTGCAGCGGAACCCGACCCTCGCGATACCATTCCACCCGCGCGATCTCCGCGCCGCCCAGACGGCCGCCGCAGTTGATCCGGATGCCCTGGGCGCCGAGCCGCATCGCCGACTGCACCGCCCGCTTCATCGCCCGGCGGAATGCCACCCGGCGCTCCAGCTGCTGGGCGATGTTTTCCGCGACCAGCACCGCGTCGATCTCCGGCTTGCGGATCTCGACGATGTTCAGGGTGACCTCGGACTTCGCCATCTTGCCGAGGGTCTTCTTCAACACCTCGATGTCCTGGCCCTTCTTGCCGATCACCACGCCGGGCCGCGCCGCATGGATGGTCACGCGGGGCTTCTTCGCCGGGCGCTCGATCACCACCCGGGACACCCCGGCGCCGCGCAGCTTCTCGCGCAGATGGGTGCGCAGCTTCAGGTCTTCGTGCAGCAACGTCGCGTAGTCGGCCCCGGCGTACCAGCGCGAGTCCCAGGTGCGGTTGATGCCGAGCCGGAGCCCGATCGGATTGACCTTGTGGCCCATTACGCGGCCTCCTGCCCGGACGAGGCCGGCGCTTCTTCTTGCGCGCGCTCCGCCACCACGATCTTCAGATTGCTGAACCACTTCTCCACGCGGGAGGCCCGGCCACGACCACGCGCCTGGAACCGGCGCATCACGATCGCGCGGCCGACCTCGGCGCGGCTCACCACCAGCCGATCGACATCGAGCTGATGGTTGTTTTCCGCGTTGGCGATCGCGCTCTCCAGCGCCTTCTTCACCGCCCCGGCGATGCGGCGCTTGCTGAACGCGAGCGTCGCCACCGCCTGCTGCGCCGGCAGGTTGCGGATCATGCCCGCCACCAGATTGAGCTTGCGCGGGGAGACCCGCAGGTTGCTCACGATTGCCTGCGCCTCGGTGTCGGCCAGGCCGCGCGGATGATTGGGCTTGCTCATGTCAGCCGCGCTTCGCCTTCTTGTCGCCGGTGTGGCCGGTGAACGTACGGGTGGGCGAGAACTCGCCGAACTTGTGGCCCACCATGTTCTCGTTCACCTGCACCGGCAGGAACTTGTGACCGTTGTAGACGCCGAAGGTCAGCCCCACGAACTGCGGCAGAATGGTGGACCGCCGCGACCAGATGCGGATGATCTCGTTGCGGCCCGACGTGCGGGCCGTCTCGGCCTTGCTCAGAAGATACCCGTCCACGAACGGGCCCTTCCAGACGGAGCGTGTCATCTTGCGTGCCCCTCGAACTACTTGCCGACTTTACGGCGGCGGATGATCAGGCTGTCCGTGCGCTTGTTGGCGCGCGTCTTGGCCCCCTTGGTCGGCTTGCCCCAGGGCGTGACCGGATGCCGGCCGCCGGAGCTACGCCCCTCGCCGCCGCCGTGCGGGTGATCGACCGGGTTCATCACCACGCCGCGATTGTGCGGCCGGCGACCCAGCCAGCGAGACCGGCCCGCCTTGCCGATCTTCTGGTTCATGTTGTCCGGATTGGACACCGCGCCGATCGAGGCCATGCACTCGGCCCGCACCAGACGCAATTCCCCGGACATCAGCTTGATCTGCGCGTAGCCGGAGTCCTTGCCGACCAGCTGCGCGTAGGTCCCGGCGGAACGGGCGATCTTGCCGCCGGCGCCGACCTTCATCTCGATATTGTGGACGATGGTGCCGACCGGGATCGCCGCCAGGGGCATCGCGTTGCCCGGCTTGATGTCAGCCCGCGCCCCGGCAACCACCTGATCGCCCACGCGCAGCCGCTGCGGCGCCAGGATATAGGCCAGCTCGCCATCGGCATACTTCACCAGCGCGATGAAGGCGGTCCGGTTGGGATCGTATTCCAGCCGCTGCACCGTGGCCGGCACGTCGAACTTGCGACGGCGGAAGTCCACCAGGCGATAGGCCTGCTTGTGCCCGCCGCCACGGAAGCGGCTGGTGATGCGGCCGTGGTTGTTGCGCCCGCCGGTTCCGGTCTTGCCTTCGGTCAGCCCCTTGATGGGCTTACCCTTCCACAGCTCGGAGCGGTCGATCAGAACCGTCCCGCGCAGGCTGGCCGTGACCGGATTGAAATTTTTCATCGGCATGATTCAGGTCTCACGCAAGCACGGTGGTGAAATCGATCTGCTGGCCGGCGGCGAGCGTCACCATCGCCTTCTTCACGTCCGAGCGCACGCCGGGCCGGCCCTTGAAGCGCTTGGTCTTGCCCTTCTGCACCAGCGTGCTCACGCCGCGCACCTGGACACCGAACAGCGCCTCGACCGCGGCCTTGATCTCCGGCTTTTTCGCGTCCAGCGCCACGCGGAACACGTACTGGCCGTGCTCGGACAGCATGGTCGCCTTTTCGGTGATCACCGGATTGCGGATGATCTGGTACATCGCCTCGCGCGACAGCACCGGACGACGGCGCGGTTTCGCCTTCGGCTGGGTCTCGCTCATGCCGCGTCTCCCTCGGCCGGGGCGGCGGATGCTTCGTGACCCAGGCGCTGCTTCAGCCCCTCGATGCCCGCGGCGGTGATCGCCAGGATATCGTGGCGCAGGATGTCATACACGTTGGCGCCGATCGTCGGCAGCACGTCGATGCCGAGGATGTTGCGGCTGACCCGCAGGAAGCCCGCGTCCACCGCGCTGCCATCGACGATCAAGGCCGAATGCCAGCCCAGCGCCTTGACCCGGCGCGCCAGGTCCTTGGTCTTTGCGCCCTCCCCGGCCGTGGCGGCGTCCAGCACCACCAGCTTGCCCTCGGCCTGCTTCTGCGACAGCACCGAGATCAGGCCGAGCCGGCGCACCTTCTTGTTCAGGCTGTACTCGTGGGAGCGCACCACCGGTCCGTGCACCACGCCGCCGTGGCGGAACTGCGGCGCCCGCAGGCTACCCTGGCGCGCGTTGCCGGTGCCTTTCTGGCGATAGGGCTTCTTCGTGGTGCCCTGCACCTCCGACAGACCCTTCACCTTGTGGGTGCCGGCGCGGCGCCTGGCGAGCTGCCAGTGCACCACACGCGCAATGATATCGGCGCGCGGCTTGGCGGCAAAAATCTCGTCCGGCAGTTCGGCGCTGCCGGCCTCGGTATTGTCGAGCGTTCTGATGGTGACCTGCATGGGTCCGTTCCTCAACCCGCCGCCGGCGCTTCGAGCAGCGCCGCCGGATAGGGCACGTCCGCCGGGCGCGGACGCTTCACCGCGTCGCGCACCAGGACGTAGCCGTTCTTTCCGCCGGGCACCGCGCCGCGCAGCATCAGCAGCCCCTTTTCGACATCGACCGACGCCACGACCAGATTGAGCGTCGTCACCCGCTCGACCCCGAGATGGCCGGCCATCTTCTTGTTCTTGAAGGTCTTGCCGGGATCCTGCCGGTTGCCCGTGGACCCATGGCTGCGATGGCTGACCGACACGCCGTGGCTGGCTTCCAACCCGGCGAAGTTCCAGCGCTTCATCGCGCCGGCGAAGCCCTTGCCCTTGCTGGTCGCGGTCACATCGACCCGCTGACCTTCCAGGAAATGCGCCGCCGACAGGCTCGCCCCCGGCTCGAGCAGCGCATCTTCCGCCACCCGGAACTCGGCGAGCTTCACCTTCGGTTCCACTTTCTGCTTGGCGAAATGGCCGCGATTCGGCTTGGAGACGTTCTTCACCTTGGCCTTGCCCAGGCCAAGCTGCACGGCAGTGTAGCCGTCCGTCTCCATGGTCCGCGTCGCAACCACCTGAAGCGTATCCAGGTGCAGCACGGTCACCGGCACATGCGTGCCGTCGTCGCGGAAAATCCGCGTCATACCGAGCTTCCTGGCGAGTAATCCGGTGCGCATCGTTCCCGCCCTAGATCTTGATCTCGACATCGACGCCAGCCGCCAGGTCGAGCTTCATCAAAGCATCGACCGTCTGTGGCGTCGGCTCGACGATATCGAGCAGCCGGCGATGCGTGCGCATCTCGAACTGCTCGCGGCT
>VFSW01013936.1_pt1 | contig 11149 bp, 10 predicted proteins | sample 5358111 | NCBI WGS metagenome assembly VFSW01 (sample SAMN11554181, study PRJNA540505) | mine drainage metagenome | isolation source: sediment from site ElyBrook_90M | place: USA: Ely Copper Mine, Vershire, VT | collected 2017
CGCCAGATAGTCTTTAAATATCGCGTTATCAACCACCTTTTACCCGCCCCTTTTGGCTTTCTGTTTGCGTGCCAGTGTATAGTATGTAGCAGCCATCGTAAAATTAGATATCCGTATGATGCAGTGTGAAGGGTATGTCAGCTGATCGGTAACGTCGACACGGTACATCGATCCAAAGTGTACTTTAGGTCAGTCAAATTGCGGAATATGTTTGCCTGGAAGTAATACGCGAGCCTTGCGGTGCTCATGCTACTTGTGAAGTTTTGCGTTGCACAATCTCCTGCTCGGCTATGGTAAGAGCAGCATCGTTGCTGGCATCCAGCTTGTACGAACGGCGAAGATCGGCGATTTTCCGCGCCGCATCTTCTTCCGAACCCGGCGTATCAACCATTATTTGAGCAACCAAAATTTGTGCGTCAATCCAATCAGGATTGCGGGCTGCTATTTGTTCCGCGATTTCCCGCGCTCTGCCATATTCCTTCTTAAGCAGAAAGCATATGGCTAAATGGCGGAGCGCTTGATCATGGGCGGCTGTGGCGATTAAGCCATTGCAGCAATTATCAAGCAACGCTTCGCGCAGTTTCTTGTGTGCATCGAGTTGAAGATCAATCGCAAGGAGAACGCAAACGCCCACATAGTCGTGGGTTTGGATTAGCTGTTTCAACTTGGTTGCTTTGGTGAGGCCTGCGTCGTTCTTCAAATAGGGAGCGCAAAGCTTCAAGATTTGTGCTTGAAGCACTGTGTATTCCCCTGAAAACGGCTTCGATAAAGATCCTATTCCTGACCCACTTAGGATACTTGAAAATGCGAGCGAGCAAAGAAACAGCTCGAGCGCGGTCATTGATGCCGTGAGTGAGTTCACATACGCGCTATAGTCGGCATTTGTCTTGTCCTTATTATTGAGGCGGTAGAGCCCCTCAGACTTTACGAAAGTTTTGAAGAGCGCGAGTGTCGCTTGGAACCTTAAGCCCCATTTATTTGCTTTCGTATGCGCATCGAGAAATTCAGTTACAGAAGCGTGTGGCCAGCTAGCTATCTCGCCGAGTGCGTAGCAGACATACCATTGCCTTAATTCAGTCGCTGTTCGACCATAGCGAACGAGAATCTCAGCGAGCGGATATGGCCAACCGTTACGGCAGGACAGGATAAGTTCAAGAACATTGCTAAAATCAGAATCCGAAAGGCCAATTGCTAGCGTAAAGGCAAGAAAACGGTGTACCTTACGAAAGTCGTGTCTCGGAATTAGACTGCTCGCACCGATGGTTACCTTTTCGTCGATTTGTTCGACAGATTCTGATGCACCGAGCGCGTCCCAGAAAAACTGTCTTGCATCACCTCGTTGTACGTCATCGCCGTCAAGCCACCGCGTCAAATATTGACGGTACGCTTCCACGTCATTTAATGGTGGCCGAGGTGGTGGCATCACTTGTACTGTGACGGCGTCGCCGGAGAAGGGAACGGAAGCCGTGTTTCCTACAGTGATGCCGTACATACGCTGCCCGTCGGCGGCATACAACCGCAAATAGAGAATACTACGGCATGTCTTAATGAACACGCTCTCAATGAGTCCGTAAAATGCGAGCCCTTTTCCCAAGTCGTAACCGTCTAAGTCAGCAACAAGAGAACTCATGGTAAGAGCGTCATCGATTTCGAGGTGCGCACCAATCTTGTCACGAACAGTTCGAGCTAACTGTAGTTCTGAATGATAATTCGACGCGGAGACGAAATTGTTTATCGGTGCCGATGATTGGCCGTTCGCTGATATCAGCTTGTCCAGTCCGTCCATCTCCTGATGTGCACCAACAGGTACGGGGCGTGTCACGAGACAATCGCAAAAGCTGACAATGTCAGTGACAATGCGGGCTTTTAGCATCCGTACAAGGCGAGAATGCGTTGCCAGTTTATCGAGAAGGCTGCTCTGCATTTTTATCCAACGGCGGATAAGCGCGAGCTGTCCAGCGCGCGAATGAACGGGCGTCATATTGAGCGACGCTGTAGTGTTCTCCCGCGTCATGGCGAGTGGATCGACGCCAATTTCAACCCAACGTCGGTTATCCTTTGACCGTTGAAATCCTCGAAGTACCTCGTTAAGCACCGCGTCTGTGATTTCCGGCGGATCGGTATATGGAGCATAGCCCGGTAGATTCATGTTTGCGAGGCTCAGATAGAGTTCTTTCGCGCCATCAACAAAGAAGCTGATCTTGACGATCTCAATGTCGTTCCAAAGCTCGATGCGCTTACCGAAATCGAAATCTTGAACGTGCGCGCCCAATCGATCTCGCGATACCTTGAAATATTCATCAAAATTGGATGCGTACGCTTCCTTGGTCTTATGAAAGTCGCGAGTATCATATCCCGCAACCTTTAATGGCTTTCGAAGACCGCGTGCAAGCTCGATAAAATTCTCTGCTCTTATAAGAATGTGTCGTGCAAGTGTGCGTGCACCAAATGCATCGGGAGCATGTAACGCAAGGTGAAATGCATATTGCATTTCCTCAGCGATAAATTTTAGCTTTGCAACGCGAGTGGTGATCACGTGATAATGGTCCTATTGAAACCAATGTACTCGTCGACGGAAATGGATCATGCGACGCCCAGCATGACGTCATCTTATACGAAAGTGCATGTTGCAGGCATCTCGAAAAACTGTTTTTCGAGGCGACTCCACGACTGTCTCTTCCAGGACGTTAGTTAATGCCGGTTTGTCAGATGAAATGGGTCGTTATGAGACGAAGCACCCGCAAACCTGTCAATCGCCAATGTTTGTGATCTGATCACCTCCAAACCTCTTTCCCAACCTTCCCATCATGCAGCATCAAGACCAGCCTGGTCTCAGCCAGCCCATTCCCCTGCTTGGCCGCCAACAGATACCACTTCGCAGCCTTTTCATTGCTTTGCTCAACTCCAACCCCATGCTCGTACAGACTGCCCAGGTTGTATTGCGACCAGGCATGGCCAGCCTCGGCCAGCGGCTGCCAGATCTTGATTGCGCCGGCATAGTCTTTTGCCTTGAACGCTGCCACGCCCTGGTCGAACTCAGCATGATTGGCAACGTCTTGTTTTAAGTTGGATGGCTTGAAATCAGCCTGTGCAGCCTGTGCAGCCTGTGCCGCGCCGGCGGCAAGGCACAAGGACAAGGCAAGCAGCACGAATCGAATAGTTTTGATCATACGAACCCCCTTGCGTTGATGGTGCAGGCACGCGATGAGTCGTACCGGAACCGGATAAAATCTGCCCGTACGCGCTGCGAGCGCATCAGCGTGTAGTTTTCTGGAGTCATGCCCCGGTGCACAAAGGCATCATCAATGATCGTGATAAAAAACGACCGCATGCGCAGACTCGGCTGGGTATTAGCAAACCGGGTGATGATTTCATCATGCGACTTTCCGGCGTGGATGGACTGCATAATCAGGCTGGTATTGATCAGCAGCACTTCGCACCATGCGCCTTCGCCCAGGCCGCGCTGGGTGATGCTGCGCCAGATCCACTTCCCCAACCACCAAAAGTCTTTAACAATAATCTCTAACATTTTCCTGTCCTTTCAAAAGTTAAACTGCACTCAAATACTACGATGGCTCTGCAAAACCTTATTTCCGGTTGAGCAGGTATCGACTCCGGCGCGTTAGCGTCTCGTTGATCGCCGCCGTTTCGGTGGGGATCTCGTCGAGTTTCATGATTGTTTTGAGTGCGTCGTACCCTTGCGGGGACAAGCGCAGCGTTATACGTTTCCCTCCCGCCGCCTCAAGCGCGGCAAAGGACTTTTGCACGCGCTCGGTGGGGGTCAGGAGGGGCTTGGTGGATTTTGGACGTGCCATTTCAGTCACCACATCCTTCATAGTAACGCCGCGCTAAAAAGAATGCGTCCAGCTGGTCGCCGTCGAGGCAGCCATCGTTTTCCTGGTGCAGCGCTGCGAGGTCCTTAATGACAGGCAGGTGCTGCCTGACCAGTCTGGCGGTTTCTGTCAAGAGTTCATATTGCACCTTGCTGTCTACCATCTGTCCGTCGGGGGTCTCGTATGATTGCCTAATGGCCCTCCAATCATCCTGACCGCCGCCGCTGACAAAACCACGCGTCAGTGCCTGTTTGTAGATAACGGATTCTGCAATGCAGCCGGCGGCAGCTATGAATGGATGGTGGGCCGAACACGATTGATGGTCTGTAAAGTGCGGGCCCATGCTGTAAACCTTATAGCCGAAGGACCTGGCTATCACTGCGTGGCCAGCCTCGTGGATGCTGTTAATTTTTGGTGGCTTTTTAGACATAGTGGTTAGCGCCCGTAATAAACTCTGAACGCGCGATCAACCGCATCCTTCAGCAATTCCCCGACCAACTCGTAGTCTTTTGGTGCAATCTTTCCGTCCTTGCCGGTGAAATCATCAATGATTGGTTTGCAAAACAGATTTACTACTTCCTGTCTTTTATTGATCCGTTGCGGTTTGTTGTTCATTCAAACTTCCTTTCTTTTTAAGTTCCAGCCATCACGTTTTGCGATGATTTTCAGTTATTATATACGTACACAATAATAAGGCAAGCGATATTGATCACTACTTTTTTAGTATCTGGTCCAGCTTATTTGCCGCCTGAGCATTCCCCTGCTGGGCTTCGCCCAACGAAGACAGAGTGTCATGTGCCATTCTGGACAATGAGTGACCTTCCAATGATTCACCTGGCTTCAAAATGGGTGTCTGATCCGCGCGCGCAGTGTCGTGGTTAGCCTGCTGTTCGGCAGTGAAAGCCATCTCAGAAGCGGGCGATCCGCTCAGTGTTCCGCCAATTGCTGACTGCATCGCGACGGTCTCAGACTGATAGTGTTTTGCTGCGTGGCCGGACGCGTCAACCACCGGAACGTAATCAACCCCGCGGGAGCCTCTGTTTCCAGACGCTTGGCCCGCATGCTGCTCGACCGTGCCTTCATTAAACTGGCCGGCGTCAGCGTGAACCTGACCAACATCCACACCCTTGGGCACTCCCATTCTTGCCATGCCTGATTCACGTTCCGTGTCGTGCAGCAAGATGGATCTGTCCGCCGCGACCGCGCCAGTCTTAATCAGCGCGTCAGACAGCTGGCCAGAAGCACCAATGCTGACCATTGCCTGAACACTGGAATCGATCTGCTGGGCCTGGTTGAGCGGCTGTCCGCCGTTTGCGTTTCTGATTTGCTGTGCATGCCTTCCCTGAGCTGTCGAAAACCGAGCTTTTTGATCAGCGGTCAGATGGCTCGTGGCAACTCGATCAAACAACTGGCCCGTGTACCCGTGCGTCGCAAGCCGCGCGCCCAGCACGTCACTGCCTACTTTCTGTTCGCCGGAAACAGCGTTATATTCATCCAGGGCACGCGTCACAGCTTCGCTGGACTCATTCATCTCAGAGTCTGATTTGCTGTCTGTCAACCCGTACGCCCTCGAAAGCTCTGTGCCATCTTTGTTGGTCTTCGATAGCGCGAATTTGTGGCCCATGGACATTGACTGCGTCCTTGCCTGTTCGATCGCCGCGGTAATGGCATCCTTCTGCGCGTCAGTTGTGGCCAGAGACTTGGCTGTCTCATATGCCTTGTCAGACGCTACACTGGCCCCAGACCCAGCCAGCTTAAAGCCCAGGGTTAAGTTCGAAGCAACTGCCGCCTTCGTGGACTCGTCAAACTGCGTTTTCTTGCCCATTTCATCCGTGATCTGATGAACATGCTTATCAGCCTCGCTGAACATCTGTTGCTGTGAAGCCTCGGTGGTCTGAGAATCGCCGCTCTCACGCGCTTGCTTATATGCCTCGGCAAGCTTCTGCTCGCCGGCATGGGCATGCTGCACCGCGAAGGCATTACGTTGCGCGATGGCACTAGACACACCAGACCGCGCACCGCTGGCGATGTCGATGTCCATGGCGGTTTTATTGTTCTCGTTCGAAATGGCTTGCACCCCCCCGGCCATCTGCCCGCCAACGTGCTGAAGGTCAATCGCCTTGTCGCCCTCGACGCGCGAACCTTGATGCCCAAGGCTGCCGGTGCTGGTGTAATCTGGCGCGAGCGCCTTTTCATCTGCACGGTCCTGGGAGAATTTGCCAGCAACGCCGCTCAACGCGAATACGGACCCGGTCAATAGAGCCATGCTGAGCATTGGGGTCATGGCCAGCAATTCGCTGGCAAGGCCGATTTTCATGGCGACCATGGAATAGAAATCGTAGACGTTGCCCAGGTTAACGCCGTTATGGCCAAACTTCGCGAAATCGTTTTGAGCCTGTTGCTGGACCATATAATTCAGGACGGCAGCGATCGGCATCCAGGATTGAGTCCAGGCGCCAAACATCAGAAAGCCGCCGATGATCTTGACGCCATGTGCGCCGGAAAGCATGGCAACCCCAAGGATCAACGGCGAGAAGGCATAGAACAGCGCCAGCAAAATGCTCATGGTTGGGATAGCGGTTTTTGCAAAAATACTGGCATTGGCGGCAGCATCGATGTTGCCCTGCTCGATCGCAGTGCTGGTCAAAAAAGATGAATTGCACTGGGCTTCAAGCGCTGGATCCGAAGCATTTGCACACTTGACCCCGGCGCTAACAGGCAGGTTGGCCAGCAGGTTGCTCATAAATTGCTGCGCGTTTTGAGAGGTAGTAGTCGCGCCCGACGTGATGGCGTTGACGGCATTGGTAAAATTTACAACCCCCACCGGATCCGTGCCGGTTGGCGGCACGACGGCATTAATTGCTGCGTCTGCGGGCGAAGGATTGGCCGCAGATGCACCTGCCGTCATCAGTGCCTGGAAGTCGTTCGGTAGTGCGGCGGCAACCGTGGTACACGGCTGGGCTATTGCCTGCGGCGAGCCCGCAGACGAATAGAGCGTGATCCCGCTCACCTGCAGGGTAGTCAAGTATCCCAGCACGTCTGGGGATGCATTCATCACGTCATTGCTGAAGCCCGGCGCATTCATCGCGCAATCCCGCGTGTAGTTGGCAAGGTTCCCACTATAAAAGCCCAACCCCTTCACCACACCCCTGAATGCCATCAGCGTTTTTAGAGGGTTCACAAAGCCTTCGGATCCTAGACTCAGGTAACTACCTTGCGACGGCGAAGAAAACGCAGTTTCGACCACATCCGTGATGCCCTTTGCGATTGATGCTGCAATCGACGCCGGAGCGGCGACGATGATCGGCACGTTGTCTACCGTGGTGACTGTCCCTAGATATATGTCCTCTATCTGCAACGTTGTCTTCGGCACGATCCCGCCAAAATATATCAGGAACACGAAAATCAGCGGGAACGGCGATAGCGGCTGGTTCATCACCCTCGGCAAGATGAACAGGAAGAGTGAGATCAGCATCGCGACAAACACCAGTCCGGCACCCTGCGTCGGGTTGAACAGCGAGCTGTTGAACACCATCGCCACCGCGTTGATGATGTCCCTAAAAATGGGCAGGTCGCCCATGCAATATACGGTCCAATTCATTTTTTTACTCCAAAGTTAAAGCCTGAGATCAGTTAAGCACACCGGATCCGAAGCTTATTTATCACCAGGTCGCGCGGATGTTGCCGACCACCTGGACGTTTGCATCGATGACAACGGCTTCCCAGGCGTTAATCGATTTGAGGCATTGCGCCGGCACGGCCAGCTTGATGTTGATGGATCCTTTGCTGTTGATCGGGAACGTGTCGTAGATTCCGTCCGGCATTGCACTGGCTGTGCAATTACCGGTATAGCGCCAGCGAGATTGCCCACCGGACGGGCAGTCGTGCGCGACGATGACGGCGCGCATTGCACCGGTGTCTTTGTCGATAGAGCCCTTCTCGATGGTGGCCACGCAGGATTTCAATGCGACGCGATTCCAAGCCTGCAGCTCTTCTTTAACCTCAGGTGGCGGACTGCCATCCGGACAGATACTGATTTCGAACGGTGGCGCGCCGGTGGTGCCCAGCTTGCCCTGGATGCGGGCCTGTTTCATCTCGATGCGCAGGCGGCCACAGCCGTCGGCGTAGTCCTTGATTTTCTTGATGGTGACGTGGATATCCTCGGTGCTGCCGGTTGCGGCACTGAACAGCTTCGCTGACGGATCATTGATCACCCCTTGGGCGCTGCCATCCTTCAGGGCAGTGTGCACAAGGTCCCGCATGGTGTCGGCGTGAGCCGGCACCGAAAGCGTGGCGGCGAGTATCAATAGAGCGATGAGTTGGTTTTTCATGTTGTGTCCTTTTTTTACCAGGTTGATTGGAATGTGCCGCTGACCAATCCGGTTGGCGTGTCAAAAACCCGGACGCTCCATATATTGGTCCACGAGGTTGCTGGCGTTGTTGGCGCCATGCAAGCGGCCGGCACGGTGGCTGTGAATGTTGTGTTGCCGTTGGCATCGATATTCGTGTCGGTTGGCGTTACGCCCTGCATTGCCGTGCAGTTGCCGGTGTAAGCCCAGTCTGCCAGGCCGTTGGGCAGGCAGCTGGTGACCGCGAATGTGCCGGTTTGATCGCCGTTCACCGCAGGAGCCAGCTTGGTGAGCGTCCAGTTACAGGCAGGCATTGCCGGTGCGGTTGGCGGGGCAGTTTCAGTAACCGTCAGCGGCACCGGTGTTCCTGCAGCCGGCCCAGGCAGAACCCCGTTCATGGCCAGAGAGGGCGTGGTGCTGTAGAAGTTGTTCAGATTCTGCTGCACAGTGTTGGCCAGAGCAGCCGGATCCGGCGTGGCCTGGGCGACGACAGTGGCCATGAACGCGGACAGATCCATCTTGCTGAAATCCAGCGCCTGCAGTTGGTCGACCGTAAACCCGGAACAATCCGGAGTTTGCGGGGAACCCCACACCTTGCTGATTTGAGGGCGGCCCTGTTCCTGGATGACTTTACCCAAAACCGAGTTAAAGCAGCACTGCGCATGGTGCATCGTGGTGCAGCCGCCGATGGGCGTGGTGGTCGCGCAAAACGCCCCGACTTCGTGACAGAGGTTCGCACCCATCTTGAGCTCGGTCTTGATTTCAGGCGGAGAGCAGGCGAGCAAGGCCATGATGATCATGATAATGACCATTATGATTATGGCTTCCCACCCGATAACGACATCCGCAGAACTAAACCCCGCAGACGCGGTACCGGCGGCAGCAGTGCCACCAAGCCCGGCAGTAGTCTCCGCGACCGCAAGTGCATAGCTCGCATACGCGCCAGCGTAGGTGCCCAGCACCGCGCCGCCGGCATATCCAGCCGCACCAGCGATGCCACTAAAAATAGTGTTGGCTCCATGGCTGCTTGCGAGGGACGAACCAGCCGCCGCACCAATGGTTCCGCCCAGCATCGACCCGACACCCGCCCCAGCAGTGCCGGTTGTGGGCACAGAAACTGGCGCTGTAGCGGCAGGCAAAGCAGCGGTCGTTGCCGTGGTGACAGCTTGTTCGGCACCGCCGCTCACGACTTGGTTAACCACCGTTTCCATACCGGAAATGGCCTCGTCTACATAGCCCATCGCCTGGCTGTACAACGAGTCAAAAGTATATGAGCTGCCGATCACGCTCTTGGTCCACAACGCCCATCCGCCCTGGATCAGGGCGTTGGCAATCATCGCGTCGGTAAAGCTCGCGCCTTTTGAATTGGGCTTGCAGCAGTTGGCCAGCCCGAGGGTATTAACGGAGCACCAATCCGACTCGCCTTTAAAAATCGTCATCGTAGCCGGATCGACGTAGAAGCCGGGCTCGCGTGTGACTTCCATGGCCGTCACAACTCCGGCCAATGCGTTGTTCGGTGCATCCTGTTTCGAGAAACATGTCCCGTTTGAGCAGTAAGTCTGGCCAGAGCAATCTGTTGATGTGGATGCCAGCCCGCCGCCGGTCTGGCATTGGTAGGTATCGGTGTACACCTGACAATTGCCGGTCGCAGGATCCGTCATCGAGCAAACCGAGCCTGTCACACCACACAACGGGTTCGCTTTCAGCGGTCCGCACGTGCTGTTGATCACGGTCGAATCCACGCAGCTGTAGGTGCCTTGAGCCTGCCAGCACGATTGCTTCGATTGCAGTGCGCCCGGCGGCAGCGGATTGACGGTGGCCAGGCAGACTTCAACGCCATTGATCGACTTGCATGGTGTTGAATCCAGGCAAACCAATGAAGCTTGTTGCATGCAGTTCGCAGAGAAGGCCTCAAGCGGCTGGAGCATCGAGATAAACAACAGGATCGTCGCGAAAGTGCGCGATCTGAACAGGTTGACGAGGGGGTTATCCTCGGCTGGCTGGTCGTGTTTATAGACTTGGGGGAAGGACAGTGACATGTGTTACTCCTATCTGAATGTGACCAGACAGAAATAACACGCGTTTTGAAAAGCTTATTTTCCTGCTATTACAAACCCCGCAATGGGGGGGCTAGTAGGAGCTTATTTTGCGGCGGCGACAGCGGCCGTTGGTGCAACTGCAACGCCAGAGGCGGCGGCGGGCTCAGCGTCCAAAACCATATAGTGCTTGATCCATTCGTCTACCATCATCGTCAGCACGGCGTCGGCGGGGGCTTTGTTGTCTTTTTCAAGACTGTAGGTGAACGCCAGATTGTTGTTGAATTCAGGGTCTTTGTCAGTGGATGCCGATTTATTCAGTTTTTCATCAACAGGCTTCAATGTAACAAAACCGACAAACCTGGCATGATTGTCAGATGAAAAGAGCCATCCCAACGACCCAATGCCTCCGCCAATGAATGCTGCGACCCTGGGCAAAACCTTTTCGCCGGTAACTCCAGATCCGGAGCCTGCCTTGTCGGCGTCATCCATACCCAAATCGCCGTATGACATGAAATTAATCCCAGCTGATGCGCCTTCCGGCTTATCAACTACCTTGAAGCCATTTGCCACAAGCCTTTCGCGAATTATTCTTGTGGCGTTTGGGAACTTGTTTCTGCCGGCAAAAGCGTAAACCCCATCCTTCAGGTCTTTGCTGTGCAAGACACGTTCATCACCACCGGTACTTTCCTTGGAAATCGAAATCTTCTTTCCATTGACATCCACACCGCGAATTTCATCCGCTGCCAACACATTCATTGACAACACAACACCGAACACACCAACTAAAACTGTTTTTATCATTTTGTTTTTCTCGTCGAGTAAACTGTGCCGGTCTTTTTGGCCTTCAACTGAGTTTTGATCGAATAGCGCTCACCATCTCTCGATAATGCATCAATATTCTTAGCGCCAGTGGGGGCATCAATAAGGT